>Ga0265298_10000275_pt1 | contig 80516 bp, 74 predicted proteins | sample AusTroGonzalo_MG_3_FD_193486 | JGI IMG/M metagenome (GOLD analysis project Ga0265298, IMG submission 193486) | Bovine rumen microbial communities from tropical cattle in Woodstock, Queensland, Australia - Gonzalo_01 | ecosystem: Host-associated > Mammals > Digestive system > Stomach > Rumen ... | reverse complement strand
GTTGTCAGAAGAGGGAAACCCTCAGAGAGCGGATAACGGCTCTGAGTGCCAAAGATGCTCAGTGTACCTGTGCCCGTACGGTCACCCTTCTGGGTGCCCTCAGTGAGGATACGGTTCAGTATGTCTAAGTATTGCTTCATAATTCCGGGTGTTAGTTGTTGGGGGTTAGTATGGGTTCGTATTCTGTGGGAATATGTGTCGTCTTGATGCGCCACTCCTTGGGGTATAGGTTGTTGGCGCGCGTGCCGATGTTCTTCACCTGGCCTAACGGATGGTCCATGAAGGTGACGGTGACAATGCCACGAGGGGTGTCCGATGGCAGCACGAGGGCTTCGCCACGAAGGAAAGCCATGGCCTGGGAGTAGGAGAGGGCGACAGAGCCCACGGCCTCAGAAAACAATGGGGCGTTAATGGGCTTGACGGGGTTCTTGGACTTGTTGGGTTTGTTGGAACCTGACGGGTTGGCTGCCTTGCGCAACACACACATGAACAATCCCTCGCCACGCGAGATGCCTGGTATGAAACGATAGACGGGCTCGTCGAAGCCAGGAAGCAGGGAACCGGTGATGTTCCACTCGGGCTTCACGTCAACGGGCAGCACCTCGGCATCGAACTCCTCCAGAATCCAACGGATGTTCTCCTCGTTCTCTTTAGTATTAAAGGTACAGGTACTATATATAAGCAGGCCACCTGGATTCAGGCAGGCCCAGGCGTCGCTGACAATCTCGCGTTGCAGGCGCCAGCACTTCTCCACATTCTGGGGGCTCCACTCGCGTATGGTGGCCTCGTCCTTGCGAAACATGCCCTCGCCAGAGCAGGGAACGTCGCAGAGAATGAGGTCGAAGGATTGCTTCGAGGCACGGTAGTCGCGTGGATAGGCATTGGTGACGATGTGGTTCTCATAGCCCCACTTCGCCACGTTCTCTGCCAGGATGTTAGCACGATTACGGATGGGCTCGTTCGAGTAGAGCATGCAATTGTCGGGCAGGGCGGCACGCAACAGCGTCGACTTGCCACCTGGAGCAGCACAGAGGTCGACAACCTCTCCTAACCTCCCCGAAGGGGAGGTCTGTCTTATGACCTCGTCCAGAAACATGGAGGCAGCCTCCTGTACGTAGTAGCAACCAGCATGGAGCAGGGGGTCCATGGTGAAGTTAGGACGCTGGGGCAGATAGTAGGCGTTGCGACACCAAGGAACGGGCTCTGCCTCTGCCACGTTCCATTTGCCGTCAGCCATCTTCTTCGGATTCAGACGGATGCTGACAGGCACCTCCTGCTGGAACGACTCCAGATAGCGCTGGAATCGCTCTTCGCCCATCACCAGACGGGTTTGTTGGCAGAATTCTTCGGGCAGTTGTGGCATTTCTTCTACGTTTTGGGTGCAAAATTAAAAAAAAAGTGCGAACTTTGCAACTAATTCCGCATCCAATGCGTCTAACGGACAAAGAAACATTCAAAAACAATTAAAAAACAATCAGCATATGAAGAAGTATCTTATCGCATTGACCTTGCTGCTCGCCCTCGGTACTAATGACCCGGTAGCAGCGCAGACACAGAAGTCGCGTCAGCAGCACGAGCTCGTTGACTCGACCAGACAGCACGCAGGACTCGAAGCATTCAGTGACACGACTGATGCATACGAAGACTCAATTATTGCCGCTTCAACCAACAGTCACGTGAGCGTTGACTGGGACGGAGAAGACGCACAGGAGGCATTTGGCGGTTTCATGCGCCAGCTCAAGGCTGACGACATCGCAGGCATGTTCTTTGTGTTGGCAGTCGTACTGATAGTATTCGTCATCTCACCCTTAGTCATCTTCGGACTGTTGCTCTTCTTTATCTTCCGTAATCGTAAACAGAAGATGAAGCTGGCACAGATGGCGATGCAGAACGGACAGCCCATTCCCGACCAGTTGCTGAACGAGCGTCAGGGGACGACTGACGACAAATATGCCTACCAGAGTGGCATGCGCCAGCTCTTCCTTGGCATCGGTCTCATGATATTCCTTGGCTTTACCATCGGCAAGATAGGTGTAGGCATCGGAGCCCTCGTGTTCTTCATCGGACTGGGTAAGGTTATCATTGGCCGTAAGTTGAACAATGACCTTAATGGACAGTATTTCAATTCACAGAACCAAACAAACATTAACAATCATGAATAAGAGACTCATGCGCTCTGTCAACGACAGAATCTTCGCCGGTGTCTGTGGTGGCCTGGCAGAATACTTTGACTTTGACCCTGTACTGGTGCGTATAGCCTACGCCTTCCTGACCATCTTCACTGCTTTCAGTGGCCTGATTTTCTACATCGTGCTCTGGATAGTGATGCCGGAGAAACGGATATAAGAAGTCTGAGGTAAGATGTAAGAAGTAAAAAACGTAAGACGACGGTGGGTAGGCTCAACGATATCTCTCTCGCAACGCAGGTGGCTGTGTTCCACAACAGGCGGGCTTTTGACCAGCTTGTTCGTGAGTACCAGTCGCCTGTGAGGCGCTTCTTCCTCTCCCAGACGATGGGCAACGAGGCGTTGAGCGACGACCTGGCACAGGACACGTTCCTGAAGGCCTATACCCACATAGCGCAATATCGTGGAACCTCCAGTTTCCTGACGTGGCTGACTCGCATTGCTTATAACGTGTGGTATGACTACACGAGGAAAATGAAGAATGAGAAATCAGAGGAGATTAATGAGAATGTGGGGACGACAAATGTGGAAGCTGCCCATTCCTCATTTCAGATTCCGAACTCCTCTTTACGTCAGGATCTGTATACTGCCCTGAAACAGCTGAAGGATGAGGAACGCACGTGCATCACACTGCAATTGATTGACGGCTACGACATTGCAGAGATTGCACGTATCACGCAGATGAAGGAAGGTACGGTAAAGTCGCACCTTAGCCGTGGTAAGGAGAAATTAGCGAACTACTTAAGACAAAATGGTTATGACAGATAACGAACTATTAGAGAAACTCTTTGAGCCTGCCCGTCAGATGACGGTGGAAGATAATGGCTTCAGCGACCGTGTGATGGAACGTATACCCCGTCGCTCCACACGAACGCTCAGTCGTCTGTGGACGATATTCTGTGTGGCTGTTGCAGGAGCACTGTTTGTGGTGTTCGACGGTCTGCAGGTCGTGGTACGGGGACTGGTGATGCTACTGAAGATGCAACCCTCGCGCGACAGTCTGCTGATGCTGGCTGTCTCTGTTGGTGTCATCTGGTTGCTGGCTTTCATCGAGCTGACCAGCCGTGTGACTAATCGCGAGCGTATCCGGCTTGTGTAGCATTGTTCTTCAAGCGTCCCTGCTCGTCGAACATGCCGTAGGTGGTTCGCAGTACGATAAACTCCGTACGGCGATTCAGTTGATTACACTGCTCCTGCTGTTCCTCTTCCTTCAATGCAGTAACAAACTCCTCCGTCAGCACGTCGCCCTCTTTCAGGAACGGGTACTTGCTGGCGATTTTGCGTTTAATGGTCTTGGGCTTCGACTTGCCATAGCCCTTCGGTGTCAGACGGTCGGACGCGATGCCATGGGCTATCAGGTAGTTGACCACCGACTCAGCACGACGCTGTGACAATCGCTCGTTATACTGTGCAGAACCCTTGTAGTCCGTATGGGCGCTCAGCTCGATAGTCACATTGGGATTCTCGTTCAAGAGCTTCACCAGTTCGTCGAGTGCTGTCTGCGACTCAGGGCGCAGTGTTGCTTTATCGAAATCGTAGAAGATGTTCTCTATCAGAACAGGAGCAGAGATGTTGGCCAACGGGAACTGCAACACATATTCGTTTGACACTGTTGCTGTATCCACACGCAAATCTTCCTTGTGGTTCAGGTAGCCTTTGCATGTGCCAAGGAACACATAGTCTACACCTAATTCAATTTCTTCCGTAAACGAACCGTCGCCCTTCACGCTTACGCGCTTGTTCGTACCGTCGTTGCCTACCATGTAGACCAGGCCTGCAGGCAACTCATAGCCATCCTGTTCGTAAACCCAGCCCTTGACTGTCACGAGAATCTCAGACTTCTCGAATGAGTAGATATGGTCCCAGCCACGGGCGTCGCCACGGTTGGAGCAGAAATAGCCACGATTGTGCAGTCCCTCGAATGTCATGCCGAAGTCGTCACCCTGCGAGTTCAGGGGATAGCCCGGATGCTCTATCTGATAGGAGGTGTTTGTTGCGTCGCCATTGCTCACGATGTTAGCGATGTAGATGTCCAGTCCTCCCATGCCAGGATGTCCGTTCGACGAGAAGTAGAGGTCGCCGTTGGGACGGAACGTGGGGAATAGCTCATCGCCAGCTGTGTTGATGGGCTCGCCTAAGTTTTCCACAGCTCCCACTCCGTTGGTGGTCAGCTCAGCACGCCAGATGTCGTAACCGCCTAGTCCGCCAGGCATGTCGCTGACGAAGTAGAGCCACATGCCGTCGGGTGACACTGCAGGGTGGGCAAATGTCGACAGCGTGTCTTTCGAGATGACCAATTCTGTGGGCTTGCTCCATGAGGCGTCACTGCGCTTGGCAGTAGCGATGACAGCATAGCGAGGATAGGAGGGATCGGTCTTGCAGAGTGTCAGGTACATGGTCTTGCCGTCGGGACTGAGACAGCAAGCACCTTCGTCCATCGCCGAGTTCAGTTCCGAGTCGATGGTCTGTGGCTTGCCCCACTTTCCTTTGTCGTCCTTCTGTGCAAAGAAAATGTCAGCGTTCTTGGTGCCTGTGATGCCACTCAGCTCGTCGCCCTGTGCCTGACTGCGTGTTGACGTGAAATACAGTTGGTCATAGTTCTCGCCACCTAATGCGGGTGAGTAGTCAGCGCGTCGTGAGTTGAACAACTCTTGGCGCTTTACCGTGTATTTAGAGCCTGTAGCCTTCCATTCGGGCGCTTTCTCTGCAGAAACCAATCCGTTTCTGACCAATGTCGACTGCATGCCACTGTCAGTCAGTGCACGAAACGTCTTTTCGGCTTCCTTGTAGGAGCCGTTCTTCAGTTGGAGCTGTCCCATGTGTAACAGGGCTGTCGTGTCTGCCTGCTTGAAGCGTACGGCATTGTTATAGGCAGCGATGGCTTTCTGGGTGTAGTTGATGCGACGGTAGCAGTCAGCCATCCGTAGCGCCCTCTTTCCACGTGAGGGCTTGTCCTTCGTGGGCGTCTTGGCGTAGGCTTTCTTGTACTGCTCTGCAGCATCGTAGTATTCGCCTAAGGCATACAGTTTGTCGCCTTTCTTCATGGCCAGGTCAACGCCACCACATCCCATCAGGAACATGGCCGCCACAACCGAATATATGATGGTGACAAACTTACGCATACCCTAATATAACGTATGCTTAGTCCGATTTATTGCTTTTTGCTGCGTTTCTTCTTCTCTTCCTCTGCAGGCATGACGGTAATACGTCGGTTGGTGGAGTCGCTCATCACTTCTTGGACGATGGCATTCACCTGTGCCTTCAGCTCGTCGATGAACTGCTTCGGGTCATACTTCTTAGCCTCGATGTCGCGTAGTTTCTTCTCCCAGATGCCTGTCAGCTCACAGCTTTTCAGGAGTTCCTCACGAATGAGGTCGATGAGCTCGATGCCAGTGGGTGTGGCAACGAGACGCTTGCGTTCACGACGTATATAGTGGCGCTTGAAGAGGGTTTCGATGATGCCTGCACGTGATGAAGGACGGCCAATGCCGTTCTCCTTCATGGCAGCACGCAGTTCCTCGTCCTCCACAAACTTGCCAGCCGTCTCCATAGCGCGCAGCAAGGAGGCCTCATTATAATAAGGTGGGGGCGTCGTCATTTTCTCCGTGAGGGTAGGGGTGTGCTCGCCACTCTCGCACTTGACGAAGGTGGGCAGCGTGCGCTCTGCAACCTCTCCCTGCCCCTCCGAAGAAGGGGTGCTTTGTTCCTCCCCTTCGGGGAGGTTAGGAGAGGGCTCTCTGACCACGCGCCATCCCGGGTCGAGAATCTCCTTACCCGTTACCTTAAACTCGATGACCTGTTCCTTCTTATCAGAAGGTGAGGAAATTTGCTCCCCTCCTTCGGAGGGGTTGGGGGAGGTCTCAGACCGGACTTCGCCCAGCACCGTTGTTGTCGAGAACTTACAGTCGGGCAGGAAGACACCGATGAATCTGCGTGCCACAAGGTCAAAAACCTTACGCTCTGCATCGCTCAGGTTCTGGGGGATAACACCTGTGGGGATAATAGCATGGTGGTCGGTCACCTTCGAGGTGTCGAAGACGCGCTTTGTCTTCTTCAAAGGCTTGCCACCAATGGGTTTGATGAGCTCAGCATAGGGCGCGATACCCCCGAACTTCGTCTGATAAAGACCGTTCAGCGTTTGTGGACACTTGGGGTATATGTCGTCGCTCAGGTACTGTGTGTCGACACGCGGATAAGTGGTGAACTTCTTCTCGTAGAGGCTCTGTATGAGGTTCAGCGTCATCTCGGCAGAGAAGCCGAACTTACGGTTGCAGTCCACCTGCAGCGACGTGAGGTCGTAGAGCTGTGGAGGCTGCTCCTTACCCTCTTTCTTCTCTACTTTGGTGACGGTAAACGGCTTGCCCTCAATGGTTTGGAAAGCCTGCTCGCCCTCTTCCTTCGACGTGAACTTGCCCTTAGTCGCAGTGAATGTCGTGTCACGATAGACGGTTGCCAGCACCCAGTAGGGTTCGGGTTTGAAATTATCTATCTCTTTCTGACGGTTCACGATGAGGGCGAGGGTGGGGGTCTGTACACGTCCAATGGAGAGCACCTGTCGGTTCTGTCCGTATTTCAGCGTGTAGAGTCGTGTGGCGTTCATGCCGAGCAGCCAGTCGCCGATGGCTCGTGATAGTCCAGCCATATAAAGCGGTTGATAGTCCTGCTGGTCCTTCAGGTTGGCAAAACCCTCGCGGATGGCCTCGTCGGTCATCGACGATATCCACAGTCGCTTGACGGGGCAGGTGGCCTTGGCCTTCTGCATCACCCAGCGTTGAATGAGCTCACCCTCCTGTCCGGCGTCACCGCAATTGACGATACCGTCAGCCTTTTGCATCAACCGTTCGATGACGGCAAACTGTTTGGTGATGTGTTCTTCGGGAATAAGCTTGATACCGAAGCGTGGCGGTACCATCGGCAACTGTGTCAGTGCCCACGGACGCCAGGCTGGCGTGTAGTCGCCAGGCTCCTTCAGCGTACACAGGTGACCATAGGTCCACGTTACCTGGTAGCCGTTGCCTTCCATATAGCCCTCGTGCGACGATGTGGCACCTATGATTCGTGCGATGTCACGTGCCACACTGGGCTTCTCTGCTATGCAAACTATCATGCTGTTGTTGTATTTTGTGTGCAAAGGTACACATTTTTCCTGATTTTTTTGTCAGCTTGCCAAAAAAATCGTACCTTTGTCGCCGCATGAACCTAACCTCTTAAAATTAACCAATGAAAAAATGAGAAAGAAAAGTTTCATGTTGCGTACACTGGCAGCGGGTCTGGCAGTGTTCAGCAGTGTTGCCGCTATGGGGCAATCAGAGCCTGACTGGCTTCAGGATGTGTCGGACCGTATTCAGTTGCATGGCTATGCGCAGGGTGGCTTTAACTACACCCACACCGATGCCGATGACACGAACACCTACGAACTGAAGCGTACGCTCTTCTGGGCCAATGCCCAAATCACCGACCGTATCTCCTTCTTGTTCATGCACGACTTCTCGAGCGTAGTACAAGAGTATTACATGGACTACCGGTTCTCCAAGAACAAGGCGCTGACCGTTCGCCTGGGACAATTCAAAAACGGTCTCTCCTACGAAAATCCTCTCTCACCAACCTCTATGGAGGCCATCGATGTCTACTCTGAGGGCGTCACCTATCTCACGGGCTGTGGCAGCGATCCGCTGATAGGTGTGCAGTACGGTCGCGACCTTGGTATGGCTGTGTTTGGTGAGACCAACGACGGTAAAATCCGCTACGAGGTGGACATTATGAATGGTCAGGCCATCAACAAGAAGGACCAGAACCCTGAGAAAGACTTCATCGGTCGTCTGGAATACCGTCCTGCCAAGGGCCTGAATCTTGTGGCTACAGGACAGATTGGCCGTGGCCACGCCATCAAGGAATCGCCCTATGTTCATGACATCAAGGTTGGTGAGAACTATAAGCGTAATCGCTGGACTGTAGGTTTCGACTATAAGTCGACGGCTTTCAATGTTCACGGCGAGTATCTGGAAGGTAAAGATAAGAACACCACCAGCCGTGGTGCCTACGTTACCGGTAGCGTGCCCGTTGCCAAGGGTGTTGACCTTGTGGGCTCCTACGACTACTTCAACTTCAATACCGACCTCGACTACGATCAGCACAAGGCTATTGCTGGCGTACAGTGGTGGTTCTTCAAGAAGAATCGCTTCCAGCTGCAGTATGTCTACAAGAGTGCCGGCGTGGCTGGCGGACAGTTCCAGAAGAATGCCTCGCATGCCATCATGGCACAGATGCAGGTGCGCTTCGACTGGGCCAAGAAAAAGTAAAATCAGAACACTCAGAATTTTCTGAATAATCTGAATAATCAGAATAATCAGAAGAACATCGATAATAATATGGCAATCAAAGTTATTCTTACTATCATCTTTCTGGCCGTGATGATTGGCGTGGGTCTTTACACCCGCAAGCAGGCCAGTAGTGTCGACGGTTTCGTGTTGGGCGGACGTGCCGTAGGTCCTTGGTTGACGGCTTTCGCCTTCGGTACCTCCTATTTCTCGGCTGTGGTCTTCGTGGGCTATGCTGGTCAGTTCGGTTGGAAGTACGGTCTCTCCAGTGCGTGGATTGGCATCGGCAATGCTATCATCGGCTCGTTGCTGGCATGGCTCATACTAGGACGTCGCACGAAGCTCATGACGCAGCACATCGAGAGTCGCACCATGCCCGACTTCTTTGGTACACGTTTCTCTGACCAAGGATTGCGCGTTGCCGCCTCCATCATCGCCTTCGTGTTCCTTATTCCCTACACAGCAGGCGTTTACAAGGGCATTTCCACGCTCTTCGAGATGGGCTTCGGCATTCCCTATGAGTATTGTGTCATTATCATGGCCATTCTGACGGCTGTCTATGTTATTCTTGGCGGCTATAAGGCTACGGCCATGAACGACTTCATTCAGGGCATCATCATGCTCTTCGGTATTGTCGCCGTCATTACTGCCGTCATTGCTGCCCAGGGTGGTCTCTCAGCAGCTGTCTCGAAGTTGGCAGAACTGCCTGCCGATGGCGCTACCGAGCCGGGTAGCGGTATGTTTGCCACGTGGTTCGGTCCCGATCCTTGGGGCCTGCTTGGCGTTGTCGTGCTGACTTCGCTTGGTACGATGGGCCTGCCCCAGATGGTGGGTAAGTTCTACTCCATTACTGACGAGAGTGCCATCAAGCGTGGCACCATCATCTCTACCATCTTCGCCTTCATCGTGGCTGGCGGTTGCTATTTCCTTGGCGGTTTCGGTCGTCTCTACGAGCCCGTCATCGCTAACGGCAAGATAGCTTTCGACTCCATCGTTCCTGCCATGCTCGTCACCTTGCCCGATGTGCTCATCGCCCTTGTGGTGTTATTGGTCCTGTCGGCATCCATGTCGACGCTGGCATCGCTGGTGCTCACCTCCAGCTCTACGATGACGCTCGACCTTATCTACCGCGATAAGAAGTCGCAGCCAGGCGAGGTCGAGGACGGTTCTATCGATGACATCGTCTCCGAGAAGGTAGAGCGCCGTAAGGTTGTGGTTATGCGTGTGTTGATCATGTTCTTCATCGCCATTTCGCTGCTTATCGCGCTGAATCCGCCTACGTTCATTGCCCAGCTCATGGGTATCTCATGGGGTGCGCTGGCTGGTGCTTTCCTGGCTCCGTTCATGCTTGGTCTCTACTGGCGTGGTGTGACGACGGCCTCTGTCTGGGCGTGCTTCGTATGGGGTGTCGGCCTGACGGTTGTCAATATGCTCGTCGGCAATCCCATCAATCCCATCAACTGTGGTGCTATTGCTATGGTTGGCGGCTTCCCCGTCGTCTGGCTTGTCAGTCTGCTGACGAAGAAAATGCCTCGTCAGACTGTCGACAGCATCTTCCAGTGCTACAGCAAGTAATTGTTTAAGCGCGTATTTATGTCATTCCTCACCCGGACCTATCCGTTCAAGCAGAGCCGTCGTTGGCTTAGGGACAGCATTGCCTATGGTCTTCTTATCTGGGCAATACTTTGGCTCCTGCAGCCTTTCGGGTTCAACATGTATGCAGGCAACAAATGTCTGGTGGCGGGCATCTTCGGTTTCGTCACGTCGTGTTGCTATGCACTCTATGGATGGGCGGTCCTCAACCCTCTTGCCCGATACGTCAAGACTTGGCGTATCTGGCATCAGGGGTGTGGGGTGCTTGGATTGATACTTTTTATTGCTATCAGCAATTTCCTGCTCTTCTCGTTCATTTTCCATTACCCCGTCACGCTTTCTATCTTCCTGTTGTTTCTGTATTGGACGCTGGTCATAGGTGTTTTCATAACAGCCCTCTCCGTCGGCATCGAGTACAATAGGAGCCTGCGCGAGCGCATGGAGTCGCTGCTGAGTAACACGACCGAGGAGCAGCGCGACATCATGGTCACCATCCACGACACGAGTGTTCGCGGCCTTTCGACCTCAGGTCGCTTACTACCCCAGGGAAGCAAAAACGAGCTCACCATTCCCATCAACGACTTGCTCTATATCGAGGCGCAGAAGAACATCGTCTCGGTCTGCTACCTTGTTGACGGGAAACCGACATCGACGGAGATTCACACGACCCTCTCGGCTGTTGTCGAAGAGCTGAAGGACTACGAGAATATCTTCCAATGTCACCGTTCGTTTGTGGTCAACGTCAACAACATTACCTCGGCCCGTGGCAACTCCAACGGCTATCAGCTGACGCTCGGGACTTGCCCCAATAGCATACCTGTCTCGCGTTCGTATGTGCCTCGTCTTAAGTCGTTTGTCGCTTAGTCATTCGTCCTCAATCTTAGTCATTCGCCTCGCGGCTTAGCTTTCCGTCCCCTGTTTTAGCTGTCTGTCACGGAAATTTGGAGGCTTCAGTTTCTTGCTGTACATTTGCAGCATGAAACATAGAATTGCACATATCGTATTATTGCTTCTGGCCGTCTGCAACGTGACGGCTCAGACCATCGTTTCGGGCATCGTCAGCGACGGCAACGAACCGCTCGCGGGTGCCAATGTATATATATTAGGTAGCATCGACGGGTGCCTGACCGACTCGCTCGGACGCTTCTCGTTTGCCACTCAGCAGACGGGCGACGCGACGCTCCGTGTCAGCTTCATCGGTTTCGACGACTACACGCTGACAACCGACGTCAGCCGTATGGCCGGTCTCACCATTCGCATGACTGAGCGCGCCACAACCGTCGACGAGGTGGTGGTGACGGCCAGTACCTTCAGCTTTGGCAAGGGTGAGGGCTTCAAGACGATGAATGCGCTCGACGTGGTGATGGCAGGTAACTCCTGTGGCGACATTGTGGCTGCTCTGCAGACGTTGCCCGGCACACAGATGGTGGGCGAGAGCGGGCGGCTCTATGTGCGTGGCGGCGAGAGCGACGAGTGCCAGACGTTTGTTAACGGCATGCACGTGCTCGAGCCCTACAGCACCAACACCCCCAACACGGCTGTCCGTGGACGCTTCTCGCCGTTCCTCTTCAAGGGCATCAACTTCTCGTTGGGTGGCTATGGCGGCGAGTACGGTCAGGCTCTCTCCTCCGTGCTTCCTATGGAGACTACCGACGCGGCAACGAGCGACAAGTATGGTGTGAGCGCTTCGTTGGTCGACTGGAACATCGGTGGCACTCATGCCTTCACAAGCAGCAGTCTCTCGTTCAACGCTGCGCTGACCAGCATGGGACTCTACGATCGCCTGTTCACACAGCGTCAGGACTTCAGCCGTCCTTACCGCAAGCTGTCGGGCGAGACGCAGTACAAGCACGAGTTCAAAACAGCTGGTGTGCTGAAGAGCTATGTCGGTTACGACCTGACGTCAGTTGGGCTGCACACCGACGGGCGTAACCTCTCGCTGACCGAGAACAATGTCTATGCCAACCTGACGCATAAGGTGGCGCTGGGACGTGGTTGCACGCTCTTTACGGGTGTGGCCAACTCGACCGTCTTCAACCACATCGACAACGCCCGTGTGGCAGGCGATCGCTATCGCAACTTCCGCAACGAAGTCCACCTGAAGGCCGACCTTCGCAAGGCCTGCTCTGCCGTGCTCAAACTATCGGCTGGTGTCGAGGATTACATCCGCAATAGTAGGCTGACCTACGACACCGCTCATTACCAGCTCCACTACAACATCCTTGCTGCCCATGCCGATGCCCAGTGGCGCATTGTCCCCCGTCTGTTCCTCAACCTCTCGGCACGGGCTGAGACGGCGCAGTCCCGTTGGCTGCTCATGCCGCGCGCCACGCTGAGCTATGTTCCCGACAGCCGCTGGCAGTTCTCGCTTGTGGTTGGCCGTTACAGCCAGTCGGCTTCAGACGACTGTCAGGCACAGAGCATGGGCACACTACGCTCGAGCACTGCCGACCACATGATTCTCTCCGTGCAGTACCAGACGGCGACCTCGCTCCTGCGCATCGAACCTTACAGCAAGCGCTATCGCCACCTGCCACTTCTGCAGGACGGCATCTGCCAACCGTTTGGCTATGGCACGAGCCGTGGTGTCGATGTCTTTGTGGAGGACCACTCGCTCTCGCGACGCCTCACGACCACATTGTCCTATTCCTACAACGACTCCCAGCGCCAGTACCTCGACTATACGGAACTGCGCACGCCCGATTATGTTTCGCGCCACAACCTGCGCCTGACGGCCAAGTACGCCCTCGGCAAGACCATCGTCGGTCTCTCGGAGTCCTTCGCCAGCGGACGGCGTTTCGCTGCTGGCACTACGCCCTGCTACAACAGTCTCGACATGAACGTCACCTACCTGCTCAGCCCCAAGGTCATCGTCTACACCTCGCTGAACAACCTCCTCGGACGCACCAACATCTTCCGCTACGAGCCTGACGGAACTGCCGTCACCGCCTCGCGCGACCGTTTCTTCTATATTGGAATATTTGTTTCACTTAAAAATAACAAAGCTTATGACATTTCTAATTTCTAATTCAAGCACCAGCGTGTCCGGAATGGCACGTTGTGCAACTCTCAGGCAGTTTGCTGCCATCGTTGTGTTCCTCATCGTTAGCGTTGTCGGCATCCACGCCCAACAACCCTCAGCAGCCGACATGCTGAACCAAGTGGCCCGTCTCGAACGCCTCGTGGCCATGCAGCCCGACAGCATTCTGCCCCGTCATCAGTTGGCCTTGCAGCGTCTGAATTTCGCCGTCCTGTATCCGCAAGCCCCACAAACCGAGCAGATGCTGACGCAGGCCGAGGAGACCATCGCTCAGTTGGAGAAGACGCACCGTGCCGACCCCTCCGATCTCTGCACCCTTCGCGGTTTCCTCTATATGGCGCGCATCGTGCAGAACCCCGCCCAGAACGGCCAGCGCTACTACATCGACGTGCAACAGAACTTCGAGAAAGCCCTGAAACTCAATCCCGACAACCGCCTTGCCCAGCAACTCCAACAGCGGTTCCTCAAGGGCATGAAGCAAGCTACGGGGCGGTAAGTTTCGAAAACGCCTAACCTCCTGACCTGGTGGGCCCCAATCGATGGTACCTCGCGATGATGAGCGATTATAAAAAGAATCACGGGCGACTCGCCCGTGATTCTTTGTTCTTCCTCTTAATTCAAAAAAGGATTGTTAAGTATCCTTGACAGCGCGTCGTCTGCCTCCACCTCTTCCGTAGGCGGATTCACCGTTGCGTCGAACTGCGAAGCCTCCATCAGGCTTTCTGCCTTCACCTCAATGGCTGTTGATTGAGGGGCTTTATATGTTTTCTTTTTCATCGTTAATGCTTACTTGATGACAACCTTCTTGCCATTCACGATATAGAGTCCGCGTGTCGGCTTCGTCACGCGACGACCTTGCAGGTCGTAGACATTATCATTCGTCATTTCTCCGTTATCATTTAGAGGCGAAGCTTCGCTGATGCCCGTTGTTTCGCCATCTTCAAATACTAGCTTTATGCTGCGTGCGCCGCTTGGCAGACTGGCTGTCGGCAGGGGCAGGTATGCCTTGCCGGCACTCAGCGTCGAGCCATCTACAACGGCATAGAATCCGAGGTTGCCGTTCTTCTTAGCCAGAACATAGTTAGTGTAGTCACCATCCACCTTGTTCAGTACGGTGTTCGTGGTCACACCTCTCAGCATGTTCGACACAATCGTCTCGCCAGGCCCGATAGGAATAGAGTATGTTCCTGCCGCGCCTTTTACCACGATGCCCGTATTGGCTGGCACGTCGGTTATTCGTGTCAGCGTCACTTCGCCTGTACTGGGCTTGAAGGCCGATACAATGTAAGCCTTGATTTCATCTGTGCCAGAGAAGTCGAGTGCTTGAGTACTACAAAACGTTCCCATACCTTCATCGCCAATGGTGATTTTATCTATCTCTACGATTTTACCAAAGTATTTCCACCAATCTGCTGCCTCATACAACGCCTTCGTCCCTTTAGGAACATAGAGTGTCGCATTCTGATAGTTAGAAGAATTGAATACATAATCATTAATCTCTAATGGTGTATCCCAATTAACCGTTACCGAAGTCAGGCCTTCGCATTCAAGGAAAGCAAAGTATCCGATACTCGTTACACTATTGGGAATGGTGATGGAGGTCAGTTCGCTACAGCCTTCGAACGCACGGTCTCCGATGCTCGTCACGCTGTTGGGAATCGTAACGGAGGTCAAGCCGCTACAATACTCGAATATTTTAGATATTGATAATCAATAACTTATATGTTAAATGGTAGAAAAGTGGCGTTGGGGATTCTTGGGTGCCCCAAAAGCATGAAAATTTAACGTATTTAACGTTCTTAAACCTACCGCGAATTCAACCGGCAACTGCAATAATGTTGTGTCCGTATAGTGTTTTTATACAATAGTTATCTATCATGGATTATTTTGACACCTTCAACTTTTACAAAATTTGGACTCTGAGATGTATATACCATTTTCTACAGTTATTACCATTATGAGTTTATAAATAATGCTAATAATTATCTCTCAAATTACTATTATCCACTAATTCTCTGTAAATTTGTAGCAATATTTAAAGTATTTATCCAATATCGTTATGGCAAAAGATGTAGCATTAGCATTGTCGAGCGGTGGCGCACGAGGTCTAGCCCACATCGGTGCAATAGAAGAACTGGAAACACAAGGTTATCGTATCACATCCATAGCAGGATGTTCGATGGGAGCACTCATTGGTGGTGTATATGCCACTGGCAAACTCCCAGAATTTCGAGAGTGGATGAAAACTGTTGACCGCAAGAAAATGTTAGAGCTGACAGATTTCTCACTCAGTCTCAATCATATTGTTAAGGGCAATCGTATCATCGAGGCTATTATGGAGTTTGTACCAGACATGGCAATCGAAGATTTGCCAATATCTTATTGCGCCGTTGCCACAGACTGGAAGGCTGGCCGTGAAGTAGTATTGAACAAAGGAAGTTTGTTTGAAGCAATACGTGCCAGTATTTCATTACCTTCTTTCTACGAGCCTGTTCAACGTGACGGAATGATCCTGATAGATGGCGGTGTAATCAATCCCATTCCGATGAACCGCGTAAAGCGCAAAGAAGGTGATATGTTAGTTGGAGTGGATGTAAGTGGCCATGACTACAAGGCTCAGTGGGAGAGAATGAATAAGCTAACCCAGATGCAGAAACATGACAGTTCTCTGAAAGCAAAGCTACTTGACTTGATTATTCCCGACAACATTGAATTCAACTATTATACTCTACTTTCTCGTACAAGTTCACTGATGATTCGACAAAACTCCATTCTGATGGCTCAACTAATGAAACCAGAGATACTTGTAGACATTCAGATGAGTCGCTACACAACTTTTGATTTTGATAAGTCGGAGAAACTTATTGCTATTGGCCGACAAAAAGCAAAGCAGGCCATCATCAAATACAAAACAGATAAAGATACACCTGTAACTCACTGAATATGTCCGAGCAAAAACAATTAGAAGCGATTGACGAAGCATTTAAAACAATCGCTCAGTGGGCAGACATCAATGTGGATGAATTGCGGGCGTATATTAAAAATATAAAGGAACCAGAACAGAATAGCGAAGAAAACGAGCAAGGGGACCGCTATGATATACTACAAAACGAAGAAGGTAAAATTGTAATTGTAATCAATGATCATGAGGGAGAGCCTGATAATCCACGTATTGTATATGATGGAACAGATAAGGCATTATTATATAGAAACAAAAAAACTGCTGTAGTTTTAGAGCATATATGCGCCAAAGCAAAAGAACCATTGATGAAAGTCGATGAGATTCTTGTTGTTGAGGTTAAGGATGACGATGTAGTACGGGAATATAAGGTTCCTATGCGCAAAGTCAAATCGCTTCGAACACTATACTGAGTAGAAGAATTGAATTGATAATCACTTAAAAATATAAGAAAAAAGATATAATGTGAGATTAATTGGATTATTTTTCGTAAATTTGCCCCAAGTTTTGGCAAAATATAAATATGACTGAGCAAGAAATCATAAAGGGTCTTATTGCCCGTGACAATGAAATCACGGAAGAATTCTTCTTTGTCAAGTGTCGGCCATTGTTCTATAGCATCATGAGATTGGTTTTCGATTATGAGATAGAATATGACGAGATGGTAAATGAGTTGTATGTCTATCTAATGGAAGATGATGCTTCCAAACTCCGAAATTTTCAATATCGTAGCTCAGTATACCAATGGCTGAAAATTCTCGCTATACGATTCTTCATTAAGAAACGTGCCCGAATGATAGATGGTAACAATCAGGTGACTCCTTATGATGGGCAAGGTCAAGAACCTGATGCCCAAGTAGAAATATCTGCAGAATACGATATTGAACGGCTATTCGAGGCTATGCCGACTAAACGGTATGTACACGTGATCCGTCGGCTCATTCTTGAAGACTGTGAGCCTGAAATATTGGCAAAGGAAATGAATATAACGACAGCGAATCTATATAATATAAAACGGCGTTCAATGGCTCAGCTAACACGAATCGCCCTAAATGACATTAAAGAATATGGCAAATAAAGACATCATATCCGACGAACTGCTGGCTGCTTTTCTTGATGGCAATACCAGTAAGGAGGAAACCCAGCAAGTGCTTCAGGCTCTGAAATCAGACAAGCAGTTGCAAGAGGTTCTTGACGTTGCCCTTAAAACGGATGAAGAAACCACTCTCATTCTTCACAATCCGACAGCTTCCTTTGAAATACTTCCCATGCTCCAGAAAGCAGCTATCAGTGGTGAGAATATCTGTGCAGTTCTTTGCGAGATATTTATCCTTCATCGCCGTCAGTTGCCCTATGATGAAGAATGGTTGCTGAATACGGCAAGAAGAAAAGACTGGCTTAAACCGGAAGGAACTCCGCTGTATTGCTTAGGCAATCTATTGGCATATTCTGGTATGTTCGTAACCAGAAAATATGATTCAAGTCTAGAAGATATAAAGCAAGCGATTAAAAAGGACAATGACGTAGTAGTCGGTGTTGACCGCGAGAAGCTGTATGCAGAAGAGGTGGATCTGGAAGACCTGACCAATCATGCAGTTGTTGTGACCCACATTGAGGACAATATTGTGACGATATTCGACCCATATGAAGAACCGTATATTTCAAATATACCTCTTCCAGACTTCCTTAATGCGTGGAAAGAGTCACACAACTATATGATTCAAGTGCTGCAGTCCGTCGAAGAATATGAACCTCATCCTATCAATGTTGATACAATCCCTTTGAATGGCGACCTTGAAGAACTACAGGAGGCCATTGCAGAGAATGCACATGATGTCTGGGCTGAAGCAAGAATAAAAGAAGGTTGGTCATATGGTAAAGAAAGAGATGATTTGAAGAAACAAAATCCAGATCTTGTCCCCTATACTGCGTTGCCTGATAGCGAAAAAGAGTATGATCGAATCATGGCTTTCAACACTATTAAATTAGTTAAAAGGCTTGGGTTTGATATAGTGAAACGTAACCAATAATACTAATCACATGAGTACAAATTGGCGAACATATTCTGTATTCATAAGCAGTACCTTTGCTGATATGCAATCAGAAAGGGATTATCTTCGGATGCAAGTGTTCCCACAGATTAATGAAGAGTTAAAGAAATATTGTATAAAACTGCGTCCTATTGATCTACGCTGGGGAATAAACACGATGGAAACAAACGAAGAAAGCGTAGAGGAAAAAGTTCTTAGGATATGCCTTGAAGAAATCAATAGAAGTAAGCCTTTCTTCTTGGGACTTCTTGGAAATCGCTATGGTTATATCCCCAATGAGGATAGCATTAAGGAAATAGGCAGTGAATATCAAGATCAAAGCATCACTGCCATTGAGATTAGTTATGGCTTACTTCGTCGAAATGATATATCTGGTTGCTTATTCCTCGAAAGAGATAATGAGTGTTATAATGGGATGGATAAACTTACAGCCCAACAATTTAATGATTCCCAGGACAAAAACTTTGAAAAGAAAAAAGAAAAACTCAAAAAGCTTAAGGAACAGATAAAAAGCCATCTTGCTCAGACAAACCGAGAAGACCGCTATCTTACTTATTCCCCTACTTGGAATGGAAAGCAATTTATTGAATTGGAGGATTTCGGTAATAAGGTAAAGGAAGGAATTCTACGTGAAATCATCAGATATTATGGCATTGAAGGTAATGACGCACCATTTGCCGACGAATTAAGAGCTCAAAAGGAGTTTTTGTATTTTAGACGAGCAAGGATCTTCCATAGAGGTGATATTTGTTCTGACGTATCGACCAAAATAGATAATAATAGTGGTTTGATACTCATCTATGGAGACTCAGGTTCAGGTAAAAGCTGTATATATACAATGCTCGTCGACGACTATAATAAACTAAATGACAAATTTATTGTATTGTATCATGCAACTGACACGGGACTAAATGGTAAAGATCTCACCAGAATGCTGGTAAGATGGTGCTACGAGTTAGAAGAAAGACTTCAAATGTCCCATATGGAAATTTCTGGATATGAAGAAACCGTAACATATTTCCGTCAACTTCTGAAAAAGATACCTGCTAATAAAAAAATACTGATGTTTATTGACAGTGCGGAAGGATTTCAACACTCTGAAGCCGGCAGCTATCTGACCTTTATACCTAAAGTCTCTAATAGTCAATGGGGGGTAATTTGCACTTGCCAAGAAGAAACTGCCCAAAAGATTTCCACCTATCACAAAAAAGCAGAGTTAGTAAAAATTCCTCAGCTTGGTATTGATGAAATCAAAGGCATCATGGGCAAATTTGCCGGATTTGAGAACAAGGAGCTTTATGAGGATAATATTAAGTCATTGCTCGGAAAAAGTAGTAATGGAAAGATTTGCGCAGAATCCCCCATATGGCTATCGTTAGCATTAAATTTTATGATGAGCCTTGGCAGAGACGATTTCGCTAAAGCTACTGCGATTTCTCAACAACACAACAATTCATTCGACAAAGGTCTTATCGACTATATCAATGAGCAAATAGAGGATTTCCCTGACAATCCCAAAGAGTTGTTCTTTAAATTCCTAGTTAACCTTCAAAGGTACTATAATGATTTCCCCATACGTTTATTCAAAATATTATCTGCAAGTTTTAATGGGTTGGACGAAGACGTACTCGCAGAACTCATGGGAGATAATTGGGACTTAAGAACATTTGCGGCTGTAAGATCATTCTTACAAGGCTATTTGTCTGAGCAAAGCCAACTTAGAACATGGAGAATAATGCATAAAATGGTCACGCTTAACCTTCAAGAGCAGGAAGAGACAGAAATGGCAAAAAGACTGGCATGCATATATCTTAGAAAGTTAAACAATAATGAAGTTGTAAACGATAATATAACGTATTACTTAATAAAGGGGAATGACTATATCACAGGACTTGAATATCTTTCAAGTACATATAGAAACGAAATTAGGATAACAGAAGAGTTGTGCCAAGTAACCGATGTTGAAGATATCGGGAAGGTTATGTCTTTTATGGGAGTCTGTTACAGTCAAAGACGGAAGGGGGTTAAACACTTTATACCCAGGGCTCTTTCGTTAAATGCCTTCAAAGAATCTGTTTTAGTTGTTGCTCAGAAGGCACTTTACGAAGGCAAATATGACAAAGCGAAGCTAGTTATAGATTATTTCCATGAATTCATTGACAAACAAAAAATACCTACTGATTTTAAGATGTTATACTATATCTTAACTGATGTGAAAAGATTTGATGCTATGGAAAAAATTTGTGGTAACGACACACTTCGCGAGGAATACAAAGCATCGGCATCTCATTTAAAAGTAAGAGGGCCATTGTCTATGGTTATTGTTCCTATTACAAAGAAGTATTATAATTGGATGGTTTTTAAATTAAAATAATATGGGACTAATTGACATTTTACCAGTAAGCATGAGAGCAGCATTGCTTTATGTAAAGTCTGCCAAAGTTGCTAAATCAGACAAATCTAACGGAGAAAAGTTGGAATTGATACGCAAAAAAGAAGATTTTTGGAAAGGAAAGTCTGGCTTCTATCCAGAAAAAAATGGTCGAGAGCAAGCTATTGCTGTTTCAATCGGGCTGAAAGATTTAGCGAATATATATAACTCTATCAACTCACCTGATGATGCTTTACGCTGTCTCAAAGCAATAGGTAATACGCTGATAGATGGCCTAAATAGTTTGCCGAATAACAAACATACTGCTCATAAACGTCAAAGTATATATGAAAATCAGTTATGGGCATGGTTACATGAAGCTACAGCTTATGCCAAGAAAAATAATATTGATAAATGTAAGGAGCTGTTGGATAAGATAAACATTAGCATTAACAAAAAGATTGAATCCGAACCTGCGAACAAGAGACTTGCGGACTTCAGCGATTATACTGTTTCTCAAACATTTGATATCTTTATCAATTTGGCAAAAGAGTTTCCTGATAATCAGCAAATAGCTTACCAAACATGTCTAAATCTATTGAAAGCATTCAAGGAAAGAGATCCTGGTAATGAAACTGTTCAGGAATATATAGAAAGATTTCATTGAATAATAGGAAAAACAAATTAGTTTTTTGTTTAATGATAGAAAGAGCTACTTCGGTGGCTCTTTATTTTGCTACCTCAAAAAAGAGGCAGCAAATGAAAGGAACTTATTGATAGCTTTTATGAACAACAGACTGAGTAATCTTGAGAATGAAGAGCTTTATAAGAAGCTCCAAGAAATGATGGAACAGCCCCTTGTCATCAAGGATGACCCCTATTTTGACTCTGACGAGAAACTATTTGGAAACTCTATTACGACTCCTGCTTTGAAGGACATTAGAAAAATTGAACTGTCACTTTCGACAAGTGACTCAGCAGACTATACCGACGGCTGCATCATTGTAAACATCCAAGCAAGAAAAGGCTCTATGATTAAGGAAGGGCGTTTCACTTGCTTTGTTTACACAGACAACTACTCCCCGATGTGCAACAGCGATGTGAGCTATAAGTTCAACCGCGAAAACAGCATCAATGTGAGTATTGTAATGCTTTCTTTCCGTATTTGGTTGCCAGGGAAATACTTCCTTCTACTCCGCGATAAGAATAATGGTGCTCTTGCACGAGTTGACTTCGAGGTAGATAAGTCTATGAATATTTTGCAGCAGCCTATGAAAAAGCGGGCAATTTGCAGTATAGAGGACATTCTTACCACCAGTGTCGAGAATATCGAATCGAGTTGGGATGTTCTCTCTACCACTCCAGGAACCTCAGAGCTAAGGATGTATGCCTTGGAAAGCAGACGCTTAAAAATCTATAATGAATTCCGCAAGGGATTAAGTGGCAGAGAGCTGAATGTCAGCAGGAATCTTTTAATCTACATCACAAACAGGGATTGGAATACAGAAATCCTTCAGTCCTTCCAAAAACTTGCCGTGCCAGGCTACTACTATATTCACGTTGACTGCAATACACTTTACAATGCAGCTCTACAGAATCCCTTTGAACCTCTGAATGAAAAGTTAAACAATACCACCAAACAAGTCCTCTGCCTGACAAACCCAGGTGCCTTACTCAGCACAGGAGGAAAGGTGGTCGTACGTCAGATTGTTGAAAAAATCTGTGAAGACAAGGAAAAATACAAACTTTGGCTATGCGGTGGCAAACAGGAAATCCAGAGTGTACTAGATGTGTACCCTTCGCTGAAAGACCTGTTTATGAGCAGGAACGCACTTAGTCAACAGCCTTATAGCGGTTTTGAACTTGTTCAGGCATTCTTCAAGGAACTGGACAATGAGCACCTTGACCCATCCGAGGCTACGATGGATGCTCTGGCTAGAGCGATACTGGAACATCATGAGAAAGGATGTTTCTCAACGTGGTCGTTGAGCAGTATTCGACGTTATATTGCAGAAGAGGTCTCTCCGCGTTATCTCAATCGTGCAATCAATGACATCATGTCAGAGAAGGACTCACTGCCCAAGTTGCCAATTGAGGATATACCCTTCGACCTCCTTCCGAACTCAACCTCAGAATTTGAGGACAGCATCAGAGAACTGAACGAAATGGTGGGGCTTGAAGACATCAAGAAGAGTATCACAACAATGGCCAACCAGTCTCGATTCTTCATTGAGCGAAACAAAGCGGGCTTCCATACATCGAACGTTGCGGCACAACATGCCATCTTCTCTGGCAATCCTGGTACAGGAAAAACAACTGTCGCAAGAATGCTTGGCAAGATATATCACTCTCTTGGTCTGCTTTCGAAAGGTGACGTGATATGTGCAGACCGTACAAGGCTCGTAGGCCGCTATATCGGTGAGACCGAGGAGAACATGAAGGCTGTCTTGGAGGAAGCGAGAGGAAATGTACTCTTCATCGACGAGGCATACAACCTCTATGAAGGTACAGCTGACAGGAAAGATTACGGAGCCAAGGTTATCGACAGCCTGCTTACTGTTCTTTCACAATCCAATCCCGATATGATCATCATCTTCGCAGGTTACGAGAAAGAGATGGACGCCATGCTGAACTCGAATCCTGGACTTATGGGGCGATTCCCCTACAAGTATCGTTTTAGCGACTATGATGCAGACCAACTGATGGAGATTGCACTACATCTGTTTGAGAAGGATGATTATATACTCAGCGATGAAGCAAAGGATACTCTGCATCAGAGGATATGTGACACTCTGTCACAGCGAACCAAAAACTTCGGCAATGCCCGCTGGGTTGAGCAGTTTATCAGAAATGGTATCATTCCGGCAATGGCAAATCGGGTTACACTTGATGCTATCAAGGACTACCAACATATTCTGGCTTCCGACATAGAGGATGGATATAAGAAATTCAATCCTCGCATGATAGAGCTGAAGCCCCGCCACCATGTGGGTTTCAACTCCTAAAAGAAACCCGCCATGATGAAGTTACCATCATTAGCCGAAGCCCAGAATGCATTAAGGGGAGGAAAAGACCCAAAGGCTTTCCTTCACCTTGGCATTATATATGCCCAGGGCATTGGTATTACACAAAATGAAATGCTTGCCACCTATTTCATCAAGAAAGCCCTTGATATGGGATGTCAAGAAGCTAAGGAATATATCAACATGAAGTATGAATCTGGAGCCAAAGATTTTGCTGATGAGATTAATGCTGGTGTTGAAGATCCGCTAAGGGTCGCGCAAACCACTATCGTTAGGCTAAAGAGACGTGTTGAAAAAGAACGAGCTGCCGGTAATTACGGTAATCTCTCCAAAATCCGCCAGCACTTGGAGTTATTCTATCCCAAATACAATCAAGAAAAGGCCATATCCGATATCCTGAATCATCGCAATACCGTTGATGCGGACATCCTCTATTCCCTCTGCACTTCAGACAACACCGCCGAAGTTTATATCAAGTCTCAGGAAAGTCTGCTAACACAGCTCTTTGCACCAATTACAAATGAAGACAGTCTATGGGAGTACATTGACACTGATATGCTGAGTAAGGACGAAGGCGAATTGATTCAATGTCTTGTCAATCTAAACTATTCGTATGACATAATATGTCAGAAATATGACGTGGAAAGAAAAGAGTTATATACCATGGAGTCTTTAGACATATACCCATATATCAAGATTCCGTCCTTGGTTGAACTCAGGAAACAGGCATTCAGGTGCGTTTTATCTATAAAAGACGTGGATTCCAATATCCGAGATAAGTTTCTAGACTGTTTGGACAATGATGAGAAACTGCTTAATGTCTGCGAAGCAATAAAAGACCAAGACATTCAATTGTTTCTTATCTCTTTCGTTGAGCTTAACATAGACATCGAGTCTTTAGAAATAACTTCTCTGTCCTTATTGCGTGCCTATAGGAACAACAACTTGCAGCCACTTGTAGATCATCTTAATGAATGTGTAAAAAGACTAACTGCATTTGGTATCAAGCACAGTTTCCCTGTATATAGTATAGACAATCTCCCTCCGATAAAGCTATCTATTCCTGAAGTAGGGTGTCAATAGCCTGTTATATAAGATCATATCCATTGGGGAAATATTTCCTGAAGACTCTCTGTTCTTCTTGTTTGGCCATTACTGCAAAATCCAACCCTGCATCCGCAAATTCCCTAATAAGAATTTTATTCTCCAAAAATGCTTCAGTAGCTCGTGCAAGGGTTTGACGAAGGATTTCTTTGTCAACTTCTGTATCTTGATACACCTCTGTATTGCTGGCCATAGTATCGTATATGGTGCGTAAGTTTTCACGGTTATCCTTCTCCGTCTTGCCTTTAGGGTCAATGTGGCTACGAAGGAATGAGGCCAAAATTTTCGATCCAGCGTCACCTTTAAAATATTGGCGGGTTGATGTTAGTAGGAACAAGCTAATAACATCCATCTGATTCAAGCCCATCCGACTGGCTATAATCTGAAACAAATATACTTCTTGAGGAGCAGCATAGCCGTCTGCACCAATTAGTCTGATAACATCCCTAAGATATCCTTCTTTACCTTGGCGAGTCTTTGGTATCTCTTCGTTAATCTTGTCATATCCCCCTCTGAGCGCATCCAGTAATTTATCTTCATCAACCCCTTCCAAATGACAAATAGTACTCATTGCTTCTTTCTCTTCTGGAGTTATCTCACCATCAGCAATAGCCATTGCCGTAAGGTCACGAGCCAACTTGAATTGCGGCTCAGTCATCACAGCCAAAAACCTCGTAATTATACTCATTCCCTTGTTTTATTTATTGTGAATCCCAGCTTGATAATTAACTTTAATGTTTCTACAGAAGTGTTACGATCGTATATTTTTTCTTCTTCTGCCAAATCCTCATATGCAATGAGACAAGGATGATGCTTTTGGTCGTCATCTCTATTTTCACCATATGTCCAGCCTTGTTTAAAACGTTCTTGCGCCCATATCTCATGTACATTCTTTGCCATTGCTTCTAACAATGGATTCAATTCCTCTGGTAGTAGGATATCAGAAGTATCAATGGGGCGAGGAGTGTAATTTTTGTTATTCATAACATTATAGTTTATTCTTATTCAACAAAATTGTATTATCTATTACGCCAAAATCATACATTTTGTAGTCAGCAGTCCAATCACCGCTTGATGAGGCAATACTTTCGGCATCCATGTCATGCCAAGGACGCAAACAGTTGTGCTGACGGGTTCTCTCATCACAGCAATGAATATTTTTACCACTTTGTGTGTAGCCAAGCATTTCATGTGACGCATACCAACGCAAATGTTCTAGTCGAGCAAGGTTTAATATGACTTCATTTTCATAATTGGTCAATAATGGATATTTAATTTTGTCATAAGAACCTTCTCGAATGGGCATATTGTTATCGTCGAAATATCGACTAAAAAAGTCATTCCAATCAAAGTTGTTTGGCATGGCGTTCTTTAGCAAATAAAGCTTTGTGTCTGCATGTAGTGCATTGCTTAGATCTTGTAACTCTTGACGGCGTAGCTTTCTTAAGCTATCCAATGAGCCTTTTCCTTGCTCTTTTCTACGACGGTCATCCCATAAGGTTGACTCACCTCTAAGCATAGCATACCCCTTTTGATATGCACGACCCCTATTAGTTAGTTCTTCGTTTATAATCATGTCGTATGAATAAATACGCTCTGCTTGTCCAAATACTTTTATGATGGCATCAGTCTGATAAGGTTCATTTTCACTTAAACCATTATTATATCCATCGTTATAATATTTAGCGATACTCAGCATATAATCTTCCTTGTCTGGTCTATATGAGCGTACATAGATTCGTAACTGTCGCAAATCCGCGCGAAATCGACGCACATGATTTAATAATCGAATAGCCATAGTCATACCAATATTATCATCTCCAACGGCTATAACTACATAATTAAGATTCTCACAATATTTTTGATTGACAACTGTTTCAAAAAAGACCGAATCTCTGCAATCACACGTTCTCAATTCAACCAAGGGACTTCCATCTTCGTTTTTCTGGTTCATTACACTTGGTGCAAAATTGGTAAAAGTTCCCCTTAACCCATTCATGTGTTTATCTACTACTACGCAGTGAAAATGGCTACGCCTTTCATTATTGGCAGAGGCATTGCTGTCCACAAAAGCGCCATATTCATATAAAAATTTTAATGCATCCCGACCAACTTCATCGAAGCCGATAATCAAACTGTTAAATGGTGACTTTACTGTTGTCGGGTGCTCCTTGTCAATATCTACAAAACAGACAGGATGATTATTCCCTTCTGATTTAAGAATTTCAACAGCCATATACGAAGAATCTACTATACGCACATCTATTCCCCGCCTTATTGCCATATCTTCTACTGTACGATTAAGCCCGTTGTAGCGTGCATGACAATAAAAGCGCAGGCGGATATTATTTTTAATGTGTAAAATAGTCTTATCATGTGACAAGACAGATAAACCTCGTATATTTTCATCTTCATTTTCTGAAAGAAAGAATACGTGCATTTGGGCATCATTAATACTTTTTGCCAGTTGATTTATCAAATCCCGTAATTTTATAAGATTAATATCGCCGAGGATATCTGCTGCTTTTCCCAACTTCTCTATATTAATATCGCATAGTCTTACTTCGGTGATGGTAACTCGTGCATCTAATTCGTCTGCATCTATTAAAGACTTACGCCGATGAGTAAAAATGCTTACGATACTACTCCATCCATTTGGCTCATCATCACTCATCGTTCTGCTCTCTACAAATACAATAACAGCGCGATCCCCTTCACGGTTTTTTATACTTTTGGCCAATAGACACGAGGGTTCATCCATGCCGAAGAAAATGTATAGGTGATTGTGCAGATTGTCTATCTTAGTATTGAAGCGCAATTTCATGTAGGCGTAAACACGGGAATATGCCAAACTCAACAATATAGCGATGGTACATGAAAAGGAAAGGATTGCTTGAAATGAAATTATGCCTTTTAATATGGGATGAGTACTAATACCATCTAACACGTTACTATCAATGTTGCCTGTGAACAATTGGAAAGAACATGCTAATGATCTCAGAAGATACTCGGAATTAAGAAACCGAGTGTCTCCATCATCCATTCCTTCATAAACAAATGCTTGCATGAAGAGTGCAGTTCCAGACATCAGGAAAAGGAACATCAAGCTTGCAAGAAATGTCAGAAAACGCTCACGCAACACAATGTTACTCTGATTCCCACGCCACCATTTCATGCCATGGCTTATAGATAAATACAAAGCAACTACGAATAACAAGATAATTATTAATCTTGTCAAATTAATGTTATTAGCAAATAAACCAGTTGTGATTAGCAAAAGTGCCCCACACCCTAATAAGACACGAAAAAAATGACCAACGCTCCCTTTCTTCATCATTATAAACATTTAAGTGACAGATTAATTATCGATAGGGGTTCCTATAATATGAATTAAACATTAATAGTAGACGGTCTCGCGTATTTCAATACTACCATTTGATTCTTTACGTTTGTCCAACTACTTTCTTCGTTAAATGTGTATGTATTAGTTCTACACATCATTTGGGGTACTGTTATCTGAGGTTATAATGTCCCATATAATCTTTTGCCAGATCACTACCACTTTCCTTTGCTTTCCTTAAATAAGCCAATCCTTCCTGTTGGTATCCATGCTCATACATATAGGCACCATAATGATAAGACGAGAAATCGTGTCCATTATCAGCAGCGGTTTTCCACCAGGACATCGCCGTCTTTATATCTTTAATAGTACCAATACCCTTTTCATAGCAGTCGGCCACACGGAATTGAGCATCAACATCACCACCCTGAGCTCCTTTAAGGAACCAGTTAAACGACTCTGTATTATTACAAAGGCCATACTCCTGTTTTTCATATATCCGCCCCAGTGAGTAGCATGCTTCATTAACTCCACGTTGATATGCTTCTTTGTACAATTCGACAGCTTTCTGGGGGTTAAATGGAGCGCCCCATCCATGGTCATAACATCTAGCCAAGTCCCAATATGCAACTTTATTCCCTTGTTTGGCAGCTTTGCTAAATAGCTCAAATGCTTTGTTATAATCCTTCTCGACACCTTTTCCGGACCAATATCTCTCACCTAATCTACAAATATCCCATGGATCTCCACTATCTGCACCTTTTTGTATCTTCTTTATCTCTTCTGCTTCAGCTGCATTTTTTATTCTAACGCCCGCATTATAACTATTAAAATATTGCCTAAAGAGAAGTATTAAGACTATTGTACTAGACACATATCCAGAGATAGTGTTATAGCTTATAGTTATCAAGTATCCTAATATGCTTATCATTGCTGCTGCAATGTAATTCGCCTTTGGTTCACTATTAGCTTCAAGTCTATCACTAACAGCTCCATAAGATAAATTGCATATAAGTAACAGAAACCAAACCTCAACGAATTTGAGAATCCAACCAACAAATGTCCATCCTATTATAACTGTAAATACATAATACAATATGGGGAAAAGAAGGGTATAAAGACAGCATGCTATTCCTAAAATGCCAGAATTCTTTGTTTCATAATAATCACCAGTTAAACTATGATCAATTGCAATTTTATCTGTAACTAATAACTGAGATGTTAAAGCAATGATGAGTAATATAGATACAAATAATGAATCACCAATATCACCGACAATACCATTGTAACACATAAAAAAGTAAATCTGACAAACACCGATAACAGCGACAGCTACTGCAGAAAAAAATCTGTTCAATCTCTTTATCAAAAAAACAGAAGAAGAAATCCCTAACAGTAAAAAAATCCAGAAAGCTATATTTGAAGATGTAGACGGAAATAATCCCCAACCCTTTATACTATCCCACAAGCCAGAACTCAATAAAGGACTAATACCTTGAAAGGAATTTCCTTGCGTCAAATCACTGTTTCCACAAGCATATAGCATTGACAGGGATAAAATCGCGATAATAATAACGGTTAAATGATGAAAGTGTTTCATATTAAAATGTCTATTTATTATTCCATATTAATAACTGATGCTATCCTCCTAACTAATTTGTCGTTGAAGGAATCGAAGTGAATAGGATCGAAAACAAGGAAATCATGATTGATAAGATCATATTCAATACTCTCTGAATAAGGTGTCATATCCAATCTAATGGGTATTACTTTTTTCCCTCTCTCAATGGCAACGGAAACTTCATTCACAACATTTCGAGATTGATTAGAATTTTCAGAAGAAACAAATATCAAGACCTTAGAGTTTTTAATCGCATCAACAATCACTTTTTTGAATGAAGTGCCGCTATACATTCCGTCTATATCTATCCAACACTTAAGCCCAGACTGCTCAAGACGTTTATATAGAGAAGCCACCACATCAGAATCCTTACGCGAATAACTAATAAACACGTCTTTCTCTACGTTTGAAACAGAAGATTCCAAATCGTTTTGTCCTAGAGAGGTGTCATATATAAGTCTGTCTTCTGTTTGTTCTTTATACACTTTTGATAGTGATTCTTGGGATGAAAATTTTTCAAAAATTGGAAGATAGTCCCATTGGCTCATATTTCCATGACAATCAAGTAAATAGATTTCGACGAGAATTGACTTGTTGGTTTTTCTCAGGTTTTTCCCAATTGTCTCTGCCATAACTTCTGCCACCATTTGAATAGGAATGCCAGCACCGCCTGCACCGATGGCTGGAATAGCAATAGATGTCAGATCCATAACATGCAACATTTGGAAACATTTGTCAATAGAGTGACCAACTATGTACTGGGATATTTCTGACTCGTCTATCCCATTGGGAGTACATGACTTATCAACACTGATATCAATTGTTATACAATGGAAAATGTATTTTTGGAACAATAGTCCAGCCGTTGTAGCTATTGCATCTCCAAGTTTTACTGGAAGTTTGGACTTTGCGTCATCACGAATAGCCTCACCACCTGCTTCTCGAATTGCCTTTCCCAAGCCCCCTCCCATATTCATTGTAGAACTAGCAGTGCTGACAATGACATCAGCCTTGCTTGCTAAAATGTCGCCAAATAATACGCGAACAATGGAGTTGTTAATGTGATATTCTTTAGTAATTTCCATAATAACACGATTAATTACGAAGAACTAATGATTAGTTACATAATAAATGTAATAACCTAACAAACTAACGCCTATAATCAATGAGTATATGTTGTAGAAGAAAAGACGGAGAATACGTACAAATATTTGAAGAGCAATAAGATTAAGAAACATAAGAATAGCTGCACCATAATAAACGATGAAACCTCCGATAATTCCACCAAATAAGGCATAGAAAAAACCCTCACTAGCCCACGTAGCAATTACGGCGATAATAAAGAATATCCAGCAAAGGAAATATATGCCTATACTTATATTAGTACAGATATTATCTCGATTCTCGCTAATCCAATCACCAATATTGGACACAAAGGTATTCATCCTATGCCAGAAGCCTCCATAACCATCATTAAATGATGGGAACCTACTGACTGATTGTGGCTGAAAATTGCGATTCTTTATTCTACCATATTTATCGATCTCTGTCATATTAGTTCTATTTTCTGTTTGGCGAATATGGCACCTTAATACTTGTCGTTACCTGAAGCGGATAGGAGAATATTTCTGCCATATCTCCTCCGATGGTTGTGTTGTTTGTGTTACAGACAAGTGTGTACTGCGTGAGGTGGGGTAAGAGTCGCTGTGTATAGTGATCATTATCACGATTCAATAGGTCAAGTGCCAATTTAACAGCTACAACTGTGACGAAGTTTATGTCAACCGATATTCCAGGCTCAAAGGCAACTCGTTCCAAATCTGATTCGGTCGTGTAAAACCGCCTATTCTGAGTGACTCTTCCAGACATATTCCCTGTCACTTCCATAAAGTCTTGATAGTCGGGCATACCACTAGGCAAACAATAAAAAATTTCTCCAGCAAAAGCACGTTCCCAACAACCTATCGACATAAACGGCATACCTACTTGTTTAGCAATTCCATTTGCATATAGGTCACCAGCTCTATTATCAGCTCCCCCTATAACAATTGTGTCTGGATTACAAAAACTTTCCAAATCATCAAGAGGAACCTCTTGAATGGTTGTATTCCGCATAATGACTTCGGCATAAGGATTAATCTGTAATATTCTGTCCTTTAATGCCTCAGTCTTATAACGACCGACATCATATATACCACATTGATGCCGACAAATGTTATGATAACCGAAAATATCGTTATCAACAAGCATAAAATGACCAACTCCTGCCTTGGCCAACTCTAAGGCAGCAAGGCTACCAACGGAACCACATCCAATAAACAATGCCTTTTTAGACATCATTATGTCTGACTCCAAGATACCAGTATTCCTCGAAAACACATCTAATTTTAGCGAGTACTGTTCCTGCTCACATTCTGTGAAATCAAACAGGGATACAAACACTAACTTGTCCCCCTGCCAGAAACCTATAAGAGAAGGAGTTGGGGTGGATAAAAACGTCTTTTGCTCAATATTTCGATTTAAAGCTCCTCTGATCTTGTCTATTGCACTTTCTATCTGGGCTTCGTTGCTCTTACTATTTAGCCATGATACTTTAGAAGAAATATCCTTCCAATTGGGTATGTCGTGCGAGGTTGAATATATAATACCAATTTCTCTACATTTATTATTATCATATGCAATGTCATTAGGCATCACATTATAAAAATTGGTATCTTCAACATAATAACCTACAAGTTTTCCTGTATAATGTTTTTTGAACATATCGCTTGGATATGTCACTATCGGCTGCCTCCTATTTGATAGTTTTAAGTCTGTCATAGGTAACTACGTCTTAGTTTCTTATATATTTCTATTAAATCCGCATAAGCATGAGAGAATGTATATGGTGATGCGTTTTCTGATAAGGGCATCTGTGGATTATCAGTTTGTTGGTTTATAATCAAATCGGGTGATGGTAAATTTTCTGCAGTTTCATATCTGAGTTTTAGATATTCTTCTGGAATAATGCTGCCATCATCAACAACCCAATCAATCTGAGTGTAATTAACATCCTTATCAACATGATACATCGTCAGTCGAAGTTGGGGATCACAATTAACTAGTCCAGAGATAGCTCCACAAGGTGTTCCCATAGCGAATTTGCGATTTGTCTCGTCATCAGTATGGGAAAACTGATCAAAACTACTTGGATGCCTATGCCATAGTCCCAAAACAGATATCTGCTTTTGGTATTGATTTGCCACGACATTAGCCATATAGTTGACAAAGTTTGTATCATACTCAAAATAGGCACTTCTGTTAATTGTGTTTATTCCTGGTGGGATTGTCTCTACGACCACCCATATACCTGTGTTGGTAATGTAACCGAGGAAAATACCTCCTGTTTCCACAGGATGTTTGTCCAGCGTTTCCGTAACTATGGCATTGAATGCTTTAGGTGCAAACACAACATATTGAGTATTCATAGGCTAAATACCATTTGGTGAATTAAAAAGCTCTTTAGACATATCACCGGAAAGTACTAATTCCAGAGCTGTCAACCACTTAACTGCCCATGAAATCGTTTGAACAGCTGTTGTCTCGAAACGAGTACCATAGCTGATGTCTTCAGCTCTTGTTGTACAAAGATAATACCCATCCTCATTGCTTCTTAACAGGTGATGAGGAGTCCATCCAAGTGCATTAATAACTGTGTTGATGTCGGGGTTGATGAGTACCACACGGACAGAGCCACCCATAACTGGATGCGGATGATCATTGTTGTAAATAGCAGCGATCTCCCATGGCCAACCATTAGGTAGGACATTCAGCCGCAAAGTTCCATACCAATATAATCTACCATCGTTCTTCTTGTGAAGAGTAAATCTCGGGAAGAATCTCCTCATTGCTTCTTTCTCATCTGCAAGTCGCTGGGGATCTATTTCATACCACTGCCTTACTGCCAATTTCCCCTCTTGAACCACAAGACGGTTGCCACCTGTCTGTCCAGTAACATCTCCGTCATTACCGACCTCAATGGTTTCACCACGACGCAATTTCTCTGCCAACTTCTTGCGAATTTCCGAAGCAGCATCACTAGCAAGTTTTCCTTCTTGAACAAAAAGGCGATTGCCTCCTGTTCGTCCTGTTACATCACCGTCGTTCCCAACCTCGATTGTTTCACCACGACGCAATTTCTCTGCCAACTGCTTGCGGATTTCTGAAGCTGCATCGCTGGCAAGTTTACCCTCTTGTACTACAAGACGGTTGCCGCTTGTGCGTCCTGTTACATCGCCGTCATTACCAACTTCAATGGTTTCACCATTACGTAATTTCTTGGCCAGTTGCTTACGAATCTCGCTAGCTGCATCTGCCAAATTCCCATGAGGGATTGATAATTCTTTTCTTTGAGTATTCATATAATATTATGTTAATTGATAGGACTACTTTCTAAAATGTTTACATACACTATATTTTTCAACCTTGAACATCCCTTGAAAGCGCCATCTTCTACATGAGTCGAGTTTGGTAAAACAACTGTTTCTAAGTTAACGCATCCGTAAAACGAATTCTTATCAACTTGTGTGTGGCTTCCTAAAAAAACAACACATGAAAGGCTCGTACACCATGCAAAAGCACATTCTCCAATCTCCCTTACAGATGAAGGTATTGTGATGTTTTTCAAACTCTCACATTCAGAAAAAGCTCTATAGCATATATGAGTAAGATTTTTAGGAAGTTGTATTTTGGTAAGTTGAGTGCATCTGGCAAAAGTTAATTCTGTTATGTATTCGATTTTAGGAGGCAGTACAATTTCTTTCAAACTTGAACAATTAAAAAAAGCTGCATTCAATATTATATTTATTGTATCAGACAGATATATTGATGACATCTTACTACAATTAATAAAGGCTTCTGCACCAATTACTTGAATTCCAATCGGTATCCTACAACACTCTATTAGTTTGTCATTACAATATGCGAGATATTCATCATCATTATCAGTTGTGAACAAAAAGTTATCATTATTAATCAAATAATTGTGCGTATTATGTAATTTCCATCTTTCAAATAGGCTCATTTTATTTAAATCCTTTATCTCACAACTAATGTATCCTTCAGGTATTTCTTTTGAGGGCACGTCAACATCATTTCTTTCTTCCGTCAAAATATTAGGATCTTGTTCGTTATTGGGAGAGGTTTCAGGATCTATCCATTTCAATCTTCTTATAACTAATAGCATAATTAATAGAATAATAATACTAATAGCAATAAAGAAAATAAGGATTTCAATAATATCGTAGAGAAATGAGTAATCCGCTTTTTCCCATATCGCTTTGTAAATACCATATTCAAAACACAAAAGCGTTCCATACCCCACAAGAGGAGCTATTTTTTTTGATGACAAATCATAGCCTCCCATTAATACTCCACACACTATTATTAATATCATATAGAGCAATGTTATCCCTGGTAATTTCCATGCCAATTCCCAACTCGTGCTTGTAGAATAAACAGATGCAACTCCAAGAGTGAAAAGCAAAGTCATTCCAGTTACAATTACGACCCAACTGCGTAATGTGTTTTTTAATTCTTCTCGGATGTTAATATTTTGTTTATAATTAGTATTCATAATTCTTCTATGATATGTTATCTAAAAAATGCTTGGCAGCCACGATCTCCTTGAACCTTCGTTCTGCATTTTTTTGTTCAGAAATACTTTTATCCACATTCCGGTCTGGATGATATTTTAATGACAGACGGCGAAAGGCAGCTTTGATTTCATCTTCTGTTGCGTCGACTGGAAGCTCTAAAATCCTTAATGCTCTTTCTTTTGGAGATTCTTCGCTGTGAGGATTAATCATATCCAAGATGATGTCAACTTCATCTTCTACCAATCCAAGAATCATTGCAACATTGTGCAATTTATCGACATCAATATGCTCAGCTTCTATGGATAATCCAATGAAGAAGGCCAAGAGCCCCATTCTATTCTCATAAGTTCCATTAGAAAGCAGAGAAGCCGAATCTCTTAGTTCCTGATATACTACATCTTCACGCCCATTTGACTCAAGTATCGTCTTCTGTCCAATGAGCGAATCTAACACCTTAAGACTATCAGTAACCGTATCATATCCATAATTTTTGTTTATAAAGTCTTCTACATGTCGTATTGAACCTGCAATATTTTGCCCCTGACTTCTAGGAAGTAAGTAGGCTGCAACCAAAAGAATACTATAAATCTTACTGTCTTTCATGCTTTTCCTTTCTGTTTTCTTTTGTATTCGCCGATAAGAAAACCTATTTCCCCAAATTTCTGGAGACCTTGAATATATCGCTCATGATTAAATCCATATAACCTTTCACGAATCTCATTTGCCATTCTTTGAGAATTCATAGTTTTCTCTTCCATTCCTAATTTGGCCTGTAATTCTGCTGCATGTTCATAACATAATGCCGTTTGCTCGTGCTTCTGACCATAAGCTTTCAAACACCACAATAAGACAAACACTTGCTGTGTTAGAGCATTTTTATATTGTTCCTTTGCTTCATAATAAGAGGAAAGAGACTCATAGAGACCTTTCGCTCTCTCATAGTCCTTAAAGGACTCATCTTTCATCTCTAATTTGCCGTATATATATCCAGAGGACAAGAAACGTTTAGCTATTACTGATACATCAAAAAGATTTGAGCCATCACTATTAATTACGGCAGTTTGCAAAATGCTTTCCCTTTTGTAATCAAAGGCGAAAATAATATCATCAAGCAAAAGACATGCTAGTTTCTCTATGATTTCATAATACCAACTTTCGCCCCTAACTGAGTATACATCAAAGTCTCTCTGTGTGATAATTGTACCAGTACATACTCCAGAATCAATTTTATGTAGAGTTACACCGCTCTTCTTGTCATGATTCTTACATATTGCTGTCCAAGGATTAATGACTGGATATTGAGGAATTAATGAAGGTTGGATATTAAATGCTCCAAACTTTGCATTTAAGTAAATCTCTGAGGGAAGAATAATTGGACAACGATATGTAAATATCATATCAATGTCATCCGTACCAAGTATCCCACGAATGGCCATCAGAACCATTCCCTTATCATCTTCGCAGTTCACGACCTTTAAGGTGACATCTTTCCTGCCCTGAAGATAATCAAGTATACCGTTTGGTTCTTTAGTTACGATAAGTATCCGCATATCTATTGAAATGATTTTATTCTGCCGAACAGTTCTCAATAATTCTTTAAACTATCATTATAACACCGACTAAAGTAAGTCGAATTCATTCTTTTCTATTTTTTCTTTGATATAGCGTTCTATCTGATGTCTATAATTAGGTTTCCAGTCTGGACATTGAAGTACAGATCCATGCATCTTATCAGAAAACATAGCATTATGAGGACAGCCGCCACTACATAGCGGCTGTAATCTACAGCCTCTGCATTGGTTACTATCATCTGGTGTCCAGTTAAGATAGTCTTTATACCATTGAGGTTGAGGTTCAGAATCTATCTTATCAATAGAACCCGTCACCCATTTCATTTCACCAATAGTATCAAGACATTTGTATATCTCACCATCGGTTCCAATTGTTATATCCCCCTTCCTCAAACATCCTCCCAATGGTGCTTTATGAGGTAATCGATAGTTCATTAATCCAAGACTATGAGCATAGTCAATTAGTTTAAGCTCTACAGGTGCGAACTCTCGCTCACTAAATACCTTTGAACCTAAATCTTCTGGAGTGTTTAATATTTCAAATGTTCTTGCCAAAGCAATATTTACCTTGCCAGCCAAACCACTTTGAGCGATTTTTTCTAAAAGCAAAGGAATATTATCTGCATTTTCTTTGTCTATGGTAATTCTGAATACAACACGAGCTCCCAAATCGACAAGCCAGTGTATGTTTTGCCAAATAGTTTTAAAAGTTCCCTTACCACTTAACAAAGGGCGTCTTTGATTATGAACTTCTTCAGTCCCATCCACGGTAATCACGTAACGACTAATCCTACATGTCTTTACTAGTTCTTCACATCTATCACGGTTTAAAGCATAGCCATTAGTCGTAATGCTGCTATCATATACTATTCCATTATAATCGCAAAAACGAGTGATATAATCCGAGAGAGATACTATTTTATTGTAACCAAGAAGTGGTTCACCACCAAACCAATAAACTTGTAGTTTTTGGAAAGAACCTTTCCTTTTCTCTAAGAAACTCTTAACATGTGCGATTGTCTCGTCTGTCAAATCTTTCTTTGGTTTAAGCCCTTCAAAACAATAGGTGCATTTAAATTGGCATTGCCTTGATGTTAAAAAAGTCAAGTCAAGGAAAGACTCATCGTTCTTACTTTCACGATAAGTATTCAACCAATCTCTATATTCCTCTTTCTGGGCATCTGCGTAAATACCCAATTCCCATAATTCGCTTGAACACTCCTTTGCCTTTGATAAATTCTCATATTCTGAGTTTGACATCAAGACTAAAGAACCAGTCATTACATTAAAGCATACTTCTCCGTCTGGAATGGAAAAACAATCATTCCAATAAGACCATTTCACTTCATTGGGTACAGCAGACGGGAGGTTGGCCTCCCAAATGTTATTTCTAAAAATCCTCATTGCTATTAATTTCTTTCTTTAATTGTAATAAATGAGCTTGCCAATATTCAAATCTTTCTGCGGGCATATTCCCGAAGAGCCTAGGAGCATTAAGCAGTCCTAGATTTGTCCAGCATTTAATATCCTTCATATATGGCATAATCATGTCTTGATGCGTGTCAAAATCAACAGATCCGGGAATTGGCGAGAACTTATTAATTGCTAACGAAGTGGGGTGCGTCTCCCTTATCAGTTTTTCTGTAAGTTGAAGATCTTCATCTTCTTCACCGAAATAATTAATAATGTAACTAGTATAGAATGGAAGCCCAACCTTATGGCATAATCTTGCAGCCTCCTTACATTGCTCAATAGTTACACGCTTGTTCATTCGCTCTAAAATACGCGGACTTCCAGATTCAAAACCAAAAAAGACTTTTCCACAACCAGCTTCCTTCATTATCCGAAGAAAGTCCTCATCGACTTGGTTTGCACGAAGATTACCCCACCAACGATATGGACTTCCTTTATCAATAAGCAATTCACACACTTTAGTCCATTCTTTTTTGAAACTTCCAACAGAGCTATCTTGGACGATAAAAGCATTCACTCCACATTGTTTGGCTGTATAGTCCATCATGTTAATAAAATACTCTGGTGAATGGCATCGCTTTCCAAGAAAACTATTGTGCGCACAGAAATTACAACGATATAAGCAGCCTCTACCAAAAGTGATTGGCATAACTCTTTCTTTTGTACTATAGGAAAGGAAATAACATGGTTGAGAATAAAAATCTTTGTTAACAAACGACCAATCTGGCATTGGGAGATCATCGAGATTTTTAATTGCTTCTCCCATTGTCTTTGATTTTTGCCCTTTTAAATACACGCCCCTAATCTTGTCAAGCGGTTCACCTTTTAGTAATGAGACAAGAGATAGCTCACCTTCACCAATCATTAATGCATCAAAATTGATATATTGATAAGTAATGTCTGGAAGCAACGTGGCATGAATACCACCTGCTATTATCATAGGAGCGTTATCTCTATATTGTGAACGGAGAAAGCTTACTATTATAGATGCTGTTTCAAAACGAGCCGTAAAAAAAGATAGTCCAATTACATCAGGCGCAAAAGACTTACATTTGTCCCACAATAACTGAAGGCATTGCTCTATACTTCCTTTACTTTGCATTAGCAAATAACTCATATCCGCAATTTCTACACGGACTCCCAATGTACGTAAGAATGTGGCTAATCCAACCACATTCTCTGGGGCTCTTTCGGGAGAGTCTGCATATATATAGTCTGCGTTATTAACAAACTTTCTAGCCCAAGGTATGACAAATAACAAACTTTTCATTCCCGATTAAATAGTTTTGTCATTACATCAACTATTTCCTCCTTGCTCTTACCCTTTAACATAAACAGGCTACAACCTTTGTTCTCTAACCATTCAACAATATGATCCCAATGCAACTTGTTTGTTTCACATCGGAACGGATACTTCAGCATAAATCTCTCTCGCAAGCAGGCTCCATAGCATATTGTCTCGAATTTGCATGTATGACATTTTTCAGGAATCGGTGCTTTTTTGAAAAGAAGTTGTCGGGCATCTGATGCAATAAATGTTTGTGGAGATTGTTTAAGGAAATTCCCTATAACGGACTCAGGTACATCAAATTCTGCACATGAATATATGTCACCACCTGGACAAAGAGCCATATATCTCTCTGTACAATTATACTCACGGAAGCAAATAGATGCTCTTCCAAGCAACAAATCGCCAATAAGATGTATTATATCATAGTTTAATGCCGGTTCTGGATCATTTGCCCATAAGTCAAAGTATTCATTCATTGCACCAGCAAATTCTTCAGCAGTAACATACATGGCATCAGATGGGTTGTATTCCTTGTCAATTGGAAACACACGAGCTAACCTGACGGTCATGTTACGTTCCTTGTAGAACTGATATATATCTTTAATCCTGTGTAAATTGTGCTGAGTAATTAGATTTATACAGCTTAACTTGATATCAGACTCTATTGCCTTATCTATATTGTTTATTACAATATCAGAAGATTGTTGACCATTTGGGAACGTCCTGAAATTGCTGTATAAGTCTAAAGATACTCCAACACTATTATCAAAATATTTCTTAATTAAGTCATAATTTGCAGGTGTTAACAAGACTGCATTGGTCTGTGTTACGAATGAGCATTCTATCTTTTCTGAATTAAACAAATTTCTTGCGTAATCTAAAAGTGCAGGCATTCTTTTTGCCAACAGAAAAGGTTCACCACCATGCCAACATAAGGTTATATTGTTAACTCCCTTCAATTTTGCATACTCTAAGATGAACAACAAAGCTTTATGAATTTCCTCATCATCCATTTCGCGGGCGATGGAGTGATTGTCCCGTCCATAGCAATACAGGCACCCCAAATTACATTTTAGTGTAGCTTTTATAGTTACAAACAATTTCTTATATGTCGGCATAGTGATGAACCTAATTAAAAGAATACTTTCTTGATTAGTCAGTATCGCACCAATGTGGGCGCTCCTCATTTACGTCAATACGAGCATAAACCTCGTTCAAAATAGCATTGTTCTGTGCCATAGTTGATACGTGTTTTCAGTTATTTCCTACTCTGTTGCTGGCTTTTCGGACTTCGCCACAAACAGAAAAACTACCAGTTACTCGCTGCCGCGGTCACACCAGTTGGGTCTCTCCTCATTTACGTCGATACGAGCAAAAACCTCATTCAAGATAGCATTGTTCTGTGCCATAATGATAAACGAATTAATGATTGTTCCTACTCTGTTGTTGGCTTTTCGGATTCTGCCACTATTGTCTGACAAGTGGATTGAGTTACTTGCTTTCGCTATTCCAATCGCACCAGTTCGGAGTTTCCTCTGTCACGTCCAGACGCTTAAGGATTTCATTCAAAACTGCATTGTTTTGTGCCATAGTTTTAAGGTAATAGTTTGACTCCTACTCTATTCTGGCTTTTCGGATTCTGCCATTCTTTTGACATTGAACATGTTTTAATAGAATACATCAAAACGGGTGGCAGAACTAACTTCTATATCATAAGAAGCGTATAATTTGTGCATGTCACTTTTCTTTTGACTAGTATTCATTCGTCACAAGGTTCTAATTATTGTCATAAAGGTGCTGCAAATATAATAATAATTATGTAAAGATCCAAATTTTTGAGCATTTTTTTGATTCCCAAAGAAAATTTTATCAAAATGGATTTTATCAAAATGGGAAGTTGAAAACATAAATTAGTCTAATGCGCCAAGGATGATTTTATCAGTTATTTTGTGCAAATATAGAGAATTTTTTCTATTCATGTTGTTTTTCAAGTAAAAAATACCATTTCAATGCTATATTTATAAAAAGAGACGATATTGCTACTATTTCTATCACTCCAAAAAATATTTCAAAAAAAAGAAGAAAAACATTTGGCGGTATTGAAAAGAATTCTTTATCTTTGCAAGCGAATTACTGAGTCAACAAGCATGACGTAGCTAAAAATCCGCTTCAATAGCGCAGTGTAACAATGGGGCACAAGCCCGTAAACATTGGTCTGAAAAGGCTGATGAAAGGTGATCTTTTACATTGTTACACTAAAACGCAAGCATTATGAGAAGAAGAATTCCCTATCGGGTATGCAGCTGCATGCCCAATGGTGTTGTGACTCATCTGGAAGCCCGTCTGCTCAAAGAGATTGTTAATCGAGAGATTCATCCTATCCGATGTGCAGAAAGTTGCAAGCGTAAGTTCCAGAAAGGAATGTATCTCGGTGATCTCTGTGCTGAAACTGGCCATTTCTGGTGGGCCAGGAAAATCTGGAGGTTTACGGCTAGTCTTATCGAAGACAAGGATTATGACGACTGGCGTTATGTTGGTTTTAATACCGAACGAGTAAGGCTCAGGGACGTCATCTCCGAGACAGAATGCGAACTGTTAGACCGTCGATGCAGTCAACTATGGCGTGCTCTTGGATTCCCTCAATACGACTGGTGGGATGACAGAATCGAATATCTGACGAGCACCCACTACGGAACGACCTATTATTACCTGTTCGCAGAAAAGTACGACGGCTACTACGATGAGCTGATTGGAGAGTGGGAAGATCAGATGGAAAAAGCTGAGGCAGAACAGGAGACACGCCAGATTTTCCGGGACGGCCAAGGCGACAACCTCCCCCCGTGCTCTCAGGACTTTACAGAGTATTGGCACGATGGCCCCCATACTGAGGATTTTTCGTGGCTCGCCTACAAGCATGGTCAGCAGCAGAAATGCTGCTGACCAAACTAAACGACCACCAATAAATGGTACGTGTTACTGTTTAGATAAGAATTGGTTGGCTTTTATTCTTTGAATGTCTTGAAGATTAGGAAGATGTATGAGAGAGTTACCTGCCTCATGCAAAACAGTAGGACTATTTTGTGAAGGCCAAGATGGCCATGCATCTGCTGAATCTCTGAACTTACAGTTTTTGGGCATGACAAAAACCTTCATAACATCATAAAAGAATTGTCTTGGTTTGATTATGAACGTTAATAGAAAAGCATTTTCTCGCTTTTTTGTGTGTTTCTTTGTGTTTCATGGTTTTGCATTGTTTTACCACATATTTGTTGTATAATTGTGGCAATATTTATGCTAATAATCAAGAATATTCATAGACATCTGCCTCGTTTTGAGACAGATGTCTATTGTTCAATTATGGGACAATGGACTTTAGCTCGCTTTTCCGGTATTTCCTTTCCAGCCACGCCCAAACCTCATTGATGCCCCAAATCACGGACACGATGAGGACGGGCATGCCTGCCAACAACTATAGAAAGCATAGTTCCCGATGCTCGTCACGCTATTGGGGATTGTAATGGAAGTCAGATTATAGCAATCCTCGAAAGCAAATCTTCCGATACTTTTTACACCATCTTCAAGAATTGCTTTAGTTATTTCTTCGCTATATGAATACCAAGGAGAACCAATTATAACTAAAGTTCGCCATATCACCCTCACCAGAAATCGTAAGAGTGTGAGTCGCTTCAACGTAAGTCCATGTAAGGTTGTCGCCACAAGTTCCGCTATCGTCTGCACTTGCCATCATCGGCAGAAGAGTGGCAAGGAAAAATATAAGTTGAATTTTCATAATTATATTTATCTAAAAGATTGTCGTTAAAAAAAGCACAAAAGAAAAACGTGAGCAATCTACTTCGCTTACGTTTCTGAGGTATTGGGGAAAACCTATGTTTCTTAAACGAGTAAATGCCCACGTCGAACGGCGTGAACTATCTACTTCAGTTCTTGCAACTTAATGAAATTTTGCCGATTTCCTAGAACAAGAATCAAAAGTGGACGTCCAATGTCTTATGTCCTTATTATGTCGTTATGTCATCATACGCAGTAGGGTTTGGTGAGACTTTCTTTATCTATTATGCAACTATTTCATGGGCATAGTTTTGATAGTTGCCCAAAATCTGCTCAATGTGAATGACCTCGGGGCAGGAGTCCCATGTCACGCCGCCACCCATTAGATACCAGTTGTTGCGCTCCTTGACAGGAACTTTCTTCAGCGAAGGAAACGCAGACACAGGCATTGTCACAGAACGCTCGTCCTGCAAGTCCACCTGAAATTTACCTCTTTTGGGGAATGACAAACTTTTAATCCTTGGTGTCACATCCCAATATCCTTCTTTCTTATACATATTTGTACTATTTTGTCTTCTTTACAGTAATAATTCTAATTCGTTTGCCTTCTTTGAACAGTTTCCACTGATGGAGAAGTTTCTCTTGATACTCTTTAGCAATCTCCAGTACTTCTCGGGCTTGAGCATCCGTTAGGTCACCCTGCTTATCTATCTCAACTACAGGCTCCAGCCATATTTTGCAAAGATGCTCCGTACTGCGCTTGCCTACATGTACATGAGCGCGATTCTCATTGTAGTCTGTGTTCTAGAACAGAAATTGCCAGATGATTTTTGCCGTGATGTATAGCGGAATTTTAGGCATGACTCTTTGTTTCAATATTATTCTCGCCTGCAAAGATTGGGAATTATTCTGAAAGATGCAAGGAATTTGAGAGAATTTTCGTAAATAGAGGTAACGAGGTAATATAGTGCTCGGAAACGGCCTGTGGCAAAGGGGTTGAGGCGCGTTACCTCTTTTGGGCAGAGGTAACATTGAGGTAACATGAGTCGAGCATTTTTTTGTAGTCAACAAAACAGGAATTGCCTGCTTATTTCTAAGGATTTAAAGGTTTCTAAGGATTATCTTTATCTTTGTCTAAGGAACCTGGGAATTTAGGAAGGTTTAGCTCGACGACCCGTAGGGGAAAGTCAATTTTATTTGCGCCAGCCTTCCTTTATTCCTTGGTTCTTTAGGCAATAAATGTCCACGCCTTTCCTTTTAATCCTTAAAATCCTTAGCCCAAATATCTCTCCTTAGAAAATAAAAATCATGCAGAAATAGATAACTCTATACAGGAAAAATCCTAAAATAGGGTGTCAGGGTGTCAAAATACCCTGCCACAAAGGCTATGCACCCTGTTTGAGGGTGGCAAAGGGTGACAAGAGGGTGACAGGCTGCGCTTCCCTAAAAAGAGGCGGAGTTTTGTCTTTTTTTACAACGAGTCTTAATGGAAAGTCGTGTTCTGACGGTTGAATTCTCGAGAGAATTCAGACCAAACTCCATGAGTTTTGAAAAATACTCATGGAGTATTTCGCGAAAGTCATGGCGTATTTTTCAAAAGTCATAGGGGGTTACCCGAACAGGGCGCGGAGGGCTTCTTCGACCTTGCGGACGGGGTGGAGGCGGATGCTGAACTTATGGGTGTCGAGGCCCTGAAGATTGTACTTCGGCAGGATGATGTCGCTGAAGCCGAGCTTCTCGGCTTCGGCAATGCGCTGCTCGATGCGGGCTACGGGACGCACCTCGCCCGAGAGGCCTACCTCGCCAGCCATACACCATCCGGCATCGATGGGCGTATCGACGTTGGACGAGAGGACAGCGGCAATGACGGAGAGGTCCATAGCGAGGTCGGTGACGCGCAGGCCGCCGGCAATGTTGACGAAGACATCTTTCTGCGCCAGTTTGAAGCCGACGCGCTTCTCGAGTACGGCCAGCAGCATGTTGAGACGGCGCTGGTCGAAGCCTGTGGCAGCGCGCTGGGGCGTGCCGTAGGCGGCAGTGGAGACGAGGGCCTGTGTCTCGACGAGGAAGGGACGGACGCCCTCGATGGCCGAGGAGATGGCAACGCCCGAGAGGCCGTCGTGGTTGTCGGTGAGCAGCAGCTCGGATGGGTTGGAGACCTGTCGCAGTCCGTTCTGCTGCATCTCGTAGATGCCCAGTTCGGAGGTGGAGCCGAAGCGGTTCTTGATGGCTCGCAGGATGCGGTACATGTGGTGCTGGTCGCCCTCGAACTGTATGACGGTGTCGACGATGTGTTCCAGAATCTTAGGACCGGCGAGGGTGCCTTCCTTGGTGATGTGGCCAATGAGGATGACGGGCACGCCGCTGGACTTGGCAAAGCGCAACAGGGCCGAGGCGCACTCGCGCACCTGGGCGATGGAGCCTGCGGAGGACTCGACGTCCTCGGTCATGATGGTCTGGATGGAGTCGATGACGACGAGCTGTGGCTGCACTTCCTTAATGTGGTCGAAGATGGTCTCGAGTTGGTTCTCGCAGAGGAGCAGGAAAGAGCCGTCTCCGGCTTCTCCCGAGGGGAGTGGAGCTTGCAGTCTCTCTGCACGCATCTTGAGCTGATGGGCGCTCTCCTCGCCGCTGACGTAGAGGACGCGCAGGGGCAGGCGAAGCATGGTCTGCAGGGTGAGCGTGGACTTGCCGATGCCGGGTTCGCCGCCCAACAGGACGATGCTGCCGGGCACCAGTCCGCCGCCAAGGACGCGGTTCAGCTCCTGGTCCTGCATGTCGATGCGCGGATCGTCGGTGGCGCTGATGTCGCTGAGACGCAAGACGCGGGCGGCCTGCGTGAGTGAAGAGTGAAGAGTGGAGAGTGAAGCGTTTGCTGCCGCCTTGGCTCGTACGCCGGGGGTGGGACTTACCTTTATTTCCTTGAACGTGTTCCACTGGCCGCAGGCGGGGCACTTGCCTATCCACTTGGGCGATTCCTGTCCGCAATTAGAGCAGACGTATGCTGTCTTGTCTTTTGCCATGATGGCGACAAAAGTACAACTTTTTGAGGAGTAAAAGGAGTAAATGGCGTTAAAGGGAGTTAAAGGACAATAGAATCGGGCAAAAATGGTTATCTTTGCACCCAATTATGAAGAAAATTGCTTGTATCTTAGCAACGGTATGCCTGCTGGCCGGCTGTGGTCAGTCGTACGAAGAGAAACAGCGGCTGACGCGCCAACAGCGCCTGCAGATGCAGCGCGAGGACTCGGCAGCGCTGAAAGTGGCGGTCATGCCGACGATGGACTGTCTGCCGCTGTATGTGGCTCAGGAGCGCGGCTTCTTCAAGGCGCAGGGCGTTGACGTGCGCCTGAAGCGCTTCACGGCACAGATGGACTGCGACACAGCCATTGCCCGCGGAAGGGTAGAGGGACTGGTGAGCGACCTGGTGCGCACAGAGCGACTGCAGCCGGGAACACCGCTGCGCTACGTGGCCTCGACGAACGCCTACTGGCAGCTCATCACGCGTCGTAGCGCCCGTATCCGCGAGCTGAAAGAGCTGGACGACAAGATGGTGGCTATGACGCGCTACTCGGTGACCGACCTGCTGACGACCATCGCCGTGGATAGTGCCAAGCTGAAGACGGAGCGCGTGTTCCGCATACAGATAAACGATGTGAACATACGCCTGAGCATGCTCATGGGCAATGAGCTCGACGCAATGTTCCTGACAGAACCGCAGGCCGTTCAGGCCCGTCTGCAGAAGAATCGCGTGCTGATGGACACACGCTCGATGGACGTGAAGCCCGGCGTGCTGGCCTTCAGCGAGAAAGCGCTGAAGAACAAGCAGCGCGAACAGCAGCTGACGAAGTTCGTGAAAGCCTACAGCCAGGCCTGCGACTCGCTGGCCCGTCACGGTGTGAAGGGCTACAGGGACGTGGCCGAGAAATATTATAATGTGAAAGGCGCTGCGCTCGACTCGCTGGCCAAGTGTCTGAAGTATGAACCGATGGCTGCACCGCGCGAGAAGGACGTGGAGTGGGCCAAGAAGGGCGTGAAGGAGTAGAAGAGAATAAAAGATAATAGATAAGAGGTGGGACAACTGCAGGACATATTAAATACGATAAAGCAAGGGAATCTGGGCAAGGCGCTGAGCGGTCTGGAGAACTACCTGCTGACGTATGCACACCCCAAGCAGCTGGAGCAGCTGGGACGCATCAAGGACGACTACCAACTGATGGTGGACTACTGGCAACGCGGTTTCCAGGACCCGCAGCGGCAGACGCTCTACCTGTCGCTGTTGCAACGTGCCCACATGCTGGCTACCGACCTCATCATGACCGACAATATCCGTCAGGCACCCTTCGTGCTGAATGCCTACAAGCGCTGCAGGGCCTCGCGCCAAGACTGGTCGCTGGCCTCGCTGCGAAAAGACCTTGAGGACTTTGTTTCCGGGCAGGCTCTGCTCGAACTGAAACCTGAGCATACACGTGCAGAGGACGAACGGCAGCTGCAGGAACGACACCAAAGGCTGATGTGCGACCTGTTTGACTACGTCTGGACGTCGCACACGTGGAGCGAGCGCGTCGGAGAGGCGTTTGCCGAACTGCTGCTGTCGCCGACGGTCGATGTGGACGACCAGCGGCTGCTGGTGAGTGCCGTGACGCTGTCGCTGCTCAATACGTTTGACTTCCGCAAGCTGCGCGTGCTGATGGACGTATATAGTCGTACCACCGACGAACAGGTGCGCCAGCGCGCATTGGTGGGTTGGGCTCTGGGCATTGACTCGCGACAGACGGCCGTCTGGCCGGAAATGCTCACCCTACTGCAGCAGATGACGGCCGACGAACGTTGCCGGCAGGAACTGAAGGAACTGCAGATGCAGCTGGTCTATTGTCTGAAGGCCGATGAGGACAGCCAGAAGATACAGCAGGAGATGATTCCTGAAATCATGAAGAACAACGACCAGTTCCGCATCACACGCAACGGCATAGAAGAAATAGAGGAGGACTCGATGGAGGACATCCTGCACCCCGAGCTGTCGGAGCAGCGTATGGAGAAGCTGGAGTCGACGATGCGCAAGATGATTGACATGCAGCGCGCCGGCTCGGACATCTACTTCGGCGGCTTCTCACAGATGAAGCGCTTCCCCTTCTTCAATGATACCTGCAACTGGCTGATGCCCTTTAGCGAGAAGCATCCCGCACTGCGTGATGTAATGGCCGACGAACGGCGCAGGCGTATCCTCAAGGCGCTGTTGAGTCACAGTCCGTTCTGCGACAGCGACGCCTACTCGTTTGCGCTGGGCTTCCATCAGGCCATGAGTCAGCTGCCGAAGAACATGCTGGAGCTGCTGGACCGCGGCGAGCTGTCGCTGATAGGCGAACACATGGCTGGTGAGGACATGAAGCAGCCGGCATTCCTGCGACGCAAATACCTGCAGGACCTGTTCCGCTTCTTCCGCCTCTTCCCCTCGCGCAGCGTGTTCGGCAACCCGTTCGACGTCACGGGCAACCGTCTGTTCTTCTTCTGTGAGGAGGCTTTCCGCGAGACACCGCTGGTAAAGGACTTCGTGGAAGTGGCTGCCTTCCTGACCAAGCAGCGATATAAGAAAGCGGCACTCTGCGTGCTCAAGAACTGTACGGAGAAGGAACACGGCGAACGCTACTATCTCACCTTGGCCACATTGTCGGCCGACGAGGCGCTTGACTGCTACCGCAAGGTGCTGGCACAGAACCCGCAGCAGCCGCAAGCACTGCGAGGACTGGCGCGCGCCCTGTTTGCAGAGCACGACTATCAGGGAGCGCTTGATGCTTATGAGCAGTTGCTGGCGCAGTATCCTGAACAGCATAACTATCTGTTGAATAAAGCCGTCTGTCTGGGGAATCTGCAGCTGTATGACGAGGCGCAGAAGATACTCTTCAAAATGAACTACGAGCAGCCTGACGATCAGAATGTAAACCGCGTGCTGGCGTGGGTGCTCGTGGGCTGCGCCAAACAGGAACAGGCAGAGAAACTCTACACACAGCTGATGGAAACGCCACAGCCCGACGACTACCTGAACTATGGCTTCTGCAAGTGGCTGGCCGGCCAGATTGTTGAGGCTGCAGAGCTCTTCCGAAAGTATGCAGCAGCGTGCGACGACAAAGGCTTTGATGCCGAGACGGAGTTCCGTCGCGAAGAAGCCTTGCTGCGCCGCAATGGCATCAGCGATGTGGAGATACGGCTGATGGTGGATATGCTAACGGCCAACAGCTAAACTGTCTGTTTGGCTCAGCAAAGAACGGCCGTTACAGCGTAAACGCCAGCAGGTGGGCAAACCAGCCGCGGAACTTTGCCCATGAGGAGCGCTTAGTCTTCCACCACTCGGGCGTCATCAATTCACTCTTTTTCGTGTCGCGACCAAACATCTGGTCGAGCTCGGCTGTGGTCTCACGGCTGAGGATAATGGCATTGTCCTCGTAGTCGAAACGCAGGCTGCGCGAGTTGAGATTGGAGGAGCCGATGGTGCAGAAGCGCCCGTCGACCATCATAATTTTTGAGTGATGGAAGCCCGGCTGATAGACCCAGACGTTTGCGCCCAGCTTCATCAGTTTATGGGCATTGTAGAAGACACAGTCGGGTGTCAATGGAATATCGCTCTTCTGCGATATCATGACGTTGAGCTTCACACCGCGCTTGATGGCGCGTCTCAGTGCTTTCCACAGCGACGGCGAGAGCGTGAGGTAGGGGTTGATGAGATTGATGGAGTCCTGGGCGGCATCGATGGCGGCGACGTAGAAACGACGCACGGCGTCGTTGCGTCCTAAGAGATGACCGTCGGCCACATAGACAGCACCCGGCTCGCGGTTCATGATGCCTACTGTCTGGTGACCACCGCGTCCGCCGCGGAAATAGACTGGGTCGGTGAGACGCTCGCCCGTCACCTTGAACCATATCTCCCGGAAGATGAGTTGCAGATCGTTGACGGCACTGCCCTCGATGCGGCTGTGCAGGTCGCGCCATTCGCCCACCTGTTCCGTACCTTTTATATAATAATCGGCAACGTTCATGCCGCCCGTGTAGCCAATCTTACCGTCGATGACCACAATCTTGCGGTGGTCGCGCGGCCAGATGTGGTTAACCCACGGGAAGCGGATGGGGTCGTACTCATGGATGTCGATGCTGTCGTTGCGCAGGGCTGTGATGTGGCGCTTCAACAGCGGCTGGTTATTGGAGTCGTTGCCGAAACCGTCGAAGAGTGCGCGTATCTCGACACCCTCACGGCGTTTCTCGCGCAGGATGTCGAAGAGCAGCGAGGCGATGCTGTCGTTGCGGAAGTTGAAGTACTCCAAGTGGACGCTGTGGCGTGCCTGGCGGATGGCGGCGAAGAGGTCGTCGAACTTTGCCTGACCGCTCTGGAGCACGTGGACGCTGTTGTCATCGGTGAAGCGGATGCCGTAGGCGGCCATCTCGCGACGGATGATGCTGTCGCTGGTTTCGGCAGAACTGCTTAGCGGTAAAAAAGTAAGGATGACGAGTATCATCCTTACTAATGTATGTGGTAGTTGTGTCATGTCAGCTACGGTGTTTAAGACGATATTCGAGTGGCGACAGACCGAACTTCTCCTTGAAGACGTTGATGAAGTTTTCGGCTGTCACGAAGCCGATGTTGGCGGCCAGCTCACTCATGTTGATATTTGTACGCTTCAGCAGAATGCAGGCGTGCTTCAGACGGAGGTCGCGCACAATCTCTGTAGGCGTCTTGCCTGTGAGGTTACGTATCTTGTGGAAGAAGGGAACGCGTCCCATGCCCAAGGCTGTCGCCATCTCCTCGAGACTAATCTGCCCGCGACTCATGTTCTGTATGACATACTGCTCGATGTTCTTCAACAGACGCTGGTCCGCAGCCTCTGCCATAGAGAATTCGTTGCCGAGATTCTCTGACTCCTCTGCCATTGCGGCCGCAATCTGTTCTGCCAACTCTGCACTCTGCGTTGTGGCGGGAACATTGTCGTTACCGATGATGCGCGTGTCGACTTTCTGCATATCTTCGTCGTCGTCGGAACTTTCGTTCATGGGGTCGAAACCCTTGGCGTCATAGCTCTCGGTTGCAGTCGTCATACTGGAGTTCAGACTCTCGAGACGGCGTGTCTCAGCACCTTCGATGAGGTCGTTGTCTATTTCGACGACGCCCAGTCCCAACAGTTTGTTGAAACGCATGACAGCATCCTGCAGGTTGAACGGCTTGGCCAGATAGTCGTCGGCAGAGAGCGTGATGTCCATATCTCTCATGTCCTGGGCTGTCAGAGCGCCGTCGGTCATCAGGACAAACTTCATCTTAGCGCGTGCGGGATCCATCTTAATCTGGTTACAGAGCTGGCTGCCACGCAGTCCCGGCATATTCTCCTTACATACGATAAGGTCGGCATTGACGGTCCTCAGGTCTTCTGCAGCGTTGTGGATATTGTTGTAGACGTGGATGTCGTAGACATTGATGAGACGTTCGTTGATGAACTTCAGGAATTCGCTGTTGTCGTCGATAAGGATAACGACAAACTTGCCAGTCGGTGTGTCGGCAGTGCGGCGGGCACGTATTTCGCTGGTCAGTGTGCCGCTGGTGTCCTCGAGCATCTCCATCTCGCCCTTCGAGTTCAGCTCGAAACGGTTGTGGATGCTCTGCTTGGCCTTAGCCTCCGGATTCTCCAGAGCCAGCTGCATGTCGGCGACGCGGGTGATAACTTGTAGCATCTGCGAGTGCAGGGCGTTCAGTTGCTCGCGTTCCTCCAATGACTTCTCGTTCTCAGCGAGGTTACTGATGATCGATGTCATGCGAATCATCGGCTGGCGCAGGTCTTCGCTGGCCGCCTTTATTTCTTCGCGCTGTACCTTCAGCTGGTCGATGACGGCTTTCTTGCGGGCCTTCATCTCCTTGACTTGTTGGATGCCGATGCGCCAGATGTACAGAATGATGATGATGATGACGGCATAGGCCACAAGCATCCACCACGACAGGAGCCAGTGGCGGTCGATGGTTATCTCGATGACGCGTTCCTGGTTACTGATAGAGCCGTCGGCAGCAACGGCCTTGACATGTAGCTTATAGGTGCCGCTGCTCAGGTTCTCGAAGGTGACACCATGTTTCAGGGCATCGCCTGTCTTCCAGTCGTTGTCTAACCCTTCCATCCAGTATTTGAACTGCAGACGCTCACTCTGGTTGTAATTGCCGGCAGCAAACTTGATGGTGAACGTGTTCTGGTTGTGGTCCAGATTCAGGAAGGAACTCTCGTTGAGAGCTTGTGAAAGCAATACTCTGTTGTTGTATTCATGGCCGATGTGAATCTCTTCCTCGCCAATGAACAGCTGAGTCAGCATGACACGCGGCAGAGCCTTGCTCTCCTCGTCTTGTTCCCGACTAGTCCAGTTGATGCCATAGAGTCCGCCGAACACGACGTTGCCGTTTGCTTCGGTGATGATAGAACCGACGTTGAACTCGTTGCTCTGCAGACCATCGCGAGTGTCGTAGTTGTAGGGACTGAAGGAGAAACTTCCCTCCTCATGGTCGCGCTGTACGACAATACGGCTGATGCCGTTGCTCGTCGTAACCCAGATGTTATGCTTGTTATCCTCTGTGATGCCACATATATTATTATTGCAGAGTCCCTGCTTCTCAGTCAGGTACTGCAGGTTGTCGGTTGCCAAGTTGAGGATGTTCAGACCTTCGCGTGTACCAATCCACAGCAGTTCGCGTGAGTCCATGAAGATTTGCGTGATGAAGTTGTTGGTGAACTTCTTCATGGCCGTGGTATTGCCAATGAGATGTCGCATCTCCGATGTGGAGAGGTTCATCAGGTTGAGGCCCTCGCTGGTACCGACGAAGACAATGTTGCCTTTGGCATAGTAGAGTGAGGTAATGGTGTTGGTTCCAAGCTTGCCGTTCTGCTGTGTATAGGTGGAGAACGTGTTCATTCTCGGATTGAACACCTGAAGACCGCCGTTAGTCGCTATCCAGAGGTTGCCATTCTTGTCGGCACACAATGCATTGACGTGGTCGTCGATGAGCGTCTTTGTACTGTCAGAGTATTGTGTGTAGATGGTTGAGACACCATTCTTGATGCGCGTCAGACCATTATTCTTCGAACCTACCCACAAACTTCCGTCAGGCGTGGTAGCCATACACGACACCTTGACGCTGGCCAGACGTGCGTCCAAATCCAGCACACCATGATCGCTGGTGCCGTACCAGATACGTCCGCTGGCATCCTGTGTCATAGCGGTGACGTCGCCGATAATGCGTGAGTGGAAACGGTAGATGTTAGCGCCATAGTAGGCAACGCCGGACTTCTCGGTTCCTACCCAAAGCAGGTCTGTGTCGTCGATGTAGAGACTTTGGATTCTCACTACGTCGTTGGTCAGCTGCAGCTCGTTGATGTTTCGTGGCTGAACCTGTTCAAACTCATGGGTGTTGATATTCATGCGGATAAGTCCGATGAGGTCGGTGCCAATCCAGATGTTACCGCTACGGTCGCCGCCCATGCCGTGAACAGAGTTGTCGACGCTTGTGCCTGTCATTCCCAGGCGGTCGCCGATGGAGGTGTTCCACGTGTTCGTCTTCTTGTTATAGACGAAAAGCGTTCCTCGGCCGTAGAGCCAGATGTTGTCCTTCTGGTCGGCAAAAGCCTGTAGCGTAGATGTATGACGGAGATTGCGGTCGGCAATCTCGTTTGTTGCCCATACTGTATGCTGTTGGTGCATGACGTCGCAGCAGACGATGCGTCCGTCATCATAGATAATCAGCGCACCGTCACGGCACTCGCTGATGGAGCAGATGTTTCCTTCTGGCACGCCGGTCACGTCGCCTGTATAGCCGAATTCGTAGAGAAGCTGCTGTTGCTGGTTGAAGCAGACAACGCCCTTGTTGGGAATGGCACCCCAGATGTTCTTGTGGCGGTCAATATAGACGACCTTGGGAATCTCGTTGATGTTCATCTTGGCGAACACCTGTTTCATGTCGCGTTCAAATGTCTCTGACTGTGGCTTGTAGAGACAGTAGCCTGTAGCTGTGCCAATCCAGAGATTGCCGTCAAGTCCTTCCTGAATACTTGTGATGTAACTGTCGGGCAGGGAAGAGCCGTCCTGTGAGTTACACTGAAACACCTTGAATGTGTAACCATCAAAGCGGTAGAGTCCGGCTGACGTACCAAACCACATATAGCCGCGACCGTCTTTCAGAATGCAATTTACCTGACTGCTGGTCAGACCGTCCTTGGCATCCAGTGTCTTGAACAGATAGGCACCGATGGCTGACAGAGAAATCAGTGCCAGCACCACTATCGTCAATACTTTGCTATATAATTTCATAGTTTCTATGTCTCTAACCTCAAGCTTTTCGCATTATATCATACATGAGTAATGGTCGACCACGCCGAGCAGATGGCGCTCACGGTCGGTGACCAGTACAGAGTGGATTTTATACTTGTTCATGATTCTCTGTATCTCCGAGATCTTCATCTGCGGGCTGACCGTCTTCGGGTCTGTCGTCATGATGTCGCTGACGGAGTGGTTGAAGAATTCAGCCTGCCAGCGTTCTGTGGCGCGACGGATGTCGCCATCGGTAATCAGACCGGCGATGGTGTCGTCGCCGTTCATCGCAACACCCAGTCCTAACTTGCCCTTGCTGACAAGGATGATAGCCTCGCCCAGTCGCATTTCGGGAGAAATCTTTGGCAAGTCTTCCGTACGCATGACATCGCTGGCTGTGGTCAGTAGACGTTTGCCGAGCTCACCGCCAGGGTGGAACTGTGCGAAGTCCTGTGGCTGGAAATTACGTTTCTTTATCAGCGCTACCGCCAGTGCGTCGCCCATCACCATCTGTGCCGTAGCGCTGCTGGTGGGAGCGAGGTTCAGAGGGTCGGCTTCATGGCTGACACACACGTTCAAGTGGCAGTCGGCATATTTTGCCAGCAGCGAGTCCTTGTTGCCGCTCATGGCGATGATGGGAATCTGCATCTGCAGTACCATCGGAATAAAACGCAGCAGCTCGTCCGTCTGACCAGAGTTGCTGATAGCCAGCACCACATCGTCGCGTGTCATCACGCCGAGATCGCCGTGGAACACGTCGAGGGGGTTGATGAAGAACGAGGGCGTGCCCGTCGATGACAGCGTTGCTGCTATCTTGGCACCTACATGACCGCTTTTTCCCACACCGGTAACGATAATCTTACCGTGACAACGGAACATGAGTTCGACGGCGCGGTCGAAGCTGTCGTCAATCATCGGGATGAGTCCCAGCAGAGCCTCAGCCTCGTCCTTGATACATTTAATACCGTATTCTCTTGCGTTCACCTTTCTTGTTCTCTCGTTATTACGTTATAACGTCATTTGATTATCTGTTCAATCAGCCCCTCCAGTTTGTCGAGCTCCAGCATGTTGGCAGCGTCGCTCAGTCCTTGGTCGGGAGTGGGGTGTACCTCGAAGAACCAGCCTGTAGCGCCAAAAGCCTTTGCGGCCAGCGCCATCTGTGGTACGAAGCGGCGGTCGCCGCCCGTCTTGCCGTCGGCTCCGCCGGGACGCTGTACACTGTGCGTGCAATCCATGATGACCGTCGGCACCAGCTCCAGCATATCAGGGATGTTACGGAAGTCCACCACAAGGTTGTTATAGCCCATCATGTTGCCGCGCTCCGTCAACCATACTTCTTTGGCTCCGCTGTCGAGCGCTTTCTCCACAGGATACTTCATGTCGTGTCCGCTGAGGAACTGTGCCTTTTTGACGTTTACCGTGCGGCCCGTCTTGGCGGCTGCCACGAGCAGGTCGGTCTGACGGCAGAGAAATGCTGGTATCTGCAGCACGTCACACACCTCACCGGCGGGCTGTGCCTGCCACGCTTCGTGGATGTCGGTCAGTATGCGTAGTCCGTAGCGGCTCTTGATGTCTGCCAACATCTGAAGGCCGCGGTCGATACCCGGTCCCCGGAACGAGCGCAGGCTCGTGCGGTTGGCCTTGTCGAACGAGGCTTTGAAGATGATGTCTGTGCCCAGTTGGGCGTTTATTCTCACCAGTTCCCTGGCTACAGTGTCAAGCAGTTCTGCCGATTCAATGACACAGGGTCCTGCAATGATGGTACTTTTTTTCATTGTCCGTTGCAAAGATATTACTTTTTATTTAATTCACCAACAAAAACGACAACAAATTTCTACTCGTTGATAATGTGAATGTCGCGCTGTGGGAAAGGAATGGCGATGCCGTTAGCGTCGAGCGTGTCATAGACACACTTCAGTACGTCGCTGATAACGTACGATTTCTTGACAGCGTCGGCCCATACGAAGAGCTTGAAGTTGACGCTGGAGTCGCCCATCTCATAGACCACCGACTTAACTTTCTTCTCCGGGTCCATCCATTCGTGGTTCATGCCGTTGACGGCATCTTCTATCAGTTGACTGACCTGACGGAGATTTGAGCCGTAGGCAACGCCAAAGGGCACGATAGCCAGTACATAGCCATGATTGCGCGTCAGGTTCTTGTAGTTTTTCGCAAAGAGTTGTGAGTTTTGGAAGGTAATGACCTCTCCGGCCAGTGACTCGATGATGGTTGACGTGTAGCTGATGCTGGCCACCTTACCCATCGTTCCGTCAACCTCAATCCAGTCGCCCACCTTGATGCGGCCCGTCATGAGCGAAGCACCATAGTAGATGTTCTCGATAATGTCCTTCGAGGCGAAACCGATACCGGTGGAGAGACCGCCCGAGATAGCCAGCAGCCAGGCCACGCTGATGTGGAAGTATGCCAGTGTAATCAGCAGCCAGGCGCCCCAGATGATAAGCTGTACGACGTTGCGCCCCATTACCGTGCGGCTCTCTGCCGTTGACGGGTCTTTGGTCTCGAAGTGGAGGCGTAGCAGACTGAGCACCGTTTTTGATAGCCACGAGAAGAAGAACCAGAGGCTTACGACCACGCTGATTTTGAAGATGCTCACTTGGAAGTACTGCTGGTTGATGAACTTGCTGGTGAAGATGTCCCAGCACATATCGCTGAGATTGAAGACGTCGGCAGCCCAGTAGATGGAGATCATGACCGAGCAGACAATGAGTATGGGAACGGCCACCTGATGGATAAAGGTATAGAACCACGTCTGTGTGATGGGCTTGGTGTCGAAGCCGTGACGGTCGGCGTACAGCTTGAGGTATTGCGAGATGCTGGTGATAGTCAGGATGCACGTTAATTGCATGATCCACCAAATGAGCAGCTGTACGGACAGCAGCGTGTAGCCTGCCCATGAACAGGCGACGGAGGCTATGAAGACCGCCAGCGAGATGTAGGTGTAGAACATATCTGAGCGCGGGATGTTGCGGTTGTGGCGTCTGACGCCAAGCCATTGCCAAACCATACAGCACAGCAGGATGGGAGGGAAGGCGAGGCTTACCAGTTCGCTCGGGATGAGGATGATGCGGAAGGTGATGACCACCAAGCCGATGACCAGCAGCGGTGCATAGATGTGGAAGGCACTCTTAATCTGGTCGCCGCTGACGCGTAGCAGCAGCGAGATGAGGATGACGGCCAGGAGCCACAGATACTCCACCAGCAGGCCTGAGGCCATGATGAAGAAGTTCTGTTCGCTGTTACGTCCCATCACGCCCATAATCAATGCCAGCGTGATGGTGGTTGTCGCCCAAATGATAGACGACCGTTTCTTCAGAAATTCGGGTGTGTGTAGACGGCGCGGCATGAAACGGAAAACCAGTAGGTTTAGACCGATAGCCACAACGGCATAGAAGATGATGGCGACAAAGAGACCTACAATCCAGTAGATGTTCCAGTCGGAGTGCTGGCTTTCCTTGTTGACAGCATACTTCCGCGTCACCACCTCCTTCATGGTCTGCCACTTCTGCTTGATGTGGCGCAGAATACCGACGTAGGTGTCGCCGCCATTGACGAAGATACTTGTCTGTATGTCGTAGTAGCGCTTCTGCGCATAGTCGTTCATGTTCTTCAGGCGACTCTCCGTCATGTCGTAATAACGGATGTAATCCTCCATCTGCTGTGAGGCGTCTTCCAGCGAACGCATCACGCTTGTAGCCAGCGTCAGACAGACACTGCGGTCAATGCGTGCCTGGTCGCTCAGCATGTCTGTGGGCATCGACTTCAGGCTTGTCACCAGACTGTCATAGCGGGCTATCTCGACGGCGGTGTTCTCAATGTATTCGCGGAAAGGCGCTTGTCGGCGCTGGAACTCCTGGTAGAGCTCCGTTGCCTGATGACAGGCATAGGTCAGGTCGAACAGGTACTCCTGGTCCTGTGAGTACAGCATCAGGGCGTTCTGGTTTGACTGCTTCATCGTCTGTCTCAGACTGCGGAATACCTCCTCGCGTTGTGCCTCGCGCTGTTCGCGCTGAGCGTTCAGCTCCTGATAGTGTTTCGTCAGTTCCGAGCGCAGAATCGTGAGCGTTTGTTCCAGGTTCTTCTCTTTTAGTACGGCTCCGGCCTCGCCGATGAATGCAGCCAAGAGCAGCAGTATGATTGATAATCGTCGCATCTTTTCTAGGTTTTTCTATATTCCGCGTGCAAAGTTACGAAAAAAAAGTGTAACTTTGCACGCGGAACCCTAAAACTGTTCAAGAATGTATATTTTAATTGCCGATAGTGGAAGCACCAAGACAGACTGGACGCTGCTTAATGATGGAAAAATCGTTACGCAGGTACAGACGGAAGGTATCAATCCTTTTCATCAGTCGGAGGATGATATCCGCGCCGTGTTGAAGACGTTGACACCAGTCCGTGAGGCGTGTTCTCAGAACGCTTCCTCTGACTTTTATATCTACTTTTATGGAAGCGGATTACGTTCTGAGTTTGAGACTCTTATGTGTAGCTTGATAAGTGAGGCTTTTCCTTGTTCAACGCACGTTGAGGCTCATGCTGATTTACTGGGCGCTGCAGTTGCTCTCTGCGGTCGTGAAGCCGGTGTTGCGTGCATCCTTGGAACGGGTGCCAACAGCGGTCTTTATGATGGTCAGCGTATCGTACAGAACACCCCACCGCTGGGGTACATTCTCGGTGACGAGGGAAGTGGTGCCGTACTGGGTATCCGTTTTCTCAACGCCTTGCTGAAGGGACGCTTGTCGGCTGGACTGCGTGAGGCGTTCTTTGAACAGCTGCAGATGACTGAGGCTGACGTCATCGCCCGCGTCTATCGTCAGCCCTTGGCTAATCGCTGGCTGGCCTCGATTTCGCCCTTCATTCATGTCCATTTGGGCGATCCCGGGGTGCGTGAGATTGTGGTAGGTAACTTCCGCGATTTCTTCCGCCGAAACATAGTGCCTTATGGTCGTCGTGACCTGCCCGTCGGCGCTGTCGGCAGCGTGGCTTGGTACTATCGCGACGAATTGGGTGAGGCTGCGCGCCTTGAGGGCTTTACGCTCGGCTCCGTCATCCGTTCGCCTATGGACGGGCTTATCAGCCACTTCTCTGGGCAAAAACAATAACCCAATAACCCCTATACCATCATCAGGTCGGCCATCACCATATCGCTGACGAACAGTCCTTTGCGTGTCAGCTTGATGCAGCCGTCCAGCAGCTCCAACAGTCCGTCGTCCAGATAGCGTTGTGCTGAGCGTAACAAGTATTTCTGCTGTCTGTCCGTCAACTCGCTGAGACTCAGTCCTTCGCAAGTACGGAGGGCTACGGTGATGCGGTCGTTGTAGTGTGTATCTTCATCCAGCTCTTCCTGTTCGAAGCTTGGCTGGCCGTTCTCTATACCTTTTATATAATAGAGCAGGTTGCTGACGTTCCAACGCCGGCACTGCCCGTCGTAGCTGTGGGCTGCGGCGCCCAGTCCTATATAGGGTATGTCTTTCCAGTAACTGCTGTTGTGACGTGAGTGCCGTCCCGGTTTGGCGAAGTTCGACAATTCGTAGTGTTCGTATCCGGCAGCCGTCAACCGTTCGATGAGTGTGTAGTACATCGCCCGTTCCAGCTCCTCGTCCATCGCCCACTGGCCGTTGTCCGCTGCCCATTGGTGGAGTGGGGTGCCCTCTTCTATCATGAGGCAGTAGGCCGACAGGTGTTCTACACCCAATCGTAATACGGCGTCGATGTCTTGTTGCCAGTCGTTGAGCGTCTCGTCGGGGAAGCCGTACATCAGGTCGATGCTGATGTTGTCGAAGCCGCTCTGGCGCAACAGGCTGACAGCCTCTTCCACCTGACGGGCGGTGTGCCGACGGTTGAGGAATCGTAGCCTGTTCGCGTCAAATGTCTGTGCCCCCATCGATACGCGGTTCACACCTATCGCCCGCAGTCCTGCAGCCAGCTCCTCTGTCACGTCGTCGGGATTGACTTCTACCGTCACCTCCGCATTGTCATCCATGTCGAAGACGGTTCTTGCTTTCTCCAGCAGCTGGCCCAACTGTCCTAGCGTCAGCTGGCTCGGCGTTCCTCCACCTATATATATAGTCTGTATGCCGGTTCTCATGTTTTCCCCCTCATTCTTCTCGCTTCTTGAGATCATCTCCTGGCACACGGCGTCGACATAACGCTGACGCAGCGTTGTGTCGGTGGTGGAGTAGAAACCGCAGTAGATGCAGCGGCTCTTGCAGAAAGGAATATGTATATAGAGTCCGGCCATACGGCTACAAAGGTACGAATTTACGGGGTAAGAGCCAAGGGTTTTCAGTGACGTGTGGTTAAAATAGTTTAATTATTGGGCACTTTCGTTGGTTGTTCGCTCGGAAATGTCTACCTTTAGCGTCGCTTTTATGCATCTAAACCTAAAACATTACCTATATGAAAGTTTATCAGACTAACGAGATTAAGAACATTGCACTGCTTGGCAGTGCGGGTAGCGGCAAGACTACTCTTGCCGAGTCAATGGTCTATGAGGCCGGTATCATCAAGCGTCGTGGCACTGTAGAGGCCAAGAATACCATGAGTGACTACTTCCCTGTTGAGCAGGAGTACGGCTACTCGGTGTTCTCTACCGTGTTTCATGTCGAGTGGAACAACAAGAAGCTGAACATCATCGACTGTCCGGGTTCTGATGACTTCGTCGGCGGTGCCATCACGGCTCTGAACGTGACTGACCAGGCTGTCATCCTCATCAACGGCCAGTATGGTCCTGAGGTGGGTACGCAGAATGCCTTCCGCTATACGGACAAGCTGCAGAAGCCCGTTATCTTCTTGGTGAACCAGTTGGATCGCGAGAACTGCGACTTCGATGCTATGCTGGCCAGCATGAAGGATATCTACGGCGACAAGTGCGTGCCCGTACAGTATCCTATTGCTACCGGTCCTAACTTCAACGCCGTCATCGACGTGCTGCTGATGAAGAAATACTCGTGGAAGCCCGAAGGTGGCGCTCCCATTATCGAGGAGATTCCCGCAGAGGAAATGGAGAAGGCTAAGGAGCTGCACGCTGCCCTCGTGGAGGCTGCTGCTGCCAACGACGATACACTGATGGAGAAGTTCTTCGAGAGCGAGAACCTGACGGAGGACGAGATGCGCGAGGGTATCCGTAAGGGCCTCGTGACACGTTCTATCTTCCCCGTCTTCTGCGTCTGCGCAGGTAAGGATATGGGTGTGCGCCGTCTGATGGAGTTCCTCGGCAACGTGGTTCCCTTTGTCAGCGAAATGCCGAAGATTCACAACACCCGCGGCGAGGAGGTTACCCCCGACACCAACGGTCCCGCTTCTATCTACTTCTTCAAGACTGGCGTTGAGCCCCACATCGGTGAGGTGAGCTACTTCAAGGTGATGAGCGGCAGCATCAAGTCGGGCGATGACCTGACCAACGCCGACCGCGGTTCTAAGGAGCGCATCGGTACTATCTATGCCTGTGCTGGTGCCAACCGTATTCCTGTCGACCAGCTGAATGCCGGTGATATCGGCTGTACCGTGAAGCTGAAGGACGTGAAGACAGGTAATACCCTGAACGGCAAGGACTGCGACAATAAGTTCGACTTTATCAAATATCCTAACTCCAAGTACTCGCGTGCCGTGAAGGCCGTCAACGAGAGCGAGACGGAGAAGATGATGGCTGCCCTGACGAAGATGCGTCAGGAAGACCCCACGTGGGTGGTCGAGCAGTCTAAGGAACTGCGCCAGATTATCGTTCATGGTCAGGGTGAGTTCCACCTGCGCACGCTGAAGTGGCGTATGGAGAACAACGAGAAGATTCAGATTGAATACCTCGAGCCGAAGATTCCTTATCGTGAGACCATCACGAAGATGGCCCGCGCCGACTATCGTCACAAGAAGCAGTCGGGTGGTGCAGGACAGTTCGGTGAGGTACACCTGATTGTAGAGCCTTACGCTGAGGGTATGCCCGATCCTACCAGCTTCAACATCAACGGCCAGGAGTTCAAGATGAACATCAAGTCGAAGGAAGAGAAGGACTTGGAGTGGGGCGGCAAGCTCGTCTTCATCAACAGCGTCGTTGGCGGTGCCATCGATATGCGCTTCATGCCCGCTATCCTGAAGGGTGTGATGGAGCGTATGGAGCAGGGCCCGCTGACCGGTTCTTATGCCCGCGACGTCCGCGTTATCGTCTATGACGGTAAGATGCACCCCGTTGACTCTAACGAGCTCTCGTTCATGCTTGCTGCCCGTAACGCGTTCTCGGCTGCCTTCCGCGAGGCAGGACCGAAGGTGCTGGAGCCCATCTACGACCTCGAGGTTTACGTGCCCTCCGACTATATGGGCGACGTAATGAGCGACCTGCAGGGCCGTCGCGCCATGATTATGGGTATGGACTCTGAGGCCGGCTACCAGAAGCTGAGCGCCAAGATTCCTCTGAAGGAACTGTCTAACTACTCAATAGCACTGTCGTCGCTGACTGGCGGTCGCGCTTCGTTCACCACGAAGTTCGCCAGCTACGAGCTCGTGCCTAACGACATCCAGCAGCAGCTCATCAAGGAGCATGAGGCTGAGATGAAGGAAGACGAGTAATGCGTCCCTGCAATTGGCTGCTGTCAGGCCTCTTGTGCCTGACAGCGTGCTCTTGCGGCATCGGCAGGAAGGGTACGATTCTTCCTGCCGATGTGTCGTTAAGAGAGGGCGATGTGGTGTTCCGTCGAGGTGGCGGCTTCACCAGTCATGCGGTCATCATTGCCGATAACGGCGGAATCTACTCGCACGTGGGCATCGTGGCCGACTCCGCTGGTGTGCTGATGGTGGTACACGCCGTTCCTGGCGAACCCGACTTTGATGGCGACGAAGACCGCGTGAAGATGGACCGGCCGGCCGACTTCTTCGACTGTATGCGTGCCGACCGCGGTGCCGTCTATCGTCCCACCGACAGTATTGCTGCGCGTCAAGCTGCGCGTCAGGCACTGGCATCCTACCGCCGGCGGACGCTCTTCGACCACGACTACGACGACAGCGACACAACGGCGATGTACTGCACGGAACTGGTGGTTCATGCTTACAGCAAGTCGCGCTGTCCGCTACAGGGGCTTGGCCGCCATCACCTGCATCTTGTGGGCTTCGAGGCCGACTGTGTGCTGCCCTCCGACATTCTGCATTGCAGGAATCTCAAGAAGATAACAACTTTCTAAACCTATTTTTTAACTTAAAAACAAAACTATTATGAAGAAATTATTGACTTTCGCAGCTGTTTGCCTGTTTGTGGTGGCACTCTGCGCTTGTGGCTCGTCCAACACACCTGAAGGCGTTACTGAGAAGGCTCTGAAATGTATGGTCAGCAAGGACTATAAGGGCTACGTTGACCTGATGCACTTCCAGAAGGAGAAGAGCGCTGAAGACATGCAGCAGATTGTTGCACTCATCAAGGACAAGATGGACAAGGAGCTCGAGAAGAAGGAAGGTATCAAGGACTACAAGATCGGTACGCCCGAGATTACCGACGACAAGGCTGTCGTTCCCTACACGCTGACCTACGGCAACGGCGAGACGAAGGAAGACAAGATGAAGCTCATCAAGACCGAAGACGGTAAGTGGATGATTGATTCCGGCAAGTAAGCCTGCACCTTATTTATTATTATACGCATAGAACAGCCGCCCGAATAACGGGCGGTTGTTCTTTTAGTTTTATATTTTGAACTTAAATATTTTATATTTGTTAAAACTGCAAAATTCAGCTGAAATAATTAACAATATTGTGTTAATGTTTTAAGATTTCTCCTATCTTTGCAGCCAGATAAGAAAACGACAACGATGAAGAAAAGTACGATATGGATAATCGCGGTGGTCATGGGCCTTTCGTTCTTGGCGCTGCTTTGGCTGCAGGTTTCGTACATCGAGCAGATGGCGAAGATGAAGCGCGAGCAGTTCGACGAGTCCGTGAACCGTTCGCTCTATCAGGCCTCGCGCAATCTGGAGATGAACGAGACGCTGCGCTATCTGGAGAAAGACGTCAAGGAGACTGAGCGCCGTGCGTTCACGCAGGACTCCCTGATGGTCGACGGTCTCGACGGCACCGTGAAGCAGTCGCACCAGTTTGCTGTGGCCGCCGACGACGGAACCGTCTATTCTTCGTTCGAACTGAAGACCTTCGCCATCAGTCCGGCTAATGTGCCCAAGGCTATGATTCTGCGTAAGGACAAGAACGCGCTCACAGAGATGTCGAAATCCTGGCAGGAGGTGGTGCGCAACCGCTATGTCTATCAGAAGGCACTGCTCGACGAGGTGGTCTACAACATTCTCTATACCGCCAGCGACAAGCCCCTGAAGGAGCGCATCAACTTCAAGCTGCTCGACAGAGACCTGAATGCAGAGCTGATGAACAACGGCATCAACCTGCCTTATCACTTCACCGTCTCTACGACTGACGGCCGCGAGGTCTATCGCTGTCCCGACTATAGCGACGAAGGTTCCGAGGTTGTCTATACACAGACGCTCTTCCGCAACGACCCGTCGTCGAAGATGGGTGTGGTGAGAATCCATTTCCCCGATATGGACTCCTACATCTTCTCTGGTGTCCGCTTCATGATTCCTTCGCTCATCTTTACGCTGGTGCTGCTGGTGACGTTCGTCTTTACGATTGTCGTCATCTTCCGCCAGAAGCGCTATACGGAGATTAAGAACGACTTCATCAACAACATGACGCACGAACTGAAGACGCCTATCTCCAGTATCTCGCTGGCAGCACAGATGCTCAACGACGAGTCGGTGGGCAAGAGCCCGCAGATGATGAAGCACCTGGGCGGCGTCATCAACGACGAGTCCAAGCGCCTGCGCTTCCTCGTCGAGAAGGTGCTGCAGATGTCGATGTTCGACCGCAAGACCGCAGCCTTCAAGAAGAAGGAACTCGACCTGAACGAGCTGCTGGAGAATACCGCCTCGACGTTCTCCCTCCGCGTGGAGCATACGGGCGGACATATCTATACGGAGATTGAGGCTGTCGACTCCGCCATCTACGTCGATGAGGTTCACTTCACCAACGCCATCACCAACCTGCTGGACAACGCCGTGAAGTACCGCAAGCCCGAGCAGCCGCTCGACCTCTATATCAAGACGTGGAACAAGGAAGACCGCCTGTTCTTCTCCATCCGCGATACAGGACAGGGCATCAAGAAGGAGAACGTCAAGAAAATCTTCGACAAGTTCTACCGCGTCCACACGGGTAACGTTCACGATGTCAAGGGCTTCGGCCTCGGACTGGCCTACGTCAAGAAGATTATCAACCTGCACGAGGGCGAAATCAAGTGCGAGAGCGATCTCGGCAAGGGCACGACCTTCACGGTCTCGCTGCCTGTCCTCAAGGAGGATGCGTGAAGCGGGAGCCCCATAGATTAGAACCAAAACAACATTATAATAACCCCAAAAAACTACAATTATGGACGACAAACTGAAAATCTTGCTTTGCGAGGACGATGAGAACCTCGGTATGCTGTTGCGTGAGTATCTGGCCGCCAAAGGCTATCAGGCAGAGTTGTGTGCTGACGGCGAGGCCGGCTTCAAGGCCTTCCTGAAGACGAAGTTCGACATCTGCGTGCTCGACGTGATGATGCCCAAGAAGGACGGCTTCACGCTGGCACAGGAAATCCGCCAGGCCAACGCCGAGATGCCTATCATCTTCCTGACCGCCAAGACGCTGAAGGAGGACATCCTCGAAGGCTTCAAGCTGGGTGCTGACGACTACATCACCAAGCCCTTCTCAATGGAGGAGCTCGTCTTCCGTATTGAGGCTATCCTGCGTCGCGTACGCGGTAAGAAGAGCAAGGAGTCGACGCTCTACCACATCGGCAACTTCACCTTCGACACCCAGAAGCAGCTGCTCGCCATCAACGACAAGCAGACCAAGCTGACGACGAAGGAGAACGAGCTGCTGGCTCTGCTCTGCTCGCACGCCAATGAGATTCTGCAGCGCGACTTCGCCCTGAAGACCATCTGGATTGACGACAACTACTTCAACGCCCGCTCTATGGACGTCTATATCACCAAGCTGCGCAAGCACCTGAAGGACGATCCGCAGATTGAGATTATCAACATTCACGGCAAGGGCTACAAGCTCATCACACCCGAGGAAGAGTAGGGGAGATGTCTGATGTAGGATGTCTGATGGAAGATGTATGATGTTCAAGACTGAACTGATATTGAAATGGATGGGATTGGCGCTGATAGCTATCGGCGCCATCCTTTTGACTGTCTGCAAGCTGGCAGACTGTCAGTCGAACGCCGAACTGCTTATCGGCCTGATACTCATTGTGGTTGGCTTCGTTTGGCATGTTTTTCAGCAGAAACGGGGAGAAAAGTATTAAATAATATTAAAATCGGACTAACTCTCAACTCTCAACTCTCAACTCTCAACTAAAATTCGTACCTTTGCACCCGCTTTTAAGCAAAACATAACATTATTAATTATTTAACGTAGTATGAATCAATACGAAACCGTTTTCATTTTGACTCCCGTTTTGTCTGATGAACAGATGAAGGAAACGGCCGCTAAATTCAAGAAGGTCCTCACCGATAAGGGTGCGGAGATTCTCAACGAAGAGGCCTGGGGATTGAAGAAGATGGCTTATGCTATTCAGAAGAAGTCTACAGGTTTCTACTGCCTGGTAGAGTTCAAGGCTGAGCCAGAAGTGATCAAGACATTGGAGACAGCTTTCCGTCGTGACGAGAAGGTCATTCGTTTCCAGACTGTTAAACTTGACAAGTATGCAATTGAGTACGCCGAGAAGCGTCGTGCAAAGCTTGGTAAAAAAGAGGAGGCTTAAACTATGGCAGAACAGAGCGAAATTCGTTATTTGACAGCTCCTTCTATCGACACAAAGAAGAAGAAGTATTGCCGTTTCAAGAAGAGCGGTATCAAATACATTGACTACAAAGACCCCGAGTTCCTGAAGAAGTTCCTGAACGAGCAGGGTAAGATTCTGCCCCGTCGCATCACGGGTACCTCTCTGAAGTATCAGCGTCGCGTGGCTCAGGCCGTTAAGCGCGCCCGCCAGATTGCACTGCTGCCTTACGTAGCCGACTTGATGAAGTAATTTAAAAGGAGGACGCAAGATTATGGAAATTATACTGAAAGAAGATATTATCGGTCTGGGATTCAAGAACGATATCGTGAACGTGAAGTCTGGCTATGGCCGTAACTACCTGATTCCTCAGGGCAAGGGTGTCATCGCCTCTCCTTCTGCCAAGAAGATTCTCGCTGAGAACCTGAAGCAGCAGGCTCACAAGCTGGCTGCCCAGAAGGCTGCCGCTGAGGAGAAGGCTGCTCAGCTCGCTAACGTGGCTCTCGAGATTGCCGCTAAGGTCAGTGCTACCGGTCAGCTCTACGGTTCTGTAGGTGCTGCTCAGGTTGCTGAGGAGCTCGCCAAGCTGGGTAAGGAGATCGACCGCAAGATCATCACCATGAAGGATGCCAAGAAGATTGGCGACTACGTGGCTCTCGTACACTTCCACAAGGAGGTTATCGTAGAGGTTCCTGTGAAGGTTGTTGCTGAGAACGCCGCTGAGCTGCAGGCTGCTGCCGAGGCTGAGCAGGCTATCCGCGACGCTGCCGACGCTAAGGCTGCTGCTAAGGCTGCCGCTGCTGAGGCCGAGGAAGCTCCCGCTGACGAGGAGGCTGTTGAGGCTGAGGTTGCTGCTGAGGCTGAAGAGGCTCCCGCCGCAGAATAATGATTATTCATTAAACAATTAACAAATAATTATTAACTGCTGTAAGGCGATTGTTATTTATTAGAACAGTAAAATCCCGATGGCTACGCCACCGGGATTTTTCTTTTGTGTAGGGTTGGTTCTGGGTAATCTGAGTAATCTGAGTAATCTGAGTTCTCTGAGTTCTCTGAGTTCTCCGAGTCCTCCGAGTTCTCCGAGTTCTCCGAGTTCTCCGATTACTCAGAACTCTCCAACAACAAAAAACCGCTGGACTATTATCGTCCAGCGGCGTTTCTCTCATTTTGTTCGTCGAGTAGAAATTACTCAGCAACAGCAGCAGAGTCAGCAACAGCAGCTGTATCAGCAACAGCAGCAGTGTCCTCAGCGACGCTGTCAACAGCCTCGATAGAGTCGGTGTCAACGGGAGCAGCCTGCTCAGTCTTGTTACCACACGAAGCGAAAGAGATAGCTGCAACAGCTACGAACATAAATACCAATTTCTTCATTTTTCTAAGCTTTTTAAATCTGTAAAACAATCATTTGTTTATTAAAACGCTGCAAAGTTAGGCATTTTTTCAATACGACGTATCGTTTTTTTTGATTTTTTTTAGGGTGAATTTGTAACTTTTCTGCAAATGCCTGATTTTCAACGATTTGTGAAATGTTAAAATTTGCATCTTTTTTGGCTCGTGAGCGAATATTCGTGAAAAACTGCGAAAATCGCGAAAAAAGTCGTACCTTTGTGGGCGGAAACAAATAATCGTATGATAGATACATCGGCTTTTCAAGGAAAACGGGCGGCTTACTACACGCTTGGCTGTAAGTTGAACTTCTCTGAGACCTCCACCTTCGGCAAGATGCTGGAGCAGATGGGCGTCGTGACGGCCAAGAAGGGTGAGCGGGCCGACATCTGCCTCATCAACACCTGTTCTGTGACGGACGTCGCCGACCACAAGTGCCGTCAGGCCATCCACCGTATGGTGCGCGAGCATCCTGGCGCTTTCGTCGTAGTCACTGGCTGCTATGCGCAGCTGGAGGCCGAGACGGTGAGCCGCATCGAGGGCGTCGACCTCGTGCTGGGCTCCGACGAGAAGGCGCAGCTCGTGCAGTATCTCTCTGAGGAGTTTGTGAAGAGGGATTCTGAGTACTCTGAGACCTCCGAGAACTCCGAGATCTCCGAGATCTCTCAGAAGAAGGCCCGCGCCATTGTTCAGCCTAAGACGAAGGATATCCGCTCGTTTGCGCCCAGCTGCTCGCGCGGCAACCGCACGCGCTACTTCCTGAAGGTGCAGGACGGCTGCGACTACTTCTGCACCTATTGTACTATTCCCTACGCGCGCGGCTTCAGCCGTAACCCCAGCATCGCGTCGCTCATCGAACAGGCCCGCGAGGCGGCTGCCGAGGGCGGCAAGGAGATTGTGCTGACGGGTGTCAACATCGGCGACTTCGGCAAGACCACAGGCGAGCGGTTCATCGACCTGGTGAAGGCGCTCGACGGCGTCGACGGCGTGCAGCGCTACCGCATCAGCTCGCTGGAGCCCGACCTGCTGAGCGACGAGCTCATCGACTACTGTGCCCAGAGCCGCGCCTTCATGCCCCACTTCCACATTCCCCTGCAGAGCGGCAGCGACACCGTGCTGCGGCTCATGCACCGCCACTACGACCGTCAGCTCTTTGCCGACAAGATACACCGCATCAAGGCTGTGATGCCCGATGCCTTCATCGGCGTCGATGTGATGGTGGGCTGTCGCGGCGAGACGCCTGAGTGCTTTGAGGAGACCTACTCGTTCCTCGACGACCTCGACGTCACCCAGCTGCACGTTTTCCCCTACAGCGAGCGTCCAGGCACGTCGGCCCTGAAGATTGACTACGTGGTGGCCGAGCGCGACAAGAAGGCACGCTCCAAGCGTCTGCTGGCGCTCAGCGATGCGAAGACGGAGGCTTTCTACGCCCGCCATATCGGCCAGACGGCCGAGGTGCTCTTCGAGAAGGCTACGCGCGGACGGGCCATGCACGGCTTCACGCGCAACTACGTCCGTGTGGAGCTGCCCCCGCAGCTTTCGCGCCCTGAGCTCGACAACCAGCTGGTCAGCGTCCGTCTGGGCGACTTCAACCGCGACCGCAGTGCCCTCTGCGCCACGCTAATTGATAATGGGCAATTGTGAATTGATAATTGAGAAAATGGAGAAGCTTGCAATCGTCATACTCAACTGGAACGGCGCCGCGATGATGCGCCAGTATCTGCCCACGGTGCTCGAGCACTCGCGCCAGGAAGCCACCGTCTATGTGGCCGACAACGCCTCTACCGACGACTCGCTGGAGCTGCTGCGCCGCGACTTCCCTGAGGTGCGCCTCATCGTGCTCGACAAGAACTGGGGCTTCGCCGAGGGCTACAACAAGGCCCTCAGCCAGATCAGCGCCGAGTACTTCCTGCTGCTCAACAGCGACATCGAGGTGACGCCCCACTGGCTCACGCCGCTGCTGCAGTTTATGGACCAGCACGCCGACGTCGCCGCCTGCCAGCCCAAGCTGCTCTCTATATATAATAAGGAGATGTTCGAGTATGCGGGGGCGAGTGGGGGATTCCTCGACCGCTTCGGCTACCCCTACTGCCGCGGACGCGTCTTCGAGACCGTCGAGCGCGACAACGGCCAGTACGACACGCCGGCCGACGTCCTGTGGGCCACGGGAGCCGCGCTGCTTGTACGCTCCAAGGACTACTGGGACTGCGGCGGACTGGATGGCCGCTTCTTTGCCCACAACGAGGAGATAGACCTCTGCTGGCGCCTGCGCATCCGCGGTCGCCGCATTGTCTGCCTGCCCCAGAGCCGCGTCTATCACGTTGGCGGCGGCACGCTGCCCAAGTCGAACCCCATGAAGACGTTCCTCAACTTCCGCAACAACCTCACGATGCTCTACAAGTGCCTGCCACAGAGCGAGCTGCGCCGCGTCATGCGCTGGCGCTGGGCGCTCGACTACCTTGCCGCGTGGGAGATGCTGCTGCTGAAGCGCAACCTCGGCGACTTCAAGGCCGTTTACCGCGCCCGCCGCGCCTTCAAGCGCTGGCGCAAGGATTTCGAGGCCGACCGCCAGGCCATCCAGGCTTCGCGTGTGGACGAAAAAATACCAGAGCAGACGGACTTCTCCCTGCTCTGGCAGTATTATGCTAAGGGGCGCAAGACCTTCGCCTCGCTGCCCCGCTGACCGCTCATTTCTTGTCTTTTACCACAACCTTCACGGGTTGCACCACGCTCTTCTTCCATTCCTGCAGGTAGCTGAACCACGCCTGCGCCGAGTGGAAGCCGAACTGCTCGTTGGCCGACGTGTAAGCCACCTTGTAGCTCAGACGGTCGCCGGCGGTCCTCACCACGTACGTGTAGTTCTGTCCCTGCACGCTGCGGTCCTTGCCCGCCGCTATCTCTTCGGCAATGTACTTCTGCGGCATCAGGATGGCCAGTCCCAGCGTCTCGCGCTTCCACTTCACCGTGTCCGTCGACGGATAGTCCGTGCCCCAGCAGGCGCGCAGTCCCTGACGGTCGCTGAACTCCTCAGAACCCTTGATGTCGATGATGCCCGTCGAGAAGCGGTAGTCGCCCACCGTCCTGTTGAACGTCACGTCCACGTCCGTGTCCCTGTGGCCCGCATACTGCGTGTAGCGGATAGTCATGTTCAGTTTAGAGTTTGCTGCCGCCGTTCCTTCACCTGAAGTGACAGCCGTCACGGGCGCCTGCCAGCCGCGGTCCACTATCTCCACGATGGTGCGCAGCGGTCCGTAGCTCACCACCCGCTGCGTGCGCGACCGCACCGGCTCGATCATCGTCGGCTCCTTGCCGTCCCAGCCGCGGAAGGCACCCAGTCCGAAGGTGTTGCCCACCCACAGCACGTCGTCGCCGTAGCCCTCGGCCTTCTGCTCGTCGCTCGTGTAGAACTGCGTCTGCTGCAGCTCCAGCCGCTTCTGGAACTTGCCGTAGAGGTCCAGCGTCTGGCGCTTGTCAAAGTAGATGCGGATGCCGTTCAGCTCGCTCTCGAAGCTCACGCCGTGATGGTGCTGCAGGTTGTACGAGTTGGCGCAGTCGCCCCGCGCCGTCACCGATTCTATGAAGTTGTTGTGGCGGTTCTTCTCCTTCACCTTGTCATTGCGCGTCAGCATCTCCGCATACACGCGGGCGGGATATTGCCGCGGCTCCCCCTCGCCGTAGAGCGTCACCGTGTAGCGCCGTCGCTCGCGCCCCTTCAGGTCGGCCAGGAAGCACAGCTCGTCCCACGTGTCGTCTTGGTCCAGGTCGTCCAGCTGGCAGGCCACCTCGCGGCCCTCCGCCGTTGTCACCAGCGCCGAGCGCACGTCGCCGTAGCCCTTCAGGCTCAGCACCACAGGCTCGTCCTGACGGTCCGTCGCCAGCGGGTTGGTCACCTCGACGCTCACCGTCTGCTGCGCCGTCATCGTTGCCCACTGCAGCATAGCCGCAGCGGCCGTCATCAAGAGTTTTCTCATTGCCGTTTTAGTATTTAGTTTTGTCGCAAAGATAGCCAAAATTCTACTTTCTTTTATCTTTTTTAGGTTAAAATTTGGTTTTTACAATAATTTTTAGTACTTTTGCATCGTAAATTGACAAACATTAAGATTCCAACGACTCTTTGATGCGAAAACTCTGCACCCTTCTGCTCGTCACGATGCTGCTCTGTCTGGGCTGCGACTGGCGGCTGAGCAACAACGACGACAATCCCGACTGGCTTCTCTCCGTCAGCCGCTACGACCGCGTGCAGAGTCTCTACCTCACCACAGGCGACCTCTCGGCCCTGCAGCAGATGAACACTGACTACCCCCAGCAGACGCGCACACTCATTGAAGACGTGCTCCACCTGGGACGCGTCAACGAGCCGCAAATCAACACCAAGTTCCTGCGCTTCTATCAGGACTCCACCCTCCAGACACTCATTGCCGAGTCACAGCGGCAGTATGCCGACATGAGCGACGTCAACAGCCAGCTCAGCGACGCCTTCGAGCGACTGCTCAAGGAACTGCCCGACCTCTGCCTCCCCGACGTCTACACACAGGTGGGCTCCCTCGACCAGAGCATCGTCATCTCAGGCGACATGCTCGGCATATCGCTCGACAAGTATCTCGGCGCCGACTACCCCCTCTACCGCAAGTACGGCTACAGCCTCAGTCAGCGCCAGACCATGCAGCGCGACTACATCGTGCCCGACGCCATCGCCTTCTACCTCCTCAGCCTCTTCCCTGCGCCCCACGCCCAGGACAGCCTGCCCAGCGCGCCGCAGTCCGCACCCGAGGCCACCGAGGCCACCCAGCAGCAGCGCGACGGCCACATCGGCCGCATCCAGTGGGTTGTCAACCGCGTCACCAAGCGCCGCCACTTCAACAGCCCCCACGTCCTTGCCGTCGACCGCTACATGAAGGCCCATCCCCACACCACCATCCGCCAGCTCCTCACGGAGGGCTGATGGCTATCCGAAAAACCTTCGTGATATGTCATACACCTACAAATATCCAAGACCGGCGGTCACTGCCGACTGCGTCGTGATTGCTCAAGCAACGCGCGAAGTGTTGCTCATTCAGCGCGGCATTGAGCCCTTCAAGGGCTGTTGGGCCTTCCCTGGCGGTTTCATGAATATGGACGAGACCACGGAGCAGTGCGCTGTCCGTGAGCTGGAGGAGGAGACGGGCCTGCGAGTGTCTTCTCTGCGCCAGATTGGCACATACTCCAAGGTCGACCGCGACCCGCGAGGCCGCACCATCACCGTTGCCTATCTCGCCCTCATTGACGCCCCCGTCTCTGTGAAGGGTCAGGACGATGCCGCCCAAGCCCAGTGGTTCCCCCTCTCCGCTCTGCCCCCTCTCGCATTCGACCATGCAGAGATTATGCAGGATGCGATTTCTCATGGAGGGCTGACGTCTCTCTGAAAAAACGCAACGACTTTTGCGCAAAAGGGGCCGAGTTTTGAAAAATACTCATGGAGAATTTTTCAAAACTCCATGAGTATTTTCTGAAAGTCGTGGAGCACTTTCTGAATTTTGTAGAGTTTTTCAATATTGCCCTAATAGGTACCTCAATAGCTCTGAAAGCCTTTGTAGAAAGGGAAAACAAAGAGGTAGGTATCCTTCAAATACCTACCTAAATGGTACCTAAATGGTACCTCATACCTACCTTGTTATATAATGCTGCAGGGACGATAGTTTTTTGGGAAATGTTAAAAAATCGGGGGAAATGAAATAATTTGATACTTTTTGGCTGAAAAGCTTGCATGGCTGGTCAGAATTTTGTACCTTTGTAGTTGAGAAACACTCAACCGCGACGAGTGCGTTACGGGATTAATAATCTTCGAGAAAAACACATGAGAAAGCTATGAAAAAAGAGACATTAGCTAATCAGGAGGCCGTTCAGGCCTCAACCGAGGGGATGCTCGCATGCGAGTCGTTCCTTCACGAGAATTACCTCTTCCGTCGCAATGTGCTGAACGGAAAGGTAGAGTTCCAAACCCTGTCAGCCGATGGCAAGCCCTCAGGCGACTACCGTCCGCTGACGACACAGGCGCTGAACAGCATCATCCTGCGTGCCAAGCGCGAGGAGGTGTGCGAACAGGGCAATCCTAAAGGCGATATCCAGGAGATTGTCAACTCCGAGGAGGTGCCCCAGTACAACCCCGTCCAGTCGTTCCTCGACGGCCTGCCCCAGTGGGACGGACAGAACCACGTGGCACAGCTCTTCGGGCGCCTGCCCGGTGTCAGCTCTGAGCAGCTGGCTTTCCTCGCCGTCTGGCTGCGCTCGACGGTGGCCCACTGGCTGCAGATGGACACGCTGCACGGCAACGAGTGCGTGCCCACGCTGATTGGTGCCCAGGGCTGTGGCAAGACCACCTTCCTGCGCCGTCTGCTGCCCCAGCCGTTGCGCCAGTACTATCTGGACCACCTGAACCTGTCGAACAAGTTCGACAAGGAGATGGCGCTGACCAACAACCTGTTGGTGAACCTCGACGAGCTCGACGCCATCCGTCCCAGCCAGCATGCAGCACTGAAGCAGACGCTGTCGAAGAGCAAGGTCAACGGTCGCCCCATCTACGGCTGTGCCCAGGAGGACCGTCCGCGTTTCGCCTCGTTCGTGGCGACCACAAACAATCCCCATCCGCTGACCGATGCCACAGGCTCCCGTCGCTACATTTGTCTGACGATTCCTGAGGGGCAGTACATCGACAACGTGGGCGACATCGACTATGAGCAGCTCTATGCCCAGGTGCTCCACGAGTTGCGCGAGCTGAAGGCCCCCTACTGGTTCAACAACGACGAAGTGGCGCGCATCCAGCAGCTGAACCTGGGCTACATGGCGCAGAAGGACATCGGCGAGATGATTGAGGCCTGCTTCCGCAAGCCCAAGGAGGGCGAGCACCCAACGATGCTGAACGCGAAGGAGATGCTGTTGCAGATGCAGCAGGAGTATCCCAACATCCAGGTCAGCCATAAGGAGAAACTCTCGCTGGGTAGGGCGATGAAGGAGCTCGGCTATGAGTCGCACGATCGAGGCAACCGTCCCTACTATCACGTCATCCTCCTCCGTCCCCGTCTGACGAAAGCAGCCTGATGCAGAGGTAGGTATGAGGTAGGTATGAGGTAGGTATGAGGTACCATTGAGGTAGGTATTTGAAGGATACCTACCTCTTTGCTTTCCCTTTCTACAAAGGCTTTTCCGGCGGTTGAGGTACCATTTGGCCCAAAATCCCGTTTTTCCCCTTCCACAGAAAAACGTTCATGATTTGTGTTTCCGCAAGCCTTCTTCGCAAGCAAGGCGACCTAAAGTCGAGCGGTGGACCCCTCTTTTTTTTCTCCTATATTCTTTTTCTTTCAGGAAAAAGTTGTATATTTGCAGCAATCAATGAATTATAGGCTTATGAACAACTATTTGATGAGTGAAGCCATTGGCGATATTGCCGGTAGTGCGTACGAAGGAAGGGCACATCGCATCAGCTTCTTGGAGTCAAAAGACTATGTTGACTGTATCAAACTCGCTATTGCCCTTGGTGGCGATTCCGACACATTGGCCGCTATAGCTGGCCCCATGGCCTACGCCTATTACAAGAAAATGCCCGATGCCCTCATCTTCCAAGCCATGAAGATGCTTCCCGACTGGATGGTTGATGTCAGTGAGCGATTTGATAATCGCGTGAATGGAGTAGGGTAGTTGTTCCGCCGCTGAATGCAAATCATACAAAAATGCATTATACATTTTTGTATAATTGTGTAATAATCTTATTATGAGAGTTGTACGATGAATGTGGCTCTTGGTGGAACTCATAAGAAATACTTATTAGTTCGCTATGAAAAGATGCCAGGGATGTCCTTGGCATCATTCCTTTGTAAGGCTGAGAACTGATGTCTTTCAAGTATATTACCAATCGTAACCTGAACTGTAACTTGACCCAAGGCTATTGCCGCGAGGGCGACGACGACGACCGTCCCGTCTACGACGTCCGCATCCTCCGTGCCGTCGTGCTACATCAGCCCCTCGACGGGCAGTGATGCCTCCTTGCGGTAGGCCAGGCCGGTGACGACGCAGCAGAGCTCGCCGTGCTGGTTCTTGATGCGCACGTCCACGTATGGAATCTTGTGGTGGTTGAACACCTCCGTAGCCTCTGCCGTCAGCGTGTCGCCCACCTTGGCGCTGTGCAGGAACATGATGTTGTTCTCGATGCCGAAGGTCAGTCCCCCTCGGCTGTTCATGACAGCAGCCAGCGCGATGTCGGCCAGCGTGAAGTAGGCACCGCCCTGGCACACGCCCCCTGCGTTCAGGTGGTCAGGCGTCACGAGCATCCGGGCGCAGGCATAGCCCTCGCGCACCTCCGTCAGCACGCACCCGTTGGTAGCTGCGAAGCGGTCGTTCTGTGAAAGGAAATCCTTTAGAGTCATCCGTTCTCTTCTTTATTGTTCAATAGTCTTGTAATCCTTGTCAGTGACGTCAATCGTCCATGCAAAGATAAGAAGAAAACCCGTAACCACCAAATCTCCCCCTCTTTTTCGTGCTGCGCAAGAGGCCAGGGGGCGAAAAATACCCGTGCCCAGGCAAAAAAAACCGGCTCCTTTTGGGAAAAACTCATTGAGTTACGCGTCTATCTCATAGAGATACGTGTCTATCTCGTTGATTTATGAAGAAATCTCGTGGAGTTTCATAAAAAAAGCTATACCTAACTAAATCTCTTGAAATCCCTTTGTATAAAGGTGTTTCTGAGTGTTAGGTATAGCTTCTATAGGTAACTGAGAGGTAACTCGTACCTACCTCATCAGGTCACTCCCAGCTATGCTGCCTTGACCTTCGGCAGATTGTTCAGTTCAATGACCTTGTAGAAAGGAACGTTCGCTCGGTCGGTGAACGAGTAGCCCATCGCTCTCAGAGCCCTTCCCACTGCAATCTTCGACTGGTGACTGGAGGGTACCGAAGGATACTTCTTTTGGATGGCCTTCAGAATCTGAGTGCAGTTCATTGGTGTGCCAGCCTCGTTCTCTTCCGGCTTGCGGAATAGAATCTCCACAATCTCGCTGATGTCCTTCTTCTCCATGTACTCCAGATTGAGCTGCTGAATGCGCGTCACCTCCTCGTTGTTGAACCAGTAGGGCGACTTCTGCTCACGAATCTCGTAGAGCAGCTGAGCATAGAGCTGGTCGTAGTCAATCTCGCCCGTGTTGTCGATGAACAGCCCGTTGGGAATGGTCATGCAGATATAACGACGCGAGCCCGTCTCGTCCCTCAGCGGATGGGGATTGTTCGTGGTCGCCACAAACGAGGCATAACGCGGACGGTCTTCCTGCGAGGCACCATAGATGGGACGTCCATTGACCTTCGACTTCGAGAGAGTCTGCTTCAGCGCACTCTGCTGCGAGGGTCGGATGGCATCCAGCTCGTCGAGGTTCACCAGCAGGTTGTTTGTCAGCGCCATCTCCTTGTCGAACTTGTTCGAGAGGTTCAGGTGGTCTAGGTAGTACTGGCGCAGGTGCTGAGGCAGCAGGCGGTTGAAGAACGTCGTCTTACCGCAACCCTGGGCACCGATCAGCGTCGGTACACATTCGTTGCCGTGCAGCGTGTCCATCTGCAGCCAGTGGGCCACAGCAGAACGAATCCAGATGGTCAGGAACGACAAGTGCTCAGAGCTGAGTCCCGGCAGGCGACTGAAGAGCTGTACCACATGGTTCTGTCCGTCCCACTGCGGCAACTGCGAGAGATAGTCGGCGATGGGGTCGTACGCACGTACCTCTTCCGACTGCACCAGCAGCTGAATCTCCGACTTCGGATTACACTCCTCGTCGAGTCCTTCGCGCATGGCCCGGATGACGATGCTGTTGAGTGCCAGATCCGTCAGCGGTCGCCAGCGCTGGTCGCTGTCGGCTACCGTCTCGTCGATGCTCGACTTGGTTACAAATTCTACCTTCCCGTTCAGCTGGTTGCGACGGAAGAGGTAATTCTCCTTGAGGAACTGCTCAATGATGAGCATTCCCTCCTGTGGGGCAGCCACAGCCCCTGTGCTTTCAGTGTTTTTGTTTACCATAAAAATTTAGTTTAATTGTGTTGACATTGGTTGACCAATAAGTGTTTCTCATGGTGTCAAATGTCGCGTTGCAAGTGGGGTGCAGAGCATCCCCGAATGCGATGCAAAATTACTCAATTTTGGAGGGCTCTGCAAGTACCTAATTCTAAAAAAGTGCAAAAACCTCATCTTACCCCCGTTCTTATACAATTATTAACAATCGCGCTCGCCATCAGAGACCTCTCAGTGACCTACCAGTTACCTCTGAGTTACCTCTCCGAGCTATACCTACCTCTCCGAAATGCCGATAAACACAAGCGTTTCCAGAGATGTAGTTACCTATCGCCCTTTTTTAATTTGTTCTTATGTGAACAGGCAAGCAATACTAGAAGATGCCCGATGCCCTCATCTATCAGGGTATAAAGATGCTTCCCGAGTGGATGGTAGCTGTCAGTGAGCGATTTGATAATCGTGTGAATGGAGTTGTTCCGTCGCTCGGCCGAAGGACGCTTTGCCCAGCAAAGAAGGCTTGTGAATATATTTTTCTCGACAAATTCTTTGTTTCTCATTAATTATTTGTATCTTTGTGGTCAGAATTTGGAAATTTATAAAAGTGACCTAAAACAAAGAGCAGAAACACATGGCACAATGGCAACCGACTCAAATACAACGTGAGAATGGAGAGACTGTTAAAGCACAGGCTCCAATAATAGTATCTGCAAGCAGAAGTACAGATATTCCCGCCTTTTATGCTGACTGGTTCTTCCATCGGTTAAAGGTCGGCTATTCTGCATGGACAAATCCTTTTAATGGTGTTAAGAGTTATGTGTCATATCAGGACACACGCTTCATCGTGTTTTGGTCGAAAAATCCACGTCCGCTCTTACCTTATCTCGACTATCTAAAAGAACGGAATATTGGTTGCTATATCCAGTATACACTTAATGATTACGAGAAGGAAGGCTTAGAGCGTGGCGTACCAAAACTTTCAGAACGCATAGATACATTCAAGCAACTAGTTAATAAATTGGGAAAGGGACGAGTGATATGGCGTTTTGACCCATTGTTATTGACGGATGATATTTCTATTGACACATTGCTTTCCAAGATAGAATGTATTGGAGACTATTTGCAAGGCTACACAGAGAAACTGGTATTCAGTTATGCTGACATCCTTAGCTATCGAAAGGTGAAAGCCAATCTTGAGAAGAGCCATATTCCATACCATGAATGGACAGAGCCACAGATGCTAGAATTTGCAGAGAGGCTTGCCAAACTGAATAGGAAATGGGGTTATACTCTTGCTACCTGTGGCGAGAAAGTGGACTTGCAGCAGTTTGGCATTGAGCACAACCATTGTGTTGACGATGCGCTCATTATCCGATTTGCATACGAAGACAAAGAACTGATGGACTTTCTTAAAGTCAAGATATTCCCAATACCATCATCAGATTTGTTTGGAAATACAGAATCTTTGCCATCAGATGCCATTATTCTTCCAAATAGCACCTATGCTACTCATGGTGACAATCGAGATAAAGGTCAACGATTATTCTGTGGGTGTATTGTGAGCAAGGATATTGGGGAGTATAACACTTGCCCACATCTATGTGAGT
>Ga0265298_10000274_pt1 | contig 80616 bp, 58 predicted proteins | sample AusTroGonzalo_MG_3_FD_193486 | JGI IMG/M metagenome (GOLD analysis project Ga0265298, IMG submission 193486) | Bovine rumen microbial communities from tropical cattle in Woodstock, Queensland, Australia - Gonzalo_01 | ecosystem: Host-associated > Mammals > Digestive system > Stomach > Rumen ... | reverse complement strand
CGCTTGACGATGGACGGTGCGATTGATACGATGCTGGAGCACGTGGCTGTCACATGCGCCCGCCGATTCGGCAGGGCGGACAGGCACACGCGGGAGGAAGTCGACTCCGTCGCGCATCTCTTCGACATCGACGAACTGTGCATCGTGGACCGCGCGGGGATTGTCATTGCGTCAAACGACCCGGATAGCCTTGGCGTTGACATGAACAAGAAGGAGACGACCCGGCCGTTTGCAGCACTGACGAATGGCACAACCAAGGTCGTCACGCAGCCGTTCCGCAGTCATGCGTACAGCAAGTCGCGGCGCAAGTACCTCGGCGTGCCGTTCCCCGGTGGCGACGGATACGTCCAGGTTGGTATGGACGAGGCGCGCATGCCGAAGATGATCAACACGCAGCTATCCTTCCTCTTCGATGCGGAAATGGGAGAGACGGTGTGCTATCTCTGTGCGGACATGGAGACTGGATCGCTCGTCTCGACGTATCTGGAAGGCGGCGAGATGCTGACGCTCGAAGAAGTTGGATTCGATGCCTCCGACGTGTCGGATCCCGACGTGACATTTGAGCAGACCCTGTTCGGTTACAAGGCGTTCTGCCGCAGTTATGTTTTCGGCGGACACCGATTCATCATGGTTGTCCCGAATGCCGAGTTCTACGGTACGCGCGACGTGCTTATGGTGGTGATGACGATTCTGCTTGCCCTGGTTCTGGGGGCGTTCGTTGTCCTGCTGTTGCGCATTTCAAATGACGCAAGGCGCATCAAGGCGTTTTACGCCGCCGAGGACGCGGCGCGCGCTAAGGACATGGTCATGGCGACCAACATCCAGGTGAACTCGATTCCCCGAGCGTTCCCTCCGTTTGTCAACGAGCGAAGGATGGATATATTCGCTACGATGCATACCGCACGCAACGTAGGCGGCGACTTCTACGACTTCTTCTTCACGTCTCCTTCGAAAGTCGCGTTCCTCGTTGCGGACGTCAGCGGGAAGGGCGTGCCGGCGGCGCTTTTCATGATGCGCGCCAAGGCCACCATAAAGGGAGAGACTCAGTCAGGCCTTCCGCTAAACGAAGTCATGGCCCACGTAAACGACGCGCTCAGCAGGGACAACGACGCCAACATGTTCGTGACGGCGTGGGTGGGTATCATCGACCTTGAGACTGGCGAGGTGACGTTCGTAAACGCGGGTCACAACCCTCCGATTTTCCTGGGGCGCCCTGACAACGGCGAGCGCAAGTTCCTGCGCGAGCGGTCTGGAATGATGCTCGGCGCAATGCCGGGGCTTAAGTACCGTCTGCACACCCTGCACCTTTCGCCGGGAGACATGATCTACCTTTATACCGACGGCATAACCGAACAGCCGGACGGCAAGGGCGAGCTCTTCGGCGAGGATCGACTGCTGTTTGCAATTGGAACGATGCTCTCCGCAGGGGTCGATGCCATTGACGGGGCGAAGTCGCCTTTGCTGTCGGCAATCTTCGACGCGGTTATTGCCCATGGCGCAGACGTAGAACAGGCCGACGACTGCACGCAGTTGGTCATACGCTACAACGGCTCGGATGAAAAACGCCGGTTCACGGTGGCGCAGTCTGGCATAGCCGAGGCATCTGCATGGCTCGACGAGTGGCTGGACAATGCAGGCGTCGGCTCCCTGTCGGCCACTGTCCACGTGATCCTCGACGAGATCTGCTCGAACATAGTGAAGCATTCCGGCGCCTCGTTCTTCGAACTTGGGCTCTCGCGGCTCGTCGGCTCGTCGGGCGTCAGGATGGAATTCGTAGACGATGGTACGCCGTACGACCCCCTTACGCACGTCGATCCAGACACGTCGGCACCGGTCGAAGGGCGACCCATAGGAGGGCTCGGCATCCTGATGGTCAAGAGGATGGCGTCTTCCATCTCCTACCAACGCATCGCGGACCGCAACTGCCTCGTCGTAGAGCGGACGTGCAAGCAGTGCGGCGATGGCTCCGGCGGCAAGGGGTGACAAATGCAGACTGAACTCTGGTATACCGACGAACACACGAAGGACGTCAGGTTCTCGATGAAGACGATCGAGCAGATCGCCTCGAAGCGGAGTGCCGTCCAGCAGATCGACATCCTCGACACTCCCGCCTACGGGCGCGTGCTCGTCCTCGACGGCGGCCTCATGATCACCGAGAAGGACGAGTTCATCTACCACGAGATGCTCGCCCACGTTCCGATGGCCGTCCATCCGCGCGTCAGGAACGTCCTCGTGATCGGCGGCGGCGACGGCGGCACGGTGCGCGAACTTACCAAGTACCGCTCCATCGAGTCCATCGACCTCGTCGAAGTCGACAAGGACGTGGTGCTTCTCTCCAAGAAGTTCCTTCCCTTCGTCTCGTCGAAGCTAAAGGACAAGCGCGTTTCCGTGTGGTTCGAGGAGGGGCTCAGATATGTCCGCGGCAAGAAGGACGAATACGATCTCGTGATCGTCGACTCGTCCGACCCCTATGGCCCCGCCGAAGGTCTTTTCACGCGTGAGTTCTACGGCACTTGCTTCAAGGCGCTTCGTTCCGACGGCATCCTCATCAACCAGCACGAGTCGCCGTTCTACTCCGCCCACCAGAAGTCGGTGCGCGACGCCCACCGCCATATCGCGATGGAGTTCCCCGTCTCGACCGTCTACCAGGCGCACATTCCGAGCTATCCCTCCGGACACTGGCTCTTCGGCTTCGCGTCGAAGAAGTACCACCCGATCGGGCATCTCGACGAGGCGCGGTGGAACAAGCTGCGCATACCGACGCGCTACTACAATACCGCGCTACACCGCGGCGCGTTTGCGCTTCCGAACTACGTCCTCGACATCCTGAAGGACGAGGAGCCGCAGCGCGTATAGCCACGAGGAAACGATGGAACCGCAACTGAACCAGTTCATCGGGTGCGACAAGCCGTTTGACGACGCGAAAGTCGTCCTGTTCGGCGCGCCCTACGACTCCACCACGAGCTTTCGCCCCGGCACGCGCTTCGGGCCCGCCGCGATGCGCGCGGAGTCGTTCGGCATAGAGACTTATTCGATGTTCCAGGACCGCGACCTCGCCGAAGACGCGTCCGTGTTCGATTCCGGCGACCTTGAGCTCCCTTTTGGCGCGCCAGACCGCGCTCTCGACATGATCGAGGCGCGCGCCTCGAAGATCCTTGACGCCGGGAAGATTCCGTTTCTTCTCGGCGGCGAGCATCTCGTCACGCTCGGGAGCGTCCGCGCCGTCGCGAAGAGGCATCCCGACTTGCGCATAGTCCATTTTGACGCGCATGCGGACCTCCGCGAGGACTATCTCGGCGTCAAGCTCTCGCATGCCTGCGTTCTAAGGCGTTGCCATGACATTCTCGGCGATGGGCGGATATTCCAGTTCGGCATCCGCTCTGGGACTCGCGACGAGCGCCGTTTCATGTCGGACGGCCACGTGACTACCGAGCTTTTCTCCGACACCACTCTCCCTGAGGTCGTCAAGAAGATCGGCCCCGACGTGCCGGTCTACCTGACGGTCGATCTCGATGTCCTCGATCCGTCCGAATTCCCCGGCACCGGAACGCAGGAGGCGGGCGGGCTTGCGTTCGCGCAGCTTCTCGGCGATCTGTGCCGAATCTGCAAGGGCCTGAACGTCGTCGCTCTCGACAACGTGGAGCTCTCTCCCGCGCTTGACCAGACAGGCCGCTCGACGGCTCTCGCCTGCAAGCTTCTCCGCGAAGAGCTCCTGGCACTGCGATAACCCTACTTGCCATAAGCCGCCGATTGCGGTATAATGTTCGCCAACAGATGACAAGCAACGACGAGTATGTGATTCAAATTCTGGTCGAAAGGGGATTCCTGACCCAGGACCAGGTAGATGCCGCCGCGAAGTCGATGAAGGCCGAGAACGAGACGACTCTCGACGTCCTCGTCTCGGGCGGCACAATCGGCGAGGACGAGGTTCTTGGCACGGTCGCCGACCAGTTCGGCCTCAAGTACTGCCACGTCAACGCGGATGCGATCAACCCCGAGGTCGTCAAGGCGATTCCGGCGGAGATCGCCAAGAAGTACGGTGTTGTGCCGGTCGTGGCGGGCGAGGACTCCATCACAGTAGCGCTCTCCGACCCGATGGGCTACGATGCGATCGACTCGCTTCGCTACGTCCTTCACGGGGTTGACGTTCAGGCCGTCGTCGCGCCGCGCGCCGAGGTGCGGGCCGCGATGGCCAAGATCTACGCCGAGGACGAGAACGCCGACGTGCAGACGCGCGGCGAGGACGATGGTTCGGTAGGTGCCGACGAGGGCGACGATTCCGCTGTCATCAAGCTCGCCAACCTCATCATCACGACGGCGATCAAGATGAAGGCGTCCGATATCCACATCGAGCCGATGGAGAAGGAGTTCCGCGTCCGCTACCGCATCGACGGCGCGCTCCGCAAGATGGACTCGCCCCCGAAGCGCCTGCAGGGCGCGATCATCTCGCGCATCAAGATCATGTCGAAGATGAAGATCTCGGAGAAGCGCATCCCGCAGGACGGGCGCATCCAGATCACTGTCGGCGGCAAGGACCTCGACCTTCGCGTTTCGTCGGTGCCGACCAACCACGGCGAGTCGATCGTCATGCGAATCCTCGACAAGACGAACCTTTCGCTGGGTCTCCCCCAGCTCGGCTTCCTCACGGACGACCAGTCGACGTTCGAGCGCCTCATCAAGCTTCCAGACGGCGTCGTGCTCGTGACGGGGCCTACGGGCTCGGGAAAGACGACTACTCTCTACGCCTGCCTTGGTCAGATCAACACGCCAGACAAGAAGCTCATCACGGTCGAGGATCCTGTCGAATACCAGATGTCCGGCATCAACCAGGTGCAGGTGAACAAGGACGTCGGGCTCGACTTCTCGGCGGCGCTGCGCTCGATTCTCCGTCAGGCGCCGAACATCGTCATGATCGGCGAGATCCGCGACGCCGAGACTGCCGACATCGCGATGGAAGCGGCTCTCACGGGCCACCTCGTGTTCTCGACGCTGCACACGAACGACGCGCCTTCGGCCGTTACCCGTCTTCTCGATATCGGCGTCAAGCCGTTTCTCGTCGCGTCCGCGCTTCGCGCCGCGATGGCCCAGCGACTAGTCCGCGCGATCTGCGAGAAGTGCAAGGAGTCGTATGCGCCGACCGAGCGCGAGCTAAAGATGCTCGGCACGATGTCGAAGACCGTCCCCGAACGCATGTACCACGGCGCGGGCTGCGACAAGTGCGGGCGTTCCGGCTACAAGGGCCGAAAGGGCATCTTCGAGATCTTCAAGGTCGACGACACGATTCAGCGTCTCATCTTCGACCACGCGCCTGCGACGCTTCTTCGCCAGCGCGCCCGAGAGATGGGCATGCGCACGCTCCGCGAGGACGGCATGCTCAAGGTCGCGAGCGGCATGACGAGCTTGCAGGAAGTCCTGCGCGTCACGATGGGCGACGCGGACTAGGCAATTGTCTATATCGCCTCGCCGCGATATTGATAGCGGCGGCGCGTACACGGCGGGGCGTGTTTCGGCTTAGGGCTCGCTAGCTTTGCCGCGGATACGCGGCAAAGCTCCGGCGAAAAAGCCGGTGGCGACATCGATTTTGCGGCCTTTTACATTTTGCCTGTGCCGTCGAGCCTCTCGGCAAAAATGGCGGCGCGTCAAAATCGGGTCGCTTCCGTCTTTTTCCCCGTCGCTTCGCATGCCGCCGAAACACCCCCACCGCTCCCGCGCACTAACTCTTCCCAACCGCTCCGCCGGCACTGACCCTAACCGACTCTAACTGACCCTACTCCGCCCCGCCACTTCGCCGCGGCAAATATGTCGCGATTTCGTCCGCACCATAATCTCGTTTCTCCACGCTTGATTTTTTATTTTCGCGGTTTGACAAAATCGCAATCAAAGTAGTATAATTATGGCGTCTTGCGGGAAACCGCATGGCATTGATCTTTCTCATACTCCCGGGTGAATGATGGCCCGGGACCGGTGGCACGCGAGAGCGGAGTCCGCCAAGGGCGGGTGGCAACACCCGTCAACGTACGCAACAGCGTATGACGCTTCATGTGAAATCGCCAATTTCCAAGTGTTAAAGCGGAGTACGAAGGTTGCGCTACGTGTGCAATCACACGTGGCGTGTCTTCATATCATGTTTTAACACGGGCGTTTGGCGATGCCTACATGAGACGTGAGAATGTAAGGCACGCCACTCTTCTTTTCTGCGCCAAGGGTGTCAACGTGCGGGTAGCAGGCGCGGGAGAAGGGGAAATGGAAATGGCGAATACGGAGACAAGTCAAGAGCTGCGGCAATCTTTGGATTGGGAAAATAAGGTTTCGTTTTGCGATGACAAGATTGTTTCTGTGGCAGAGGTTGTCAAGACACTTGTAGACAACCTCCAGCTTGGAAAAGTTAGCACGATACTGAGGGAACGGTATTCCAAGATGAAAGGGTTATTTGGTACTGCAAGTGCCAATGATCCAAGATGGAAACAGACTGGATGTGACATTGAGGATACGCAGAAACACAAGGATGTCCTGCTTGGCATCCCGCGAGGCATGTTTGACACGGGCAATGAAATGTGGTGTGGGGATGACGGAATCTTGGGCCGCAAAGATGTTGGCCTTGACTTGCCAACATGGATGGAGTTGAAAGGGTCAAAGAGAACAGAACGCATCATGATTGTCGCCTCTGAGCCAAAACGAGCCGTTCATACTTCGGGAAATTTGTGGTTATCGTCTCCTTGGGCATTTCACAGCAATGATTATCGCGAGCACCAGAAAAATCCGTGGATGCGAACGATAGTTGAGTCTTTTATGCGAGACAAACAAGCTGTGGTATATTTGACCGATTGTCGCAAGATATATGATGCAGATGGAATAGCACAAAACAGTTATGAGGAGGAATATAAAACTTGTCTCGAACGGGAATTTGAACTTTTCAAACCAACGGTTTTGATTGGATACGGAGCGAACGTATACAGGGCTTTGAAACCAGGGTTGACAGTCAAGCCCTTATGTGGCTTTTCGCAAATGGTGTGTGACGGCCATCATGAGGACGAATACAATGGAATCAGAACACTCATTTTCGCGCATCCATCTGGAATGAATGCATGCCATGAATGCATTTGGTCAAAACTGCAAGAGAAGCATGCAGGAATTTCACGTAAAGATGCCTTGCTCAAATATTACACTGAGTGGGTGTGAATGAAGGCAAGTCAATTGAAAGGATGTGTTGCCATGAAAAGTATCATTGCATTATTTGTTTCGATTGCGGCAGGATTAACTCTTGCCGCGACGCCGCAGGTGAAGAATGTGAAGGCATTTCAGCAATATCCGTGGGGAAAGGTGTGCCTCACGTATGAGATCGTAGGTGATATAGCTTCAAGTGTGGGAAGTGGAAAAAGTCCGTTACTCATTGTCACGGCAAAGGACAAGACGACTGGACTGATATGCGCTGAGTCTGCCGATGTCTACTTGTCTGGTGATACGGGAACTGCGGTAGGTTTGCATAAAGTTATCTGGGATGTTGCCGCACAAGGTGTTGTGCTGAACTCGAATAACATCGTTTTTTCAATTATGTATTGTGACGATGTATATTTGGTTATTAATCTGTCTGGTGGCGCAAACGCCTCTTCATACCCGGTCTCCTATCTTGGTTCTGTGCCAACGGAAGGATGGACGGATGAATATAAGACAACGAAGCTTGTTTTACGTCGTATTGAAGCTGGTTCATACAATATGCAGAACGAATCAAGTGTTACAATTACAAAGCCATTTTATATCGGCGTCTTCGAAATGACCCAGAAGCAGTATCAACTAGTGACAGGGGGTAACCCCTCTCGCTGTTCCGGTGACACAAGGCCAGTTGAAAAAGTGAATTACAACGATATACGAGGTTCATCAAATGGTGCGGGATGGCCAACATCCTCCGCTGTGGATTCGGATTCGTTCATTGGGAAACTGCGGGCGAAAACTGGCCTTAATTTTGATTTGCCGACAGAGGCGCAGTGGGAGTATGCTTGTAGGGCGGGGACTACGACGACCTACTACTGGGGCGATTCATATAATGACAACTATGCCTGGTATAAAACAAATTCTAGTGATGTGACACACGTTGTAGGAACAAAGAAAGCAAATGCGTGGGGGCTTTATGATATGAGCGGCAACGTGTCTGAATGGTGTTTGGATTGGTATGGGACATTAGAGTATGGTACAGACCCAGGAGGGCCTGTTTCCGGATGCAGTCAGCGCGTACTACGAGGAGGTACGTGGATGGATTATCCGAAGGACTGTACGTCGTTTATACGAGTAGGGAAGGCCCCCGGATCTGCAATAATCGGTGAATATACCCTTTCTGAAAATGGCTTCCGCCTTGTTAGAGCCCTGTAATGCGCGGAAAAGGTGTGTGCGGCGTTAAAAGTGCATAAAAATTTAAGAGTTTACAAGGAGAATGAAAATGCGTAAGCTTGTGATGATAAGTTGTGCAATCGCGCTGGGCGTGGCGCTCACATCGCAAGGGTCGATCATCTGTTCCGGCGAGAGCACAGCCGCAGTACGGGTGAATTCGCCCGTGCCCACGACGGTCAGCAAGTCTCTGAAGAAGATTTATGCATCGCCGTGGGCTGGAACAGGTGAGTGTGTTTCCGTTTCGGTAGATGGAACATGCCTCTTTTCGACGACAAATCAAACTGAAACGCAATGGACGTGGCAACCGCAGACGAAAGGCAGCCACGTGCTCAAATGCACTTTCGGCACTACAGTTTTCACTAAGACGCTGAATGTGACGGCGCTTGATTTCTATGTAACTCCCGCGCCAAATCCGCCGATGGGGAAGAACAACAATATATCCATTACACCTACGACGCGAAACTTCGGCGTGGAGGGTGGCGGCAATGCAATCATCACGTCGGGCAGCGGTACATGGACGGCGGCGGTGAGTGATCCGTGGATTACTCTGAATGCTACGAGCGGAAGTGTAGGTTATCCTGTGGCCTATACGGTGAGCGCGAATACAAATGTCGAGCAGAGGACTGGTTATGTGTATGTGAGCGGTTGGACGCACACGGTCACGCAAGATGGCGTGGGTGGGACGATCTCGCCGGGAAATGCAACATGCGAGTATCAAGGTGGCAGAGGAACTATATCAGTTTCAGCCGCCAACAAGATGGTATGGCAAGCGCGGCCGAACATGGACTGGATTAACGTTACACCAACAAGTGGGAGTGGCGCTGGTAGCGTCACATATTACGTTGCCCCGTACGACGAAGTTGCGACGCGGCAGGGAACGTTGACGGTGGCAGGGAATACTTTCACTGTGTTTCAGTACGGGCGGCGGATGAAGCTTGATTCGTATTCAACGACGCAGGACTATGAAACGCATGTTGTTCCGATTACGGTCAATGCGCTTGCGATTACGCAGTGGAGCGTGACGCCGAACAACAGCTGGATTTCGATTGTGGATGCGGGCAACGGGCATGGCGGCGATTTGGTGACGATCGCGATTGCGGAGAATCCGAGCTACAGGGCGCGGACGGGTACGGTGACGATTGGAACCGAGACGTTCACGGTGACGCAGCAGGGGCGGCCGACGGAGGCGCTTTCGTTCGCCGTCAGTCCTGCTAATTCGACGGCGAGCGTGGAAGGCGCGAACGGAATCGTCACGGTGACGGCAACGCCCGATTTGCCGTGGACAGCAACGAGCGGCGCAAACTGGCTCACGGTCTACGCGGCGACTGCTAATGGAGCGGGCAACGGAAATGTCGTCTATTCTGCCTCGCCCAATCCGACGCTCTCGCAGAGGACGGGCAAGATTACGATCAAGCCAGAGGCGGCATCAGGTGTCGCGGCAAAGACGCATACGGTGACGCAGCCGGCGGCACAGTCCGCACTTTCCATGTCGGGCTACGAGTTCGAGGCGGCGGGTGAGTCGTGCTCGGTCGATGTGTCCGTGGCGGATATTGTCCAGTGGAGCATTTCGGAGTCGCTGGACTGGATCACGGTGAACGGATCGACTTCTCGGACAGGACCGGGTGCGGTTGTCCTCCAAGCGGCGGCGAACAACACGGTTTATCCACGTAGCGGCACGGTCAAGATCGCGGGCAAGACGTTCAATGTCTCGCAGAAGGCGCGCGGTGTTGAACTGGAGTACGACACGAAGCTGTTCGGGACAGATGGTGGATATGAATCAATCTCAATTCACCCAGACGGCAACGTATCGTGGACGGCGGTTGCGTCCGATGCGACGTGGATTACGATCTTTCAGGGCGATTCCGGAACGGGCGACGGCGAAATACTCTACATCGTCTCGCCATATGTGGGCGACGGCACTGCGCGTGTCGGCTGGATTACAGTCGGGGACAAGAAGGTGTACATCACGCAGCGCGCCTACGACCTGAGCATCGAGCCGAACGGTACGAACGTGGTGGGGAACGCGGGCGCGGGTGAGTTCGGCGTCTCAGCGAGCATCAATGACGTCTGGACGGCCATAGTAACAGAGCCGTGGATTACATTGGTCGACAACTATGATTCTGGCACAGGCAACGGCGTGGTGAGGTTCCTGTACACAGAGAACAACACGGGCAAGGCGCGTACGGGCAAGATTATTGTCGCCGGCGAGGTGTACACGCTTGAGCAGCGGGCGCGGCAGATGGTCGCGATTACTGCGACGGCGGAGCATGGCGGGCATGTGTCGGGTGGCGGCTCGTATGACCTCGGCACAGAGGTGACGCTTACGGCTATCCCGGACAGCGGATATGCATTCTCCTACTGGACGGGCGCGACTAACTCGATGCAGAATCCACTTCCCGTGACGGCAGATGTTGCGAAAAGTTACACGGCGGTGTTCGAGCCGTTGCCGATCGCGTTCACTTCGGTTGTTTCAGACACTAACGGCGTGACACTTATATGGAACAACCTTGCATGGGCTGGGACGTACCGCATCTATCGCGGCGTGACAAGCGTTCCGTCTTCGGCTGCGGTGCTTGTGGAGCTTCCGAACGACGGCAACTGCACATATCTCGACGAAACGGGTGATGTGGATGTGGAGTATTGGTACTGGATTGAGGCGGAAGGGCCATCGGACGAGGTGATGTCCGATCCGATGACGGGCAGAAAGGAGAAGCCAATCGTCTATTCGTCCATTAATTACGAGAATCTGCGCGGCGCGGCGAATCCGAATCCGGCGACGTACAGAGAAGGGGTGCTTCTCTCGTTCGAGAACCCAGGTGCCGTTGCGGGCTACACGTTTGCGGGTTGGACGCCCGCGCAGATTACGACCGACATGACGGGCGCGCAGACGGTGCGGGCGGCATGGACGGCGAACAGCTATTCAATCGTCTACAATCCGAATGGCGGAAGCGGAGAGATGGATGCGACGGCGGCGACATACGACAGCGAAGCGACGGTGGCGACGAACGGCTTCACGTGGGCGGGGCATGTGTTCGCGGGCTGGGCGACGAACGCAACGGGCGAGGTCGTCTATGCGGCAGGACAGCCCGTCACGAACCTGACGACGCAGTCGGGCGGCGTGGTGACGCTTTATGCGGCATGGGAGCCGCTGGTGGTGGCTACGCCGACGGTGACGCCTGGAGACGGTGCCGTGTTTACGGAAGATTCCTGCATGGTGACGATTACGTGCGCCACAGAAGGTGCGACGATCTACTATTCGGCGCAGGGCAAGACGCCGAAGCAGACCGAGGCGAACAGGTACCAGGGTCCGTTCGCGATATCCGATACGGCGACAATCAAGGCCATCGCCGTCTTGGATGGCGTGTCTAGCGAGTATGTGACGGCGACGATAACAAAGCGGGCACTTACGCTGGAGGATGTCCTTGGCGTAGGCTCGGGCGTGCAGGTGACGAGCAAGGCGGATGCGGCTTGGACGCCAATTGTCGACGTGACGGCGGTGAGCGGATTCTCCGCAAAGAACGGAGCCGTTGACGACGATGGCGACTCGTGGCTGATGCTGTCTGTGTCTGGGCCTGGCGTATTGTCGTTCCGCTACAAGGCGTCTTGTGAACACGACCCTGACGGGACGTTCACATGGGACCGCCTTGAGGTCTATGCCGATGGCTCGTCGCGGGATGATCTCTGGCTTGACGGCGAATCTGGATGGCAGACAGGCAGCGTTGAGTTCACGACGGCAGGGGCGCATTCGGTCAAATGGGTCTACCAAAAGGACGAGAGCGACTTTGACGGTGAGGATTGCGCTTGGGTGAGCGGCGTAGTCTGGACACCGACAGGAGGCTCGGCAGATGTCGTGGTTGATGTCGGCGGTGGCAAGACGGTGACGGTTCCTCAATCTTGGCTTTCGGAGAATACGGAACGCGCGGCGACGGCCGAGGCGGCGAATGGACGCAAGGTCTGGGAGTGCTATGTGGTTGGGCTTGATCCCGAAGACACGACGAATGACTTCAGGATTGTGTCGTTCCCGATGAAGGCGGACGGAACGCCCGATATAAGCGCAATTGCATTTGACCCGCCAGAGGCGAAGTGGAATGTCCAGGGTGCGACGCCGGTGCTGAAGGGCAAGGCGACGCTGGAGGGAACTGGCGAGTGGCAGACGGTGACCGACGAGAACAAGGCAGGTATGCGGTTCTTCAAGGTTGAAGTCATGCTGCCGTAGGCGGCGCGGTGTATTCGCCGCGGAATCATATGCCTGCGAAGATAGCGCCGGCGAGACGCCGGCTTTCCCAGTCAGTAGAAGCGTGCCCCCCACTGCTAAGCGAGCCGACAAGAGTCGGCGAGCGCAAAGGCTACGAATAGAAACGCGCCACAGCGGAAGGTCGGGCTAACGACGCATGTGAGAGGAATGAGCGCAGGGGAACGGCGCGACGACAGTTCGCGTGATGCGCCAGCGGGCGCGCGCGAGACGAGGAGACGGTATCCCGTCGACGAAGTATCGCGCTGCGGACGGTGGATGCAGCGCGCGGGAGGAGTCGCGCTTTTCCCCGGAGCGAGAGACGAACGCATGCGCCGTTAGCCCAGCTCCCGAGGGTGCCATGCGCGGCTTTGTTTCGGGTCGAAGCCGGGCGGAACCCTTTTAGGCGAGGCGGATTGCACAGGACTCGACCCCGAAGCCGTATATGTATACGGCGAGCGGGTCGAAGGACGGGCAAGGCGCCCGCCTCAAAGGGCGAGCACGGTTGCCCGAAACAAAGCCGCACGCTGGAAGGCAAACATACATAGTACAGCTAAAGCTCGTCACTGAGGCGGTGCAGCAAGGTGAAATTTGGAAAATGCAAAGTTACCAGAAATGAGGGCAAAAAATATGGTACAATACACACAGCAAATAGATTGTAGTGAAGCGCCGAGACTGATTTCCGAAAAAAGATTTTAGAAAGGTATAAGGGAGAAACGTATGGACGTACACATGAACGAGCTTCTTCAGGCCACCATCGACGAAGGTGGTTCCGACCTTCACATCCGCGCGCGCATGCCGCCGGAGCTCCGCGTCCACGGCGAGCTGTGTCCGCTCTCCGACGAGGCGCTTACCGAGGAAGACGCCTACAACCTCGTGAGGGAGATCTCGACCGACGAGCAGATGGAGGAAGTCGAGAAGAACGGTGGCGCCGACTTCGCCCTTGCGCACCCCGACGGAACGCGTTTCCGTGTCTCGATCTTCAAGGAAAGGAAGCGATACGGCGCCGTTCTCCGCCAGATTCCATCGAAGCTCCTGACCCTTGAGCAGATTGGCATCCCGCCGACAGTCAAGGAACTTCTCTTCAAGCCGCGCGGCCTCATCCTCGTCACCGGCCCGACGGGCTCGGGCAAGTCGACGACGCTCGCCTCGATGCTCAACGTCATCAACCACGAGCGCGGCGTCCACATCATCACGATCGAAGACCCGATCGAATTCTACCACACGTCCGCAAAGTCGCTCATCACGCAGCGCGAAGTGGGCGACGACGTGCCGAGCTTCGCCGAGGCGATCCGCCGCGCGCTCCGCCAGGACCCGGACGTGATCCTCGTCGGCGAAATGCGCGACCTCGAGACGATTGCAGCGGCCATTACCGCCGCCGAAACGGGCCACTTGGTCTTCGGAACCTTGCACACGACAGGCGCCGCCGAGACGATCGACCGTATCGTCGACGCGTTCCCGACGAACCAGCAGGAACAGGTGAGAACCCAGCTCGCGGCAGGTCTCCAGGCCGTCATTTCGCAGATTCTCCTTCCGAAGCTTGACGAGAACGGCGAGGTGCACGGGCGCGTCGCGGCATTCGAGATCATGACTTCCACCGACGCGATCCGCTCGAGAATCCGCGACAACAAGACGAACATGATCAAGTCCGACCTGCAGACCGGCGCGAAGTTCGGCATGATGACGCTCGACGCGTCGCTGACGAACCTCTACAAGGAAGGGCTCATCTCCTACGAGGAGCTCATTACCAAGTCGCAGGATCCCGATTCCGTCGTCGCCAAGCTCAAGGAGGAGATGGCGTAGAGATGAACGACCCGATTCTCCAGATTCTCGTCCAGAACGGCTATCTCGACGAGGCGTCCGCCCAGGAACTCGCAGACACCGCGAAGTCCGAGGGCAAGTCGATTCGGCAGGCGGTACTCGACCAGGAGATACTCTCCGAGGACGACCTTCTCGGCGTTCTCGCCGCCTACCAGGACACCGAGGCCATCGACCTCGGCGGGATGACGATAGATACCGAGGTCACCGAGGCCATCCCGGCCTCTACGGCCCGCATGTACAACGTCTTTCCCGTGGCGGCCGACGAGTCGTCGGTGACGCTCGCGACCTTTGAGCTCGTAGATCCGCGCATCGCCGACGAGATGCTCTTCACGCTCTCGAAGGAGGTGAAGTTCGTCTTCGCCCGCGAGAAGGACGTGATGGACCGCATCGCCCAGTACTACGGCGACGCGAACGACTCCGTCGCGGACATGATCAAGTCCCTCGGCGAGGGGATGTCCGACGACGAGGGTCTTGCCTCCGCGAACGTCAACGACATCGCGTCGATGGAGAACGCGGCGAATTCGTCGGCGATCATCCGCTTCGTCAACCTGATTCTCTACCAGGGCGTCGTTGACCATGCGTCCGACATCCACATAGAGCCGTTCGAGAACGACTTCAAGATACGCTACCGCGTCGACGGTGCGCTTTACGAGATGAAGGCGCCTGACGTCAAGATGGCGCCCGCGATCATCTCTCGCGTCAAGATCCTCTCGAACCTAAATATCGCCGAGCGCCGCATCCCGCAGGACGGCCGTATCGCGCTCACCGTCGCGGGAAGGCCGGTGGACCTCCGCGTCTCGTGTCTCCCGACAGCCCACGGCGAGTCCGTCGTAATGCGAATCCTCGACCAGACGACGACGTCGCTCGACCTTGAGAACGTCGGCTTTGCAGAGGACATCTACGAGCAGATCACGATGGACATCGAAAAGCCCAACGGCATCTTCATCGTGACGGGGCCGACTGGCTCTGGCAAGACCACGACGCTCTATTCGGTGCTGCGCCGCATCAACACTATCGACACGAAGCTCCTCACGGCCGAGGAACCGGTCGAATACAACGTAGACGGCATCGTGCAGGTCCCGATCGACGCGCGCGTAGGCAATACGTTCGGCAAGGTACTCCGCGCGTTTCTCCGTCAGGACCCCGACGTGATGATGATCGGCGAAATTCGCGACCTTGAGACTGCGGAAATCGCCGTCCAGGCCGCGCTTACGGGACACTTCGTCTTCTCTACGCTGCACACCAACGACGCCGCGGGCGCAGTCATGCGTCTTATCGACATGAATGTCGCGCCATACCTCCTTGCATCGACGCTTGAGGCCGTCCTCGGCCAGCGTCTCGTGAGGACGTGTTGCCGCGAGTGCCGCGAGGCCTACGAGCCAGACGACGAAACCCTTGAGCGCATCGAGATGACGCGCGACCAGATAGGCGGGCGTCCGTTCTACTTCGGTCGCGGCTGCAAGGTTTGCAACGGCACGGGTTACAAGGGGCGAAAGGGCGTCTTCGAGTATTTGAGAATGTCGCCGCCACTCCGTGAGCTCGTCAACAACAAGGCGCCGACGCTCATCATCCGCGAGAAGGCACGCGAGCTCGGCATGCGCACGATGCGCGAGGACGGCATAAGGTCGATCCTCGACGGATACACGACGGTCGACGAGGTGCTGAGGTACACGTAAAAGGGAATTAGGGGTCAGGGGCCAGGGGGCAGTAACCAGTACTAACTCCTAGCGCAGCGACTCCTGTGTACTGACTCCTACGTACTGACCCCTATGCGCTGACTACTCTGTACAGCAATGAGAGAATTGATCATTGTAATCCTAATCATCGCGCTGTTGGGCGCGGCGGCGGCGCTTGCGACTCCGCCTGGCCGTCTTCCGCTTGCGCTTCGCGGCGTCTACCGCATTCTCAAGAAGGACCGCGGCGAATGTGCCGCGCCACCGGCCGCAGGACCAGCGCCACTTTGGCGGCGCATCCTCGCGTTTTTCCTTGTCCTTATAGCCGCGTTGCTGGCCTTTGCCTGAAATGGAGACTGTCGACATCCTTGGTTTCCGCGCGAAGGTCGCGCGAACGTTCCGCGAGCGGGCGCGTGGGCTCATCGGCACGAAGGCCCTCGCCCCCGGAGAGGGGCTTCTTATCGAGAAGTGCAATGCGATACACACCTTTTTCATGTCGTTTCCAATCGATGCGTACTTCCTCGACGGCGAAAATCGCGTAATAAAAGCGGTTAAAATGGTCCGTCCGTGGAGTTTTCTCGTCTGGGGCGGCTGGCGTGCGAAGAAGGTTCTCGAGGTTGCCGCCTGTCCGAGCGCCAAGATTTCATCCGCTCCGTGTTGACTATCCACGCAATTTTCGGTAAAATTACACCTAATAAACCTCAATAGGAGTATTTCAAATGAGCGAGCAGCAGCAAAAGGGCACCAACTGGGTTGCCGTCATAACCATGATGTTCATCTACGGCATGATTTCGTTTGTCACGAACCTTGCCGCGCCAATGGGCAAAGTCTGGCTCTTGCAAAAGGGCATCGATGGCTCGACCACGCTTGGCATGATGGGTAACATGATGAACTTTGCCGCCTATCTCTTCATGGGGATTCCCGCCGGCAAGATGCTCGCAAAGAAGGGCTATAAGTTCACGGCAATGGCCGGCATCGCGACGGGCTTCGTGGGTGTGCTCATCCAGTATCTTTCCGGCTTCGTCCCGTTTGCGGCCGATGGCAACGCCCTTATCCCGTTCTGCGTGTATCTTTGTGGCGCGTTCGTGTGCGGCTTCGCGGTCTGCATGCTGAACATGGTCGTCAACCCGATGCTCAACCTGCTCGGCGGCGGCGGCAACAAGGGCAATCAGCTGAACATGATCGGCACCACGCTCAATTCGCTCGCCGGCACGGCGACGCCGATCCTCGTCGGTGCGCTTATCGGCCAGATCACGAAGGAAACCGTCGTCGCGGACGTCAACCTTGTCCTCTACATTGCGCTTGCCGTTTTCGCCGCGGCTTTTGTGATTCTTTCCTTCATTCCGATCACCAATCCCGACCAGGGCAACACGACCGAGGATGTCCCCGTTTTCGCGCCTCTCAAGTTCCGCCACTGCCTCCTGGGCGTTATCGCGATCTTCATGTATGTTGGTATCGAAATCGGCATTCCCGCCACCATGGATCTCTGGCTCTCGTCCAAGGGTGGCCCGCTCATGACCTCGTCCAATCCCGACCTTGTTGCGGGCGCGGCCACGATTGGCGGCCTCATGGCGGGTTCTTACTGGTTCCTCATGCTCGTTGGGCGCACTATTGGCGCGTTCATCGGCGGCAAGATTTCGTCGCGAATCCTCATGACCTTCACGACGGCTGTCGCCATCTGCCTTATCGTCGTCGGCACCATGACTACCGGTGTTGCATCCAAGATGTTCGTGCTTGACTTCTTCCACAAGCTGAGCGCAGACGGTTCGATTATTCAGGTCGTCGATGTTCCCCTCACGGCTGTTCTCTTCGCGATCTGCGGTCTTATGACCTCGATCATGTGGCCCTCCACCTTCAACCTTGCGACCGAAAAGCTCGGCAAGTACACGGCCGCGGCTTCGGGCCTCTTCATGGTGATGGTTGTTGGCGGCGGCGTTTTGCCTCTTGTGCAGAGCACGCTCGCCGGAGCGGCAGGCGGCAAGATTGCCGCTGACGTTGTCGTTACCGCCGAGATTGCGGCAAAGTCTACGTCCGCGTTCATGTGGTCGTATATTGTGCCCGTCCTCGCGCTTGCCTACATGTTCGTCTACTCGGCCTTCCTCTCGAAGCCGCCGAAGAACATCGACGAGCTTGTTAAGTAAAGTAGTCAGGGGTCAGTAGTCAGGTGTCAGTAACAAGGAGAAAATAAAATGCAGAACAAGGAAGTTTACGACGAGCTGGTGGCGAAGTTCGAGAAGATGTATGGCGAGAAGCCGCAGGTCGTTGCGTACGCCCCTGGGCGTATCGAGGTCCTCGGCAACCACACCGACTACAACGAGGGCTACGTCTTCTCCGCGGCCATCGACAAGGGGACGTTCTTCGCCGTTTCGCCGACGGCCGACGAAAGCTGCGAGCTCACCGCCGGCGACTTCATGGAGACGGCGAAGTTCACCATCGGCACCGTCGCCCCTGCGAAGGAAATGACCTGGCAGAACTACGTCACCGGCACCTTCAACTGGCTCTTCGACGGCAATCCCGCCGCCGCAAAGCACGGCTGGAAGGCGATGTTCCTCGGCAACATCCCGCTTGGCGCGGGGCTTTCCTCGTCCGCCGCGCTTGAGATGTGCACCGTGCTCGCGCTCTCCAAGATCTACGGCATCGAGAAGGACAGGACGACGCTCGCCAAGATCGGCCAGAAGGCCGAGCACACGTTCGCGGGCTGCCCCTGCGGGCTTCTCGACCAGGCGTCCTCGATGTACGGCAAGCAGGGCGCGCTCGTCAAGAGCGACTTCCGCACGAACGAGTTCGAGTCCGTCCCGATGGGCGACGGCGTCGCGTTCATGATGGTCAAGTCCAACGCCAAGCATGCGCTTGTTGACGGCGCGTATGCGTCGCGTCGCCAGGCCTGCGAGGACGCGGCCAAGTACTTCGCCGGCGTCCTCAGGAAGCCCGTCACGCACCTCCGCGACGTCACGATGGCCGAGTGGGTCCTCTACCGCGGCGGCCTTGCCGAGACGACGGCGAAGAGGGCGGTCCACCCGATCGGCGAGGACGAGCGCGTCATCCAGGGCGCGGAGCTTCTCGCGAAGGGCGACCTCAAGGGCTTTGGCGCGCTCATGTACGATTCGCACGAGTCGAGCCGCAACTGGTTCGAGAACTCCTGCGAGGAGCTTGACGCCATCGTCGACGCGGCGAAGGCAATCCCAGAAGTCTACGGCGCGCGCCTTTCGGGCGGCGGGTTCGGCGGCAGCTGCTGCCTGCTCGTCGATCCTTCCGCGGCTGACAAGATCGCGGCGCAGATTTCCAAGGAATACAAGGCAAAGTTCGGCGACGAGCCGACCTGCAGCGTGATCAAGCCCTCCGAGGGCGCACATCTCGTCTGAAAGGAACGAACATGAAAAACATCGCCCGGTTCATTTCGGTGGCCGCCACAGTGTGCGGACTTTCTCTTCTCGCCCAGGACGACCTCGAGGAAGAAGTCTCCGCAACCTCCGAGGAGACGTCGGAAGGTGGCGAGGGAGCCGATGTCGGGATCGACATTGGCGGGCAGATACACCACTCGAAGTCCGAGGCGAAGTTCTTCCATACGCTTCCTTCGGTGGCTAAGCTCGAGGGCTCGGCCAGCGTCCTCAAGCCCGGCGCACGCGATTGGGAGCCGGTGGTGGAAGGCAAGTTCTATCCACTTGGCTCGGTGTACCGCACCTTCGGTCAGGGAACGCGCCTCACCGTCGCGCTTGGCAGGAGCTGCAGCGTCATCATCGCCGGCGAGGCGTCGTTCGGAACGCGCGGGCAGGGGCTTGACGTCAAGTCCAGGGCGATTCTCCTCAAGAGCGGCACAATAACGGTTGACCTTCCTCGCAACCTTCCGGAGGGGCTTTTCTTCGTAGAGGCGCCCGGCTTTTCCGTCTTGAACCCTGCCGGCAAGTCGACATACCGCTATGTCAAGACGGGAGACGGGGACAAGGCGACGATCCGCTGCGTAACCGGCTCGCTCGCGATAGAGGGACTCCATTTCCGCATCCTCTCGATGCGCGCCGCCAACGAAGTCTGCATCCAGACGTCGCAGGACGCGCTTTTCACCGGGATCTACGGCACCCGCGGCGACTACATCTGCAAGCTCGATCAAGGTCAAATCAAGATCCGCGACGTGGAGACGGGCGAATCGCACACCGAGCAGAAGTTCCTCGAGTGGAAGATTTCCCCTCAGACGGCGGTCCGCATCCAGCGCGCAGTCCCGGAGATCGGCGAGAACATGGCGGTCACCGTCATGACGTTTGACGCGGCGGGCACCCTCAAGAACCGCTGCGCCTTTGCGGAGAACCGCTTTGAGATAAACTCGGGCGAGCTTGCGCCGCATGACAAGAGCAGTCAGGCCGAGCTCGAGAAGAAGGCCGCGGAAGTGACTTCCGACACGGGCACTGTCGAGACCGAGGCCGTCGAGGCCGAGGCCGAGGACAACGGCGGCTCTTCGGGCGGCAACGCTTCTTCGGACGACGATCTTGATTTCTAATGTGCGTTTCACGCAAACAACAAAAATACAGAAAGTTCAAATACAGAAAGTTCAGAGTGTAAAATGGTAATCCTGCAGTTCAACAAGCTCATTCGCAACAAGTGGCTTTGGGGTGTTTTCGCGGTAATCGTCGGCGGTGCGTTCGCCTTCGACTTCCTTGTAGACGATCTTTTGAGGGACGGCAAGCGCGAAACAAATGATTCAGGCGTAGGCACTCTCGGCGGCGATCCGGTCAGTTCGGCCGAGTTCCGCGCCATCGCAGAGGAGGTCCGCGGGTTCGGCCAGAATCGCGACTGGCGTCGCAGCTCCGCCGAGGTGAACCGCGAGGCGTGGGAGACGACTGCTCTTCTCGAAGTCGCCCGCCGCAACGGCATAGAGGCAACCGATTCCGAGGTTGCGCAGGCGATCCGCGGCGACAAGTCGTTCCAGCAGAACGGACAGTTCAGCTTCGCCATGTACCAGGCACTTCTGCGCGAGAACGGTCTTTCCCCTGAGCGCTTCGAGGAGTTCCTCAAGCGCCGTCTTACGGCGATGAAGGTCGCGGGCTCCGTGCTTTCCGGCTCCGCTTCGTGGGCCTCTCCGATGGAGATCGAGCAGGCGGTAGCCGACATGACCGATTCCTACACAGTGCGCGTCGCCCGCTTCAAGCAGGACAAGGCCGAGGCCGATGCTGTGAAGCTTGACGACGAGGGGCTCAAGAAATGGTATGACGAGAACGCAAAGTCCCTCGAGCTCCCCGAGCGCACGAAGCTGCGCCTTGTCAAGTTCGACGCCGCGGCGAGCAATGCGCTCGCGGCCGTGACCGTCACCGAGGACGCGCTCCGCGACCACTACGATGTCACCGTCGACAAATACACCTCTACCGACACGAACGGCGTCGAGACGGTGAAGAAGTTCGAGGACGTCAGGGCCGAGGTCGAGAAGGAAGTCCGCCTCATCGAGTCTGTCCAGTGCCTCGTTACCAACCTCACTTCGCGCGTCTACGGCGTGAAGCCGGCCGAGGGCAAGTCCCGTCTTGACGAGATTGCCGCCGAGGAAGGGCTCAAGGTCGAGACGAGCGACTGGTTCTCGCTCGAGGGTCCCTACAAGGAGGGCTTCATGAAGCGCGCGACGGCCATCTGCCCCGGCGCCCAGGGTTTCGAGGAAGTCGTCGCCGAGCTCGATTCGTCGAGCGAAGACCTTCGCTACGGCGTCGTCGCATCCGACAAGGCGGTGTGGCTTGTCGAGAAGGCCGAGACAAGCGCGGCGCATGTGCCGACGTTCGACGAGGCGAAGGAGATCGTCCGTCCTCGCGCGCTCGCCGCCGCGAAGGCCGATGCGTTCAAGGCAAAGGTCGAAGCGGTTGTCGCCAAGGGTGTCGCAGCGGTTGTCGAGTCGGGCAATGTCTCGACCAACATCACCTTCGCCGTGTGCGACATGAAGCAGGGCGAATTCCCTGACCAGAACGCCATCGTGTCTGCAGCGATAAAGCTTCGCAAGGGCGAAATCTCCAAGTTCACGCCAACCGGCACTGGCAGGGCGCTTGTCGTCGTTTGCGATGACCGCGTCCCCGGTGATGCCGCAAAGGCGCAGATCTGGAAGCTCCAGGTGCGTGGCGAGGTCGAAGCTCTCCAGCGCCGCCAGGTTCCCGAGTCCTGGAAGAAGTGGAATCTCGATCGTCTTGGCTTCGAGCCGGGCGAAGGCGCGTCGGTCGTCGACGCGGAGATCGAAGAATGACGCTTCGCTTCAAGCGCATCCATCCCGACGCGGTGCTCCCGGCGTACGCCCATCCAAGCGACGCCGGCATGGATGTCAGGAGCGTCGCCGACATCGTGATTTCGCCGGGCGGAAGGGCTCTTGTTCCGACGGGGCTTGTCGCCATCATTCCGCCGATGTACGAAATCCAGGTCCGTCCGAGGTCTGGCCTCGCCCTCAAGCACGGCGTCACCGTGCTAAACACGCCTGGCACTATAGACTCTGGCTATCGCGGAGAGATCGGCGTCATCCTCGCGAACTTCGGCGACAAGGAGTTTTCTGTTTCGAAGGGCGACAAGGTCGCGCAGCTCGTCTTCGCGCCGGTTGTCCAGCCCGAGATCGAGGAAACAGACACGATTGACGATACCGACCGCGGCGCTGGCGGCTTCGGCTCGACGGGAATCAACTCTTGAAACTCAAGATATTCAAGTACGGTGAACCAGTCCTTCGCGAGAAGTCGGAGCCGATTGCCGTCGTCACCGATCCGCTTCGCTCGCTCGCCGTCGACATGATTTCCACGATGCATGCCGCGAAGGGCGTCGGCCTCGCGGCCCAGCAGATAGGCCGCACCGAGAGAATGTGCGTTATCGACATCCCGGAAGGGTGCGAGACAGATGAGGACGAGGCGTTCAACTCCATTGTCCAGATGCCGCTTGTCCTCTTCAATCCCGAGATCATCTCGCGCGATGGAACCCAGCTTGACAAGGAAGGGTGCCTGAGTTTCCCTGGGATCGGCGGTTCTGTCGAACGCGCCGCACAGGTTACATGCCAGTACCTCGACATGAACAACATGCCGCAGATCGTGACTGCCCGCGGCTTCCTTGCGCGCGCACTACAGCACGAGATCGACCATCTCGACGGGATTCTATACGTCGACCGGCTCTTTGAAGACGAGAGGAATTCGTTCGAGCCGAAGCTCAAGAAGCTCTCCGACTCCAACGGCGGCGTCAGGTAGAGATTCCGAAGCAGAGAGAAAAAAGAAAGCCGCGGCAGATGTGCCGCGGCTTCGCTTTTGGTTCGTGCCGTCGTTGATTACTTGACGACGACGACTGAGTTGAACGTGCCCTGGTCGTTCTTGACCGAGTTCTCGTTCTCGGGATCGGCGCACCAGGTGCCGTCGATCACGAACTTGTACTGGTATTCGCCGGGGGCGAGCTGCACCGTCGCGGAATAGATTCCGGCCTTGGTCTTGTAGGCCATCTTCTTGGCAGTGGTGCTCCACTCGTTGAAGGAGCCGGCGAGGTAGACGGCCTTGCCCTTTTCGGCGTGGACGGTGAACGTCACCGCCTTCTTGGCGGGCTTGGCGGCCTTCTTGGCGACGGGGTTGGCGGAGGGCTTCTTCGCGACGACCGTCTTGGCGGTGCTCTTCTTTGTTGTCTTGATCTTCATTTTGTGTTGCTTTTGTTTTTGTTTTGTAATTGTGTTCGATTGCGGGGGACAGGGTCTTGCGAAGGCCTTTTCCGAGCGAACGGGCGTATAGTATCTCATATTTTTTTGAAAAGTCAATGATAAACGTATGAAAATTTTTGGTATAATTTCCCGCAATGACAGACGGTTTCAAAGACAAGCTTTGGCGCGCCGGGACGATGTCGCTTCTTGCGATCATCGTCCTCATCGGCGCATACACTGCGTGGCCGACGTATCTTCGCGGGAACAGTCTCAAGGCGGAGGACGCGCGGCTCAGCCAGCAGATCGAGGAGAAGAAGCGCGAAATCGAGCGGCTCCGCGATTTCCAGAGGCGTTTCCGCACCGACCCCGATCTCGTCGAACGCATTGCCCGCCAGAACGGGCGCGTATATCCTGGCGAGCTCGTTTTCATTTTCGAAGACTGACCAATGGCGAATTTCCTGCGAATGCTTCTGGGCGTCGCGCTTCTGCCGATGTGCTGGGGCGTGGTAAGGGCCTTTTTCGACTCGGTCATGGCGGCGGCCGGCGAGTCGGGCGGTGTCACTGCCGAGTCGATTGCGCTTCTCGGCGGAATGCTCGCATTCGCCCTCTGCTGGATGTCCGTTCCCCATCCCGTCAAGACGTACGTGCTCGGGCACGAGCTCACGCACGCGATATGGGGTCTTCTCTTTGGCGCCATGCCGTCGCGGCTTCGCGTCTCGGAGTCCGGCGGCAGCGTGAACCTCACGAAGTCGAACATGCTGATAACGCTTGCGCCGTACTTCTTCCCGTTCTACACCTTCGTCGTCGTCGTCGCGGCGATCATCACCTATGCGTTCATCCGCCCGCTGCCGTGGCTTCCGCTCTGGATGTTCATGGTGGGCTTCACGTGGGCGTTCCACGTCCTCTTCACGATCGAGACGCTCGCGCAGCGCCAGCCAGACGTGAAGCTGTACGGACGTATCTTCTCGTGGGTCTTCATCTTCCTCGCGAATGTCGCGCTTGTCTTGGTGTTTCTCGCCGCCGTGACGTCGCTTTCGTTTGCTCAGCTTGGCGGCTTTTTTGTGCATCGTGTCCTTGACACATACATCGGCGTAGGTTCGCTTGCAATCGCCGCGTTCAAATGGATAGTGTCGCTATGTTCCCGGACTTGATCAACATTGGCTGTCTGCACCTTCGCACCTACGGCGCCTGCATGGCCGTCGGCTTTCTCCTCTGCTGGACGCTAATCGAGCGTCTCTCGGGCCGCAAGGACCTCTCGAACTGCATTCTCTCGATGATGGTCGCCGGCGTCGTTGGAGCTCGCGCCGCGTACGTAATCGAGCACTGGGCTTCCGAGTTTGCGGCGCGTCCTCAGGACATCATCCGCGTCGACCAGGGCGGGCTCATGTTCTACGGCGGGCTTATACTCGCGTTCGTCGTGTTCTTCGCGTGGTGCTTCATCAAGAAGGAGCGTCCTCTCGCGCTCGCCGACCTCTTTGCGACGGTGATTCCCCTCGGCCACGCCTGCGGCCGCATCGGGTGCTTTTTCTACGGCTGCTGCTACGGCAAGGACTCGGATGCGTGGTGCGCGGTCGTCTTCCCGAAGTTCTCTCCGAGCTGGTATGAGCACGGGCAGCGCATGGTGTCCGTGCTCCCGACGCAGCTTTTCGAGGCCGCGGCGCTGCTCGTCCTCTTCGCCGCGCTCCTTGTGCTCTACATTAAGCGCCGTCGCGACACATGTGCCGCGTATCTCGCGGGATACGGTGTCATCCGTTTTTGCATGGAGTTCTTCCGCGGCGACCCGCGCGCGGCCTTCTGGGGGCTTAGCATAGGTCAGGTAATCTCCATGGGGATAGTCGCCGCCGGCGTCGCGCTTTTCCTCGTTACTCGCCGCCGCGGCAAATGTGCCGCTGCTGGCGAACCTCGCTGACCCGACGGCGTTTTTTTGGTACAATGTTGCAGACATAAGGAATGTGGTTGATTTGAAAGCGAAGACGAGAACAGGAGCGCGTGCGCTTGTCGAGGCCCTTGAAAGGGTCGGGGCGGAGCTTGTCTTCGGCTATCCGGGCGGCAACGTCGTCGACATCTTCGACGAGCTTTCCCGCGCGCCGTTCAAGTTCGTCCTTGGACGCCACGAACAGGGCTGCGTCCACATGGCCGACGGCTACGCCCGCGCGAGCGGACGCCCTGCCGTAGTCGTCGTGACGAGCGGCCCTGGGCTTACGAACACGATCACGGGGCTTGGCGCCGCAAACATGGACGGCGTTCCGATGGTGCTCGTCTGCGGACAGGTTCCGCTCGACCAGATTGGCACCGATGCGTTTCAAGAGGCCGATACGACAGGCCTCACCCGCGCCGTCTCGAAGCACAACTTCCTCGTTCATTCCGCTGACGAGATTCCAGAAACCGTCGCGCAGGCGTTCTACATCGCGACGCATGGGAAACCCGGGCCGGTCGTCATCGACGTGCCGCGCGACTGTCAGCAGGCGCTTACGTCCGCGGAATATCCCGAGCGCGTCGTCCTGCGGGCGTATCATCCAGAAGTTTCCGCGACAGCGTCCGAGGTGAACCGCCTTGCGAAGCTCGTCAACGGCGCAAAGCGCCCCGTGATTCTCGCGGGCGGCGGCGTCATTGCGTCCGGCGCGTCTGAAGACGTCGCCGCGTTCGCGCACAAGGCGGGGATTCCCGTCGCCACGACTTTGATGGGCATAGGGTCGTTTGACGAGACCGATCCCCTTGCGCTTGGCCTCGTTGGGCTTCATGGCGAGTTTGCCGCGAATGCCGCGATTGCCGAGGCCGATCTTCTCCTTGCGCTTGGTGTCCGCTTCAACGACCGCGTTACTGGCAGGAGCACGTCGAAGTTCGCCCATCGCGCAAAGATAGTCCATGTCGACTGCGACCCTGCCTCGATAAACAAGAACGTGACGGTCGATCTTGGCATAACGGCCGACATCAAGGAGCTTCTTTTGACCGTGGACTCGCGCATCCGTCCTGCGTCGCACGATGAATGGCTTGCGACTATCGACGCTCGCCGCCGGCCGCGCACGGAGGGCTTGAAGCCCCTGCACAAGGGCGTTCTCATGCCGCAGACAGTCGTCGAGGCGGTCTACGAGGCGACGAAGGGCAAGGCGATTGTCGTGACCGACGTCGGCCAGCACCAGCTTTGGGCGGCGAAGCGCTTCAGGCATACGCGCCCGCGCCACTTTATCACCTCCGGCGGCATGGGCGCGATGGGGTTTGGTATTCCAGCCGCGATAGGCGCGGCGCTTGCGATGCCATCCGACAAGGTCGTCGCGTTTTTGGGCGACGGCGGCGCCCAGATGACGGCAGAGGAGTTTATGGTCGCCTCTGAGCTCAAGCTCCCGGTGACTTTCATCGTTTTTTCAAATGGTTCGCTCGGGCTCGTCAGGCAGATGCAGAGGCACCAGTGCGGCGGCAACTACTTTGCGACGGACCTTCGCTCTCCAGACTTCGTGAAGCTCGCTGCGGCCTACGGCATCCGCGGCGTCCGCGTCGCGGACAGGGCGAAGCTGGGGCCAGTGATTGCGCGGGCGGTCAAGTCGAAGTCGCCGACGCTCGTCGAGGTCGTCGTAGACAGGGAGGCAGAGGCATGAAAGAGGAAATCCACCGCCTCAACTGCTATGTCGAGAACAAGCCGGGCGTCCTTGCCAGGATCGTCGGGCTCATTTCCGGCCGCGGCTACAACATCCAGACGCTCAACGTCGGCCCGACCGAGGACGGCACCGTCTCGCGCATGAGGATCGACGTCCTCGGCTCTGCGCGCGTCGTCAATCAGATTATTCTCCAGCTCCGCAACCAGGTCAGCGTGATCGAAGTCACCTCCCGTCGGCTTTAGTTCTCCCGGCGGGGCGTGATTTGGTATAATATCGGCTATGGAGGACTGGCTTGATCTGAATCCCGATCCTGCGCATGTGCGGCGCGAGAGGGAGAAGGCGAGGGAGCTGCGAAAGACAGACTGGTGGCGGGCGCTCGTTGCAAAAGGCGAATGCCATTACTGCCACAGGAAAGTCGGCGCGGAAAACCTTACTCTCGATCACGTCGTGCCGGTGTCGCGAGGCGGCCGGTCGACGCGCGGCAACTGCGTTCCCTGCTGCAAGGAATGCAACAACGCCAAGAAATCCTATACGCCGGCGGAGCAGGTGCTTGCACGGCTTTTCCCTGAAGGAACGGAAACGACGGAGGGGACATGAAGTCCTCCGTCTCGGAACCGAAATCGCAAAAGCAGTCCGTGCGGGCCGACATCATCGTTGCCGACGACGAAAGGACTGTCAGGAAGTCTGTGGCGGGATTTCTTGCCGACGCCGGGTTTTCCGTACGCGAGGCGAAGAACGGCGAAGAGGCGTTGCGGCTTTTCTCGGAGTCGAGGCCGGATTTGATGCTCCTCGACGTCATGATGCCGAAGGGTGACGGATTCTCCGTATGTAAGGCGATACGCGAGACGGATCCAACCGTGCCTGTAATTTTCCTTTCGGCGCTTGGCGACGAGGAAAGCCAGCTAAAGGGGTTCGGCTACGGCGCGGACGATTACATGGCGAAGACTCTTCCGGCGGCGCTTCTCGTCGCTCGTGTCGAGGCGGCCTTGCGCAGGTCCCGCGCTGCCGAGCCAAGCGGCGATTTCGGTTTCGGAGAATGGCGCGTCAGCACATCGCGGCTTTCAATGCGTCGCTCGACGGGCGAGGAGGTGGCGCTTGGCGACAGGGAGATCGCGCTTCTGCGGCTCTTTTCGTCAAGCCATGGCGAAGTCCTTTCCCGCGACTGGCTTGTGACGAAACTGTGGGGGAGCGATTCGGTCGCGAGCGACAATCAGCTGAGTGTCCTCGTCTACGGACTTCGCGGCAAACTTGCCGCGGAAGGGCGCTTGATTCGCACTCACCGCGGAAGCGGCTATTCCTGCTCCTGCGCGGTGCCGCGTTTTATGGTATAATACGCCAGATTTTGTCCCATGGTGTAGCGGCTGCACACGGGTTTTTGATACCCAGAGTTCTGGTTCGACTCCAGATGGGACAACCAGCGTTTCGTTAACAAACCGTTAACATTAATTTCCTATAATGGCGTCGTTCAATCGGGAGATACCCGAAGAAAGGAATGACACCATGAAAAAAACAGGAACAGCATTGACAGTCGCGTCGGTAGCCGCGGCAATAACCCTGATCGGCTTCGCCGCCGCATCGTGCGACGAGAAGAAGGACGTCTCGCAGAAATCGTCCGAGGCGTCGATCGTCACGAACGACAACGGCAGCGTCGCAAGGACATACGTCGAGGCGACCGTGACCACAAACGGCAACATGGTCACCGAGCGCCGCCGCGAGACGCGCACCACGCTCGACGCCGACGGAAACATGCTCGAAAGCTCCACGAGCGAATACGCCCAGAGCTATCCCGTCGGCGAGGAGGGAATGGCCTCGTTCACGACGCGCGTCGAGCAGAAGGACGACGAGAAGCCGGAGGCCGCCAAGGTCGAAGAGGGATTCCTCGGACTTAAGTTCGGCGAGGAGTTCAAGGGCACGAACTTCGTTTCCGACATCGAAGAGCCGACGCTGCTCCGCGCGACGTTCACCCCCGCGAAGAAGCTCGCCGGTTTCGACGACTACTATGTCTACGTAACGCCCAAGACCCACAAGGTCGTCAAGATCTACGCTTGCGCGAAGGAGGCGGTCGACCCCGGCGCGAACTGGAGAAGGCACTATCTTATCGAGGCCCTCGAGAAGCGCTACAACACTTGGGCGCGCCCGCGTAGCTGGTGCCGCCCGATCTACACGTTCGCCATCGGCTCGGGCCGCTTCGTGACCGCCTGCCTCGCGGATGCGTCGCGCGACTACGAGACGGTGCTTGTGGCGTGGGACGATGCGCTACTCACGACGGCCGCCGACGAGACGGAGGAAATCCGCCGCGAGGCGAGGAAGAGTGCCGCCGAGAAGCGCAAGGCGCAGGTCGACGACGCGGCTTCCGCGTTTTGATTTACCCCCCTCGGCGCGGCGAATGCGCCGCGCCGTTTTTTGATATAATATCCGAAATTTCAGACTCAAACTGAATAGAAAACCATGCTTGAAGTAAAGAACCTTGAAAAGCACTTTGGCGATCTCGTCGCGGTGAAGGGCGTTTCCTTCTCCGTCAAGGCGGGCGAGGTGCTGGGCTTCCTCGGGCCTAACGGCGCGGGAAAATCTACGACAATGAGGATGATCACGGGCTTTCTCCCGCCGACTTCCGGAACTGCCGTCATCGACGGCCACGACATCGTTGGCGACCCGATCGCGGCAAAACGCGCGCTTGGGTACCTGCCCGAGTCCGCGCCGAGCTACCGCGCGATGACGGTGCGCGACTACCTCGCGTTCGTCGCGTCCGTACGGCACGACGCCTGCCCCGACCCGAAGAAGGCCGTCGCGGACGTAATCGTCAAGGCAAAGCTCGAGAAGGTCGCAGGGCAGACGATTGAGACGCTTTCCAAGGGCTATCGCCAGCGCACTGCCTTTGCCGCAGCGATTATCCACGACCCGAAGGTGCTCATCATGGACGAACCGACGGACGGCCTCGACCCCAACCAGAAGTTCACCGTCCGCGAGATGATCAAGTCCATGGCCAAGGAAGGCAAGGCGATAATCATCTCGACGCACATCCTCGAGGAAGTCGACGCCGTGTGCTCCAAGGTCGTCGTCATCGCCGACGGCGAGAAGAAGTTCGACGGCACGCCCGCCGAGCTCAAGGCCAAGGACCCGAGCGGAAAGCTCGACGTCGTGTTCCGCAACCTGACGATGAAAGCATAAGACAAGGAGGCGGAAACATGAAAAATACGATTGCAGTGTTCAAGCGCGAGTTCAGGGCCTACTTTGATTCGCCCGTAGCGTACGTGTTCTTGACGGCATTCCTCGTGCTTGCCGGGTTTCTTACCTTTGGCGTCGCGATGTTCTACGAGCGCCGCCAGGCCGACCTCACGCCGTTCTTCTTCTGGCATCCGTGGGTGTATCTGCTGCTCGTTCCTGCGGCGACGATGGGCCTTTGGGCCGATGAGCGTCGCAACGGAACGGCGGAGCTTCTGCTCACGCTCCCTGTGACGATCTTCGAAGTCCTCGTCGGCAAGTTCCTCGCCGCGTGGAGCTTCGTCGGAATCGGCCTTGCGCTGACGTTCCCCGTCGCGCTCACGGCCGGCTACCTTGGATCGCCCGACTGGGGCGCCGTGTTCTGCGGCTACCTCGGCTCGCTCCTCCTCGCAGGTGCGGCAGTCGCAATCGGCGTATTCGCGTCGACTTTGTCGCGTTCGTCGGTGGTCGGGTTCGTCGTGTCGCTCGCGCTCGTTTTCCTGCTCCTCATTATCGGGTTTGACCCGGTGATCGGCGCGGTCGCTTCGTGGGGTGTTCCGACGGCGATAACGGACGCGGTTGCGTCGTGTTCGCTACTGTCGCACTTCGAGTCGATGAGGAAGGGCGTCGTCGACTTTGCCGACGTCGGCTACTACTTCGCGATGGTCGTCTTCATGATCGCTGCGGCGAAGACCGTCACCGATGGCCGTCGCGGTGCGTCGAAGGGCGTCGCCGGGCTCGTCCTCGTCGGTGCGATTGCCGCGTCTTCCGTCGTCATTCTCGCGAACCTCCCGCTTCGCGCCGACATGACCGCCGAGAAGCTCTACACGCTCTCAAAGGGCTCCAAGGCGGTGCTCGCCCAGCTCACCGAGGACGTCACGTTCAAGTACTATGTCAGTTCCTCGTCGGCCGAGATGCCGATGGCGCTCAAGACGTATGCCCAGCAGGTCGGTAACCTCCTCAAGGAGTACGAGCGCGCGGGCGGCGGTCGGCTTGTCGTCGAGACTTACGATCCGAAGCCCGATTCTGACGCCGAGGAATGGGCGCAGCGTTACGGCGTTGAGCCGCAGACGGGCGGCAATCCGTTTGGTGCTGGTATATACTTCGGCATTGTCGCCGTTTGCGGTGATCGCGAGGAGACTCTTGGCGTCCTCTCGCCCCGCACTGAGTCGACGCTTGAATATGACCTGACGCGACTCGTCACGCGCGTTGCGTGGCCGGAGCGTCCCGTCGTCGGCGTGATGACTTCGCTTCCCGACGTGGTCGGCAGCAAGGCGAACCCGATGATGATGCAGATGGGCCAGCGCCCTCCGCAGGGTTGGGCCGCGTTCGCGGAACTCGCCAAGGACTACGAGGTGCGCGAGATTGCGCCCGATGCAGAGTCGATTGACGAGGACGTCAAGACGCTCGTCATGGTCCATGCGAAGAACCTCTCCGACAAGACGCTCTATGCAATCGACCAGTTCGTGCTTCGCGGCGGCAAGCTCGTCGCGTGCGTCGATCCGCTAAGCATCAAGGACATGCAGTCCTCCCGCCAGCAGCAGAACCCGATGATGGGGCAGATGGGCGGCGACGGCCCCTCGACGCTCGGCAAGCTCTTCGATGCGTGGGGCGTCAAGTTCGACGAAGGGAAGATTGCCTGTGACCTAGAGGCGGCGACGAAGCTCAGCAACGGGCAGGGCGGCGCCGAGTCCAACCCGGCGTTCCTTTCGCTCGGCAAGCCCAATATGGACAAGGGCGATCTTCTTGTCGCGGAGCTCACGAACGTGATGCTCCCGTTCGCGGGCTCGTTCTCGTTCGAGAAGAAGGATATGGATCTTTCGTTCGCTGCGGTCATCACGACCTCTAAGGACAACTCCTGCTCGACCGACAAGATGGCTCTGCAGTATGGTGGCATGAAGGACATGGTTCCCGACGGGCAGTCGTGCGTCGTCGCCGCGCGTCTGTCGGGAACTTTCAAGACGGCGTTTCCGAAGGGCCCCGACGGGACGAACGACGTCTCGAAGGCGCTCTCCGAGGGGAAGGGCAACGTCATGCTCTTCGCGGACTCCGACTTCCTCGCAGACGACTTCTGCGTCAGGATGATGCGTACGCCTTTCGGGTCGATACCGCAGCTCATCAACGAGAACCTCACGCTCTTCTCGAACGTCATCGAGCAGTTCGCCGGGCGCGAGGAGCTGATCGGCGTCCGCTCGCGTGGCGCGTCGGATCGTCCGTTCACCGTTGTGAACGAGCTCGAGGCCGAGGCGACGAAGAAGTGGCAGGCGCGCGAGGCCGCGTTCCAGGAGGAGCTCCAGAAGACGCAGCAGCGCCTTTCCGCGCTCCAGCGCGAGAAGAAGGGCGGCGAGCGCTTCATTCTCTCGAAGGAGCAGCAGGACGAGATCGTGAAGCTCAGGAAGACTCAGGCCGACACGAGAAAGCAGTTGAAGAACGTCCGCAAGGAGCTTACGGCCGACATCGACTCGCTTGGCCTCCGCCTCAAGATAATCAACATCGCGCTCGTGCCTGTGATCGTCGTGCTGTTCGGGCTTCTGCGCGGCTATTTGCGCCGCAGGCGCGCGTAAGAAAGGAGAATCTGAAATGACAACGAAGAATCTGGTCGCCCTCGTAGGAGCTGCCGCAGTGCTTGGCGGCGCGGCATGGTGCCTCTCGTCTGGCTCCAAGCCGTCCGGGGCGAAGCTGAACGGCAAGGCGATATTCCCGAAGATCGAGATGTCCGAAGTCGCGCGCGTCGAGCTTGGCGACAAGCTGAAGCTTGCATCAAGCGACAAGGGCTGGGTCGTCGAGACCTACCACAACTATCCCGCAGACCACGCGAAACTAACCGAGAACCTCCTGAAGCTCACCGAGCTCAAGGTCGGCCAGGTCGCGCGCGGCAAGAAGCTTGAGTCGACCGACGCGCTTACGCTCAAGGACGCCTCCGGCAAGGAGCTTGCCGCGCTTCAGCTTGGCGAGAAACACGCGAAGTGGGGCCATGGGCGCTACGCGACCTTCGAGGGCGAGACAGTGCTCGTCTCCGATTCGCTCGATGCTTTCGGCGCCGACGGCAAGTCGTGGGTCGATACGAAGATCGTAGACACGCCGTGGATCTCGTTCAACGACATCGCGGAGGGCGTTTCCGAGGAAGACCTCGGCTTTGCGACGGGCGTCGTTGCCAAGGTGACGATTGCCGGCGACACGAACCGCGTCGCCACGATCGGCAACAAGGTGAAGGACGGCAGCGACCGCTACTTCAAGCTCGACAACTCCGAGTGGGTCTACATCGTCCCCGAGTATTCCGTCGACAAGCTTCTCCCGAAGCCCCCGCCGGAGGAGAAGAAGGAAGAGGTAAAGGAAGAGCCGAAACCAGCGCCGGAAGAACCGAAGAAGGAAGACAAAGAGCAACCGCCATCTGCGGTTTGAGTTGCTCCATTTGCGCGGAGAGACTTACCGCGCAAGCGAGTCTGCGTAGCCGCACGGGAAGGGGATCATATCGATCAAAACCGTGCGGCTATGCGGTAATAGCCAGATGACATAACGAATAACTGCGTGTAACTCAATATAAATACCAAATAATTGCAATTACCCGAACAGGAGTGTTTAATCTTCTATTTGCGGAATTCCCGCTAAAATGGTACAATGCTGACGCTCGATTTCTCGGTTGTGTAAGTTAGCCAACGGGTGTCTGCAAGCTAGTGGCTTGCCTCGTTGCCTTCGCGAAGAGGAGTCTGCAATTACGTCAGTATACTACTATTGTTGCACACCAGAGGACATAAACAATGATAAACAAAATCCTTGGCCGCGTTTCCGCGGTCCGTTCGTTTGTTCTTGCAATCGCCTCGCTCGCCACGATGGCGGTACAGGCCGTATCGACGAGCTATATCAACTCAAGCGGTCAGTCGGATACGGCGGACTGCACGGAGATTACGTCGAGCTCGACCACCCTCAATACGGGCTGGTACGTGGTCAACGGCAATGTGTCGATCGGCTCGACTGTGACAGTCAGCGGCGATGCCAACCTCATCCTCGCCAATGGCGCAAAGTTGACGGTGACTGGTTCTTCTGGTTGCGCAGGCATTTGCGTTGTAGATGATGGCGAGACAGTCAATTCGCTTACGATATATTGCCAAGATGCCGGCACGGGCGAGCTTTCGGCAACAGGTAGTACCGGGGGTGCCGGTATTGGCGGTAACGACAAGACGGGTAGCACAGGGCTTGGTGATTGTGGCGCGGTGACTATTTATGGTGGCGTTATCAATGCAACTGGTGGAAGTTATGGTGCTGGCATAGGCGGCGGTGATAATTATGGCAATGGTGGAACTGTTGCAATATATGGTGGAACGGTGACGGCAAAAGCGGTTAGTTCAAGCACGGCTGGCATCGGCAATGGATGGGCTAGCTCGAATAGGGGAACTCTGGTTGTTGGGGCTGGGCGTTCTGTGATGGCGGGTGAGAGCGAAGCAACGGCTACTGTGTTGACGCCAGACTCGTCGGGTGCCGTTACATTGAGTGGACAGAAGTGGTTTTCTGTGACGGCTCCATTTATCAAGCAACAGACTTCAGAGCTTTTCGAGGGATATCATTCTGGTGTATCGATAAACGTGTCACTCGCCGATACGATTGTTGGCGGCAGCGGAACGTATACATTCACGGAGAAGTCCGATCTTCCCTCGTGGTTGAGCATCTCCGGCATGTCACTTGTCGGCACGCCTCCCAATACCGGAACCTGGATTTTCACGCTGACGGCAACAGATGCATCTGATTCGTCGCTTACAATAGACGCCGAATATACGCTATATGTGCAAGTGACTGGCGATGTCTCAGTTACATTTGTTGGTGCGAACGGCGCGTCGCGCACGGAAACTTGCACCGTGGTTGAAAAGTCTATGACCACGCTGTCGGACACTGGATCGTCTGGCGGCTGGTATGTCGTCTATAATGATGTCGAGTTTACATCTTCAGTAACTGTTTCTGGCGATGTCAAGCTAGTCCTTCGAGATGGCAAGACAATGACAGTTGCAACTGATTCCGGCGCTGCTGTCAATGTGATTGGTGATAATGTGTTTACTGTTTACGGGCAGTCGGGCAATACCGGCAGACTTGCCGCAACAACATCGACTGGCATAGCAGCTGCTATCGGTGGTGCCAGCAGTAAGGCCGGAGGCACCGTGACAATAAATGGCGGAACAGTTGTCGCAACTGGCGGTGTCGGTATCGGTGGTGCATATAATTCTGATGGCGGTATGGTGACCATCAATGGCGGTGTGGTGACAGCTACAGCATCTAGTGGTGCGGGTATCGGAGGTGGTGCTGGCACGCCGCCTGGCGCAGGTGGAACCGTAATCATAAACGGCGGAACCGTAACCGCAAATGGCGGCTATTCGGGCGCGGGCATTGGAGGCGGTTCAAAAGATACTAGTGTAGTATCTCAGGGCACGTTGACTGTCGGCGCTAATGTGGTTGTAAAGGCTGGTTCGAGCTCTTATCTGACTGATAGCGACATATTGCCGCATGGCGACGGTGGTGCGATAACGTTGAGTGGTCTATGTTACTTTAAGATTGAAACTGTCGGGCCGGTGCCGCTGGCGCAGACGACGAGCGTGTTGGCGGCGTATGTCGGCGAGGCGTTCAGCCAGGCGCTTTCGGCGACGGTGAGCGGCGGAACATCTTCTTACTCGTTCGAAAAGACGTCTGGAACGTTGCCTGACGGTCTTGAGTTTAATGTTGGTGTTATTTCTGGCACGCCTACGGCTGTGGGCACTGCGAATGTCGTAATTACTGTTACAGACTCTGGCGAACCTGCGCAGATTACAAACTTCACTTATACGATAAATGTGACGCAGCCGCCCAAGTCGATTACCTACAAGGACGGCAACGACACGATTTACGGGCTTTCGCCGACGCAATACACGCCAGGCACGGCGACTGCGCTTGCAGAAACTGCTTCAAAGCCCGGTTATAGTTTCATCGGTTGGTACGACGATGAATTTGCGGGAAATATCGTGACAGAGGTGCCTGCCAGCGCGACCGACGACCTTACATTCTGGGGCAGGTGGAATCTGTTGAATTACACGATAACCTACCACAATGTCACTGGAGAACTTACGCCTACAAACTATACTGTGTTGACGCCGACCGTTGCTTTGCCCACTCCCGAGGTTGGCGAAAACGAGACGTTTGTCGGCTGGTACACGACATCGACCTTTACTGCGGGATCGCTTGTGACCCAAATCGTGCAGGGCTCGACAGGCGACAAGGATTTCTACGCGAAGATAACGTCGAATACGCCGGATCCTGACCCGGATCCTTCAGGCGATGGCTTCATAGCCGACGATCCGGAAGAGTCGAAATGGTCTTGGGCGGAGACAGTTGAATGCCAGACAGCAAGCGGGGTGTATCAGAGAAAATGCGAGCCACTCGATCAATATTCGTCCACTCTCAACAATAGCTGGTACTATGTTGGAGAAGATTTGACCCTTGAAAGTCTCACGATTGTTGGCAAGGTCAGCCTGATTCTCGGCGACGGTGCGACGCTGACAGTAGGAAGCTTGTACTCTCCCGGAATACAGCTGACACAAGGCAACACCCTGACGATCTACGGCCAGAGCGGTGGAACAGGTGCACTTGTTGCCACGGGCGGCGATAATTGCGCTGGTATCGGCGGTAAAAGTGATTACATGGAACCTCAGTTGCAAACCTGCGGCAAGCTGAATGTCTATGGTGGTAATATAACGGCCACCGGAGGTGGTGATTGGGCACCTGGCATCGGCAGCACCTCAATGGATTACGATAGCACAGGGCAGATTTTCGTCTATGGCGGCACTGTGACGGCAACGGGTTCTGATTATTATGCTGGAATCGGTGGATACCAGTGGAATGGACAAGGCTCTCTTACTGTCGGCGATAATATGACCGTTAAGGCGGGTGCGGATGCCGACTCGGCTGTAGAGCTTACACCTGGTGCAGGTGGTGCGGTCACGCTTAGCGCACAGAAGTATTTCCTCATCGAAAGCACAGGAAGCGTCCCGCTGGCACAGAAGGCAGGCACGAGTTCCTACACAGTATATACTGATGAAACTTTCCTGTTGACGCTTGCTGACACAATCAAGGGCGGTGAAAAGCCTTATTCGTTTGCGCTGAAGTCAGGAGCTCTTCCGGCAGGATTGGCCTTTGACGCCTCGTATACGACAATCTCGGGAACGCCGACGACAGATGACCTTGAAGAGCAGACCATAGAGATGACTGTGACGGATGATGAGGATACGAGCATAACTGCAACATACACGATCAAGGCAACCACGAGGACAAAAACCATAACCTATATCGACGGCACGGACGGCATAACGCTGATTACCGGGCTTTCGCCCGCTACATATACGCCAGGCGGTTCGTCGACAGTGTATCTTCCCTACTCTGCCACGAAAGAGGGGTATCTGTTTGGCGGCTGGTTCAGGACGCCTGATTTCTCGGATACCAGAGTGTTGACGGTGTCTTCGTCCGACAGAACGAATCTTATATTCTACGCCAAGTTCATAAAGGATACACCCAGCTATTCGCTTTATTATAACGATTATGAAGAAGCGACCGGGTGGTATGATTTGGGCCTTTCTCCGAGTTCATACACGTCCGAAGATTTGCCGCTTGATCTGCCGTCGCCGGCGCCCAAGGCTGGGTTCTCATTTGTCGGTTGGTGCACAACTTACGACTTGTCGGATGAGCCCATAACCACTTTGCCGATGGATACAACCGGCTACAAGAATTTGTATGCGAAGTGGACGGAGAATGAGCCGGAGGAACCAGAAGAGCCGGAACCTGGCGAGACGGAGACCGGGGATGTCAATTATATTGACGCAAACGGTGCTCCGCAGACGGCGTATTGCACTGCCGTTACGGCAGATACCACAACGCTGACGAATGGCGGATGGTATGCCGTCAACGCCAATGTCGCGAGAAGCGGATCGATTGCAGTTGAAGGCAGCGCATTTCTCGTTCTCGTGGATGGTAAGACGCTGACTGTTTCGGAAGTTGCCGATTTTACGGCTGGCATAAATGTGTCGGAAGGCTGTTCGCTGACGATTTACGGACAGTCTGGCGGCACGGGCACGCTTTGTGTCACTGGCGGTCTTGGTGGTGCCGGTATTGGTAGCGGCTATCAATATAATTGCGGTACAGTTACTATAAACGGCGGCAGGGTTGAGGCGACCGGCGGAAATAGTAGTTCTGGCATTGGTGGTGGTGCCATGGGAAGTGGCGGTGATGTCACGATAAATGGCGGTTATGTTGTGGCCTCCAGTCCCACTATTAATGTTCCAGGCATTGGTAAAGGAAGCGGATCTGGCGTCAATGGAACACTCACGGTTTCAACCAAGATGGTCGTTAAGGCTGGCCTCATTTCGATTCATGACGACGATGACATAAGGGAGGCGGATCCAGTAACCCATCAAATCGCGATTCAAAGCTCGTGGACCAACTTCCTCATTGAAGAAGAAGTTGTCCCCGTCGGTACGTTCTCGACAATTTACTACCATGACGGCTCTTCGGTGATTGATCAGCTTGAACCCAGCCAGTATGAGGAAGGCGTCGGCGTGTCGCTCACTACGGCGGTTCCGGTAAAGGATGGCTATACCTTCGGCGGATGGTATGCGACTTACGCATGCGATGGCGATGAGGTTACCGCAATTTCCGTTGATGCTACCGGAGAGCAGCATCTTTGGGCCAAGTGGACGCCGATAGTGTACTCGATAACGTATTACCTGAAGGGTGTGCCTGTCGAGCTTGAGCCTTCCACATATACTGCCACCAATGCATTGACCATGTTGCCTGAGTATCCTAATGGCTATTATGTCAGCTGGTATACTAATGACCAGTTTACGGGAGAGAAGCAGTTGGCTATATCCTATGGCTCTTACGGCAACAAGGAATTCTGGGCGAAAATATCTTCGGCGATTGGATATAAGGCCGAGTTCTATGACGGCGAGACGTTGCTTACGAAGCCTTCCTCAATATTCTTCGATGTCGAGTCCGATACGATTGTTCTGCCTCGAACAGCGTACAAGGATGGATACAGGTTTATTGGCTGGTACGACAATGTCGGACTTGACGGCGATCCTGTAACGACCATACCTGCTGGTTCAATCAGCAACAAGCAGTTCTACGCGAAGTGGGAGGCAACCACCGATCCCGTGTTCACGGTGGATTCGGAAGGCAATCTAATCCACTTTGCGCTCAACAGCGCGACCGAGATTACGATACCGAATAATGTTTATAACATCGACTCCCTGTTGTGCTACGGAGGAGATTACTCGGCCATGACGTCGCTAGTCATACCTGGAACTGTGACGAACATAGGTGACAGCGCTTTCTCCAGCTGCACGGGGCTGACGAATCTGACGATTGAAGCTGGCGTGAAGACGATTGGAGACTCCGCTTTCTTCGGATGCACCGCGCTAACATGCGGAGAAGACGGGCTTTATATCCCTGATAGCGTGACAAGCATAGGCAATAACGCATTCGTTAGCACAGGATTGGCCAAAGTTTCGCTGCCTGGCGCGATGTACTCCGTTGAGAACGACATTCATCGCGGGTTTGGCACAGACATAGTCAGCGGAGTGATTTACCGTACGAATGATACGGTGTTCTATATCAGCGATGGCCTGTTGTGGGCGGTCGATCCCAAAGCGAATACCGACATAACCATTCCGGCGAGAGTGGATAGAATCGGTCCGGGCGCTTTGCATGAAATAACCACCGTGCAGAGTGTACAGCTTCACTCCGGCATAACGAACATAGCGGTTGCTGCATTCTCGGGATGCACAGGGCTGCAATCCATTGATATTCCCGGAAGCGTCGAATGCATTGGAAATGGTTCGTTCTATGGTTGCTCGGGGCTTACGAACCTGACGATTGAGGCTGGCGTCAAGCTGATTGATTCCGGAGCGTTCAATGGTTGCTCTGCATTGACTTCTGTTGTGATTCCTGGAAGTGTAGAGCGCGTCGCGGATATGGCGTTTTGGGATTGCGTTGCTCTTTCCAGTCTCACTATCGAATATGGCGTGAAGACCATTGAGGAATTTGCATTCTGCGGATGCTCCTCTCTTGTGAACATAACTCTTCCAAAGGGATTGGAAATTGAGCGATTCGCATTTGTGGATTGCACAAGCCTGAAGAGTGTGAACATCAGCGGCAATGTGGTGGCGCCTAAAAAGAAATTAATGGCGGCTAGTGCGAGGAGAATGCTCTTGGCGGCAGAATCGGCTCCTGATCCGGATGCAACGAGTGTCGGAGATTATGCGTTCATTGGCTGTCGCGCACTTGAAAGCGCTCGGATTGGCAGCAAGGTGAACGAAATTGGCGGTGGCGCGTTTGCTGGATGCGCTAAACTCGCCAGCATCACCGTAGAGGAAGGCAACGACAACTTCAAGGCGGAAGACGGTATGCTTTTCTCCAAGGACTGCACCACACTCATATCTGCATTCGGAGAAGAAACATCGCTCGTCGTTTCCAATAGCGTCGTGACTATAGCCGACGGCGCGTTCGCGGGCTATGAGACGCTTCAGAGCGTCGTGCTGCCGAGTGGCGTGACGACGATCGGCGAGGCGGCGTTCTCCAACGCGACGGTGTTTGCGTCGATCACGATTCCGGCGAGCGTCACGACGATCGGCGCGAATGCGTTCTGCGACACGGCTCTTGCGACCGTCTATGTCTCGAAGGGCGATACGGCGCGCGTGAAGACGCTCGTCGAGGGAACTGGATATGCCGGTGCTGTCGCGTATGTCGAGTCGGGCGACGAGCCGACCGAGTGGCCCGAGGACACTTCAACCATTGCAAGCCAGACCGCCGCGGAGGCCTTCGGCATAACCGAAGGGCCGCTCACGAACGTCAACGCCAAGGTACTGGCCGACTGGGCGAAGGATTCCGCGAAGGGCAATGTCAGCTATGCGGAGATTGGCAGCATCATTCCAGACGCATTCCTGCTGAACTGCGCGAACAACGCGGCGGCGGTAGAGGCGGCCGAGGCGGTTGCAGAAGAAGCGATCAAGATCACAGCCATCACCTTCGATAGCGAAGGTAATCCTGTGCTCACATGTCCTGAGGCCTACGGCAACGGTCAGGTCGTGATCAAGGGTTCGGTTGAAATTGGCGCTTCCGCTTCTTGGCACGACAAGACGGATGGCGACAGGTTCTTCAAGACCGTCCTTGAATTGAAGTAACGGTCTGCTTACAGTATGCTGACATCAGGAGAGGCGCGGCAAAAATGCCGCGCCTCTCTTCGCTTCGCGGTCGCGCAATTCGTGCGCGTATGACAGTGCCATAAATCTGCTTTTTTGGTATAATATCTCCCAAACACAAATCCTTTAAGGAGATAAAATGGCCAAGGCATCATTCAAGGTCGTGGACTTCGGTGTGACGAAGTACGGCGAAAAGGCGAAGAAGTACATCTTGAACGGCGCAGGTGGCGTCGTTCTCGAGGTGAGCGACTACGGCGGGAAGGTCGTGCGGCTCTTCACGCCCGACAAAAAAGGCAAGATGAAGGATGTCGTCGTCGGCTTTGACTCGCCTGCCGGCTGGGACAACGGCGACGCCTACTGGGGTGCGCTCATCGGCCGCTACGGCAACCGCATCGCGAAGGGCCAGTTCAAGATGGACGGCAAGACCTACAAGCTTCCCGCCCTCAACAACGCGCCCGCCGGCATCGGCTGCAACCTCCACGGCGGCAATCGCGGCTGGAACGCGTATGTCTGGGGGGCCGAGCCGTTCGTGAAGGGCGACAACGTCGGCGTTGTCTTCACGCACACTTCTCCCGACGGCGACGAGGGCTTCCCTGGCAAGGTCGAGGTCAAGGTCACCTACACGCTCACGGCGAAGAACGTCTGGCGCGTCGACTACGAGGCGGTGCCCGACAAGAAGACGCCGATCAACATGACGCAGCACGTCTATTTCAACTTCAAGGGCGAGTCCGGCGGCACGATCGAGGACCACATTCTCAAGATCGCGGCCTCGAAGGTGACTCCCACGGACGCGGGGCAGATCCCGACCGGCAAGCTCGCCAAGGTCGACGGCACGCCGTTCGACTTCAGGAAAGGCATGAGGATCGGCGAGCGCATCAACGAGAAGAACGAGCAGCTTGAGTTCGGCCGCGGCTACGACCACAACTGGGTCCTCGACAAGGGCGAGATGGCGCTCGGAAAGAAGGCGAAGGGCAAGATGAACTTCGCAGCCGAGCTTTTCTGCCCGCTGAACGGCCGCTTCGTCAAGATCTACACGACCGAGCCGTGCATCCAGATGTACTCCGCCAACTGGTGCGACTACAACCAGACCGCGAAGGGCGGCGAGCATCTTTCGTTCCGCTGCGGCTGTGCGCTTGAGACCCAGCACGCGCCCGACTCTCCGAACAAGCCAAAGTGGCCGACGACGTTCGTCAAAGCCGGCGAGAAGTACAAGACCTCGACCGAATTCCGCTTCGGCGCAAGGTAAATGAAAATACTACAGGTTCTTCCGGAGCTTGGGCAGGGCGGCGTAGAACGCGGCACGCTTGAAATCGCCTCCGCGCTGACTGCTGCAGGCATCCACAATGCCGTTGCAAGCGCGGGAGGGCGGCTCGTCCACGCGCTGGACGAATGCGGGACCGAGCACCTTCTCCTTCCCATCAACAAGAAGAACCCGTTCACGCTGCGCAAGTGCGCAAAGAAACTTGCCGAATACTGCAAGAAGGAGGACGTGACCCTGATGCACGTCAGGAGTCGTGCGCCCGCGTGGGCCGTAAAGTGGGCGTCGGAGATGTGCGGGGTCAAGTGGATTGCGACATATCACGGCGTGTACGGCACCTCGCCGCGCATATTCAAGATCCCCTACAACAGGATCATGCTAAAGGGCGAGAGGACGATTGCCGTGTCCGACTACGTTCGTCGCCACATACTCGAGAACTACAGCGGCGTGGACCCCGAGAGGATTGTCCGCATCTACCGTGGCGCGGAGACGGACGTGTTCCGTCCGGACGCAGTTTCCAAGGAGGATGCCGAGGCGAAGAAGACGAAGCAGTATGGGTTCGAGGGGGACCGTCCGGTCATTACGATTCCAGGTCGGCTCACGCGTCTGAAGGGGCAAGAGGTGTTCTTCGAGGCCCTGTCGATGATGCGCAATCGCCGCTTCGGCGTGCTGGTTCTTGGTTCGGACCAGGGGCGCGTGGAGTATTCCGACCAGTTGCGCACGATCGCCGGGAAGCTTTCGGACGAGACGCGGGTCGTGTTTCGCGACCACACTTCGCAGATGCCGGTGGTGTACGCGCTGAGCGACATAGTGGTAAATGCATCGACCCAGCCCGAATCGTTCGGACGCACGATCACCGAGGCACAGGCCTCTGGCTGTCTTGTCCTGGCGACGGCGCACGGCGGTGCGTGCGAGACGGTGAAAGACGGCGAGACCGGCTTCCTCGTCCCCCCGGGCGACGCCAAGGCGATGGCGGAGAAGCTCGACGAGATGCTCGAGATGTCCGAGGAGGCGAAGGAAAGGATGCGCGCTGCGGCGGTGGAGTCCGTTAGGTCGAACTTCTCTACCGCGCGCATGTGCGAGGAAACGCTGGCGCTTTACCGCGAGCTGCACGGGGAGGGGGAATGAAGAAGTCACCGCGCATACTGTTTGTCGGCAACTTCCTGATCCGGCACTGGGGCGCGGGCCGCAGCGGAATCGACATGCGCCTCGAGGCCGGGGCGCTTAGGAACGGATGGCAGGCGCTGACGTTCTCGGAGCGCGACATAGCCCGCTTCCTCGCGCCGCTGGGCTTCATGCGCGGCATCGGGGCGAAGATGATGAATGCGCGCCTCGTCAAGACAGTGGCCAACTGGAAGCCCGACTTCGTCTTCATCGCCCATTGCGACTACGTGACGAACGAGGCCATCGAGGAGATGCGCAGGGCCGCGCCTGGCGTGAGGATAGTCCACATAAACTGCGACCCGCTGGCGAAGGAGCACTGCTGCGACCAGATAAGGAGACGCGTCAACTCCTGCGACGCGATCTTCGTCACGACCGCAGGCGAGAAGCTGAAGGAGTGGACCACCGGCAAGAACATCGTCGGGTTCTATCCGAATCCCAGCGACCCGTCATACGAGACCGAGAACAATTCGCTCAAGACCGAATTCAAGTACGACCTCTTCTTCGCGGGGCGCCCTGCGGACGACGACGAGAGGAAGGACGTGCTGGCGAAGCTGCTCCCGAAGGTCGACAAGAACGTCAGGCTGGGGTTCTTCGGGATGGGCCGCCCGCTTGTCGTCGGCCGCGCGTACGAGGAGGCACTGGCCGCGTCGAAGATGGGGCTTTCCATCAACCGCTTCGAGGGCTGGAAGTGGTATGCGTCCGATCGCATTACGCACCTCATGGCAAACGGAATCCTGACCTTCCAGTATGAAGGCAATTCCATGCAGGATTTCTTCACGAAGGACGAGACCGTGTATTTCCACTCGCCTGACGATCTCGCGGAGAAGATTGCCTGGTACAACATTCACGACGAGACGAGACGCGTGGTCGCGGCGGCGGGGATGCGGAAGTACCGCCGGCTTTTCGACGCGCGTCGTGTCATTCGCTACCTCGTTGAGACGACGGCGGGCGAATCGCATTCCGAGCCCTACGAATGGGCGAAGGAGGTCTATTCGTGATTTTCGAGGCGTTTAGGAAGTTTCGTGTAGAGCGGCCAAACGCCCCGGCCTTTCTCGTCTCTACCGGCGATAGGTCGGTGCCGATTTCATGGAAGCAGTTCACCGACGACATCGCGGCCGTCGTGTGGGCGATCGGGAAGCAATGCCCCCGCGCCAAGATCGGGATTCTCGGAGAGAACTCATACCAGTGGATCGTCGCACACGCAGCGTGCCTCCTTTCTGGCTCGTGTGCAGTGCCGATCGACGTGAACCTTTCGGCTGACGAGATATGCGAGCGGCTCGCTTTCATCGACGCAAAGGCGCTTGCCCATTCGTCGCTCCACGGCGACAAGGCGCTCGAGGTCGTGCGTCGGATACCGAACATCCTGCGCGTCGGGTTCAGCTCGCTTGCCGTTGACAACTTCATGGAGGGCGGGCGTACGGACGAGGCGTTCGCGCTCTGGGACGGCCCTGGCCCGCGGCGAACAGAGGAAGACGGCTCCCCGACTGTCGCGACCATGGTTTTTACGAGCGGAACGACTACGGTTCCTCGCGGGGCGGAGCTTACGCTTGCGGCGATAGAGTCGTTTGCGGAGTCTGGGAGCAAGGTGTTTCAGATGGGCATGAACGACCGTTCGCTCATGCTCCTGCCGCTTCACCATATTTTCGGAATCGCGGCGACGTACTTGATGCTTGTAAACGGTGTTGCGCTTGGCGTCTGCCCCGACTTCAGGCGCATATACGATGCCGTGAACCGCTTCCGAGTGGACTTTGCGTTTCTTGTTCCCGCGCTTGCCGACATCCTCGTGACGAAATGCGAGCAGCATGGTGTCTGGGGACTGAAGTGGGTGCTTGTCGGAGGCGCGCCGATTTCGCCGCGCACTGACGACCGGCTCGCGGCGCTTGGCATACGCGTTTTGACTGGCTACGGGCTTACCGAAACCGCTGCGCTTTTCTCACTCGCTCCGCACGGCGAGCCGTTGCGTCGCGGAAGTGCGGGAAAGGTCTCTCCGCTTCCAAGCGTCGAGACGAAGGTGTCGGAAAACGGCGAACTCATGGTGCGCGGGCCGAACGTAATGCTGCGCTACCACCGTGCGCCAGAGGAGACGGCTGCCGTCCTTTCGCCGGATGGCTGGTTCAAGACTGGAGACATTGGGCGTATAGATGCCGACGGATACGTCTGGATCACGGGCCGCGTAAAGCGGACGATTATCCTTTCGTCTGGAAAGAAGATCGCGCCCGAGGAGCTTGAGGGTCTTCTGCTTTCGTGCCCTGGAATCGTGGAGGCCGTCGTGACGGGTGAGTCGGAGAGTCGCACGGTGACGGCCGAGATATTCGCGGAGATTTCAGAAACCGAGGTCCGCGGCGCAGTTGCCGCGGTAAATCGGACGCTTCCCATATACAAGCGCATAAAGCGGGTGGTCGTGCGCGGCGCGCCGTTTCCGCGCACGTCGTCTGGGAAGATACGGCTTCCCGTCGCGCCGCCGCCGAAATCGCGGCCGAAGGTCCGCCATGCGCTGCCCGTTCCGCACGGCTGGTGGCTCGCGCTTGCGCTTCTCGCCATTGTCGCGCTTGCGCTTGTCGTTATCGCCGTCTGCTTCATACTCTTCCTTTCTACTGGAGCCGAATGAGATTGCGTCGGAGATATAAGAGGGCTCTGAGGGCCTTGCGCCGCCCGTTTGAATGGATGGGCGTCTTTCTTGGCTACCTTGTCCTCTCGACCTTGCCTCGTCGCGCAATGCTTGCCGTGTGCGACTTGGCCGCCGGCGTTATGCACTTTTTCGACAGGCGCGGCCGTGCGCTTGCGCTTGCCAACTTGCGCGTCATCTACGGGCGCGACGTCGGCGGCGCCGAGAAGATCGTTCGCCGCTCCTACCGCAACATGGCGAGGACCGTCGGGCACGCGTTCTGGACGTGCCGCAACGCGAAGGCGCGCGCGGCTGCTGCTGGCGAGATAAGCGAGGAGGGGAAGGCCTTTCTTGCTGCGAACCGACCTGCTGTCACCGTGTCGGCGCATCTTGGCTGCTGGGAGATACTTTCGCAGCTTGCGTTTCTCGAGGGGCATCAGATGATGTCGGTGGCAAAAGACATCGGCACAGACGGCATGACGCGGCTCCTCATGAAGGCGAGGCGTTCGATCGGGCAGGAGATTGTCCATGCGGACGGCGCGTTCCGTCCGCTGATGCAGGGGCTTAAGGACGGCAAGTCTCTCGGGCTTCTCGTCGACCAGGTCGTGAAGCCGAAGAACGGCGGAATTTGGGTGCGTTTCTTCGGGCGGCCAGTGCCGGTCTCGGCCGCGCCTGCGTTTTTTGCGGCGAAGGGGCGGGTGCCTGTGGTCATTGCGTGGAGCCGTCCTCTAAAGGACGGGCGCTGGCGTTGCGAGGTTATCAGTTCCTATCGTTCGGAAGATGCCCGCGACATCTGGGGATTTACGCAAAAATGTATTAGCGACTTGGAGCGCGTCATCCGCCGCCATCCGTCGTGTTGGGTGCTTAACTACCGCTATTTCCGAAAGACTCCAACCGCAGAGGAGCTCTCGCAGCTTGAGAGACGCGAGAGTGCGGTAACTGCAATGGCAGCCGATAAGAGAAAGATTTTTTGTGGGCAGGCTCACGAAGGGAATATACGATGATCAAGTTGTTCGTTAAGGTCGCGATGCTTTTCGTGTTTTGGAGGCCGGCGAAATGGCGCAAGAGCTTCAAGATGAAGCTTGAATCGCGTCTGTATTCGGGCGTTGTCCGTCGTCGTGCGAAAAAATGCGGTCGGCTTCTCAATGTGCTTGGTCCAGGTGTCAACGTGACTTTCAACACTACCATCGGCGAAGGCGTTGGGTTCGGAAAAGACGTCAAGATACGCGGCGACGGCCCTGTTTTCATCGGGAAGTTCGCCGCGATAGCGGAGGACACCCTGATCTACACCCAGGTGCACGACTACGACCACTCTAAAATGCTTCCGTTCGGGAGTGGCTTCACATATCCCGAGACGCGCATCGACGACTACGCGTGGATAGGCATGAGGTCTATTGTGCTGCCTGGTGCGCACATAGGCGAAGGTGCGATCGTGCAGGCGGGGAGCGTGGTGATGGGCAAGGTCCCGCCTTGTGCAATCGTTGCGGGCAACCCGGCGAAGGTGATTGGATGGAGAGACATAGACCACTACAATAAAATCAAGGTGGCCATAGGCGAAAAGCCGATAGAGTCCCCTGGAGGGGAATTAAAAGATCAAAGCGTGAAGATCGGCTCCGGGGAACGGGGAACTGGGAACGGGGAACGGGGCGATGATCGCCTGACCGACATATTCTGCAGCGTGTTTTCCGTAACGCCGGAAGAGGCGCGAACCATGACCTACAAGGGGCATCCCGCATGGGACTCCGCGGGGCAGATGGCGCTTGCCGCCGCAATCGAGCGCGAATTCGGCCGCACACTCTCTCCAGAGGAAATCTACCGCCTGCGCTCCTATGCCGATGCCATCGGAATCGTCGGCGGGCAAGCCGTTCCCCATTCCCCGTTCCCCGTTCCCCGTTCCCCGTCCCCCGTCTTCAACCTGGACCGCGACGGTGTTGCCGTAAGCTATGACGGCCGCGAGGTGACGTTCCGCGAGCTGAAGGCAATGGGCGAGAAACTTGTCGCGGGCATTGCGCCGCGTACTGTTAGACTTGTAAAGGCAGCGAACACGCCTGAAACAGTTGCTCTTTACGCCGCATGCATCAATCATGGCATTGTGCCGCTGATGCTTCCGGAGAAGATCGACGAAGCGCTCTATGAAAAGCTGAGGGCGACATACGAGGGCGCGAAGGTTCACGAAGACCTTGCGCTTCTCCTCTCAACCAGCGGCTCAACTGGGAGCCCCAAGCTTGTGCGCACGTCGTACTCCAACTTGAAGGCCGATTGTAGCTATGCGGCGATGGATCATCGGCTTTCGAATGGCGATGTGTTTCTTGTGCCGCTTCCGCTTTGCTATGCATTCGGAGTCCAGGTGATGAGCGCGTGTCTTTATGTCGGTGCGACGATGGTGCTGAGCTCTAAGACGGTAATGGATCCCGGTTTCGCAGATTTGATGGAATCCTCTGGCGCCACGCATTTTGTCGGTGTGCCGTACATGTATGAGATGATGGACCGGCTCAACTACTTCTCGCGCAATTTCCCGAAATTGCGCAACTTGTCGATTTCAGGCGGGGCGCTCGGGCCTGCGCTTCGGCGCAAGTACTCCGAATGGGCTCGCGGCGCCGGCAAGGTGTTCTGCGAGATATACGGACAGACCGAGACGCTCGCGTATATGGCTAAGATCGAGACGAGCGAGGATCCGGATCGCGTCGGCTCGATCGGCAAGGCGTCGTCTGGCGGGCGCTTCTCGCTGAAGGATGGAGGGGAGCTTGTCTACGAGGGGCCGATTGTCGCGATGGGCTATGCGACATGCGCCGAGGATCTCCTCAAGGGCGACGAGTGGAAGGGCGTACGCGAGACTGGCGACATGGCGACCATCGACGCAGACGGCTATGTCACTCTTACGGGACGGGCATCGCGCTTTCTCAAGATATTCGGGAACCGCGTATCGCTTCAGGAGGTGGAGAACATCCTGAAGGACGCGTTCCCCGCCTCGTCGATTGCGGCGACTGGCGAGGACAACGACCTGCACGTGTTCGCCACGTCTGCGTCGGCGGAGGAGATCGAGAGGATGCTTGTCGCGAAGCTGCATTTCAACGCGACCGTGATGAAGGTCCATGTGCTGGACTCGATGCCGCTAAACTCGAACGGCAAGACCGACTACCAGGGATTGAAGCCATTATGTCTGCAGACGAAATAGAGAATCTGCTGAAGAGCGGCGTGGCGAAGCGGCTTGGCATCGGGTCGCGGCGGGCGTGCTATGCCCTGCCTGGCGGGCGTCTTTGCGTCAAATGCTACCGCAGCGACGCCGAAATCGCCGAGGGCAAGCATCCGGGACGACTGCCGTTCAAGCCCATCGCGCCGTCTGTCGCGCAGGAGATATCCCGCTTCCGCTTCGACGAGAAGCGCAACACGTGTTGCCAGGAGTACGCATACTGGAAAAAGCTGAAGGAACGCCTTGCACCGGGCGATATGGCGTTTCTCCCGTCTGCCATGGAGATGCTCCTCCTTCCCTCGAGGGGATGGTGCGTGGTAGAGGAGCTGATATCAAACGCCGACGGGTCTCCGGTGAGGAAATTCCACGAGGAGTGGATGTTGGCGGATGTGGGGATGCGCGCCAGGCTGATTGAATCGATAGATGCGTTCGCGGAGTTGATAGAGCGTCACGCCATCCGCATATACGATCCGCAGAACATACTGGTGCAGAAGCTCGCCGACGGTTCGATTAGACTTCGCGTTACTGATTTCGAACCGGCCTCGAGAACGCTTATACCGTTTGACCTCCTGTCGTCGGCGATAACGAGAATGAAGATACGGCGGCGTATGGCTCGCTACCGCCATTCCTTCGGCATATACAAGGGCTCGAAGGTCCCCTCTGTCTCCGCATTGCGTGCTTTGCCGCCTGTGAACGTTATATGCATGAAGTGGGGGGACTACTACACGGCGGATTACGTGAACAGGCTGTATGCCGGGGTCCGGCGCAATCTCGTGCGGCCGTTCCGCTTTGTGTGCATGACGGACGACTCGACGGGGTTCGCGCCAGGCATCGAGGCAGTGCCTTTCCCCGACGATCCTAAAGTGCCGGGCAAGTACGTGCCGCGCGAATGGCCGAACATCTTTGCGAAGCTTGCCGTGTTCAAGGACGGATTCGCCAACCTTTCCGGGCCGACGCTTTTTCTCGACGTGGACCTCATCGTAACAGGACCGCTCGACCGGTTCTTCGCCTACAAGCCCGGCGAATTCTGCATAATACACAACTGGGTGGAGAGGCGCAAGTCGCTATTCCGCAAGACGCCGGACATCGGCAATTCTTCGTGTTTCCGTTTCGAGGCCGGCAAGTCCAACGGAGTATGGGAGACGTTCCTCCGCGAGAAGGACATCCCCGGACAGGTCGCGAGGTTCCAGCTTGGGTCGCAGAAATTCCAGACATACGCGATGATGAAGACGGGCAAGGTGAATTGGTGGCCGTCCGACTGGGTGTGTTCCTTCAAGAGACAGCTCATACCCGCGTTTCCCCTGAACAAGATTTTTGTCCCGTGGCGTCCTCCGAAGAGCGCCTCGATAGTGGTGTTCCACGGACAGCCCGACCTGCCGCAGGCCCTCGAGGGCTACTACCGCAAGTACGACAAGCCGGCCAAGATGCACCTCACCTGCAAGCCGACGAAATGGATCCTGGAATACTGGCATGAGTGACACCACCAGCCCAGAACTGCATCTCTTTGTCATCTGGTCCTCGGCCCTGCCGTTGGCGGACAGGATGCTGGCCGACATGGCGCGCCGCTTGGAAATCGTCTGGCGGCGCGAATTCCCCATTGAGGGCCGTGCACGCGACTTCTACCGCAGGTTTTATGCACACATGCGGCTTGACGGTTCGCGCAAGGAAAAGTCCTGCGGAAAAGGCCCTTATATGCTTGTCGTCGTGCGCGACCCCGTTCCCGAATACGTGAATGCGCCAAACGGCATCGCGGCGAACCGGACGATGCTGGAACTCAAGGCGCGCTACCGCGAATGGGCCTTGCGCGGCTATCGGGTGCATGGCACATTGACACGCGAAGAATTCGCGCGCGACATAATGGCCCTGACCGGACACTCCGCTGCGGAATGGACGCTTGGCGTTCCGGACGGCGCAATCGGGCCGTGCCTGCCGCCGCTCGCGTCCTTGCCGCCCGTGCCCGGACTCCTTGAACGGATCCGGCTGCGACGGGCGCAGAAGAAGGCCTGTGCCAAAAAGCGGAAACGCCTCTCTAAGCGGGTCCGCGCCGCCTGGTGGGACGTGATAACCTCGGAGGGGCTGGCAATGGGGCTCTTTGATTGTCGCGTCTTGCTTGAGAACAAGCTTGTCAATGACATATTCTTCGAAGGCACGTTCAAGGGCGAGCCGTGCATCGTCAAGTGTTCGTCTCGCGCACCGGAATCTATCGAAAACGAATACAAGATGTCCCGTCGCCTAAACGCCGTCGCGCCGGTCTGCGCCGAGCCACTTGCGCTGTGGCGCTCGCCCGACGGAAGGCGCGCGTTCGTGGTGACGCGCAGGCTCCCCGGACCGTCGCTTGCTGGCATACTCGCGAAGGGTGTCGGCGAAGACGAGGCTATCGGCGTGCTGGAGGACATGATCCGCATCGCCGACGCGCTGATAAGGTCTGGGATAGTCTGGCGTGACATAATTCCAGACAACTTCATGCGCGACTCGGACGGACACCTCAAGCTTATCGACGCGCAGTTTGCAATCGACCGCAACGACTTTAGGGAGGATCCGTTTCTTCTGAAGAACTGGGGCTACCGCATGCTTGCTTTCGCGCACCATCCGATGACGGCGGGCTACGGATGGAACGACGCCGCGATGATGCTCTTCTACACCTGGAAGCTCTCCAGTTCCCCACGCGCACAAGAGCTGTGCGACAAGTTGCGCGCGATGTCCGATGCGTCCAACTTCACGGTGGAGTACGGTGGCATGGACCGTTTCCGCATGCGTCTCGCGCTTGCCGTCATGCGCGTGCAGAGGGCGATTGCGGGACTGCGCGGCGGAAGCGCCGCGCTCGACACGCGCATAGCCCGCGCCGAGGCGTTCCTCAAGAGGGACTGCGACCTTTGGAAAAAGGCACTGGGAATCAAGACATGATACCCAAGGTAATTCACTTTGTCTGGCTCGGCGCCGAGCCGAAACCGTCGATTGTGCTAAAGTGCATCGAATCGTGGAAGCGCGTATGTCCTGGATGGGAGATCCGCGAATGGGGCGACGAGTCCCTGGCGGGCGTAGGCAACCGCTATCTCCGCGAGGCCGTGGAGCACCGCAAGTGGGCGTTCGCAGCGGATTATCTCCGGCTGAAGATACTGAACGATCACGGCGGGTTCTACCTAGACTCCGACCTTGAGCTGATGAAGCCGATTGACGAGTTCTGCGGCTGCGATTTCGTGACGGGGTTCATAGACCGTCCGCCGAACGTCTTCCTCAACATGTGCTTTCTCGGCGCGGCGAAGGGCAATGCGCGCATTGCCGAAATGCTTGCGGAGTACGATCGCATCTCATTCGTTGGGTCGGACGGAGAGCTTGACCAGACCCCAAACGTGGTCCGCTTCGCGCGGTATTTCGCATCGCGTGGGTTTGATTTTTCGAATGCGCATGCGGAGGTGCGGCTATCCCCGACCGAGCGCATCTACCCTGTCGAGGTGTTCAACTCCCGCGGGGGCTATGCCTTCCACCACTACGCTGCTTCGTGGCTTGACGACTGGACGCGCAAGGTGTGGCTGCGCTGCGGCGGATTGAAGCTTGTGCGCTTCAAGCGGAGGCTCGAGGCCGCGTCGCAGAGTCCGGCTCTGATGCAGGACGAACGCGCTCTGCTTTCGCTGTCATTTGGGAAACGGAAGAGAATCATCCTTATCGGGAGCGGCAAATGAAGATATCCGTCGTGATGCCAGTCTACAATGTGGCTCGGTTTCTGCCGGAGTGCCTTGAATCGCTGCGTGCGCAGACATTCCGCGACTGGTCCTGTCTGCTCGTGGATGACGGCTCGACGGACGGCTCTTCGGAGATATGCCGCGACTACTCGGCGAAGGACGCGCGCTTCACCGTCAAGCGAACGGAGAACCTGGGGGCGTCAAATGCGCGTAAAACGGGCTTCTCTTGGGCGGACGGCGACGTCGTGTATTTCTGCGACTCCGACGACCTTCTCCATCCCGGACTGCTGGAGACCCTCGTCTCCGCGATAGAGACGACTGCGGCAGATTTCGCCTATGTCGGCGCGAGCGAGTTCCCGGAAGACGGCAAGCCGCTATTCCGCACTCCATCGGCGCCGCCTGAGGTCGTCGACGATCCATTCTCTCTATACGTGCGGCAGAAGTGCGGCCTCGCCCTGTGGCACTGCCTCTTCCGCCGGGAGGCGATTAAACGCATTCCGTTCTACGGGGACATACGGCGCGGCGAAGACCGGTTCTTCAGCTACAGCTTCCTCCTGTCGTCGCCGCGCATGGCACTCGTGGACGCCGAGATGTACGGCTATCGTCAGCGCACAGGGTCGCTCGTGCGCACGGTGACCGGGGAAAGCGCTGTTGCGGGATACGCCACGGTGATGCGCCGTCTGGCCGCCGCATACGCCGGCGACGGCAGGCTTGACGCGCTTCGCAGGGGCGAGTTCGTCTTCCTTGCGAAATGCATCGTGAGGGAATGCGGACAGGGCGCTGCCGGGCAGGGTCTGCCGCGCTGCAGGGAGATCGTCGGCGGACTTTTCAGGGACGGAGTTCTGCGGTTCCGCGATTTCGGGCCGAAGTGGGCGTGGCGGATGTTCAGATTCGCACGAAGGCCTCGCACCCCGTAAGCATGAAGAGGTTCCAGAGGAGGCGCTTGCGGAAATGCAGTTTGTGCCTGAGGTCGATGCCGATTGAATAGAGACTCCGAATTCCTGTGCGCAGTGCACGTGACTCCTCGCGCGTCAGTCGCAATCCGTTCTTGAGCGGAAGGAACAAGTTTACGTGCGCCGACACGTCGAATCCGTCGAGGAAGCCCTTTAGCTGGCGCTCGTTCAGGCCCATCGCCTGTGGAAGCGTCGTCGCGAGAGTCCTGAACGTCTCGATATGGGAAAGCATCGATTCGGGCCTGGGATTCAGCCATCCGCCCGCCGCCGTCGCGCGCCAGGCGTATCCGGCCCAGTCGATGCGCACGTACTTCCTGCATCGCGGCAGGGCGGTGTAGTGCCAGCGGAAGTCTTGCTCGACGCGAACGCCGGGCGGGAAGGGCAGGTCGACGAATACGTCGTGGCGGTATAGGTTGAGCCATACCTCGCAGGGAATCTGCGCCTTGAGCCCAGCGAGCCATTCGCAGATGCCCGCCCTGTCGGCGACCTTGACCTCCGTGTTGGGGGATGGCCCGTCGTCTGGGAATTCCGGCTCGGCGTTCTCGTTGAACATGAGCTTTTTGCATCCAGTTATGTCTGACTGGTGTTTCTCGGCGAGGTTGAAAAGCGTCTCAAGGTAGCGCGAATGGTATAGATCGTCCTCGTCAAGGAAGGCAAAGTACTTCCCGCGCGCGGCGGCAAGGGCGGTGTTGCGCGCGACGGATGTGCCGCCATTCTTCTGGTGGATGACCCTAAGCCGCGCATCGGATGCTGCGAATTCGTCTACAAGCGCCCCCGAACCGTCCCTCGACTCGTCGTCCACGAGAATCCACTCCCAGTCTTGGAAAGTCTGTGTCTGCATCGAGGCGAAGGTTTTCCGCAGGAATCTGACGCCCTTGTAGACGGGGGTTATTACTGATATTGAGGGGTGGACAGTCATTGACGCTGTTTCCCGAACATTCTGCCGATTCGTGCCTTCGCCTTTGCAAGGAAGAGTCCAAAGCGGGTGTCGACGTTGTACTTCATCATGTTCGTCTTGAGCTTATAGGCTTTGCGTTCGGCCTTCGTGCGGTAGTCGCGCACCGATGTTCCTAGGGACAAAAGCGCCGTTGCAGCATCTTTGGCGCGGACGTCCTTCGTCTCGTCGTAGTAGTCAAAGCGGATTTCGGTAATCCCTTCGGCGGGGACTGTGACTGAGCGTTTTTCGAATGGGATGCTTCGGTCCAGGGTGAAGTGTATTATGTCGAATGCGGCATTGGGAAAGGCCCGCGACAAGTCCGCGCGGGCCTTTGCCAGATCCTCCAGAGAGGGTGCTCTGTCGCCGCCAGCGTTCGCAGAGTTGATATAGACGACCAGAACGCACTTTGCCTTTGCAATGAGATCCAGGAGCCGTTTCTCGCGGCGAGCGTACTTTGCCACGACTTGGGTGTAGCTGTTCTCTATGGGGCCGTCGGTGAAGTCGTGGAGATGGTAGAGGCCTGTCTTTGTGTTGCGGAACATGCCGAGTCCGTTGATTGGATTCGTGCCGTTGTAGACGAAGTCCTCTTTTGCGAGCCAGCCGTCGAAGCGGCGAATGACGAGATCGACGCGCTGAGGAAGCGTTCCTCCGGCGATCCAGTCCAGAGGGAACGACGCGAACTGCAATTGCGCGGTGCGCAGCGTCAGCGAGCAGGCGCACGCCTGTCCGAGGCTGAAGGCAAGGTCGTATTCTCGTTTCGTCTGCATGGTCATTCCATCTCGAACTTGAACGGATGCTTCTTGGGGAGTATCTTTGAGGGCGAGAACTCCGTAAACAGGGCTTTCCAGCCGGCCGGGTCGCCGAGCTTTGGCTTGACCACGGAGCTGCCGGGGTTGAACGCGTAGACTGAACGGACGATGCGGTTTGGCGCAGGGGCTATCCGCCTCCTTGCGGAGCGTTCCGTCACGACAATGAGTTTGTAGTTGCGCGCGCCGCGGTCTTCGAGCGCACTCTGCACATCGTCTATCATTTCCGAGGCGCCTTCTTCCTTGGCCACTTTGGTGTGGACTCTGTATATGAGCGCCTTGGACGAGTCGTCCGACAGTATCCGCGTAAGTTTTTCGTTGAGGTATGCGAGGCGCTGGACAAGCTCCGCCTTGTCCTTCTCCAGCACCTTGGGCGACAGGTCGGCGGGCTGCGAGTTTGCCATCAACTTGCCGTGGAAAGCGATGCCCGTCCTGTTGCATACCCACATCGCGCTTTTTGCATGCCATGAGAATCCTTCGCATCCTATGTGTTCGGGATGCCGCAGAGCATCGGCGAGATTCGCGGGTTTTCCGCAGGACGCCCAGGCAAAAGGCGTCGAATCGACGAACCCCCAGGAAAGCGAGAATCTGAACGCCGGCTCACAGTTCATTCCCAGGGAGAGCACATGGTCGAACTTCTTCCTGCGAAGCTTTGCCATCAGGATGCGCGGGAAAAGAAATTCCCTGATCCGGTCGAATTCGCGTCGACGCCGGTACAGGAAGTACTCCCATTCGTTGTTGACGCATGCTTCACGCATCTTCGCCTCGCGAGTGACCTTGTTCTTTGCCTTGATCTCGCGGCGCGTTCTGTATTCGCGAACGGAGGCAAGGGACTTCAAGACTGCGGCGCATTCGCCGAGACGGACCGCATGGTCGGGCTTCCCAGGGGCGTAGTCCTTGAAATCAAACGCCACGCGCGTAAAGCCGTCGCCGAGGTCTTCGACGATGCGTTCTTCGAAAGGTCGTCCGCGGTCAAGGGAAAACATGAGGAAGTCGACCTTGACGTGCGGATACAGCGCTTGCAGCCTTCGCTGGGCCTCACGGCATGTCTCCACGTCCATGACGGGATACGTCGGTGTGTCCATGTAGACGGCCAGGATGTCCGATTTGGCCTCGGCCATAAGCCGCTGGAACCTCTTGACCCGCCTGTCGTACTTGGCCCTTATGGCGGGATAGGATTCGTGCATGGGGATGCCCGGGGGGAAGTCGTGGGCGTAGATGATATTGTTGCGCCTGTTTTTATATAGGTCTTTGCCGCTTGCGGGGTTGTTCTTGACGAACTCGATGTCCTCTTTCTCGAACCATCCCTTGAAGCCGGATCCGATGACGTCGACTCTCAGCAGCAGATCGGGGCCTTGCGGCCGAAGCTCGTAGGTTATCCAGTCCCATGGCATGGACAGCAGCTGCAGCCCCGCAAGCCGAAGCGATTGGGAACAGGCGCAGGCGCGACCCAAGCTAAAGACAAAATCGTAATTTTTCATGACCGTAACACTTTAAAAGTCTTATGAAAGCAGTATAACTCTTTCCGCATGGAAAGTCAACCCCAACTGTGGTATAATATCCTCAAAATGAATTGCAATCCACGAAATCGCTCAATGACGAAAACGCTTTGCATAGTTCATGTTTTCTATCCGGAATTCTGGCCGGAGATAGCTTCGTGCCTTCGGAACATTGACGAACCGTTTGATTTGCTGGTAACATACGTGGACGAGTCGAAGGGCATCCCGGAGATGGTGAGCAGGGACTTTCCCGAAGCGAAGTTTGTCCTCTGCGAGAACCGTGGGTTTGACATATGGCCGTTTCTCAAGGCGCTTAAGACTGTAGACCTCTCCGAGTATTCCGTTCTCGTAAAGCTCCATACGAAGCGAGACGTGAAACGCGACGGGCGTCCGCTTGTCTTCAACCACTGCGATTTCGCCGAGAGTACATGGCGTGAATATCTTCTCGGCTTTATTCGCGACGCCGAGTCGTGGCGGGCGACGATGGCTCGGCTGTCGCGGCCCGGCGTCGGGATGGTGGCCGACCGCCATGTGATCCTGCGCCGCGAAGACACGCCGTGGTTCAACACTCGCCGCACCATGGATCTCGCAATTTCGCTCGTCCGCGAGCTGTACGGCGTTCCGGTGCGCCATGGCGCGCAATTCGTCGCAGGCACTATGTTTGCGGCAAGGCCATCGGTATTCGCAAAGCTGCTGAACCGCGAGTGGACGGTCGACGACTTTGCCGAGTCCGTCCATGACGGCACAGAGCAGAAGGCTCACATACTTGAACGGGCGTTGGGCATTGCCGTCACGGCAGAGGGGATGCGGATAGACTCCTTTGACGGGCACCTCGGTTTGTGGCGAGCGGCAATGATGGTGCGCGGGCTTTTGATGTCGATGTTGGAGTTTCTGTGGTCTGACAGCGGGCAGACGTCTGAACGGCGCATTATAAAGGTGTTCGGCATTTCGGTCTACCGCTCTGGCCACAGGGCGGGCATACCTGAGGAGGAAAACTGCGTAGTCGTAGAACCGCCACACGACCCTCTTTCTTATTCGGACCTGCTCAATGCATACGCACTGCGCGCGACTGCGCACTGCGCTGGACGAATCGTTCGCGTGATCGGCGATAGGCCCTGCAAAATTTCGCCGTTCGGATGGAACCCTTTGCGCAGGGTCCGTTCGCGCCGTTTCCTGAAGAAGTTCCTCAAGCCAGTGGTCGGCAAGGTGCCCAAGGGAGCTGAGCATGCAGACATGGGACCGAATCCCGTTCGCTTGGCGAATGTCGATGCCTGCTGGTTCAAGCTGGCGTCATCGCGTGTGGACGAAGGTAAAACGCTATTCGTTCATTTCAGAAAACGATCAAAGGATATCGTCTCGGCCGCAAGGGCATTTGCAAGAGCCCATTCGGCAAAAGTTAAGTTTTTCTTTGACGATTCAGGTTGCGGGGGGCCGATTCAATACGTGGACGCCGTGGCCAACTCAACATGGGTAATGACGGATACTGAACTTGGCTCCGACTTTGCGGCGGCATTCGGCAAGGATATGGTTGCACCATTTTTGCAGGGAGGCATTCATGCGGGCTGAGCTACACATGATCGTTCTTTGGGAAAAGGCCAGGAGTGAAGAAGCACGAATAATTGAGGACGTGTCGCGCCATGTCGAAATAGTGGCGACAAGGGAACTTGCCTGGCCCGATGCGCCTGTCGATTGCTTCGGTCGGTTCTACGGGGCGAAGCTTCAGGAGGCGGCAGGCAAGGTCACGGTGTGCGGCGGCGGTCCGTTTCTTATGCTTGTGGTGCGTGACAGGGATCCGCGGTACGGATGGCGCGAAACGTCCAGAGGGTGCGAGTATGTAAATCTTAGACTGTTCGAGATGAAGTCTCGCTACCGTGAATGGACTGGCGGCGGGCACAGAGTGCACACGACGAACAGTGTCGCCGAGTTCCGTCGAGACATATTCCTCATGACAGGCCGCACGGCGGCGGAGTGGAACGACGGAACGCCTGATGGCGACATTGACGTGCTGCCCGGTCGCAACGGATGGCCCAATCTTCGCGCGCTCTTCCGGGCGCTCGGCGAAACCATGTCGTACGCCGTGCTCCGCAATTCCGAAATGCTGCCGGACTGTTTCGACCCATCCCTGCATGGCGACATTGACCTTCTCGTGCCTGACGCCGAAGAATGCGCGGGCGTTCTCGGCGCTCGCAAGGTATTTCCGGTGGCGAACCGGGTTCATTATGAGGTCATGGTTGGCGAAAAACCGGTGCGTTTAGACTTCCGCTTCGTCGGCGACGGTTACTATGACATTCGATGGCAACGCGCAATTCTCGACAACGCCATCGAGTCTGACGGTGTGCGCCGCCCGGCTCCTGTTGACGCATTCTACGCTCTCGTTTACCACGCACTTTACCAGAAATGCGTCATGGCGCCAGACTATGAGGGCAAGTCCCTCGCCTTGGCGCAGGCTGCGGGAATACCTGGCAAGACATTCGCCGAATGGCTGCCTCTTCTGGAAGACTTCCTCGCATCGCACCGCTACCAAGTGACGAAGCCGTTGGATCCCAGCGTGTATCTCGACCCATGTCTGCCCGTCTGGCATTCCGTGGCGGAGGAAATCAACAGGCTCTTTCCTCTTGAGGAGCTTAGGCCAATGGGGCTTGAACGACGCCATGTCAGCCAGTGGTTGCCGACGCTTCTCTTCACGGCCAAGGCAGGCGGGGACAAGGTGCTCGTCAAATATTCGCCTGTTGCGCCTTTTGCAATAGCCAACGAATGGTCCTTCGCTCGGCGATTCCGCGAGATTCGTCCGGATCTTTGCGTAGAGCCGGTGTCGTGGCATCGGATAGGCGAGGGCGCTTTCGTCGTGTTGAAATGGATGGTTGGGAATACGCTGCAGGATTTGCTTGACCAAGGGGTCGTCTTCTCGCCAGAACAGACGGCGACGCTTGTCAAGGACATGAAGGACATCTCCGACACGCTTGTCGCCGCGAATATCGTCCATCGCGACATTCGTCCTGCCAACATGATGGTGTCTCCCGACGGCCATGTCCGGATATTCGACTTCCAGTTCGCCGTGAACAGGGACGATCCGCGTGAGCAGAGGTATTTCGTGGACCGCCACGTGGAGCTTCTGTGGGTGCTGGGTGACATATACGCTGACGGACACGGCAAGTGGAATGACAGACGGGCGATGATGCGCTGCCTGCAAAACCTGCCGGACTGTCCCGAGCGCGCACAGGCGATATCCGAAATGTCAAAAGACGTAGAGGCGCACAACCGGACCGCAAACCTGCCGAAAGGTCTTCGGCGCGTATACATGAAAGAGTATCTGAAACTTGATAGAAAACGCCGCAGGCATAGACTGCTTTTTCGGAAGGACAAGCCTGTCGACGTGCGGCGTTGGGAGTTCCTGAAATACGTGCTTTTCGAATGGGGCGAGTTCTGACGGCGCAAGAACGGAGACTAAGACATCTTATGGCTAAAAACGGCATCAAAGGTAAGGTAGAGTACCGCAAAGAGTTCTTCGACAGGGACTACACTGTGCGCGAGGCGTATGCTCGCGTGTGGAAATATGCGAGGAAATACAAGTTGCGCCTCGCGATAGGCGTCGTATGCGGGATGGCTACGGCTGGAACGCTCGTCCCGTTTTTCCAGATTGTCCAGCCAGCTCTCCAGCACGTAGAGTCGCACGATGCAAAGGTCGAAGTCGTCTCGCGTGCGGAGACTGCCGGAACCGCCGCCCCGGTGTCCGTCGAGGAGGTTGCAGGTGCTGACGCTTCGGCCGCAGAGTCCGTAAAAAAGCCGAAGAACGCATTCGAGAAGGAGATTGCAAAAAACTCCAAGTTGCCGAGTTGGTATCCGAAAGTTGAGAAATGGGCTGCGAAGCTTGGCATACGGCTCCAGGACGAGAAGGGCGGCATGGGGGGCGCTTTGGTTCTTATCGTCTGTGTCATAGTTCCCGTCGTGGCGCTTCTGCGCCTCGGGCTCATGTACCTGAACCACTACTGCCTCAGCTGGTCTGGGGCGCACGCCGTCACCGACCTCCGCCAGGAGATGCTCGAGCACGTGCAGCGGCAGAACATGCAGTTCTTCGGGCGCGTGGACATGGGTCAGGTCCTGTCGCGCATATTCGGCGACCCCCACCAGATACAGATAATCCTCTCCACCATCCTCTCCGAGGTCGCGCTCGCCCCGTTCGAGATCTTCGTCGCGATCGGCTTCATCGTCTGGTTCGCCGCCGCCAACCACATGCTGCCGACGCTGTGCCTCATCGCCATCGGGTTCCCGCTCTTCGTCCTCCCCGTGCAGATGCTGGGGCGCAAGATCAAGAAATGGGCGAGGAAGACCCTCGAGCGCGCGTCGATGATAGGCGCCAAGATACACGAGATACTTACGTGCATCCGCGTCGTGAAGAGCTACCACACCGAGGAGCACGAGAACGTCCAGTTCGCCAAGACGAACCGCTACATGCTCAAGTCCACCATGCGCGCGCTGCGCCTCGGGCTCATGGTAGGCCCGACGGTCGAGACTATAGGCATATTGCTTATCTGCGCCTTTGTCGTGTGGTGTTTCCTCAAGGGTGTCAAGGTTTCCGACGTGGTTCCGATGCTCGCCCCGCTGCTCATCATATACAAGCCCGTGAAGCAGCTCTCGAAGCTGCAGGTGCAGATCGAGAACTCCCTTGCCGCCCTGAGCCGCATCTACTCTCTGCTCGACCTTCACATGGAGCTGCCAGAGGCCCCGAATCCCGTGCGCAAGCCGTCGTTTGACGACAAGATCGTCTTCGACGACGTGTCCTTCCGCTACGACACCGCAGACCGTGACGCCGTCTCGCACGCCTCGTTTGAAGTGCTGCGCGGCAAGATGGTCGCAGTCGTCGGAGGGACGGGCTCTGGAAAGTCGACGATGAGCGGGCTTCTTGCACGTTTCTACGATCCGCAGACGGGGCGCGTGTCGATCGACGGAACGGATCTCCGCGAAGTCGACATCGGCGACCTGCGCAATCTTGTCGGCGCCGTCATGCAGGAGACGCTTCTTTTCAACGACACGATCGAGAACAACATCCGCTACGGTTCGTTCAATGCAACACACGAGCAGGTCGTTGCGGCTGCCAAGCTCGCAAACGCCCATGACTTCATAGTTTCCCAGCCAGACGGGTACGGCCGCGTTGTAGGCGAAAAGGGCTTCGCGCTCTCCGGCGGCGAGCGGCAGCGCATAGCCATAGCGCGGGCGATACTCAAGAACCCGCCGATCCTCATTCTCGACGAAGCGACGAGCGCGCTCGACACCGTCACAGAACGGCTCGTCCAGGACGCGCTCGAGAAACTCATGGCGAACCGTACGACGTTTGCAATTGCGCATCGGCTTTCCACGATACGCAATGCAGACCTCATCCTCGTCATGGACAACGGCAGGATCGTGGAGCGCGGCACGCATGACGAGCTCTATGCGAAGGACGGCGTCTACCGCAAGCTCTGCGAAATGCAGCAGATGTCCTGAACGACCGTAAAATGAAGACCGCCCTCTACACCATCTTCCGCTGTACGAACTACGGTGCCGTGCTGCAGGCCTTCGCCCTCGCCCGCACGCTGCGCGGCATGCTTGGCGAAGATGCGGTTGACGTGATCAACCACAGGATGGATCCGCGCGACACGCACCTCCTCGGAAAGATATTGAACCCCGCGACTCCGTGGTTCCAGCGCTGGATCAACCGGCGCAAATTTGCCGCGCGCTACTTTAGGCCAGACCTTTTCGAGCTGCGGCGCACTATGACGGTGCGGCTTATAGAGGAGTTCATCAAGCCGACGTCGCGTGTCCTCGCGCACCCGAGGGAGCTTGCGACGCTTCCGCAGTATTCTACCGTGGTAGTGGGCAGCGACCAGGTCTGGAACCCAGGGCTCAACGCAGACTTCGGGCGAAACCAGTACCTTGCGACCGATCTGCGCGACGGGCAGGATCGCGTCGCATACGCCGCGTCGTTTGGCGTCTCGGAACTTCCCGAGGCCTGCCGCGGCGAATATGCCGCGGCGCTTGGGCGCTTTCGCCGCATAACCGTGCGCGAGGAGACGGGGGCTTCGATATGCGAGTCGCTTCTCTCGGTGCGTCCGCCGGTCGTCCTCGATCCCACTATGCTGCTGACGGCCGATGAATGGCGCGATGCCGTCGCGCGCGGCGAATCTGCCGCGGAAGGGCCGCATGTCGCCGCATACTGGGTGCGCACAGTCTCGCAGGCCGATGTAGACGCCCTCGTCGCGTTTTCCCGTTTGCGGGGCGTTCCCGTTCGGCTGATGAGCGCAGGTCCGCTGCCGAAACTTGACTTCCCGAATGAAGTCGTCCCGTTCGTAGACGCCGATCCCTTTGCCTTTGTCCGCGAGATCGCCGATTCCGACGCGGTGGTGACGGATTCCTTCCACGGGCTCCAGTTTGCCACGATCTTTCGTCGTCCGTTTGCGGCGCTCGGCGATGTGCACGACCCGATGTCGAATGCATCCCGCCTTGTTGACTTCTGTCGTCGCTACGGCCTTGGCGGACAAGTACAGGACATTGGCAGCTTCAGGAACGGCGAGACGCCGTCCGTGGATGTCGGCGAACTCGACGCGCAGGCACTGGAGGCCGACCGCGTTCGCTCGCTTGGCGAACTGCGTGCGTTGTTGCCGAGCCCGCCGTAAGGGGATGGTGGCCTTCGCGCGAAGGTTGGCGAGAGGTTGCATGCATATTGGCCCCTTGTCCGCGTCGGAAATATGGTATAATGTGCGTCATGGAAGCAGAAGAGGAAGCAAAGGTAATCGCGAAGGCGCTCGAGGAGTCGAAGGCCGAGGACGTCAGGATATACGACGTTCGCGGCAAGAGTTCGCTCACGGATTTCTTCGTCGTCGGCACCGGTTCCGCGGCACCCCACCTGAAGGCGCTTGTCGCGAACGCGCAGCAGGCGATGCGCGAGGCGGGCGTGAAGCGCAACCGCATGGCGGGGGATCCCGAATGCGGCTGGATCGTCGCCGATTTCATCGACGTCGTGGTGCACGTGTTCTCGCGCGAGGCACGGGCCTACTACGCGATAGAAAAGCTCTGGAACTGACATTTTAAACAATCCGCTCTACCCCCCTTGCGCGGTGGGGCAAAAATTTAGTATAATAACCGCATCAACAACAAAGGAGTTGAAAAACTATGGCAGGAAAGCTTGAAGAACGCGTAAAGGACATCATCGTTGAGCAGCTCGGCGTCAACGCCGAACAGGTTACGCCGGAGGCGTCTTTCATCGACGACCTCGGTGCTGACTCGCTCGACTCGGTTGAGCTCATCATGGCGTTTGAGGAGGAGTTCGGCGCAGCGATTCCCGAAGAGGACGCCGAAAGTCTCACCACCGTCGGCAAGGTCGTCGACTATCTCAAGTCGAAGGGCTACGGCGACGACGGCGCTGCTCCCGCGCAGTAACGCGCGCTCTTTTGGCGCAAGGGCATTCGGACGTGGAAACTGCGGTTTCCGCGTCCGCTCCTTTTTTGGTATAATATGCCCCCGATATGAACAAGCTGGCGCTTCAGTTAAACAAGACGCTTGGCACGGCGGCCGATTTTCTCTCTCCCGTCGGTCGGCGCATGTACTTTCCTTACGGCGGAATTCTCGGACAGGGTGCCGAGGCAAGGTCCTGCGAACTCAACGCGACCGTCGGAATGGCGTTCGAGGAGGACGGCTCCCCGCTCGTGATGGAATGTTTCAGGAAGGCGGTGGGCCTCGACAAGCGCGCGTTCCTCTATGCCGGGAGTTTCGGTCTTCCTAAGCTGCGCGAGGCGTGGCGCGCGATGGAGTTCACCAAGAACCCCTCGCTCAAGGGCAAGACGTTTTCCAATCCCGTCGTGACGAACGCTCTCACCCACGGCATCCGCATTTGCGCGGAGCTGTTCGCGGGGCCTCGTGACACGCTCGTCTGCCCCGATCTCTTCTGGGACAACTACGAGCTGATCTTCAAGGAAGCCGTCGGCTGCAGGATCCAGCGCTTCAACACCTTTAAGAAGGGTGCGTTCGACGCGGACTCGATGAAGAAGGCGCTTCTTGCCCCCGGCAACAAGAAAATCCTTATCCTCAACTTCCCGAACAACCCGACCGGCTACACGGCGACGCTCGCCGACGCGAAGAAGATCGTCTCCGCCGTCAAGTCTGCTGCCGCCAAGGGCAAGAAGATAGTAGTCCTCTGCGACGACGCATATTTCGGGCTCGTCTACGAGAAGGGCATTCACGGCGAATCGCTTTTCGCGGAATTCTCCGATCTCCACCGCAATGTCCTCGCCGTCAAGCTCGACGGCACGACGAAGGAGGACTATGTGTGGGGCCTTCGCGTCGGCTTCGTCACCTTTGCGTTCAAGGGCGCGACGGCCGATCAGCTCAAGGCACTCGAGGCGAAGGCCGCTGGCGATGTCCGCTCGGGAATCTCCAACGTGACGTCCATTGGCCAGCATCTCGCACTCCGTGCGTTCGAGGACCCGGGCTATGCCGCGCAGAAGCGCGAGAAGTTTGCCGTCCTCAAGAAGCGCTACAACCAGATACGCGTCATCCTCAAGGCGCATCCGGAATACGCGAAGCGCTTCGAGGTGATGCCGTTCAACTCCGGCTACTTCATGTGCGTGAAGCCAATCGGCGTCGACGCCGAGAAGGTGCGCCGCCATCTCGTCGCGAAGTATTCCGTCGGCACCATCGTCCTCTCCGGTCTCATCCGCATAGCGTTCTCGACCGTTCCCTCCGCGAAGCTCGACAAGCTCTTCGCTTCGGTGGCGTCCGCCATCGCCGATTTGTCGTCCAACAACTCCAAGTAAAGGAACCATGCCCATGAAAAAGCTCATAGCAGCCGCACTCGTCGCAGTCTCGCTCTCCGCTTTCGCCGCTTGGGAGCGCATAGGGGCGCTTCAGGTCGCCGATGTCACCGCCCAGGGGGCGGCCATCGCGAAGATCGGGATCTTCATGGGCAATCCGCTTGCCGCCGCCGGCATGGCCGCCATGGTCGCGGACACGCCTACGCTCAAGTTCTTTGGCCCTGCACGCGACAAGACCCCTATGGCCTATGTCGTGTTCCTTGACGGCGAGGCGTTCACGAAGGATTCGAAAGATGCACTCGACACTCTCGAGTTCGCGGTCCTCTATCCTGTTTCCGTCTCCAAGGAGGAATTCCTCAAGCGGCACAAGGGCTCGTCCGAGACGAACGGCGTTGTCGTTGTGAAGGGCGACATGTTCGACGAGGACGATTCCGACGAGACGACATACGTCGTGTTCTCCGAGGACGGCAAATGGGTTGGCGCGAGCGACAAGGTAGACCAGGCGAAGCTTGCGCTTGCCGAGATCCCTGCCACGGTGAAGTCGATGAACGGCGACGTCGTGCGCCTCAGGGTCGACGAGAAGGCGTTCAAGGCCATTCAGGCGGCCGCGAAGGCAGACAAGGACGCCGATCCGGACTTGGTGGAGACGCTCGGCTACTCGAAGGCGCTGTCGATCGGGATAAAGGTTTCAGATCTCGGAATCGACATCCGCGGGACGATGCAGTTCGACAAGGACAGCGAAGGCGACAAGTGCGGTCTCAAGCCGCTTGGGCAGAGCCCGTTCGCGTCTGCCGGCAAGGACGCCATCTATGCCGACGTCCAGGCGGAAGACGCGGGAAGCTCGGGCCAGCTCTCCGAGGCGAAGTGGGCTGAATTGATCGCCCTTCTGAAGAAGCACGGGCTCGACATCGTGAAGTTCGTCACGCTTACGAGGTCCGAGAAGGGGGACCTCAAGATGGTGCTTGACGCCAAGACAATATGCAAGATGGCAAGCGACAAGGGAGCTTTTGAAAAGTTCGACATGGAGAAGTTCCTCGAGGACGCGAAGGGCCTCAAGTCCAAGAACCGTTTCTCCGCCAAGTCGCCGGCCTATGCGCTTTCGATGTCCATAAAGGGCTTCACGCCCCAGTGGCCGATTGCCGAGCGCTTTACCGCCACGCTTCCCGAGGCGGCGTCGAAGAAGCCGTACGCCGTGTCCTTCTTCTCTCTGTCGTCCACCTTGAAGGCCATCGCCGGCGAGTCGGTTGCGGTCATGCCCGAAGAGCAGCGCGCGATGATGAAACCCGTTCTCGACCAGCTGGCGACGGAAACGAAAGGCGGATGCGCTTCCATGCTGTGGCGCCAGGACGATGTCCACCGGATGTTCTTCCGCATTTCCGCCGACGAGTGCAAATGCCTTGGCGGCATCGCCATGTCTGCCATGATGTTTGGCATGGAGGGTGACTCGTGCGACGATGAAGACGATGATGAGGACGATGAAGACTGAGGCATACGCGAAGGTCAACCTGACCCTTGAGGTCTTCGGAGTGCGTGGTGACGGCTACCACGCGCTTCGTTCACTTGTTGTTCCAATCTCGCTGTCCGACACGCTTGAGATCGTGTCTTCGACGACTCTTTCGTCTGATACGGGCTATGCCGACGATCTTGTCCTAAAGGCCGCGCGAGCCCTCGACCCTTCGCGCGGCGCGGAGATTCGCGTCACGAAGCGCATTCCCGCGGGAGGGGGTCTTGGCGGCGGCAGCGCAGATGCCGCGGCGACGCTTGTCGCCCTAAACGACCTCTGGGGGCTTGGGCGCTCGCGTGAGGAGCTTTGCGAAATCGGGGCGCAGGTGGGGAGCGATGTCCCCGCGCTCGTCCTCGGCGGTCCTGTCGTCATGCAGGGACGCGGCGAGGTTGTCGAGCGCGTCGCCTGTCCGCGGCTCGATCTCGTGCTCGTGAATCCCGGTGTCCACACTTCGACGCGCGAGGTCTATGCGCGTTGCACGTCGCGCGATCTCGCCGCGCCGTCGGCAACAGAATCGTGTCTTGCGGCGCTTGAGACGGGCGACCTTGGGCGCATTGCCGCTTCTTTTGTGAACGACCTCGCTCGTCCCGCGTGTCGCCTGCATCCGGAGATTTCCGATGCGCTTGCGTCGCTAAGGACGGCTGGTGTGCTTGGCGCCACGGTGAGCGGCAGCGGCTCGTCGGTGTTCGGGCTTGTCGAGTCTGCGGCGCGGGCTATGGAAATCGCGGAGTCCCTTGGCAAAAAGGGGCTCTCCGCCTGGGCCGTCCATACGATGTAATGAAGCCCAAAGGGCTTATTCTACCGGTCCGTATTCCTTCGCGTTCGCGTACTTGTCGTCGTCGCCGAGCTTTTTCTTTAGCTCGGTGATGCGCTTCTTGAGGAAGTTGATTCGCTCCTGGTAGGCGGGGTTTGAGTACTCGTTCTTTACTTCGTCGGGATCCTTCACGATGTCGAAGTATTCCCACTCGTTGCGCTTGTAGTAGTAGACAAGCGCGTCGGTCTTCGTGCGAATGCCGTACCACGCGCTTGTCGAGTGTTCCCCGCCTTCGACGTAGTAGCGCATGTAGCAGTCCTCGCGCCAGCTACCCAGCCGTGTCCTTCCATTTAGAAGACCGAGGAAGCTCGCGCCCTGCATCTGCCCTGGTTTGGGGGCGCGGGCGATTTCAAGGAACGTCGGAGCGAAGTCGATGTTGGTGATGATGTCGGAGTTCACGTTTCCCTGCGCGATCAGCGCGGGGCAGCGCGCGATGAAAGGCATGCGCGCGACCTCGTCCATGATGAAGCGCTTGTCGTAGAGCCCGTGGTCGCCGAGGAAGAACCCCTGGTCGGAAGTGTAGATCACGACGGTGTTGTCGAGAATCCCTTTCTTCGCGAGGTAGTCGCACATGTCGCCAACGGAATCGTCGACGGACTGCACGCAGGCGAGGTAGTCCTGCATGTAGCGGAGATAGGAAAGGGCGGTCTTCGCTCGGTCGTCCATTCCCTCTGGCCACGCGTCGATGAACTTGCCGGAGGCGTCCTTCGCTCCCTCGTAGCTGCGCCCTTCGAACTCGAACCTGCCGCCGCCTGCGAAATACTCGGCAAGCTTCAGGTCTTCCTTGAGGCGCATGTGGTGGAGAAGGGTCATCGCCGTCGTCCTTATGGGCGAGGCGCGTCCCTTCCAGTCGTCGAAGAGGGTGTCCGGCGGCGGGATGTCCTTGAGGGAAAGCTTGCGGAACGCGGCCCTGTACTTGTCGCTCGGCAGCCAGTTGCGGTGCGGCGCCTTGTGGTGCATCATGACGAAGAAGGGTTTTCCCGTCGCAAGCGCGCCGTCAATCACGTTTTCCGTCACCTTCGTGATGTTCTCCGTGGCGTATTCGCCGCGGTACTCCGTCTTGACGATCTTGCCGTCTTTCTTCTCCCAGAACCACGGGTCGAAGTAGACGCCTTGGTTCGCGTAGACCATCCAGCGGTTCCAGTCCTCGTCGCGCACGGTCTCCGGGCCGCCGAGGTGCCATTTGCCGACGAAGGCGGTGTAGTAGCCGAAGTGGCGCATATAGCCGCCGACCGTCCTGATGTCGCGCGAGATGTTGTTGAACACGGGAACGCCGTTGCTGTGGCTGTACTGGCCTGTGAGGATTCCGGCGCGGCTCGGCGTGCAGATCGGGTTGGTGCAGAAGCAGTTCTTCAGCAGCGCCCCCTCGCGCGCGAGCCGGTCGATGTTCGGCGTCTTGTTGATCCGCGACCCGTATGCGCCGATTGCGTGCGCGGCGTGGTCGTCGGTCATGATGTAGAGGATATTGAGGCGCTTTTTCTCGGCGGCGGCGAAGAGCCCCGAGCCCCTGCAGGAAATAAGTGCAAGAGCGGCTGTCTTCGTGACAAAGTCGCGACGTGTTGTGTTATTCATGTCGCTATTATATCAAAAAAAGGAATCCTTGGCGTCTAAAAGCGCATACGCGGCGACTGCGCCAGGTGAGGCGGTGGAGCGAAGGTCCGAGGCCGGAGAGCCGACCTGTAAGGCGTCGCCAAGCCGGTAACCGCCGCTTGTCGGTGGTTCGTGCGGTGCACGAACCAACCCGAAGCGAAAGCAAGGGCGAGCCGATGGTCGCGGGTGAGGTAGGCGGAAGGTCGCAGGCGTAAGAGTGACTTGCGTACGCAACCAGTTATAGACGCCGAGGCACGGCAGGCTAAACCCGGCTCATTGTCTGATGTGCGAGAGCCGTCGCGAACCTGAAGCCGAACGAGAGCCCCGCGGTAACCGCCGCTTGTCGGTGGCTTGTGCGGTGCACAAGCCAACCCGAAGCGAAAGCGAGGGCGAGCCATCGGGCGGCGCGGCGGCGACCGCCTTACTTTGGCCAGTACTTGTCGGACATCTTCGACGGGATGCCGACTTCGCCTTTTTCGAAGCAGTCGGCAAGAATCTTCCAGCCGAGGTCGAGCGCGTCGATGAGATCGATGTTGACCGAAAGGTCCATCATCTTCTCCTCGAACATCGCGCCGTATTTCAGGAGCTTGCGGTCCCAGTCGGACATCTTGAAGCCCATCGACTGCTTCTCGAGCGTCTCCTTGTACTGCGCGTAGAGCTTGATCATCGCGTCCATGATCGTGCGATGGTCCTCGCGTGTCTTGTTGATGTTGACCTTCTTGCCGTCGACGTCGACGAACTTGTCCACGCCCTTGTTCACCTGCTGCTTTAGACGCGAGAGCGAGCCGAACGGCTCAATGCGCCCGTTGCGGAGGTAGAACTGGCCTTCGGTGATGTAGCCGGTGTTGTCCGGGACGGGGTGCGTGACGTCGTCGCCAGGCATCGTCGTAACCGCGAGAATCGTGATCGAGCCCGCGCCGTCGAAGTCGACCGCCTTCTCGTAGCGCGCGGCGAGCTGGGAGTAGAGGTCGCCAGGATAGCCGCGGTTCGAGGGAATCTGCTCCATCGTGATCGCGATTTCCTTCATCGCGTCAGCGAACGACGTCATGTCGGTGAGAAGAACGAGAACATCCTTGCCCTGAAGCGCGAACTTCTCGGCGACCGCGAGCGAGACATCGGGGACGAGAACGCACTCGACCGTCGGGTCTGCCGCCGTGTGGACGAACATGACAGTCTTCGCAAGCGCGCCCGACTCGTCGAGCGTCGTGCGGAACTTGAGGTACTCGTCGTACTTGAGCCCCATGCCGCCGATGACGATGACGTCGGAGTCGGCCTGGAGCGCGATGCGGGCGAGAAGCTCGTTGTAGGGTTCGCCGGCCTTCGCGAAGATCGGGAGCTTCTGCGAGATGACGAGCGAGTTGAAGAGGTCGATCATCGGGATGTTCGTCTTCACCATGCGGTTCGGCATGATGCGCTTCGCCGGGTTGACAGACGGCTGCCCGATGGGAGAGGGGTTCTCGTTGATCGCAGGGCCTCCGTCGCGCGGAATGGCGGCGCCGGTGAACGCGCGGCCGAGAAGCGACTCGGAGAAGGGCACCTTCATCGTCTCGCCGAGGAAGCGGACTCGTGCGGCGGTGTCGACGCCTCTCGCGCCTGCGAAGATCTGCAGCGTCACGTTCGGGCCGTCGAGCTTGATGACCTGCGCGAGCGAAGTTCCCGCGCGCGACTCGATTTCGGCAATCTCGTTGTACTTCACGCCTTCCGCGCGGAGCGTCGCAACGGAGCCCGACAGCGCGTCGATCTTATGGTAGACTTTGTTGTTGAACATTGGAACTCCCTAAGTTGTCCGCCTATTATACCATATTTCCCCGCCAATGCGGAGTGCATGAAACTTTGCCCCACCCATCTGATGGTGGGGGTAGTCAAAATGGGCGGCAAAATGATAAAATGTTCTCACTATGCATTTTCGCGCACTGATTTTTCTTCTCGCCACGGCGACTGTTGCGCAGGCGGCGTCCGTCGACGCCGCGCCCGTGCCGCCAAGGACTGGGTCGCGCACCGCAACTGGTCGCAGAGTCAGGACAACCAGCTGCGCCGCCACGCGCTGCTGCTCGCCAAATGGGGTGCTACGCCGTCTGAGGCCACGTTTGCGCGAGCGTTGCATCTCGCCGCTGAGAAAGAGGAATCCAAGGCCAACCTCTATTGGAGCGAGAACCGCGGCTTCGACCCGTTCCTGTTCGTCTATTGGTAGATCTTCGGCTACATCTTGAGTAGTGTCGAGTAGTCTGACACATCCATGCATGCTATGCAATTTATCAAAATCCCTTGGCCCTGTGCAAGAAAACAACCCCCTCCGCGGTGGGGGGTGGCTACTTTGCCGTCATTTTGGTAAAATATTGACGTTTTAAGTACCTTTTTCATAAGGAGTTGAGTATGAGAAGCACTCTTGCCCGCCATTATGCAAGTGCTGTTGCGCTTGCCATTGTTGTTGCCATGCCGTTCGCGGCTGATGCTACCGACTGGTTTTGGTATGGACGCGGCGCGGATACGCTTTGGACGACGAAGGAGAACTGGTCGACGACTTCCAACGAATATACCGCCGCGACAAAATATCCTTCGTCGAAAAGCGGAACATATGTCTATATCAACACAGCCCTTGTAGAGGACCACAGCGTCACGATCACCATTCCGAGATCCTTGACAGCTACCGATACGCGATGCTCGCAGATCTGCATTTACGACGATGTGGCTCCGGGGTCGGTCACTATTGAGGGTGAAGACGGCGACCGTGTCAACAAGCCGACGAACGGCAGATATTTCTGGTCTGGGACCGAACATCCGATGACGCTGACATTCCGCAATCTTGTGCTTGGGTCTGCCAACCTTAACTGCGGCTACAACGACTGCGATGGCAATGGCTTCTGCGTCGACAACTGCTTCCTGAGCACTGAAGATTCGTCCAGCCCATTCCTCCTGCCGGGTGGAAACGGCGGTAAATGCGTCGTTGTCGATTCCGTCTATACCAATATTTACTTGAGGCGTAAGGACGACTTGGGCGCGCTCACTTTTGCGGTCACGAATTCTATCATTTCATGCACGGCGAAGTCCACGGGTTTCTTTAACATCGGCGGCCCCGGAACGGTTGTCGATTTCTATAATTCGACGCTGGGCTTCAGGACGGCTTCATATTTTGGAGAAGCAACCCTCGCAAACACGAACAACCATCCCAACATGTCAATCCGCTTCAGGAACTGCGACATCTACAGCGGTCCCAACGGCGAAAATCCCGCGACGCTCTCGCTTTACGGGAAGGATTGCGATGCGACTTTTGACAATGTCAGGGAGACTGGATATCTGGGTGGCGTCGGCATGGTCGGGACAACGCGCCTTATAGGGACCTCCTTCCGTTTCAACTATTGCAAGGGTGGCCGCCCCTATGAAGGAGGAACCGTCTATCTCGATAATTCGGAGTGGGTCGCGTCCAACCGCTATACGGGGGCAATGTCCGCTCCGCTCCGCTTCGTCATTAGCGGCAGGGATGCGCTTCTCGATCCAGGTTGCTGGTATGGCAACGTCTATCCCGTAACCCTTGACTTCATCGTTCCAAAGGGTGGATATGCGCATCCGCCTGTTAACCGAATGGACAACAATTCCGCAACGACCTTTGATCTGTTTGGCAAAGCTGGCGGCACTATAAACGTCCTGCCGGAGAGTCCTGCGCTAAAAACGCCTGGATCCTTTGTCCAGCCACTCATCTACCTCAAAGGGACAAAGGCCACCTGCAATCTTGCAAATGCGCCCCTGACGACATTGCCGAACGAGAAATCGAAGTTCCTCGTAACGACGGACTACTCGTGGGAATACGCGGACGTGAACGGCAAGCAGGAAAGCGACTGGATCGAGGTCGCGACGGGATGTAACTCCAAGGTCGCGGGCGTTGCGGTGAAAATCGTCGGCAGTCCTTCCGGCCTCGCCATTTTCGTGCGGTAGCTCTTTTGAGTTTTTAAGGAGATATAGACATGAAAAAGACATTCGTCGTCTTTGCCGTGCTATTCGCCGCAGGTCCCGTGTTGGCAGAATGGCTCTACAATCCCTCGACACGACTGCTAACCGAAGTCGTTGAAGAGGGTGTGACGCCCTGGGTCATCCAGGCCAGCAGCGCGAGTAGCGGTCATAACATTTATTTGGCCAGCAACGGGTGTGTTAAGTCTGGTCCATCCGACAAGCGGCGTCTCGATCTCGACATGCCGATCAGGGATGCCAACGGTATGGACTACTACATAGTCGGTGCCGGCGACTACGCGCTCAGCACCACACTTGTCGGCGAGTTTGTGTTCCCGTCAAATCTCACTGCGGTGCCAACCTATTTCTTTCGTAATTGCACCTCTATGACGAATTGCATATTTCGCAGTAACTTGGAGACAATCGGCGACAATGCCTTTCGCAACCTTCAAATGGCCAACGGACACTATGCCAGTTGGCAAGTTTAATCATCTTGGCTATACACAGTGGGTCTTCAAGCAAAAGTTCCCAGGCCATGGTTTTTGTATTTTTGTCCGATAGTAGTGAAACAAATGGATAACACGAAATTCTCGAGAAGGGCTTTTGTCGGAGCGGCAGGGGCATTCGCGCTGTTCAACGGGGGATGCGCTTTCCTCGCGCCGTCGGGGATGTTCGGCGGCGGCGTGGCAAAGCTCAGGTTTGGCGTCATCAGCGACGTGCACCTCAAGGTCAATGGCGACGACGTGCATCTGCTGAATGCGCTCAGGTTCTTCCGCGAGCGCGGGGCGGACGGGGTCGTCGTCGCCGGTGACATAGCGGACCAGGGCAGGGCCTGGGAGCTGAAGATGTTCGCAGATGCGTGGTATTCCGTCTTCCCTGGCGACAAGGGGCTCGACGGCAGGCATGTCGAAAAGCTCTTTGTCTACGGCAACCACTGCCTGCAAGGATGGACATGGGGGAGTACGTACAAGAACAGGGACGATCTCGCCGCCAAGGAAGCGATTGGCTATGGCGACAACCGCGCACGACTCTGGGAAGAGCTATTCAACGAGAAATACGAGCCGATCTGGATGAAGAATGTCCGGGGATACACCTTCATCGGCGCCCATTGGAAGAACGACGACCACACCGATATCGCGGAGTTTCTCGAGAAGCGAGGCGGCGAGATCGATCCATCGCTTCCGTTCTTTTACATCCAGCACGCCCATCCCAAGGACACCTGCTTTGGGTCGTGGTCATGGGGGCACGACGACGGATCGTCCACGAAGGCGCTGTCTCGCTTTCCGAACGCCGTGGCGTTTTCGGGGCATAGCCACTACACTCTCACCGACGACCGTACCGTTTGGCAGGGCGCGTTTACGTCAATAAACACCTCGTCGATGAAGTACTCCAGTCTCGACTATTCACTGAGGGACAACCTGAACAGCGTAAATTCGTCTGGATACAAAGGCGAGGCGGGAAGGCCAAAGCCGCATCCGCGCGTCTACATTGGGCGCAGGGACGAGGCAGGCAAGCCCCCATCGTATGGCGTTGACCTCATGCAGGGCAGGCAGGGCATGCTTGTGTCGGTATACGACGACAGGATGGTCATCGAAAGGCGCGAATTTGTGACGGGGCATTCGCTCGGCGACGACTGGGTGATTCCGCTGCCGGTTGCCGCATCCAAGCCGTATGCATACGCGGAGCAGTCGAAGCGAGCCATGGCACCGGAGTTCCCCGCAGACGCTCGCATTGCCGTTGATTTCGTCGACGACGAGGGCAAGGACATCGGGAAGTGTGCGCGACTCGTGTTTGCGCGCGCGGAGGAGCGCGGACGCTCCAGAGTGTTCGACTACGAGATATCGGCGGTGCTTGTCGAGGACGATGTAGATCTCGTGCAGGTTCAGAGAAGGTTCATCGCGCCAGACTTCTTCCTGCCGCTCGAGAAGAAGATCGCGACATGCGAATTTAGGATCCCCCTCGCTGACCTCAAGCTAAAGGGCCGATACCGCTTCCGCGCCATCCCTCTTGAGAGCTTCGGCAAGAAGGGCCGCCCTATCAGGTCAGACATCATTGAAATAGGGTAACGCATTTGACCCACCCCCACCGTTGTGGGGGTTGTGGGAAGTGGGTGACATGATGTACAATTTAACCATGAGGAATTGTGTTATGAAAAAACTGATTATTGTGGCTGCGGCGACGCTTGCGGCCATTGGTACTGCCGAGGCGAGAACGCCGAACTACAACGAGTCGAAGGTCGGATCGTATACGCTTGAAGATCCGCTGTCGTTTGCAGACGGACGCAAGCTTTCCAGCCCCGCGGAATGGCCGGCTCGCCGAGCCGAGATACTTGGCATATTCGCCAAGGAGATGTACGGCGTGGAACCGCCTGCGCCCGAAGCGGTCGTGACTGAACTTGTCGAGGAAGGTCCTACATTCGCAGGACTCGGCATACGCCGCCAGTACAGGATGTGGTTTAGGGCCGACAAGTCAGGGCCTTTCATCGACTGGCTGCTCGTCCTTCCTAATCGTCCTCAAGGCGACAACCCCGTGAAGAAAGACGGAAAGGTAGTGTGCGAGAGCGCGGGCAAGGTTCCTGTCGTTATCATGCTCAACTACCGCGGCAACCAGACTGTTCTCGACGAAGACGAGGTGAAGCTGCCGGAAGGCGAGTGGCGCAAGCCGTCAAGCCAGTCCTCGCCCGAAGAGTCGGAAAACGGGGCGATGCGCGGCACCAGGGCGCGTTCCGTCATCCTGGCCGATGTGATCGCGGCTCGTGGCTACGCGCTTCTCACGGCTTGCTACGCACAGGTCTCGCCAGATGTAGAAGTCACGAGAGGCAACCCCGAGGAGCTTGCCTACACGCGTATCTTCGAACTGTGGCCAAAGCGCGACGAAAGCCGCGACGACAACACGACGGCGCTTGGCGCGTGGGCGTGGGCGCTTTCGCGCGGCCTTGACCTCGCGGGGCGCATCCCCGAAATCGACGCGCGGCGCAACGTCGTCACTGGCTCTTCGCGGCTTGCAAAGGCGGCGCTGCTCGCGGCGGCGCGTGACGAGCGGTTTGCCGTCTGCGTAGCCAATCAGACTGGCGGCGGCGGCTGTCCGCTTGCGAAGCGCGATTTCGGCGAGAACGTCTCGACGGAGATGAGGTCGTTTCCGCACTGGTACTGCAAGGCCTACGCGAAATATGTGGACAACGAACAGGCGATGAAATTCGACCAGCATCTGCTGATCGCGGCAGTTGCGCCGCGCGCGTTGCTCATAGAGGGCTTCAACTCGGGATGGTTCGACACGAGGGGAGAGTATCTTGCCGCAAGGGCCGCTTCCCCCGTGTGGGAATTTCTCGGCAGGAAGGGCCTGCCCAAAGGCGAATTCCCGGCGAACTACGACACCTCGCTTGTTGGCGAGTCGCTTGGCTACGCAAGGCGCGGCGGCCAGCACGGGATCTCCGCGATCGACTGGATATGGACGCTCGACTTCGCCGATCGCGCGCTCGCCGCCGATGGCGCCACGCCGTCGCCTGACAGGTTGCAGCAGCTTTTCGACGCACCGCCGCAGTCGCGTGGCGCGAACGCATGGTGGCACTGGCAGGGAGCGAACGTCACGAAGTCGGGGATAACCCGCGATCTCGAGGCAATGAAGGATGCGGGACTTTCGGGCGCGACAATCTTCAACATTCAGGATATCGGCTGGGATTGCGAGGAGAGGATGGCCACTCCGCTTTGCCCTGGCATGGAGTACATGAACGACAAGTGGTGGGACCTTGTAGTGTTCGCCGTCTCCGAGGCGAAGCGGCTCGGTCTTGAGCTTGGCATCCACAACTGCCCCGGCTACTCGACTTCAGGCGGACCGTGGATTACCCCCGAGCTTGGCATGAAGAAGCTCGTGTGGGCGAAGGGTGACAAGCAACCCGAGACTAAGCTCGGCTTCTATCGCGACATTGCGCGGGTCAAGACGAAGGACGGCGTCTACCGCTTCGGCTACACATGCACCGGCAAAAACACGCATCCCTCGCCGCCCGATGTTGAGGCGGGCTCTCTCGAAGCCGACAAGATGAACGCAAAGGCCGTTGGCGTTCACATTGACAATCTTCTCAATGGGCTCGCTGCTCACGGAATCGCCGCGGCCAATCCCGGACTCGCGTTCATCCTTATGGACAGCTACGAGGCGGGCGACGCTAACTGGACCGACGACTTCGCGCAGGAGTTCACGAAGCGCCGTGGCTACGACCCTGTGCCGTTCTTGCCGGTAATTGCCAAGCTCGGCACCGATTTCGGCCCAGAGCGCGAAGAGCAGTTCCGTCGCGACTTCGAACGCACCAAGAACGAGTTGCAGACTGAGCGGCACTACCGGCTTTTCAGGGAGCGGCTCAACGCCGCTGGCTTCGAGTTCCACCTTGAGCCATATTCCGGGCCATTCGACTCTCTCGAGGCGACGCAGTTCTGCGACGTGCCGATGACAGAGTTCTGGGTGGGAACTCCTTTCTGGGCGAAGGAACCGTCTAAGGGCGGAGCATGCTGGTTCGCGGGCCCTATTGCCCGCGCCCTTGGCCGCCATGTCACCGGTGAGGAGTCCTTCACCGGCTACCCGATCGACGATCCTTTCGCGATTACGCCGCGTGACTTGAAAATTCCGCTTGACGCGACATTGGCGCGCGGCGTGAACCGTCTTTCACTCCACCACTGGGAGCACCAACCGCTTGGAGCGAACGCACGTCCTGGCTATTCGATGGGGCCGTGGGGAACGCACTTTGGCGAGAACCAGACTTGGCACGAGCCGGCAAAGGGCTTCTACCGCTACATTCAGCGTTGCCAGGCACTTCTCCAGGAAGGCGAAATGCGTTGCGACGCGCTGGGGCTTGCCGCGTTCGACGAGGACGGTACCGACGCGCTGCCGCTCAGCAACTTCCTGACGAACACCGAGGTGACGGTAAGCGGGAAGCTTCGCGTCAAGTCGTCGGGACGCGAATACTCGCTTCTTTTCCTCGAACGCGGCGCAGAAAAGCGCTTTGCAGACAACACTTCTTGGGATGCCGTAGAGAAAAAGTGCTTCGATCTCGTGCGCGACTACGAGAAGAAGGGATTAAAGGTCGCCCCCGCCTGGAAGCGGACGAAGTTCTTCGAAATCGCAGAAGGCGATCGCGAAGGAGTGATGGCCTCGTGTCGCAAGTCTGACGATGCGGCGTTTTTCTTCGTTGCAAACACAACTGACAAGCCAAAGAAGTTCACGGCGAACTTTCGCCAGATTGAAGGGTGCGACTTCCAGCCCGAAATCTGGAATCCCGAGACCGGCGAGAAGCGGTGCATCGGCGACTGGATTACGAAGGACGGCGTGACGCCGGTCCAACTCTCGCTCGCGGCGGAAGAATCCGTATTCGTCGTATTCCGCAAAGACGACGGCACGACGAGATTCTTCCGGCGCATACTGCCTCTCGTCGAGACCGAACACGAGGTGAAAGGACCTTGGACGCTTTGCTTTGACGCGGGCGGTGGTGCGCCTCAAGGCCTGCAGACGCTTCCTGCGCTCAAGTCGTGGACTGATTTTGCTGAACCTGGAATTCGCTACTACTCAGGAACGGCTACTTACGAGACGACGCTCGATGTTCAGGAGACATGCGATGCTATTGATCTCGGCGACGTGCGCGACGTTGCGGAGGTGTTTCTCGACGGAGAGCTTATCGGTGCGCTTTGGCACGCACCATACCGCATTGAGCTGCCGCGGAAACTGAAGCCCGGCCGCCATGCGCTCAAGGTGCGCGTAACGAACGCCTGGACGAACCGGCTCATAGGCGACGAGAAGGAGCCGGACGACTGCGTTCTCTCTAAGAAAATGCTTGGCTTTGGAGTGCAGATGGTCCAGAGCGAAGGCGTAAAGCGCGACATTCCGCATGGCCGCGCCGTGCTCGCCATACCAGAGGAGGTCCGCACGAACAAGCCGCGCAAGGTCGCTCGATACGCATTCAGCTCGTGGCGCTACATCCTCTCCGACAAGGATCTCCGTCCAGCCGGTCTTCTCGGTCCGGTCAAGCTCATAACACGAAAGGTGGCCGAATGAAAAACGCCTCGAAACTCGTCTTTGCCGCAATTGCGGCGGCAGTCGCTGCATTCTCTGCGCGTGCGGAGGACACGATTGACATAACGGAGGACTGGCAGATTTCGGCCGTGAAGGCGGCGGGAAACGCCGATAAGT
>Ga0265298_10000273_pt1 | contig 80759 bp, 41 predicted proteins | sample AusTroGonzalo_MG_3_FD_193486 | JGI IMG/M metagenome (GOLD analysis project Ga0265298, IMG submission 193486) | Bovine rumen microbial communities from tropical cattle in Woodstock, Queensland, Australia - Gonzalo_01 | ecosystem: Host-associated > Mammals > Digestive system > Stomach > Rumen ... | reverse complement strand
CGGTCGAGGATCCCGCGTTCGACGAGCTTCGCGGCAGGATCGAGACCGGCACCGCGACGAAGGCGGAGAGCAACAGCTGGATCAAGGTCAGCCACGACGGCATCCCGTATTTCCGCGGCCTTCCCTACCCCGCCGACGGCGGCAAGGCGACTGGCTCGGGCTATTGCCCGGACGGCAAGAAGGTGACGCTGAAGGCGTCCGCGAACAAGGGATTCGCCTTTGCCGGGTGGACGACCAACGAGGATCGCTCGGCGAGCGCGCCATACCCGGAGGGCTATTTCGTCGCCACCACGGCGTCGCTCGTCATCGACCGGACGGCGAAGCCGGCGAAGGACACCAAGACCTCGACGACGCTTACCGGCATAACCGAATCGACGACGTTCTACGCCGTCTTCGAGGGCGATCCGCGCGTCACTGCGACGCCCGTCGCGTTTGACGAGACGAAGGGGCTTTTCGTCGCGTCCGAGGGCGGCAAGATTACGGGCGCGGGACGCTACGCGCCCGGGAAGAAGGTGACATTGAAGGCGACCGCGAACAAGGGCTTCGCGTTCGGCGGATGGTACGACGTTAATGGAAAATTGAGAATGGAGAATGGAAAATTGGCGGAGGGCGAGAAGAGCGACGAGCCGATTTCGCTCGCGGCGAGCCTGACCTTCGAGATGGGCGAGAAGGACATAGACCTCTACGCCCGCTTCGTGACGGTCGAGGCGGACAAGGGGTCGATCAATGCGGGGCTTAACGGCGGCGGGCTGCCGAAACCTGCCGACGGAGAGCCCGTGTCGCTCGAGACGAACGTGACGGCGGGCGTGTACCTCGAATGGTCCATAGCGGCGGACGCGCTCTCGCAGACGACCGTCAAGGTGTCGGGGCTTCCCTCTGGGCTCAAGTTCACGGCGAAGGACGTTGTTGATTCCAAGACTAAGCAGGTGACGGTTCCCGCGAACACGATCTACGGCGCGCCCACGGCGGCGTCGAAGGCTGACGGCAAGGGTGGCGTCAAGCCGTCCGACGTGAAGATCACGGTGACGACTGCCGGCAAGTCGTCGATCACATACCTCGTGAAGCTTACGGTCGACCCGCTTCCCGCGTGGGCGGTCGGAACGTTCGACGGTGAAGTGGGGAACGGGGAACTGGGAACGGGGAACGGGAAATCGGGAACGGTAGCCCTGACGGTGGCCGCGAACGGAAAGATCAGCGGGAAGGTGCTTGCGGATGGCCTCACCTGGTCGCTCGCGGCAACGTCCTTCGACGCAGTCGATCTCGAGTCCGAGAGCCCAGTCTTCCTCGCAACCGTCATCGGCAAGTCGGGCAAGGAGATTGTCACAAACGAGGTGGCGGTTACAAGTGCCGTAGTTGACGAAATCGAAGTCGGCGTAGCGTCGTCCGACGACTGGACTGGCTACCAGAACCTCTGGAAGCGTGCGGACACCAAGACGGCGATGCCGCTGTTCAAGAGCAACATTGTCGTCGATTATCCGCTCGGCGAGCCTGGCGACCTGAACAATACGGTCAAGCTCACCTTCAAGAAGGACGGCGCAGTCGCGTTTGCTGGCAAGATCGGCGGCGCGAGCGTGAGCGGATCGTCCCAGCTGGTGAAGACCGAGGATGGCTGGCAGGTCACCCTGTACGCGCCGCCGAAGGCAACTGCCAAGCCGCCGTTCGATGGATTCTGCGAGACCTTCGCCGTCACGCTGACGGTCGATGATGCAAATGTCGTCACGGATGTTGTCATTGGTGTTGATGACTAAAGAAAGGAGTAGTCATGAAAAGCAAGTTCGTTACGTCAACGCTCTCGGCGTTGTGCATGACGTTGGTGGCATGCATGGCGGCGCAAGCCGCCATTCCTGAATACGATTTCCCCGTCCTCGCAAGCGAAGACTGGCTCGAGGTAAGCGGAGGGGATTGCATCTTCGGTGTCGGCGAATCCGCGAATGGCCCACTTGACGATTATTTCCAGGTCGATTCGGGTTCTGCAGCCACCGTGAAGATCGCGGGGCTGCCGACAGGCGTGAAGTTCGATGCACGGGCGCTGCGGATTTCCGGCGCGCCCACGAAGCGCGGCGTCTATTACGTCACCTGTTCCGCCAAGAACAAGAACGGCTATTCGCATTCATTCATCAGCGTTTGGAACGTTGGAAATGCTTCTAACGGAGATTATGATGAAATCGGCATTGACTGGGATAATCTTGAGAATTTTGAGACCGACAACCCAATCGCGTGGCGAACAGGCGAGAAGGTTGGCCTTTCGATTTTGTACGCATTTACGGACGACGATTTGTATCCGGCCTCGGTATCGGGACTTCCGCCTAGGCTGAGCGTTCCGAAATGCCCAGTCAACGCATCTTGCGGCTATCCTCCTGGAACATATTATGGGACATTGACCAAGGCCGGGAAGTACACGGTTACGGTGACGGCGAGGCCGTGGGGGAGCAGCGGTGGCATGTCGAGGAAGGCGGTCAAGACGATCGTTGTGCAGGACTCAGGATGCCGCTATTTGAACGTAGTCTCTCCAAACCCCTATCGCGGCACGGCGACCGGTTCGAAGGTCTATGCCATCGGTGCCAAGGCTAGCATTTCCGCCAGAGCGGCGAGTGGATACTATTTCGCCGGATGGTATCAAGATGAGAATTTCAAGGAACCGCTGCTGGGCACTGCGAGTGGTGACTGGCGAAAGGCGAGCGATTCGGTAGTGGTCACGGCGGAGATCGTGGACACGGGAATCTATGCCAAGTTCGTGTCGCGTTATGAAGACGACATCTCTATCGACTGTGACGACACGTGGAAAGTGGAGACATACCGGAACGATTCATTCGACGTGGACATCGCGAGCGAGACATTGCCGACGGTGACTGTCAAGGGGCTTCCGTCGGGTGTGACGTGGAACAAGAATGTTTTTGCGCTAGAATCAAATCAGTCCAAGCTTAAGCCGGGGACGACAGTCGCCACAATCACGGCAAAAAATCTTTCCGGACGGACGGCGACAAGGCAGGTTCGCGTCGTAGTGCCGAACATCGAATCCTGGGTGTTCAGTGATCTCGACTACTCCGACAGCGCATACAATCTTACGGTTGGCGTGAGCGACGCGTGTGTTGATGGGTGGCTGTCATTCGGTTACGAGCACGGCTATATGGTGACGGCGTCCGGCCTGCCGCCTGGCCTTAAGTTTGCGACGTATGACGGCACTGCCTGCGTTCAGGGTACGCCGACGAAGGCTGGCACCTATACGGTGGCGCTGATGGCGAAGAGGGGTAATGAGACCCAGAAGGCAACATTCACAATCAATATCGATCCGTTACCGGAATATGCCGTCGGTACGTTCTACGGCGTGCTGAAGGACGAGACGAGCGGCGCGATCATCGGTTCGTTTACGTTTACTGCCGCCGCGACCGGCAAGCAGAGCGTGAAGGTTGTTACGGAACTTGGCACGATGTCGCTTTCCGCTTCCGCGTGGAACTGCTATGACGATGCGGGACGGCGGGTGGCGTATTTTTACAAGTATACCACTAGCGAGTATTTTTCATTCGAGCTGACGTCACAAGATGGTGGCAATTGGAACTGCGAACACCAACTGACCGGCGAGTTCTATTGGCGCAAGAACACGACAAGCTACTGGAAAGAATGCTCGGGCATGGTAGATGCGGCGCAGCGCAACCCGTTCGGCAAGACCGGCAGCGCATACTACCATCCGTCCGCAGTCCGCGTCGCCGAGTCGCTCGCGTCGGAATACAAGTCGGAGAAGATGGTGATTTTCTGGGATTCCGATCTCAACGCCTACAAGCTCGAATGCGCAAATTGCGTGTATCTGCCTTACGGAGGCGACGGAACGGCGACGCTCAAGATGGATAAGAGCGGCACGGCTACTCTTTCCGGGAAGTTCTACGGATCAAGCTTCTCGACGACTTCGACGCTAATGTTCGACACGAGCTGCGTCGACTATGGTTCATATCGTTATGGCGAGCATTGCCACGCCGTATTCACGCCTGTCGTGAAAATGCTGATGCCCTGCGGAGTGGGCATTCCCTGCCCCGTCTCGCCCGTCGTAGTCCCGATCGTCTGGAACCCGCTTGATTGAAATGGTTTGTGCGTTGGGTGTCTCTCGGGCTCGCGGGAATTCAGAAGGCTAAATCATATGACTAAAATGGAGATGGGGCAATGAAGGGGAATCCTATTTCAATGTTTCTTGCTGTGAGCGCGGTGTTGTGCGCGTTCGGAACGGGACGGGGTGTTCCAGTCGGACGAGGAAAGCGTCGATGTATGTGCCCTGGCGATGGGCGGGGGTGCAGAGGGGAGGCCTGCCGTATATTCGCAACTTGGTAGGCAGATTCCGTATTATTAGAGCGTGGTGGGACTTGCGCCTGCGGACGGACAGACTCTAGTCGGCTTTCTCGAAGGTCATTGCTTCGTAGACGGTGAGTCGAGAATCTCGGTCGCGGAAGGAGTCCTTTCGTCGGATGACGTCGACAAATCCGTAGACGACATGTCCGTCTCTGCGCCTTACCCCAGATTCCGCTTTGCATTTGTAGACGATGTGCCAGGCGCCAATGCCAAGGCGAACGGCCTACGCTTCTGGTGCGAGACGTTTGCCGCCATGGTGAAGATAGATGATGCAAACGTTGTCACGGACGTGACTTTGGATTAAATGGTGGTGAGTGTTGGCCACTGTCGAATATTATGCTATAATAAGGACATGAAAAATATTCTCTCCATTGCCGTCGCCGCGCTTCTTTCCGTATGCACTGCCACTGCGTTTGCAACGCCTGTTGAGGTTGACTGGAAGGCGGGCGAGACAATGCCCGCGAAAGTCGCAAGGCCGTTCTCCGGCTTCTTGTCTGATGGGCGATTCCTCGTCGCTGGCGGCAGCTATTTCGAGGGCGGGGAGAAGATGTATAGCGCGGACGTAACTGTTCGCGAAATGGACGGAACGTGGAATAAGGTTGGCGAACTGCCGCATCCAGTGGCCGAGGGCGTGTGCTGCGAGACACCGAACGGCATATTCTGCGCTGGTGGAACGGACTTTCAGGAGACATTTGTTGAGGCGTTTTTGCTTGCGGCGGCCCGCTCGGAGAGCGAGCCCTACCATGTTGAGCGGCTACCCGACTTGCCAGAGCCAGTCGTGATGGGCGCGGTGGCGGCTGACGGCGCGAGGGTCTATGTCGTCGCGGCGAAGAAGGTGTATGCGCTCGATCTCGCTGCCGAGAAGGGCGAGTGGCGTCTTGTTGCCGAGCTACCTGGCCCCGCGCGTGCGCAGATGGTCGCGGCGATTCAGAATGGCGACCAGAAGGAAAAGATGCTTGTTGTCTACGGTGGATTTGAAGCCGCGACAAAGCATCCGCTTCACGACGGATATGGGCTTGTGCTGTCAAGCATAAAGGGTCAGACCCCATTGACACAGTCGGTGACACAGCTAAAGCAGCAGTCACCGACTGCGGTCAACAGGGTCAGACCCTTGGCCGAATGGCGCAAGCTCTCGCCACTCCCCGAGAGCACCACCACGATTGGCGCGGCGTTTCTGCCGAGCGGACACCAGCATATTCTCCTTGTCGGCGGCTTCGGCGAGAAGGGGTGGGTCGACCGCGCGATAAACGGCTCGACCGAGGCCGACCCCGTGAAGCTCGGCTGGCAGAGGAAGGTTCTTGCCTACAACTGCGTGACTGATGCCTGGTGCGAATATGGCGAGATTGCGCCCAATGACAAGCCTCGTTGCGGCGCGGCGGCGGCGATTCGCCCCGGCAAGACGCCTGAGCAATACACGCTTCTTATCGCTGGCGGCGAAATTGCGCCTGCGATGCGCACGGATGCTGTTTCTGTCGCAAGCTTTAAGAAGACCGGCAAGTTTGGTGCGATGGCGTGGGCGGTTGTCGGTGTCTACGCTCTCTTGATGGTCGGCATGGCGTGCTTCTTCATCTTCAAGAAGAAGGACGAGAATGACTACTTCCGCGGCGGAAACCGCATCCCGTGGTATGTCGCGGGAATGTCGATTTTTGCGACGATGCTTTCGTCCATTACCTTCATCGCAATTCCGACGCAGGCGTATTTGCAGGACTGGCGTTACTTCGTGATGGCGTTCTTCATCATCGGCATGGCGCCTGTCGCGATTTACTACTACCTGCCGTTCTTCTGCCGCCTCGGAATCACGAGCGCGTACGAATATCTCGAAAAGCGCTTCAACCTTGGCGTGCGGCTTTTTGGTTCTGCGGCGTTCGTTGTGTTCATGGTCTGCCGCGTCGCGGTCGTGACGCTGCTTCCCGCGATTGCGCTCAACGCCGTTACGGGAATTTCCATCGACGCGTGCATCCTCATTTGCGGCATCCTCACGATGATCTACTGCTCGCTCGGCGGACTCGAGGCCGTTATCTGGTCGGACTTCGTGCAGGGCATCGTCCTGATGGGTGGCGCGGTGTCGGTCTTGGTTCTTCTCATCATGAAGACCGGCGCGCCGGGCGAACACTTCTCGACTTTCTGGAATGTAGCGAGTTCCTATAACAAGAACACGATGTGGGATTTCCGCTTCATTCTGACCCAGCCGGTCTTCTGGGTCGTTGCGGTGCAGGGTCTTATCTCGAACCTCTCTTCCTACACGAGCGACCAGTGCGTAATCCAGCGCTACATCGCGACGCCCGACGAGAATGCGACTAAGCGCTCGCTGTGGTTCAATGGCTGCATGAGTGTCTTTGCTCAGGTCGTCTTCTACGGAATCGGCATGGCGCTCTTTGCGTTCTACCACACCCACCCAGAGGCGATGGATGTCACGATGCCGAAGGGCGACTCTGTGCTTCCGATCTTCATGGCGACTGAAATGCCGCCGTGGCTCGCGGGTCTCGTTATCGCGGCCGTCTTCGCGGCGACGATCTCGACTCTGTCGGCGAACCTCTCTTCCGCGTCGACCGCCGTCGTCACCGACTTCGTCAAGCGCTTCAATCCTGGAATCTCCGGCAAGGCGCAGATCAGGTGCGGCCAGGTGTGCACTTATGTCGTCGGCATCATCGGCATCATGGCGGCCTTGACGCTCGCGAGGATGGAGTCGAGCGCCTTGTTCGACAACTTCAACAAGTATATCGCGATGCTGACGGCGGGCTTGACCGGGCTCTTCTTCATGGGCGTCTTTATGCCGCGCATCAAGGGCGTTGCGGCAGTCCTGGGCCTCGCGGCGAACTACTTCGTCTGCTTCAGCTGCGAGATCCTCCACTGCGATGTATTTGGGCTCAAGTTCCATCCGTTCCTCTTGGGCGGAATCGGGCTTGTTGTCTGCGTCGCCGTTGCGTATGTCGCGTCGTTCGTCCTTCGCGAGAAGGGCAAAGACCTTGCAGGACTTACCTTAAAGACGCTAAAGCACTAATCGTCAAAGAGATCGCGGAGCCATCCTGCTCTGCGACCCTCCGCGCGGCGGCGCATGTCTATGAGCAGCCCGTCGATGGCGTGGTTTGCGAAACGGAGATTGTCCACCTCGTAAATCTCGCCGACCAGTTGCGTTCCCGGAATCGCGGAGACGGGGTCGCCTTTGCTGCGGATATTGGAAATACGCTTTGCCGCTTCTGTTGTGACGTCTTTCGGAAGGGTGAGCAAAGTAATGCTTGAAATCCCTGCCGCATTGTAGGTGGCGCAGAGAATGTCGCCCGGGCTTGGCAGGTTGATTGTCGAATACGCGGCGATTCCGCCGCCGAGCGAGTGACCTGCGACGACGAGCTTGGCGTCCGGGAACGCGCGCCTGACGGCAGACAGGACTTCCGCGCCATGCAAATACTGCTTCGGCGTCCCGCCCCCGCCTTGCTGGGCGTCGACAACCCAGTCCTGCATCCAGTGCTCGTCTTCGCCGGGCGCGTTGGAACCCCTGAAGGCAACGACGGCCGTATCTTCATTCTCGGCGTGGGAGAGCCGCACGCCGAAGCCCGCGCCCTCCGCGTCTTCTAGAAAGCCCGTCTCAGGCTCGTAGCGATAGAGTGGCGAGGGGAGCGCAAGTTTCTCAAACTCGTCAGGCGAAAGCGGGCGGTAGCCGTCTGGAAGGGCTGGATGGTTGCGGTAGGCAGCTGCGGCGTGTTCGCCAATCGAGATAAAGAGGTTTTGCGTGTCCCCGTCGAGATCGTCCCCGAAGGACATCACTTTCGCACCCGCCCAGGCCACTGTCGACTTTGCCGCGCCGGAAGCAGCGGAGACGGCATCGGCGGACGAACGGACCACAACGTTGTCATCGCCGTAGCCAGTCTCTAACAGGCGGCACCCGCAAGATGCCGTCATTGCGATTGCTATAAGCGCAGCACGTCGTTTCATGCGTCGAATTATATTCAATTTTGCCCCAAAGGTCAACCGCACGTAATTCTTTTACATAGGGTGCGGGGATTTTGGTATAATGTGCGCGGACTTAAAACAAGTTTCCCGTCAAACTTCCACATAAGGAGAACACATGAAGAAACTCGAAGGACTCATCGCGGCGGCTCATACGCCGTTCAACGTAGACGGCAGCGTAAACCTCGCGCTTGTCAAGAAACAGGCCGAGACGCTTATCAAGCAGAAGGTGACGGGCGTCTACGTCTCCGGCACGACTGGAGAGGGCATCTGCTGCTCCGTCGCCGAGCGCAAGGCCGTCTTCGACGCGTGGGTCAAGGCCGCGAAAGGCAAGCTCTATCTCATCGCGCACATCGGCGCGCTTGCTCTCCCCGAGGTGCAGGAGCTCGGTGCGTATGCCGTGAAGTGCGGCATGGACGCGACCTCGATCGTTCCGCCGAACTTCTTCAAGCCCGGCTCGATTGATGCGCTCGTCGCTTATCTCAAGGAGGCGCTCAAGACCTCGACGAAGCTTCCGTTCTACTACTATCACACCGGCATGAGCGGCGTCAACTTCGACATGGAGAAATTCCTTCTCGCTGCCGACGGCAAGATCAAGAACCTCGCTGGCATCAAGTTCAATTACCCAGACCTCTACATGTACCAGCGCTGCATTAAGTGCCTCGGCGGCAAGTACGACATCACTTGGGGCATCGACGAGTGGTTCGCTGGCGCGGTCGCGCTTGGCGCGAAGTCCGCAATCGGCTCGACCTACAACTACTCGGCCGGAATCTACTATAAGATCTGGGACGCCGTCAAGAAGGGCGATCTCAAGAAGGTAACTGTCGGCATGAAGAAGGTCTGCGACATTGTCGACATCCTCGTGCAGTACGGCGGCGTCGCTGGCGGCAAGGCCATGATGGCTGTGTGGGGGCTCGACATGGGCGGAGTACGTCTCCCGAATGTCTCGCTCACCGACAAGCAGAAGGCCGACTGCGTCAAGCGCCTCAAGAAGATCGGCTATCGCTAATAGGCAATTGCCCTAATGGTAGGGACGCCTGTCCCCAGGCGTCCGCGGGCGTCTCGGAGAGACGCCCCTACCGGAAATAAACACGACAACGAAAGAAATCGTATGGACGCGAAGACATACTGGAAGAAGTGGGCGGACAAGTGCCGCGCAGACCTCACGACCGACATCATGCCGTTCTGGCTGAAGTACGGCTGGGACCGCAAGAACGGCGGCGTCTACACGTGCGTCGACCGCGACGGCAAGCTGATGGACTCGACGAAGAGCGGTTGGTTCCAGGGGCGCTTCGCGTTCACATGCTCCTACGCCTACAACGCCGTCAAGAAGGACAAGAAGTACCTCGCGGCGGCAAAGTCGACCCTCGACTTCATCGAGGCGCATCTCTTCGACAAGCGCGGGCGCGCCTATTTCTCGCTGAAGGCCGACGGCACGCCTCTCCGGATGCGGCGCTATGTCTTCAGCGAGTGCTTCGCGGCAATCGCCATGAGCGAATATGCCAAGGCGACCGGCTCAAAGGAGTACGCGAAAAAGGCGCTCGCGCTCTTCAAGCGCATCAAGAAGTTCATGGCCGACCCGAAGATGATGCCGTCCAAGTTCGAGCCGTCGCTTGAGGCGCAGGGCCATTCCCTCACGATGATCCTCATCAATGTCGCGCTCCGGCTAAAGGACGTCTGCGACGATCCGATCCTCGACGAGCAGATTGCCGAGTCGATTCGGCTCCTCAAGGACAATTTCGTCCATCCCGAGTTCAAGGCGCTCCTCGAGACGGTTGGCCCGAACGGCGAGTTCATCGACACGATGATCGGCCGCACAATCAACCCCGGTCACGCCATCGAGACGAGCTGGTTCCTTATGGAAGTTGCCGAGAAATCGGGCGACAAGGAGCTATTGAAGCTCGCGCTGACGATTCTCGACTGGTCGCTTGCGTGGGGGTGGGACAAGAAGTACGGCGGCATCATTAGCTTCCGTGACTGCAAAAACTTCCCTCCGCAGTGCTACGAGCAGGACATGAAGTTCTGGTGGCCGCAGTGCGAGACTCTTATCGCGACGCAGTACGCCTGGAACCTCACAAAGAAGGATAAGTGGCTAAATTGGCACAAAAAGATGCGCGAATGGACATATAAGCGTATGCCCGACAAGAAATACGGTGAGTGGTACGGCTATCTCCACCGCGATGGCACGGTTGCCCAGCCCGCGAAGGGCAATCTCTTCAAGGGCCCGTTCCACATTCCGCGCATGATGACTAAGTCCATTGAGCTTGCTGCGGCTATAGTATAATTTTGCAGATTTCCGCTTGCGGTTCGCTCAAAACTGTGTTATCATAGTGTCCGAAAACTCCGAGAGGTCTATTCTAAAACACTAACGAGAGACTGGATCGGTTTAGGAAAATATAGTGCACAAACAAATTAGAATCACGCGTGGTGCGATGCACGACGCCGCGTGCGTTGGTTGTGTTCGCATGCCTTTTCCCTGCGTCGGGCAGGGGTCTTGCCAGTCGCAATCACTTTACAACCACTTATCAAACCTTTAAAAACAAGGGGGATAAAAAATGAGGGAAACAATGAAAAAAATGACACAGGGCGCGACGCGCCTTCTCGTGCTTGCACTTGGCCTCGGCCTCGTGACGACAGGATGGGCGAGGGTGAAGCCAATCGCTGTTTGGAATGGCGACTTTGCTGATGGTGCGGAGCGCGGTGGGTTTACTTTAGACCGTAATGGCAATACTATCTCCTCTGGCATCATTACCATTGACGGCACGACGGGTGGCGCGAAGTTCGATACGGGGACGGCCTACAATACAAAGCATTTTTCTGCTGTGATTGGCCTTGAAAATGTATCGACCCCTTCGGAGTATGGTGCAATAATTACTGCATATCAAACAGAAAGTAATGCGAATAGATCTCCTGATATGGCTGGATGTGCAATAGATTCATCTGGGAAGATCAAGGGTATTTGGAATTCTAGTGCATGGGGGACTGCCGCTGGGTCATATCCTGTTGGCAATTCTCGCAACTATGTCGTGTATTACGCCAAGCATCTTACAGGTAATGGAACTCCAGAGGCTTCTGGCGGTGGCAGTTGGGTGTACTTGAATAAGAATACGACTTCTGAGTTTGGTGCGGCAAATCTTCGTGGTTCAGGTATTGACTATTACGGATATACTGTAGGTGGCAAGCGTTCTGATGGTACTCATCAGTTGACAAATTCCCGAGTTGTTTATATAGCGTTATTCCCAGGAACTGATGAGGCAAATGGTGCGACTGATTCCGATCTTCGCGCATGGTCGCTGCCTGCCATGACGTCGGCAGAGACAATTTCTTCCAGCGGCGGTGACATCACCAGCGGTGACAGGTCGGCGTATGGCGTCAACCTCAATGGCGGAACGGTGAATGTGACTGCCGATACTACGATTGCAGCGCTCTTCGTCCAGGCTGATACGACGCTCACCTTTGCCAGCGACGCAGAGCTTACAATCAACGGGCCTATTTATGTGGCCAATAATGCGACGCTTACGCTTGCTCCTGCAATGGCAGAAGGGTCGAAGTCTGTGATTACGGCTGGAACTGTTGGTGCTAATGACGGACAAATTGTTGCGGCTGAAGTGTCGGGGTATACCACCAGCGTTTCGATTTCCGGTGGCACAATCTCTGTCAGCAAGACTGGTGCCGTGCAGACATTCTCCTATACATGCGGTGGAAACCCAAGCGGCTGGGTTACAACCTGGGGCGGCGAGACATTCGGCAAGTATTATCGCGTCGGCCCCAATTCGTCTCAGCCGCTGGTAAATGAAGTGCGTTATCAATATCATCCTTGGGCGAATCTTGCGGCAAAGTCCTCTGCGTTTTCTTTTGCGATATATGCTGACGCAACGCATATGGAGTCCAACTATGGCATCCTTGCGTCGTTTGGACAGTCTAACAACATGCTTGTGCTGTATCGTCAGGACAATTACATAAAGGTTGGTCGATATACTGGTAGCGGATTTGACAAGGGATGGGCCGCTGGAATAGCGCTTCCCAATATAGGTTACCACCTCTACACAATCACGTACGATCCTACGACAGGCGTGGTGTACTTGTATCTTGACGATGGAGTCACCTATTCAACGAATGACGGTACGGCAAATACTTTTACGGCTGGCGCTCTGGCCAATGGCTTCCAGATCGGTGCTGTTTACAGTGGCAGGCCGAACCTATTCAATCTCGGCACTGGAATGGCTTTTTCGGCTGCCGTTGGATACGACGAGGTTCTAACCGCAGGTGCAGTCGCAGCTCTTGCCGCGAACTATCCAGCAACAGATGGTAGTGTAACTTGGACGACAAGTCGCGATACGCACAGTGATGATGTCTTTACCGTTTATGACATGACGCAGACGGGGGGATACCTCGGCATGGGCGACGGCGAACTGACAATACCTTCTGGTGCGACCGTGAGTACGCCGCATGTTCGCATACTAAATACCGATACAACAGCAGATAGTGTTGCGGTAAACATCGCCGGACAACTTAATGTCACGTCTACTTCTGCGCAGAAGAATGTGTGGGCTGAGCGCGATAGCCTTCGGGGCATTCTTTGGGGGCACTATAGAGGCACTGGCACATATAACATCACAGGCTCTCTTGTGGGTGAGAATGCCTATTTGGAAACGGTTTATTCGGCAAGTACTCAGGCAATCAATATCAATGGTGGCCTCGTGAAGGTTAAAGGTCTTTATGCAAACAACGGCAATAGCACTGTAACGTTGCAGGGCGACGGAACATTGGAAGTTGCAGAGATTCCAAGTGATGGTAATAGCATAACCAAGAACTTTGGTGCTGGCACGTTCAGGGTAACTTCTAGCCAGACTGAAACGAGAGCCATAAACTTTAATGCCGGAGAAGGAGACTATACGACGCTTGATCCTGTGGCTAATACTTTGACGCTTAATGCGGCTGCGGTCACTGGAACTGGAGATATTGATGTTGCTCCTTCGGGCGCCGGCAAGGTAGTGTTCGCTTCGCTCGGCTCTTCATATAGCGGAAACATTAAGGTTAGCTCCGGTTCGGCAGAAATCCAGGGCGCTTCCGGATATGCTGGCAGTATCGAGGCCAATGCGCCACTTGTAATCAATAATGCGGATGACGCGGAATTGTCGACATTGAGCGGCACAGGTGCCATAACGAAGTCTGGCGCCGGAGCGCTCACGATTACGGGCACTGGTACCAGTTCGGGAGCGGTTACGATCAATAATGGCGGGAAAATTATCCTTAGCGGCAACGAGGCCAAGATTGGCACAGGCAGTTTCAGGTTGACTAGCGACGGCGCAGGAATTGACATTATCCCCGGTGCCGGCAATACGATAACTCTTGCGCCAGACTTCATTGTAAGTTCTACCAGTGGCAACACTAACCCATATATCAATGTAGGCCCGGGAAAGTTCGTTGCCGCTTCTACGGGAACGTCGACCTACGACTATGGCCATTTTGGCGGTGCTACAATTAACATTGCAAATGGCGGCGAGTTGGAGCTTAACGCAAATAAACAATTGCTGGGTTCAAACATGTCTGGCACTATAAATGTTGCGTCGGGCGGAAAACTGACTTTTGCTACATATCAGAAGAATGCCTGGACAATAAACCTTAATGGCGGTGCGATGGATGTCACTGGTTATAGCACTCCGATTGAAGTCTGGGGGCAGAGGACGCTCAATGTCACGGAAGACTCCTCGATCAATTCGGTTCCTTCTGGCTCGTACACGAATCCGAACATTTGGATAAATCGTGGAGGTGGCAGTAGTGCCGTTAACTGGACAATAAATGTTGCCGAGGATAAGACTCTTTCGTTCAACGCTTGCATTGCCAATGGCAGTGCTGCGGCATCGCAGGGCAACAATGTCGTTAAGGCTGGTGCAGGTACGCTTGCCTTGAACGGAGCAAATGGCAGCGGTTATACCTATTCTGGCTCAACCACGGTCAATGCCGGTACGCTCCTTATCAATGCAACGCAATCTGGGTCAGCATACAATCTTGCAGCTGGAACTACGCTCAAGTTCGGCACGGGCGCGAATTTGTCAGTTCCTTCGCTAACTCTTCCAGCATCTGGAACTGTTACTGTTGATGTTAGCGACCTCAACCTTGCAAGTGGTGGCACGACGCTTATGACGTTCACATCCGCGCCCTCTGCTGATGATGTTGCAGCCAAGATGACTGTTAGCGGTGCGGTGCTGAAGCTTGAGGGCTCGGCACTGAAGGCGTATCCGCTCGCGGCTGTTGTCGAGGCAAACGGAACGGTGCATTACTGTGACAACCTTTCGGCCGCGATGTCGGCTGCAATGATTACATATTCTTCGACATATGACCATCTTGAGGTTTTCTCAAGCATTGGTGAGACTGTTTATCTTGATTCCATGTGGTTGTCCGGGGCGTTCAAGCTGAAGTGCCTTAATGACGCTGCTGTCACGGTTCAGGCTGCGTCTGCCGAATATACGGCACAGGCTGGTGCTCCAGATGAAAATGGGATTGTTACCTATACAGGCGGTAATGCTGCGACAACGTATACGTGGAATTGGAGTAGCGGCGCAGCAACGTGGAATCGGCCGTCGAACTGGACGTATGGCGGAGGAACTGCTGCGACACGTGCTCCTGTTTCAGGCGATACGGTTATATTTAACGACGGCGCGGCTATAACGCTTGTCGCAAATGCCGAATGCTCGGCGATAACTGTAAATGGTGCTGTGGCCATTAGCGGCGATTATGGACTGAATGTTTCCGGGAACGTGACGGGAGGTACGGGTACGCCAGTGCTCTCGATCTCTAGCGCGGACCTTAATCTTTCGGCGCTTTCATCGGTCTCTGGTGTGGCGTTGGTCCTCGCCGATTCTACGGCGACGGTGTTGGCAACGACGGGCGCGACTCTTGCCGCCGTTCCGACAACAACAGTTGAGGATAGCTATGTCAAGACAACTGCGAACGTAGGTGCGACAACCTATTCCGTTGCGGCGAAGACGGTTGTAACCGTGTCCGTCGGCGCGAATGTCTCGCTTACGATTGATGGCGATGCTGTCGCTGATGGCGCTACGCTCAAGTTTACACCCGGAGATTCGTTCACTTACGCCGCGACACCTGCAGCAAACTACACGGCGAATGTTGCGGTGACTGGCGGTACGGACAACGACGGAACGGTAACGGTTGGCGAGACGGCGATTACGGTCGCGGCGACGGCCACGTGCAACGGTGCGACGGTGAGCAATGTGGCGGTGAGCTACGGTCCTGACTACACCTCTGCTACGGTGACTGCGACCGTGAGCGACGCCACATTGGATTACTACATCAGCTGGGCCAGCGGAGAACCCGTGAAGGGCACTGTCAGCGGCTCAACAGTCACGTTCGACGTCTCTGGCATTGCCCACTCGGCGCCTTATCAGTCGTCGGGATACAACATCTCTGCGAAGGACGGAGAAACAACAGTCACTACGACCGGCGGCTCTGGTGAGTCTGTTGCGGCAGATGTCGCTGCCAACTGGATCAACGAGAACGCGACGACACATGGCAATGCAGTGGCGGCTGGCGGTGTGTGGACTAACGCCGAGGCAGTAACCTACTCGGACGGAAAGGCCACTATCACTGACAACAGATTCGCGGCGACGACGGCATCTACAAGCTCTCGCGTCGTTCTCGAGTTCGAGGTCTGCTTCTCGTCGACGAGCGATGAAGACGTGAGCGGCGAAGCTCAGGCCGCAATCAAGCTTGCCGAGGTGAACAGCGTTACGACGTTCATGGTCCTGACGAACGGGAACAACTGGGCGGCTGTCTCGAACGCTGAGCTTGAGCCCAACGCCGCTGATACCTACAAGGTCGTGCTCACGATCGACTATGGCGACAACGCCTATGGCGTGACCGTTGGCAATTATGTCATGACGAACAGCGCCGGTATAGCCAGCTTCCCGCTTGCGGCGAACAGGTCGAGCGTCCAGAACATTGACTTCGCCGGATCTGGCACTCTCACGTCGATGAAGGGCGATCAGGTCGAGGGCTACATGGTGGTGGACAAGAATGGTACGCGGTATCCGAGTATCGCGGCTGCAATTAGCGCCTATACGCAAAATCCTTCTATCGGGCCGCTTAGGGTTCTCCATTCCGGCACGCCTCCGTCTGGCTGGAGGATTGACGGAGATACCCTTATCAAGGTTGCAAAGGGCCTATTCTTCATGGCGTTCTAATGTCCATGGCATACTAATGCCGAAAGCCATGCGGAGGCCCCGCTCGTGCGGGGCCTCCGTGTTTTCAATATAATCAGATCGAAGTGCATTTGGCTCAGTTAAATATTTCATCCGCACCATAATCTCATTTTTCACTTGCCCATTGCCTGTCGTTTATGGTATGCTGTTGCCATGAAGCAGAAAAAGACGTTTTCAAGCCAAAGAAAACCCTCTCGCAGTCGCCACACTGCTCAAAATCGAGCTGCCGCGCCCCGCAACGGAAATGTTGCGCCCCACGGTGTGAATATTGCGCCCCACGGTGTGAATATTGCACCCCACGGTGTGAATATTGCCCCCCACGAGCAATCCGCCGCGCTTTCCACCTGGTGGGCCAAGTATGCATCGGTAGAGAACGCGATCGTCTCCGCGCAGGAGCGTCGTCGCCGCCGTGCGAAAGCGAAGCGCCGCAGCCGGGCGAAAGAGTTCGGCGACATTTGCGAGATGTCCGACGGCCTTGCCATCCGTTGGCGGAGGGACGGATTCTTTGAGGGCGAGGAGTTCGCGCTGACCGTTCTGCGCGACATGGGCTACTATGCCTATCTCGACTTCATGCGCCGCGAGAGCGGCCGGAGGGTTTCGCGCCTGAAGGCACATGTCCGCCGTCCGAGCTACTACGCAGCCGAGAATGCCCGCCGTCGTGCTCTAGCGGCCGAGCGGCGGAAGATACGTCTTCGGCGCACAGACAACGCCTGTCCCACTAAGGAGCAGATCCTCGACGCGTGGATTGTCCGACGCAAATCCCATGAGGACGCGATTCGCTTTGGCAGTTTGATAGAAGACCTCGAATGCTACATCGACAACTCGCTGCGTCGCGACGAGGATGGTGTGATCGTCGGGCGCAATCCTGGCGTGAAGGGCTGGCTTCGCGATAATATCCCCGCGCTTGCACTCCAGTACACGACGGTGATGCGCTACAAGGCCGCTGCGAAGAAGCTAAAGCAGATTACGGAACTCGCAGACCCGACGCCGATGGACGTGGTTTTGTCGCCAAGAGCCGGCGCTACGGAAGGGGTGGGTCCGAAACGAGATTACGGAGCGGACGAAAGATTTGAAGAGGCAAAGGATGTGGCTCGAAAGACAAAAGGCGCGGTCGACGTCGTGCCGCCGGTGGAGATTGTAAGGGCACGAGCGATATGGGAGGAAGTCGTCAAGGGCGCTGGACAGAGCGCTGCGGCCCTTTTCGAACGGCTGGACGCGCTGACTGATCCTGCACGAATTGAGGACGCGAATATGCTCGCGGCATGGCGGGAGAAGTACGCAAATGAGATTACGGAGCGGACGAGAAAACAGTGGTGGCGGAAGCGACTATGGAAAAGCGCGGGATAGGCCGCCAGGAAGATATCAGCGTCGTTACTGGACGCACTCGATGCCACTAAGCTCGATTCCACTAAGATGGTTTGAGTAATCCCTTCGACCATCTCTACACTATGAATATTTTGCGTTTTTCCCCCTTGTGGGGGAGGGGGTGTTTTGGTACAATATATGCGTCATAAGCGCAGGGCGTGTGTCTTGTGTGCATGATTTATATCGGTGTCGTCGCGGGCAAAGTCTGCACACATCATACGAAAGAAAGGGCCGACAAATGAGAAACCTGTTCAACTGGGCCGCTGCGCGTATCGTCGCGGCATTCGCACTTATACTGCCGATCGCGGCGATAGCAGAAGTGCAGATGACAAACCCTGTCACTGGAGAGTTGGAATGCTACACAAATTCTTTCGTCGGTGCAACGGAATGGAATAGCGCAGCCAACTGGGATACAGAATTTACGCCTTTCATTTCCGGTGGCGACTACAATCCTGCGCTTGTCACGGGCAAGGTGGTCTCGACTTCAACGGCTATTGACGGCTGGACTCTGCGTGTAGGTGCATATAATGGAGCGACGATCCACTGGTCGGGCGGCATTGAGAAGATTCAAAGTGGTACTATTGGCTGTTGGCTAACGGCGGACGAGACATCCGAGATTAGAATTGATTCCTTCGCCGGCCATCAGCTAGAAGGTAGCGATTCCGCGCCTTTTAAGCTCTCATCTGCTAGTGCTATCGGCATTATATGGTCCAAGGGCCTTACAAGTACGTCTTCCTCTGGCGATATGCAAATTCCTTTTTGGTACTACCTCAAGGGCGCCGGCAAAGTCACCTATGGCGGCGACATCACGGTTGCTAACGCGCAGGTGATCAAGCAGGCGGATGTCACGCTCTCCGGCACCTCGCAGGTGGCTTCCAAGACGCTCGTCACGTTCGGTTCCGGCACCACCAAGGCCTTCACGGCCGATGCGGCCATCAAGGTCAAGAATGGTGACGTAGTGCTCAAGACTGTTTATGTCAACAGCGTCAGGTCCTCTGGGGAAACCAGAGCAAATACGACTTCAAACCTCTCAGCGGAAAACGACGCGGTTGGTTCTTGCGAAATCGTCCAGTGTACTGACGGAATCGTGCTTTTCTGGGTTGACGGCAACGCTGGATCCGTAACCGGTTACAAGCGTTCGATTAATATCAACTTCACGAATGGCAATGGCCTTACGACTACCGACGATGTTGGTCTTTCCGGCTATGCCGTTCCTGGTGCAACTTGGAACAATTTCGCAGTGGCCAACAACACCACCTACAGCACGGTGAATGCTGTCGATGCCACGGGTGCGGCTGCTGTCGCTTCTGGCGTGAGCGTTACGGTTTCTGGTACGCGCGGTAGCCATCAGTGCTCATCCCTCGCGCCAGCCAGCAACCCTCTCCACGGCTATATTGATGAAGCTGCAGCATACATGACCCCAACGGTGACAATCACAGGTATTCCTTACGAGCATTATCGCGTCATTGTCTATCATTCGACAGATCAGAATTCTGTTCCATTTGGTCACGACACCATAAACGGCTTTGATTTTACATACGTCAATGGCGAACAGACCACGGGCACTGATACTTGGGGTAATTCTGGCGAGTCCAATAGCGCAAATCCGATTGAGGAGGGCGTAAACACGCTCGTCTCCGCCGTCCTTTCCGGTGACACCGTGACTATGGTCGCGCACCGTGTCGGCAGCAGTACACCCACCGCGCGCGGGTGCTTTGCGGCAATTCAGGTTGTAGAGTATGTGCCAGAGGTCGGCGAGAATGATCTTGAGATTGCAGTTGATGGCGACACGGACTATTCTGTCGATACGGATAAGACTTTGAGCGGCACGGTTTACTTGACTGGTTCGGGCACCCTGACGCTCTCTGGCGACTATAAGATCGAAGCCGCCACCATCGACGTCGGTAAGGATGTCATCCTGAACATAAACGCTGCCCGACTCGACGCGACGACTTTCACCGGCTCTGGCACGGTGGTGTATGATGGCGTTGTTCCTCCTGCCGGCAAGGGATGGTCGGCTATCGGATGGTCTGGAACAGTGTGGCTCAAGAACAAGAGTGACATCACGGGCAACAACAATGCCACTACTGGCGTTCAGCCCAATAGTCTCGGTAACGTCAATTCCAAGGTTAAGTTCTCTGGTGTGAGCGGCTGGCTTGAAGCCCCTGTTACCTATAATCCGGAAATCGTTCTTGAGAATGCGGGATATGACTATGCTTTGCAGCTCACGAACGGCAATTCCCCGGCTAGCGACAATGGTAATCGCTGCACTATAATCAAGAAACTTTCCGGTAGCGGTACGTTGGGATGTGGCGGCAGTACGTATGCTTGGCCTTTAGTGCAAGTCTGGGATGCAACAGATTTCACAGGCTCTATTGATACATCAAATGCAAGTGGCAATGGTGTGGGCAAGACAGGTCTTGTTGTTGTATTTTGCGCCGAGGATACGGTATTCTCCGATACGCTTTATGCTTTGTTCAAGAGAGTCGCATCAGGATCTCCTCATCCGCATACCATCTATGTAGCAGGTGGCACTACTGTAACACAGGCTTCGACAGCTACATGGACGGCTGATGACGCATTTGGCATTGACGGTACTCTCAACGCCAACGGTACTTTGGTCAGCTCTCACGCTACTATGGCTGTTAGCGGCTCTGGCACTGTCGTGTTTAATGGCAAAGCACCGTCTCCGACTGGTGTCGCTTGGTGGCAAAATGCTGATTGGACTGGCACGGTGGAGGTGAGGAACTATAATTTCCAGTCCAATATCCAGCTTGGAACATATGGTAACGTGGGTTCAAAGGTTTGCATGGACGGATCCGAGGCGTATATTGCAGTACTAAATAGTCCAAACCACAATATTGGGGAACTGGTCATAGGCCCCGGTGGGTTTACGCAGGATGGTTCCTATTCTTCTGGCACTGTCAACATCACTGTTCCATGCAAAATTACTGGAACGGGCACGTACAGCTTTGCGGCTGCCGGCGGAGCTCAAAAAACTGTATTCTTGCAAGGCGACACTTCGGAATTCGATGGCATTTTCTCCGTAGGGGGGAACAATTGCCGTATAGTGCTTGGCGCGACTAGCCGTAGTTTTGCTGCCGCGTCGGTTGTTGTTGGAAACGGCAAGACTCTGAACATCACCAAAAACACTTCAGACATCACGCCTTTTGCAGGAGGGCTGTTCATTGATGAAGGTGGTCTAGTGAAGGTGTCCGGTGATGGATTTGTCTGGTCGGATGGTGGCATTACTGCTGACGGTGTTATTTCTGTCACTAGCCTCAATGGTAACCTCGGCGGCGGCACTGCAGTTGCGCTTGGTGATACAGGTGTGCTTGAGGTGACTCGTTCTGACAGTGTTTATAACGACGATGGCAGTACTGATTATAGCCGTGTGACCGGTACTGGCACTATCAGATTCGCTGGATCAGGTTTCACTGTCATTTCCAATGCATTCCCGACCGACATGACATTTGACGCGGAAAAGGATAGCGGCTCTGTGATCCCAGTCGCTGGATCGACGATTGGTAGCCTTATGGGAGAGAAAGGTTTCCGTTCTGACTGGGGGACAGGCGGTCGTTATTTGACAATCAAGCAGTCCAAGAATACTGTTTGGAATGGGTCAATTAATGTAGACGGCACACATAGATTAACTGGCGTTGTTGTTGATCCGGGCGAGAGCACGACAGGCACACTGACGATGACCGCGACTCAGACAGCCTCTTCCGCACTCACCGTTAATGGTTCTGTCAACCTTACCGGCACTTGGGTTGGTGCTACGACTGTTGCCGGTACGCTCGGCGGTACGGGTACGCTCACTGGCGACCTGACGTTCAGCTCCGGTTCGACCTTTAAGGCATATGCGGCAGATGATGCCGACGGCCTTGTGGTCAGTGGCACGGTCACCTGCCCTGGCGAAGGTACGGTCACGGTCGATGTCAGCGCCATTGAGCCTGAAACCGATGTTGCGCTCCTCAAGGCCGCCAATCTCAATGCGGACAACTTCACGCTTACGGGTGCCGCAGAGGGAGCTACGCTTGATGTCGTCGATGGCGTCCTCACGCTGATGGTGCCTCATGTCACCATCACGGTTCCTGCGATTGCCAACACGACTGTCACGGTTGTGGTTGGTGGCACGACGATTGGAACTGCGGCTGGCAACTATGACGTCGCGCCAGATTCTGTTGTCACGGTAACTTATACGGCCGCGGAGGGATATGAGATTTCTGGCCTGGACGTGTACACGATTGACACATCGAATAGTGAGACGACATTCGATCCTTCTGAGACGACTCATGTCGCGCAGCGTGTCGCGTATGTCGTGTTCCAGCAGGAGTCCGGGCAGTCGTTTATTGATGTGACAAACTACTACACGACGGTCTCGAATGCAATTGACGCGGCCAAGTCTCTGAAGAAAACGGTGGTTCTTGTCGCTCAGCCCGATGCAGCCGATACTTATGAAATCGGCGTTGGGGAAACGATCAATGTCCAGAAGGGTGAATTCGACTTTGACGGCATAATCTTCCCTGAAGGTCCGCAGTACAATAACACGACGAATGTGATTGCAGGCGTGACGCAGTACAAGTGCACGGTAAATACAGCCACCGTTCAGTATCCGGGAGAGGATCCGGTAGGGATGACAGGCGAGCTCATGCAGATCCTTGGTGGTCTATACACTGGCTATGCGCCGTCGCTTGTCGGCACGGTTGTCACTGTCCTTGATGGCAGCGATGCTACGATTGGCGACGCCATGCCGGATGTGTTCACATACAACAGCGAGGCGCACACCTACACGCTCAAGACGATGGTTGCGTATTACGACAATGGGTACACTAAAGCCTATTACCCGACACTTTCGAATGCGGTTGCAACAGTCAATTCTGGTTTGACAATAACGCTTGCCGAGAACGTGACGCTCACCGAATCGGTAGAAGTCGCTGCGGGCAAGAGCATTACTATTGACCTCAACGGCAAGACGATTACCGGACCTGCTGACGGCTATGCTTTCTCTAACGCTGGTACAGTGTCGATTTCCGGCGGCACTGTCAGCGCGGGAGGCATTGTCACGAATACGGCAGATGGTGCGTCGGTTGCCATTTCCGGTGGAACGTACACCGCGACAGGCGACCTCTTCGGCAATGTCGAAGGCGGCAACATCGCCGTCAGCGGCGGTACGTTTAACGCGGCGGTTCCGGCGGAATACTGCGCCACGGGCTACGAGCCGAAGGACAACGGCGATGGAACCTACACCGTCCGCGTCGATCTCGGCTGGATCTACGAGGCGGCTGATCATCCGGGATATACCGGGTCTTGGTCGAACGAAGTAGGGTATGCCGAGGGCAAGATCAAGATCGAGGATGGCAACACCTACACGGCGAACAGGCCTTCCGACGGGCAGTTGGTCACGGTTGCGATGACGCTCAGCTTCGACGACGCAAACGACGAAGATGAAGATGTTGGCGACGCCAAGGCCGCCGTCAGGCTTGCCTCGGGCGAGACTTCGGGAACGTACCAGTTCCAGCTCTTCACTTCTGATGGCGCGAACAGGGTGTGGACTAACGCAACCGTCGCTGTTGCAGCAACGAATGAAGTGGATTACACCTTCGTCTTTGTCCTCGACATGACGAAAAAGACCTATACGGCATCAATCGTCGATGGCGCAGTGACAAATGTGATGACAGTTGGCGGCGCCACGAACATCCTCTTCGCCTGCCAGGGTGAGGCCACGCCAGTTCAGAAGATCGAGTTTATCGGCTCTGGCTCGGTGACGTCCATCGAGGGTAGCTACGAAGATGCTCCGGCTCCGGCAGTGTTTGTCGAGGACGAGCCCATCACACTCGCTGACGGGGGCATCCAGTTGTCCGCCGACCAGGCGGCGTGGTTGAACAAGCTTGGCGCTAAATTGGCTGTTGCGGAGGCTCTTGCAACGCTCTCCTCCGATCAGTTCTCCAGCGCCTATCTCCTGAACCTTGATCTTACGGACACCTTCACCTATGAGTTCACGGTTTCCGACATCACTGTTGGTGATTCCTCCGTCGAGGTTGAGGTCACGCTGACACGCACCGGGACACTTGTCGATGGTGAGGCATCTATCAATGGTACGCTGACGCTGAAGGGCACTGCAGACCTTGATACGCCGTTCGTGGAAATCGCCTCCGAGGCGCTCAGTTTCGACCTCAACAGCGATTTTAGCGATGGTGAGCAGATTTCGACCGAGATGGTCGCAACGTCGATCGTGACTATCGATACCAGCGAGACGGAAGCAAAGTTCTACAAGCCGCTGATTAAATAAGACGCTTGCGGCATGTAGAAACCGCGGCGAAAATGCCGCGAGATGTGCGCCGGAGGCCTTCGCCTTCGGCGCATATTTTTGGTATAATTGCACCGTGAAATTTGCAGAGAGATTTGTAGTTGCCCTGTTTCTTGCGGTAGCCGGTTCGGCGTTCGCCGAGGGCGTCAAAATCGACGTACAGGCCGCACGCGCAGGGAAGGGCGTTCTCGTTCTTCAGACAGGCAGTGACTGGTGCGTCAGCGGCGAGCAGGTTCGCAAGGTCTTTGAGAGTTCCGAGTTCCGCCATGCAGTTGGCTCGAAGTATCTTCTTGCCGTATACGACGAGATGGAAGAGCCAACGGAGACGGTCAAGGAATCAAATGCGCTCGTATCGGATATCCTGATAAGGACGAAGCGCTTCCCGGCGATCACATGCTATGGTTCGGGGACTCGCCCCAAGGTTTTTGCGCAGGTTGAGAACGTGCCGGGCAGCATCACGGCCGAAAAGCTTGCGGAGCTTGTTTCCAGACTGTCCGCGAGGAGGATCCAGGCGGAGACGCTTTTCAAGAAGGCGGCGTCGCAGAAGGGCGAGAAGGCAGCCGATCTCTACGGCGCTGCGTTTGATTTGCTCGTGCCCATGATGGGAACTTTCCATAGGGACGAGCTTTTTAAGGGCAAGTGCGCTTGGGGCGACGAATGGAAGTCGCTTTCCGTACTTGACAAGGACGATTCGCTCGGATGGCTAAAGCATTTCGAGATCGACGACTACAAGGGCGTCACGATGGTCGAAAAGGTGACGAACGAGAAGAAGGACGGATCGACTGCGTTTTTCGATGCCTTCAAACGTGTTCCGCAGGTGCATTTCTCCGCAAGTCAGCGCCAGCTCGTCAAGGTCATGGAATATGCCGCGACGACGGATGGAACGAACAAGCCGCTGAATTCGCAGGGCAAGGCCGCGCTAAAGCATGCGCTTGAGCTCGGACGCAACACCTTTTGGGGGCAGTACGCGATGGGGCGTCTCATGATGGACGGCGAGAAGTTCGAGTCGCAGGGGCTCCCGCGCGCGGCAGTTAGGCCGCGGCCTACGACGGGTCCTGGCGGCGTGAGCCCTGAATTCGCGCTTGCCCGCACGAAGAACGCAATCGACAACATCAAGCCAAAAGCAGTTCTTAACGAGCAGCAGAAGCTTGCCGTTGCCCGCCATGCCGTGCTGCGGCTTATAGGGCAGAAGGGCTGGGAGGCGCTCGTTGCACGCCCGGGCTCTGCACAGTTCCTCAAGGCGTTTATGAACGACCGCACGTGGCTTGAGGACTTCGCGTGGAGCGGCACGTTTCCGGCGAACAGTTCCGATGGTTGGGCGCGCGCAGGCGATGGCCCTGGTGATGGTGCGGCTGCCGCGCTTGCGCTCGAGTCGCTTGTTTTCCAGGATAACGGCAAGTGGGTTCCCTTTGTGGACGGCGCGTTCGTGAACAACGAAGGTCGCCGTTTCATGACGGCGCTCGCGCTAAACTATCCCGACAAGGACGAAGCATGGCTCGCCGACGTCCTCGACGCCTACCGCGCGACGGCCAAGGCGGGGCGTCTCCACAAGGGTGCCTATTCGCAGCCAGTCTGGATATGGCGCTTTGCCCTGCACCAAGGCCACGGATCCGCGAGCGTCGACAACATGGCAGCGCAGCAGCGCCATCTCGACAAGTTCGTGAACCTGCCGAGCAAGGAATATGGCGGCGCGTGCTGGATGATCGCCTACCGCACCTTCAACTGCTTTGGTGATTCTGTGCAGGGGCCTCTATACTACAAGCCGTGGTCGACGGCTGGAGAGTGGCCGAAGAGGAAATATTCGCAGATCGTCGGCGGCGTGTGCGGCGAACTCTCGAAGTTCGGGAGCGCCGTCTCCAACGCCCATGGGCTTCCATCGACGACGGCAGGACAGCCAGCCCACTGCGCCTACACGCGGCGTCTCCCGAGCGGCCGTTGGGAGGTCGACTACAGCGTTACCGGCCATTCTCAGATGCACCTTTGCTTCTGGAACAAGCATCCCTGGCAGTATTCCGTCGCCATCGAGAAGACTTTTCGCGGCGACCGCGAGAAGCGTCATGCCGCAAACCGGCTCCTGGAGCTTGCAATTGTAGCCGAAGAGCGTGGGCTCAAGCCGTCAGACGTGGAGGCGTACTTCCAGCAGGCCTGTCGCTCGTGGCCCGCGCACTACGGCGCGTGGAAGGCGTACGGCGATTGGGTCGCCCGCACGGGAGCGTCTATCGACACGATGCGAACATGGGTGCGCGGCTGCTCGCGTGGGATGAAGACAGGTCGCCAGCCGCTATGGGACTTCCTTACCCCGTACTTCGCACGTGTCATGAAGGAGAAGGGCCGCGAGGCGCTTGCCAACGAGCTTGTCGCGTTTGCGCCCTCGCTCCGGCAGAGCGAAGAACAAATACAAGAGGAGGCCGACTTCAAGAAGATGCTCGAGGAGTGGGCAAAGCCCCTTGGCTCTGACGTTACGCTTGTGGTGCCCGTCTTGAAGTCAATGCTGCTCGCGCAGTACGGAACGAAGAACTACTTCACGCAGGTGCTCGGCTGGGGCGGCGACGTCATGATGGGAGACAAGGGGCTTTCAGCCGTCTACATAAAGACGCTTGGCGAGGTGGTGACCGAGAAGACGAAGGATGGCACTGGCTCTGCGCTTGACTTCAATCCGCTGATGCTGGGCGCGTCGAAGTCCGACAACCTCGAGGCCTTTCGCCAGATTGCGATGCTGCAGGACAAGCTTGAGCCGTACAAGGGCAACGGCAAGCCCTATCCAGCCGTCGACTTCGGCGGGCAGCTTGTCTCGGCCGAAGGTCTTCTCAAGACTTCGACTACGAGCGGATGGGACAAGCCGAAGAACTACGCCCGCTGCATCGACGCGACACCGTGCGGTGAAAACGGGTTCCACACCGCGAAGGAGAAGACGCCCTGGGCCGTCGTGATGCTTCCGGGCCCTGTTTCGGTGTGCGGAGTGGTCGCCGAGAACAAGGCGGGGTGGCAGAACCGCCATCGTCAGGCACCGCTTGAACTCCAGATTTCGGAGGACGGCGCCGAATGGACGACTGTCTATCGCGATGACCAGGTGCGCGACACGTATCGCATCGACTTGCGGTCCTCCGCGCCTCGTGCACGCTATGTCCGCATTCGCCGCGTTCCCGACGCGAAGGACGAAGTCTACCACTTGAACAAGTTGCTCGTCTACGGCAAGAAGCTATATTAGAGCATTATGGTATAATATCCCCTATGGGCGGCTTCACGCATCTCCACCTTCACACCACATATTCGCTGCTCGACGGGCAGTGCGGCATCGTGCCGCTCGTCGCCAAGGCGAAGTCGCTCGGGATGACCTCGCTCGCCGTCACAGACCATGGCAACATGTTTGCGGCCAAGGCGTTTTATGACGAGGCGAGGAAGCAGGGCATAAAGCCGATTCTTGGCGTCGAGGCGTACATCGTCGACCACGACCACCGTGAGCGACACGAGTTCTTCCGCCAGCACAAGGAGCTAAAGGAGAAGCGCTTCCACCTGTGCCTCCATGCAAAGAACCTCGTCGGCTACCACAATCTCGTGCGGCTCGTCTCTGAGGCGCACATCAACGGCTACTACTACAATCCGCGAATCGACCACGAGCTTCTCGAGAAGTACCACGAGGGGCTTCACTGCTCGTCCGCCTGCATCGCGGGAGAGATCGCCTATTACCTCGACACGTCGCTAAAGGGCGGTAACAATCCAAAGAAGGCCGAGGAAATCGCGCTTTGGTACAAGAAGCTCTTCGGCGACGACTACTCGCTCGAGGTGATGCTGCACCCGTCCGGGAAGGGCGAGGGCGACGGCAAGCAGATCCCCCCTGCGGCTGTCGACGAGTTCCACGAACTCTACGCCCGCCAGCGCGACGTCGCAAATGCCGTCATCGCGCTCGGCAAGAAGCTCGGCATCCGTGTCATCGCGACGAACGACGTCCACTTCCTCGAGAAGGAGGACGACGACTCGCACGACGTCCTGCTCGCGCTCTCGACTGGCACGAAGCTCTCCGACCCGAACCGTATGATCTACACGGGCCAGGAGTACTTCAAGACCGAGGAGGAGATGCGCGAGCTCTTCCACGACCACCCAGAGGTCGTCGATGCGACGCAGGATGTCGCAGGGCTCATTGAGGAGTACGAGCTCAACTCTGATCCGATCATGCCTAAGTTCCCGATTCCCGCCGAGTTCGGCAGCGAAGAGGAATACGCGAAGAAATTTGACGAGGCGGCGCTGAGGAAAGAATTCAACACCGAGGACAAACCGAAGAACTTCGAGCGCCTCGGAGGGTACGAAAAAGTCCTTAGGGTCAAGTTCGAGGCGGACTATCTTGCGTCGCTGGTGTGGGATGGAGCCAGGAAGAGATGGGGAAGCGGACGCCTCGGAGGTATCCGCCCCTCGCGGGGGTTCGCGACCCATAGGGCGGCGAACACGCCGAGCGGAGCGAGTGCCGAGGCGCCCCTACCAGGGGAGTGTGGAACGCACGGGATTCCCAAGGAGATCGAGGAGCGCGTAGATTTCGAGCTTGGCGTCATAAAGACGATGGGCTTCCCCGGCTACTTCCTCATCGTAAACGACTACATCGCGAACGCGCGGAAGATGGGCGTGTGGGTAGGTCCCGGGCGCGGCTCGGCGGCTGGCGCGGCCGTTGCCTACGCGCTTGGCATTACGAACGTCGACCCGATAAAGTACGACTTGCTGTTCGAGAGGTTCCTGAACCCAGACCGAATCTCGATGCCCGATATCGACGTGGACTTCGACGATGCGGGGCGCGGCAAGGTGCTCGAGTTCGTGACGCAGAAGTACGGCGCTGACCATGTGGCGCACATTGTGACTTTCGGGCAGATGGCGGCGAAGAGCGTCATCAAGGACGTCGGCCGCGTGATGGACTATCCGCTCGCCGACACCAACAAGCTTGCGGGGCTCGTTCCCGAGACGCCGAAGATCACCTTCAAGAAGGCAACGAGTACGAAGGACAAGAACGGCAACCCGAACGGCGACTACTCGCAGGGGCTTGTCGACGCCTTCAACTCTGAGGACGAGACTGTGCATCTCCTTATGGAGCGCGCGCGTCGGCTCGAGGGCGGCATGCGCCAGCCGGGCGTCCATGCATGCGGCGTCATTATCTCGCGCGATCCGCTGACCGAGACGCTGCCGGTGATGCCGACCGAGGGCGAGTCGCTTTTAACGACGCAGTACGACGGCCATTTTGTCGAGCCGGTCGGGCTTCTCAAGATGGACTTCCTCGGGCTAAAGACGCTGACGGTGGAGAAGGAGTGCGTCGCGATCCTTGGACCGAACAACCCGCGCGTCCCAGAGGAGCTGCGAGGCCCCGACGGACTTCTCGACCCCGACAAGATCCCCGACGACGACAAGGAGACATACGAGCTTTTCGGTCGCGGCGAGACGACGGGTCTTTTCCAGTTCGAATCGGACGGCATGAAGAAGTGGCTGATGGCGCTTCAGCCGGAGCGGCTTACCGACCTCGTGGCGATGAACGCGCTCTACCGCCCGGGGCCAATGGAGTACATCCCGACGTTCGTCCGCCGCAAGAAGGGCGAGGAGGAGATCGTCTACGACCATCCGCTGATGGAGAAGTACCTGAAGGACACGTACGGCGTCTGCGTCTACCAGGAACAGGTGATGCTTCTCTCCCGACTCCTCGGCGGCTTCACGCGCGGCATGTCAGACAAGCTCCGCAAGGCGATGGGCAAGAAGCAGCTCGCCGTGATGGAGGAGCTGAAGGTCAAGTTTGTCGAGGGCTGTCTCGCGAACCCAGAGTTCCGCATCGGCAAGTGGGCAGACGAGACAGAGGCGCGGACTCTCATCGACAAAATATGGGACGACTGGCGCGCGTTTGCGTCGTATGCGTTCAACAAGTCGCATGCGGTCTGCTATGCGTGGGTTGCCTATCAGACGGGCTACTTGAAGGCGCACTACCCGGCCGAGTTCATGTGCGCCCAGATTTCCTCTGAAATCGGCAACTTCGCGAAGCTCCCCGGCTTTGTCGCCGAGGCGCAGGAAATGGATCTCGAACTGCGGCTCCCCGATGTCAACGAGTCTGGTGCGCGCTTCGTGCCGACTCCTGATGCGCGAGGAATCCGCTACGGGCTCGCAGGCATCAAGGGTGTTGGCGCCTCGGGCGATGCGATTGTCGAAGAGCGGGAGAAAAACGGCCCGTATACCGGCTTCCTCGACTTCTGCATGCGCCATGCCGGGACAGGCGTGTGCAACAAGCGAGTCCTTGAAAACCTTGCGAAGACCGGTGCGTTCTCGACACTCGAGCCGAACCGCGCGAAGCTCTTCAACAACATAGAGTTTGCAATCAAGAAGTGCCAGCAGAGGGCGAAGGAGCAGGCAAGCGCGCAGGCGAATTTCTTCGACATGATGGCTGAGGGCGGCGAGGAGAAGGTGTCGGACGCCGAACTCGCGGACTCGCCGCCGTTTTCGCCCGCGGAGGATCTCAAGAACGAGCGCGACCTGCTCGGCGTATACGTCTCAGGCCATCCGCTCCAGTCGTGCCGTCGCGTCATATCCGAGGTCGCCACCTTCAAGACGGCGCAGCTCGCCGATCCAGAGGCGGTAGAAGAGCTTTTGAAGGCGCAGCCCGTCGACAAGTGGAAGAAGAAGTCGAATCCGCACCTAAAGGAAGAGCGCGCGCTGAAGCATCTCGACGTGCGCGTAGTGGGCATACTTGCCGCCTGCACCATCAAGCTCGGCAAGCCACGCCCCGACGGAACGCCCGGGCAGAAGTGGGCGATTCTCCAGATTGACGATGGCTCTGGCGGTTTTCTCGACGCGTTCTGCTTTGCGAAGGCGTGGGAGAAGCATTCGTCCGTTGAGTCGTGTGTAGATCAGCTCGTAATGCTTTCCGGCGAAGTTGCCTACCGCGTCAACTACGGTAAAGACGACAAGTTCGACAAGAAGCATCCTGAAGTCGGCGATCTGAACTTCACCGTCCGCGAGGCGCGGCCGCTTTCCGACGCCCTTGCGGAGCTTTCGACGGGGCTTAGGATTCGGCTCAAGTACGACGATCCCGGACTTGCCGACAAGGCGGTACGCATTCGCCAGGCCGTCGTAAAGAGCCCGGGGCGGCTTCCCGTCTTCCTTGAGCTCGTCAATCCGGACGGTACGCAGGTCGAGCTGGATCTCGGCCCGACCGCCCGCGTCGCCGTCTCCGTCGGCTTCCTTTCGGAACTCGCCAAGATCGTTCCGCAGTCCGACACGTCCTTCCGCCCGAGCGACAAGGTCTATCTCGACCCGCCCGAGCGCAAGCCGTGGGAATAAAAAACTTAATTTTTCCCCAACACGACCGCCAAGTTTTGTGGTATACTATTCGAACCACTTGACAAAGTGCAGTTGGGTGTATTGTATACTGGAGCAACCATGGCGAAAGTGAAGAAGGCCTTGAAGAAGGCCGCGAAAAAGCTTGTGAAGAAGCCCGCGGCGGGCAAGAAGAAGTCTGTTTCAAAGAAGACTCCTGCGAAAAAGGCGGGATCGAAAGCGGCCGCTGGGAAAAAAAGCGCCCCCCAAAAGACGAAAGATTCTGTCTCGCGTCCTCGCCGCCAGCGCATAAAGCCGGCGGAAGCGGATGGCGACGACTTGCCTCCTGCCGAAGCGGCTGCCGAGCTTGATGACGAGGTGCTTGACGCCGATCTCTTGGCCGCAGAGGTAGAGCGCGAGGAGGGGCAGGAGCGCGAGGAGGAGGCGAGGTCTACCGACTCTGAAGATGCCGAGGCCGCCATTCCCCAGCAGCCGCTGCCGAGCTTTGGCGCTGACGACGCCGAGACGGCTGAGACGATTCTCCCGTCGATGGAGGGTATGTCAATTCTCCGCGAGACGGAGCTGAACGACGTCATCCTCGACGTGAAGCGCCGCAGCGAGGCGAACGGCGGCTACATCACCTACGAAGAGCTTAACCAGATACTTCCGTCGAACATTGTCGACGCGATTCAGTCTGACCGCTATCTCAAGATCCTCGAAGCGCTGGGCGTCCAGGTCTTGCGCGAGGAGGACGTAAAGAAGTGGCTGGAGGCGAAGAGCCAGAAGGCGGCCGATCCGAAGGCGCGCGCCGCGGAGATGATCGAGGATCCGATCCGCATGTATCTTCACCAGATGGGCCAGGTGCAGCTCCTTTCCCGCGACGAGGAAGTCACGATCTGCCAGACCATCGAGGATGCCGAGGCGAAGACGAAGAACATGTTCAACAGGTTCCTCTTCGCCCCGAAGATGTACGCCGAGCAGCTTGACAAGCTCGAAGGCCAGTACGAGCGCTTCGACAGGATCGTAACCGACAAGTTCGACGAAAACCGCGACGCCTACATAGCGCTCATACCGGGCTTCCGCAAGCAGATCAAGGACGTGGAGGCGCGTCTCGCCGAGGCGAGCTCGAAGTTTCTCTCCACGATTGCGAAGAAGCGCCCGACCGCCGCAGAGGTGCGCGGAGCCGAGAAGAAGCTTGCGAATGCGCGTGCCGCGCTCAAGCAGTGTTTTATCGACCTGAGCTTCAAGCAGAAGGTCCTCGAGACGCTTTGCGCCGACGCCGACGAGCGCATCTACCTGCCGTACCGCGCGCTCGTCGCGAAGCAGTCGGCCCTCATGCAGGCCCGTCAATCCAAGAAGCGCGACAACGACCTCGCGCAGATTCGCGAGAAGATGTCTCGTCTCGAGGCCAAGTTCGGCATGCCTCCTGAGGAGTTCATGACGACTTTCTCCGAATTGAGGCGCGTTCTCAAGGCGGGGCAGACCGCGCGCACGAAGATGGTAGAGGCGAATCTCCGTCTCGTCATCTCGATCGTGAAGAAGTACATGAACCGCGGGCTTTCGTTCCTCGACCTCATTCAGGAGGGCAACACCGGCCTCATGAAGGCGGTCGAGAAGTTCGAGTACAAGCGTGGCTACAAATTCTCGACGTATGCGACGTGGTGGATCCGTCAGGCGGCGACGCGTGCGATTGCCGACCAGGCGAGGACGATCCGCATTCCCGTCCACATGATCGAGACGATCAACAAGCTGATGCGCGTCCAGAAGAAGCTCATCCAGAAACTCGGCCGCGAGCCGACTGAGGCGGAGCTTTCCAAGGAGATGGGGCTTCCCGCCGACCAGGTCAGGGCGGTCAAGCGGATGTCGCAGCAGCCGATTTCGCTGCAGTCGAAGGTCGGCGACAATGACGACGCGCACTACGGCGACTTCATTCCCGATCTTTCAAGCGAGAATCCCTTCGAAGTCACGGAGGGGCATCTTCTCAAGGAAAGGTTGAGGGACATACTGAACACGCTCACCGACCGTGAGCGTCAGGTCGTCGACTTCAGGTTCGGCCTGACCGACGGCTACAGCCGCACGCTTGAGGAGGTCGGGCGGCTGTTCAACGTAACGCGAGAGCGAATCCGCCAGATCGAGGCGAAGGCTCTCAGGAAACTACGCCATCCGAGCCGTATGAAGTCGCTCGGAGACTACAGGAACACATAAGCAGGAAAAAAGGAAGGATACCATAATGAACTGTATCAGTGGAGCTCTTGAGCTGTTTAAGACGAGTCCGTGCCCGGCATGGACTCTTGCAATCGCCGCTTTCGTGGCGGGCGTTCTCGTCGCCTGCGCGCTTTGCCGCATTTTTGGGCCGTGCCGGAAGGGCGACTCCTGCAAGTTCGGCAAGAAGCAGGGCCAGAGGCGTCAGGATCGCGGAGAACCGAGGTTCGAGAAGACCCATCCCGCGCCCGCGGACGGATCAATCGAGATCTACGTCGGCAACCTCAGCTACGACCTCACCGAGGAGCAGCTCCGCAAGGAGTTCGAGGCCTACGGCAAGGTCACGTATGCCCGTATCATCACCAACCGCTACAACGGCAGGTCAAAGGGTTTCGGGTTCGTGCACATGCCGAACCGCGAGGAAGTCGATGCCGCGGTAAAGGCACTCTCCGACAAGGAGATTCTCGGTCGCAAGCTCAAGTGCAACGAGGCCAAGAATGTCGGCTAAGGCGCTTGTGGTGCTCGCGGATGGCTTCGAGGACATCGAGGCCATCACGGCGATAGACGTCCTCCGCCGCGGCGGAGTCGAGGTCGTTACCGCGGCTCTCGCGGGTGGTCCCGAGGTGCGCAGCGCCCACGGCGTCACCATGCTCGCGGACGCGCCTTTCTCGGAAGCGGAGAAGGACGAGTTTGAGGCGATAGTCCTCCCCGGCGGGGGAGAGGGAACTGACAACCTCAAGGCGTCGACCGCCCTTGCAGAACGGCTTCGCCGCCAGAAAGAGGAAGGGCGTCTCCTGTGCGCTATCTGCGCCGCGCCGACCGTCCTCGTCGAGGCCGGCGTTCTCGAAGAAGGCCAGCACGTCACGTGCTACCCGACTTGTTCGCTCGATCTTGACCGTCCTTGCGCTGGCGTTCCGGTCGTTGCGGACGGCAACGTGATAACGGGGCAGGCACCTGGCTCGTCCTTGCTGTTTGCCCTTGTCGTCCTTAAGACGCTGACGGACGAAAAGACGGCCGCCAAGGTTGCCCGTGGAATGGTGACCGACGTCCTCGATTGATGTCGCCATGTTCAGGCGACTTTCGATAACGAGCTGGAAATTCCTTCTCGCGGGGAAGGGGCTCTCTTTCCGTACTGGGCAGTATTTCGGCGAGTCTATGCTCGTCGGGCTCTTTACAGGATTCGTCGTCGTCGCCTTTCGGTACCTGATCGATTTCGGCGAGTCGATGCTCATGAACGGCTCGTGGCTCGCAGGCCGCCGCTGGATCATGATATTCCTTCCGGCGCTCGGCGCGCTCGCGGGATATGGCCTGATAAAGAGGTTTGCGAAGCTTGAGCATGCTCGCGGCACCGACAGCGCCATCAAGTCGTACCACCAACACGGCGGCTACATCACTTCGACCGTGATTCCAATCAAGTCGGTCGCCTCCGTCTTGACCGTCGGTTCCGGTGGGTCTGCCGGCTACGAAGGTCCCGTGACATTGATAGGCGCGGCCTGCGGCAGCGTGATTGCAAGGTCGCTCAACCTCACCGTGCGCGCGAGGCGAATCCTCATGGCGGCAGGTCTCGCTGCAGGCATCGCGGCGCTTTTTCAGGCACCGCTCGCGGGCGCGATCTTTGGGTTCGAGATCTTCTATTCGTCGAGCGACGTCGAATACGAGACGGTCCTGCCGTGCTTCATCGCCGCGCCGATTTCCTACACGATATACGCCTATTTCTTCGGGTGGCAGCCGCTCTTCGACATGCCGCCCTGCGCCTACGAAAATGCGCTGCGACTTCTTCCCTATTTCGCGCTTGCGCTTGTAATAACGTTTGGCGCGCGCTTTTACATCAGCTTCTTCCGTGGCATTGAGGAGACGTTCGCGAATCTTCGCATCCCTGGTTTCGCAAAGGTCGTCATCGGCGGTCTTGCCGTCGGACTTCTCGGCTACTTCATCTTCCCAGGCGTATACGGTGCGGGCTATCCGATCATTCGCCGCTGCCTTGTAGAGAACGGAAATGCTGTTATATTTCTCGCGATCTTTTTCCTAAATGTCATTTCTACTTCGTTCACCGTCGGCTCTGGCGGCTCTGGCGGCATCTTTGCCCCGGCCCTTGTCTGCGGCGCGACGCTCGGGGCGGCGACAGGGCTTTTCTTTGCGCGAATATTGCCTGCGTCGTGGGGCGTGCATCCGTCGGCTTTCGCCCTCGTCGGCATGGCGGGCTTTCTTGCGAGCTCCATAAGGATTCCGATGACCGCGATAGTAATGGTCGCGGAGATATCGGGCAACCACCAGTTGCTCGCCCCTGCGATGTGGGTTTGCGGTATAGCGTTCTGGCTAAACAACGGCTGGTCCCTCTACAGGAGCCAGCCCCATAGCCGCGAGACGTCGCCAGTCCACAGCGGCGAATAAATTTTGATATAATATCATGACTATGAAGAACTGTTGCATATTTGCGGGCCAGGGTGCCCAAGTTCCGGGGATGGGCAAGGATTTTGCCGAGGCAGACGCCGAGGCGATGGCCTTGTTCGACAAGGCGAACGCCGTTCTTGGCTTCGACTTGAAGAAAATCTGCTTTGAAGGCCCGGCCGAGGAGCTGACGAAGTCCAATATCTGCCAGCCGGCGATCTTCGTGACGAGCTACGCGGCGTATCTCGCGCTCCAGAAGCGCAGGCCGACGGAATTCGCGTGCGCGGCAGGTCTCTCGCTTGGCGAGTGGGGCGCGCTCTGCGCCGCCGGAGTCCTCGACTTTGATTCGACGCTCAAGGTGCTTGAGGCGCGTGGCCGCTTCATGCAGGAGGCGTGCGAGGCGACGCCCTCTGGAATGATCGCCATCGTTGGCGCGACGGGCGAGCAGCTCGCAGCGCTCTGCGAAAAGACTGGTTGCACGGTCGCCAACATAAATTCCGCCGCGCAGCAGGTTCTGTCCGGCTCGAAGGACGCGATTGCCGCGGCCGCGACGGTCGCCAAGGAACTTGGCATCAAGCGCGCGATTCCCCTTGCAACGGCTGGCGGCTTCCACTCGAAGTTCATGCAGCCGGCGCGTGAGAAGCTCGCGCCCATCCTCGGCGGAATCGCCTTTTCTGCGCCGAAGTTCCCTGTGCTTTCCAATGTTACTGGCAAGCCCCATTCGTCCGATCCGGGCGAGATCAAGGCGACGATGCTCGAGCAGGTGACAGGCACGACGAACTGGGCGGCGGATGTCGAGGCGGCAAAGGCCCTCGGCTGCGACTCGTTCGTAGAGTTCGGCCCCGGCAAGGTGCTCTCCGGGCTAGTGAAGAAGATTGACCCTGCGCTCGCAACGACGAACGTCGCCGACCTCGCGTCGCTCGATGCGACTGTCGCCGCCCTCGCCTAACCACTAACCTCTAACTACTAACTGATACCCACTATGAACAACCTTAAGGGCAAAGTCGCAATCGTCACAGGCGCCGCTCGCGGAATCGGCGCGGCCATCGCAAAGAAGCTCGCCGAATGTGGCGCAGACGTCGCAATCTGCGACCTCAAGGAGGAATGGTGCGCCGAGACGGTCGCCGCGCTTGAGGCGCTTGGCGTCAAGGCCAAGGGCTACGGCGTCAATGTCGCCGTGTCGGCCGAGGTCGATGCATGCGTGAAGGCCGTCATCGCGGACTTCGGCAAGGTCGACATCATGGTCAACAACGCCGGCATCACGAAGGACGGGCTTCTCATGCGCATGTCCGACGAGGACTGGGACGCCGTCCTCAACGTCAATTTGAAGGGCACGTTCCTCTTCACGCGCGCCGTCTCTCGCCCGATGATGAAGAACAAGGCCGAGGACGGCACGCAGCTCGGCGGCTCGATCATCAACATCGCCTCCGTTGTCGGCATCATGGGCAATGCTGGACAGGCGAACTACACGGCGTCGAAGGGCGGCGTCATTGCGCTCACCAAGACGACTGCGAAGGAGCTCGGAAGCCGCAACATCCGCTGCAACGCGGTCGCGCCCGGCTTCATCCAGTCGAAGATGACCGACGTCCTTCCCGACGACGTCAAGAAGGCGTACATGGACACGATCCCGCTCAAGCGCTTCGGCACGGCCGAGGACATCGCGAAGGCGGTTGCGTGGCTTGCGGGCGACGAGGCGGCGTATGTCACCGGCCAGATCATTTCCGTAAACGGCGGAATGATTGGCTAAGTTCGCCATTGACAACGGCGCGCCGATATGAGATAATACGCGCCACTTCTTACTTATTGGGGATATAGCTCAGTTGGTAGAGCGTCTCAATGGCATTGAGAAGGTCAGGGGTTCGACTCCCCTTATCTCCACCACCGAAAAGACCGCCTTAGGCGGTCTTTTTGCTTTAACCCCAGCCCGTTTCGTTCTTTCGCTAATTTGCCGAAAGTCTCAAAATCGTCGTTGACGCTACAACGAGGAATGTGGTATTATACCCTCTGTTGGCAGATTTTGATTTATAATCTAAAATTGTCGGAGGACAAATGTACATACAGCGCTTTATGGATGGGTTGCTCGCTAAGGCGATGAAAACCAGCAACTCGGTATTGGTCACTGGTCCGCGCCAAGTCGGAAAGTCCACTATGATTTCCCATGTACTTCCCAATCTGCGCTATGTGACGCTGGATGACCCTTTTGTCGAAGAGCAGGCGAAGAACGATTCCCGCACCTTCATGCAGCTTAATCCTCCGCCCGTTGCTATCGACGAAGTACAGCATGCGCCTGTTTTGTTCCGCTTCATCAAGATGGAGACAGACAAGAATCGCAGAGCGAAGGGTCTTTACTGCCTTTCCGGTTCGCAGCCGTTTCAGCTGATGCAGGGGGTGAGCGAGTCACTGTCTGGTCGTGTTCGCATACTGGAAATGAACGGACTGTCCCTGCGGGAGATTGCGGGCGATTCATTCGCGGAGCGTGTGCTGCCGACGGACGAATACATGCTCTCGCGCTCAAAGACCGCAAAGGATCCTGGGTCAATCTGGAAAATAATCCATCGAGGTGGTTATCCAGAACTGCAAGATCCCGAAGTGGACTGGAATTCCTATTACGCCGACTACGTGAAGACCTATCTTGAGCGAGACGTGCGCAGTCTCAAGGCAGTACACGATCTTGCCGCCTTTCGCCAGTTCATGGTCGCCGCAGCTTCTCGGACGGCACAGGTCTTGAACTACTCCAACATCGCCGACGAGATTGGCAAGGATGTCGGGACGGTCAAAAGCTGGGTGTCGATTCTCGAGACTTCTGGAATCGTATATCTGTTGCAGCCGTATGCGTCGTCGGAACTCAAGCGGGCGATTCGCGCTCCAAAACTGCATTTCAGGGACATGGGGCTTGTGGCCTATCTTACACGCTGGCTGTCGGCTGAGTCTCTGGCGTGCGGCGCGATGGCCGGGGCCGTGTTCGAGAGCTTTGTCGTCTCGGAGATTCTCAAGAGTTTTTCCAACGCGGGACTTGAATACCGGAATTTCGTGTCGTATTACCGTGGCCGTGACAAGATTGCAGTACAGCGCGAAGGGCAGCGGGTCGAGGTGGCGTCCGAAATAGACCTTGTCATCGAGGAGAATGGAGTGCTCTATCCCGTCGAAATCAAGAAAAGCTCATCGCCAAAGTCGAACGACGCCGCTGCGTTTGTTGCCTTAGACAAGATCAAGGGCAAGAAGCGCGGGCAGGGGGCTATCATTTGTAATTGCTCCACGCCGATGCACTTGCGTGACAATCTACTGGCTTTCCCTGTCTGGTATCTGTAGCGCGGCTGATTCGCTATTGCGCCAATTAGACAAAAGTGGTACAATATTAGCAACATTGGACAAGCCCGTGTCGGGCATGCCATTTTGAGAAAATACAGCAGCGAGGTGCAAATCATGAAGCCAACAGCCGCGAAAACAGTGTCAGTCAGACTAATTCATCCTAATCACATGCCAAGAATGGCAACATATCTTCTCTCGCTGCTTTTGGCTTGCGCGGTGACATGTGCGCAGGCGACGACGTATTATTGGAAGGGATCGACGGATACGTCGTCTTCCGGGACTGGTGGGGCGTGGTCAACCCTCTCCAACTGGTCAACGGAGGGCGTAGGTGGTGCCGATGCAACAACGCTTCCAGGCGCTTCCGATAAGTTCTACGGCCTCGAGAACCGTGCCATTGACCTGGAAGGGCAGGAATGGACAATCGGCGGATGGGACTCGACGGGGGACTGGAATAGATACAATATGGCTTTGTGGAACGGCACGCTTAATGTTGTAGGCGATGTCATGACGCACAGTGATACCATCTACCTTCGTCCAGGAGCAAAACTTGTCTTTGCCAAAGGTGCGACTTTCACGCCTGCGCTGAATGATGGTGGTGTACACTATCAATGGGTCAATAGCGGCACGGAACTGAATATTCTCGGCAATTTGAATATCTACAAATACCAAATGGTTGTGCATGGGGGTGGTGTTGCTGTAATCAACCCCACCAAGTGGGATATCTGCAATAATACGCAGCAGAAATCCTTCTTGAAAACAGATGGTGGCGAGCTGGAACTTCCGAACGGTATTTCGTTCAGCTCGGGGTCTACAGGGTCCGGGTTTGGCTTCTCTCTTGAACTGGAAAATAATGGAACGATAGTCCTTGGCGGACCAGTTAAGAAGAACGACAAACCCGGATTTTATGCTGCGTCGTTTTCAGATGGCACGCTCCGTGTCACAGGTGACGTGTCCTTCGACTTCGATTCCGTTACAATCTCCGCAGCTTCCTCTTTGACGCTTGATGTTGACGCGGGCGCGTCGATAGACCTCTCCTCATCTACATACGGCGCCGGCGCCACCGTGACCAAAACTGGCGCGGGCGATTTCGTATTTCAGAACGGAATGACGCTTCCCGACACTTTCGTGGTGAGTGGAGGCGCCGTGGCTCTCAGCTCGTCTGGCTCGTATGACTTGACCGGCATCACCTTCGACACCAACGGCAAGGTCAAGGTCGGCGCGGCAGGCATCACGCTTACTGCGTGGGACAACTCGCTTCTATCCAACGGCGGCTTCGTCGCAGCAATCGCCTCGCCAGTCGCCGGATCGACGATTTTAACCTGCGCCGACGCCTCTGTCCTCGCGCTGGCGCGGACCGGCCTCAACGAGACGCTACCCGAGGGCTTTGCCGTGAGGATTGAAGGCAACGATCTTGTCGTTACATCTGCCTATGTTTTCAACTCGACCACTGTTACCGACCTTAACGACCCAGCCGGCTGGGCGGGCGGCGCCGTCCCCAGCAACAAGGTTGTTACCATCATGGGTGCAGGCGTCTCTCCGACAACCACTGATCTGCCGCCTTTTGCGGGCATCACGATTCAGGACGGCGCCTCGCTCACCATCCAAAACGGAGGGACGCTCCCGTCCGTCACGTTGGCGGACTCCGCGGCACTTGCCATTGGTTCGGGCACGGTCACTCTTGCCGGGGTGCTCTCGACACAGTCGTATGGTGCTACTGTTCCGTCTATTTCCATCGCATCTGGCGCTACTTTTGAGGTTTCCGGCGGAACCACGTTTACCGACTGTGCGCTCTCGGTCGCTGGCACCCTTGCTGCTACAACTTCGGGTGATTTGGTGCTTGGCTATGCTACGGCAGGTGCATCTGCTTCGTTTGGTCTGACGGTGAATGGAGGCACGATCTCCACCACGGCTGGTGACATCCGCTTTTTCTGTCCGGTCAGTGGTGGTACCGTCTCCCCAATCGGCACCGTCGCCTTCACTGGCGCGACATTCTCGCATGACGACGACCACGGATTTTTCTTCGGCGTGAACAATCCGGCGTCTGAAGCGGTGAACTTTATTTTTAACGGTACCACGCTCAACTATCCCAAGCGTGGATACTACACTATTTCTGGCGGAGCGGCGCTTTCGTTTGTCAATGGTGGCTCGCTTTACCGTGCAAACAATCAGAACGAAAAGTTCACATTGACGGTTTCCGGTCTTGCGAGTATTATCCTCGGCGAAGGAACTTCCTCGCTCATTGGCGAATCCTCCAGTTCTGGCGGGTCCGTCGGCAATGGGGCCATGACTTTCTCGCCCGATACAGATGGGTTCGTTTCGCTTGTCATCAGCAATGCAACATGGGAAACATACCACTCTGCCGGCAATGAGAAAGCCGTTGCCGAAATCTACGGCAGTTCCGTCCACACGATCAACCAGAACAACTACAACCGTGCCCAGCCGTTTGCCGGCTTCAAGGCCGTTAATCTGAATGCCGATGCGACGCTGACGATCAGCAACAACGTTGACTCGGCGGGTCTTGACTTCTCCGAAACGTTTACCGGCGCTGGCTCTCTCTTCTTCTCGACGCCACGTTCTACGACGCGTACGTTCAACTTCAAATCGACGACAAGCACGGCGACGGGAACGCTTGCGGCTGATCCCGCCAAGAACGACGCTCTTGTCATCGCCTCGACGGCGACATGGGGTGGCACCGTAGTGTGGAACGGAAAGGCGTCTATCAGCCACTCCTCTACAGCAGACGACATGACCTTCGGCGGCATCGACCTTGCCTCTGATTTCACCTATCGTATCTGGGGTGATGGCACTTGCGATCACTACACGCTCACTGGCGAGGGTTTCGTGGACAACGGCGGCAATATCGTCATTACCGTCGCAGACGGATCGGAGGCGGATCCGGGCGACAGTTGGACTCTCGCCCGCGTGCCCGCTGGCACTGTAGTGCCGACGTCGTTAAGTTCTTCATGGGCAATAACCGCACAGGCCGTTGACGGCGATGACAGCGTGGTGGATATCGTTCTCTCGCCTGTCGTATCCGACTACACTTTTGAATCCACCGAATTCTGCGACCTCACTGCTGCTGACGGGTGGTCATGTGGATACGTGCCGACAAACGAAAACGTCAAAGTGACGGGTGCCGGCGTTGTTGCCACAATTTCCAATGCCGCGGCATTCCCGACATTTGCATCCATTGCCGTCCGCAACGGTGCGACGCTGAAGGTGCTTGCAGACGTGACGCTTCCGCCGCTCACAGTGGACGCGACCTCGAAGGTCGTGTTCGGCGACAACGAAACGGCGGTTGCTGCCACGCTTGACGCAACGCTCGTCACGGGGTATGATGCGACGACGGAACCTGTGTCGCTTCCTGTCATTGAGGTTGCAACAAATGCAACGCTTACTGTCGCTGCTGGGATGAAGTTTAGGAATGTTGACTTTAGACTGTACGGCACGATAACAAAGCCCTCCACCTCGGATGTCTCGCCCGTGTTCGGTTATGCAGAGAACGGCGAGACAAGCTATCTTGCCTTCACGGCCGATGGCGGCGTTTTCGACCTCCACGCCAATAACGACAGCGTCAACAACGGAGCCGTATTCATGGTGCGTCCGGAAGTCGGAGGAGTGGTTGTTCCGGTCGGGACCATTGTGCTGCGGAACGCAGTCCGCAACGTCACGGGATGGGCCGACTACGGCACCTGGGATTTTGGTCTAAACAATCCGACAAGTGTTCCGTTTGATGTTCTTGTCGACGGCACGCATATAGACGTCAGCGGCTATTTCCATGCAGCTGGCGCGGCGCACCTCACGCTCGTCAATGGCTCATACATCCGTCGTAACACCTCCTGCCTTGGCCACTACTATAGTATGGCCATACAGGGTTCCGCTACCATAACCGTCGAGGGAGGGTGCTACATCGACTTCACGACAAACGACGGCCAGTTCGGCATTGACAGCCAGTCGGCAGTGGATACTGTCACGGTGCGCGACGGTGGTGCTTATACCGTGTCCTACAACTCATCTGGCTTCGTTTGCGGCGTCTTTGTCTCTGATGGCGGTGTCCTCGGCGTGACGAAACTTGCCACGCGCTCTCGCACCGACCTTTTGCGCGGCTTCGGCTCTGCCCGTCTCGATGGCGACCTCTTCATCCAGTCCATCAACATCGGCACTGGTAGTGTTAACTGGGACCGTCACACGAAGATGGCGAATGTGCCGTTTACAGGCACAGGCGATGTCGTCATCACCAACGGTGTTCCGGAGTATCCGTTCACTGTGACGATGGTTAACGGTGCTAACACGGCGACAGGATCTATCAAGGTTGACAAGGTGGAAGGAGACGCCGAGACGGCGCTATTCTTCGCGGATGGTGCGAACTGGGCGGGAACGGTTGTTGCGGGGAATGTGTCGCTTACCAACACCACTGATGGCGCGGCAGCCGCGACGGCGACGTTTGGCACGCTTGACCTTGCGTCTGAATTCAGTATCCGCGTGTGGAAGGAGAACGGCAACATCGTTACGAACGACATGGTGAATGTCGGACGATACGAGAATAATGGCGGCAAGCTTGTGCCGACGATGATGACGGATGATGTTGACTTTACGATTGGTGAGATGATTACGATAGGCAAGATCGCGAAGACCTCGCCAAATCCCGCCCTCAAGGTGGGTTGGTCCGCCAAGCGCTTTGCCATCGACGGCGACAATGAAAACGAAATTCTTGTAGCTAAGAAGGGCGTTGGGCTGCAGATCATCTTGAAGTAGTGTTGCGGCGGCAGGTTTGCGATGAGGATTCTGCAGAGCGTCGTTGCCTTGTTTGTGGCGGCGACGCTTGAAGCCGCAACGCTTGAATCTACGGTTTCCTTCGTCGACGGGAAGGAGCTTCTAGAGAACCCCGGAAGCGGGTATGCTGGTGGCAATTGGTCGGCGCTTTCTCCCGACATGCCTACGAGCGGCGAGGATCTATGCTCTTCGTCCGCCAACTGCACGAAACTCTGGAGCATGCACAAATTCTCTAAGGGGTATGTCTATGGCGACACGTATGCTGTCCAGACGAACCACTACGCCCATATCACTAACTTCGTAGGCGGCGCAGACCTGCCACTTACGGAGAAGGCGCTGTTGTCAGTGTCAAACTCCTTGGTCAAGTGCCGTAGGAATGGCGGAACCTGCATCCCACGCTTCGCCTATACATGGGATGGATGGGGCGGAGCGGAGCCGGACGACTTTGAGATGATCATTGTACATATCCACCAGCTCGGAGCCGTGCTCTCTCAGTTCCGCGATGTCGTGCCGGCCGTTGAATGCGGCATAATAGGCGCGTATGGCGAGATGCATACGTCAAGATACACTGGACGTGAGTATCAGAACCGCGTAGTAGGCGCATGGCTGGAGAGTCTCCCCGACGACATGGCGCTGCTTGTCCGTTCGCCCTCTGTCTGGATGAAGTACTTGGACACTACGACATCGGCATTCATTGGTGGCGGCATGGACTCGATGGACCAGATGCTACGTTCGCGAATGGGTTTTTACAACGACGGTTATCTCGGTACTGATTACGACTATGGCACATGGGGTGGCGGTGGCGGCACGACTACTTGGAGTCGAAACGAGGGAAGATCCTTTCTGAAGGGGCAGGCCGTTCCGTACGGCGGCGAGTTTGCAGGCGTGTCGACGAGTTATTTCGACGAAAATGTGCATCTTCTTGAACCGTCGCGCTTCAACATAGTGTCGGAGTGGTATGACACGCATCTTTCGTACCTCAGGACAATTCGCGCCTACAATATGACTGTCGTTCAGAAATTGACTAACACGTTCTTCTCGTCGTCCTCTTGGGCATTTGACGGGATGCCTGGGCTTTCAGAGTATGAAGGTGTCGATCTTCGCAAGTTCTGCGAAGACCACATGGGCTATCGATATGTCGTCCGCGGCGTTTCTTTCGAGGGGCGCACAGGTGGGGCGAGGTTGGATGTCGAGATAGAAAACACAGGTTTCGGGCAGCTCCTTTTCGATGACCTGATCGAGGTCGTGCTTTCGGGCGGTGGGGTGTCGGCAAAGGCACCTCTTGTCGGGGATGCCCAGACATTGTTGCGCAATATTCGCGGTGGGTCGACGGCGGTCGTTTCGTTCGACTTCGACTATCCTGCGAATCTGCCGCCTGGTGAATATGAACTTTTTCTCCGCGTAAGCGCTCCGCTCACCGATGAGACGGGAGATGGTCTTCCGCGGCGTCCTGTGCGCTTTGCCAACGACGAATGCTGGAATGCATCGCTTAGAGCGAACAGGATATGCCGTGTTTCAATTGGCGACGGATACGACTTCGCCGAAGGAACGCTTTGGTTTTCGTGGGATCAGGACGGGCATCGCTCCATCGGCGGCAGATGGGGCGCGGGCGGAACAGAAGGCGGATTTCCAGTTAGGTCCTTTGAGCTTGACTCTGGAGTGCCGTCGGGCAAGTCGGGTGATGTATGCGTCACGGTCACGGCAGAGGCGATGGGTGAAATACCATGTCCCTCTGGTGACATGGCGAGTTTTGTTTTTCTCGGCGATCGGCAGGGCGCTCCCGTGCCGCACGGCTATTGCGCTGGTGGATGGCGGCGGCTTTATGGCGTTGAAGTAGAGGAGGGGTCTCAGGTCGAGGTCAAGATTTGCGTAGCGGGAAAGTTCGTCCAGTATTCAATCAATGGAACGGCGCTTCATGACGAGGATGGTCAAAAGTGGCTTCCGTCGGCTGTAAAGCCATCGCGAATATCCGAACTTTCCTTTGCCGGATTAGGCGAGTCTCGCGATTTCTTTGGGATCATCGGCTCAGATGGTGAAGCTGCGTCGTTCAGGATCATCTTGAGGTAATATGTCGCCGTGCAGTGTGAATTCCCCTTGTCGGGTGAAAGGTCTAAATGATATAATAGCGATAAACAAAGGCAGGTTTATATGACATATAGAATCATAATTGCGGTCGCGGCGGGCACGTTGCTCGGCGCATGGGCGAATGCGGCGGAGATCAAGACGATTGAGCCGGTCGAGGGCGCGGTCGTGCCGCTTCTTACGGATGCGCAGAAGGCGTATTTGGATATGCCGAACGATTCGCGCCGCGAGAAGTTCGTGGACGCAAACTTTCGCAGAAACGTGATGGGCCATCCGGCGGAGCAAGTTCCCGGCGAAAAGAAGGCGCGAGAGGTCTACTGGCCGAAAACCGTCCGGCTCGCTTGGGAGCCGGTAGACGGTGTAGACGAGTACAAGGTGACGGTCAAGGATGCAAAGAGCGGTGCAATCGTTATTGATCAGTCCGTAAAAGGCACCTCGGTCAATATCGACAACCTCGAAATTGCAGCCGAATACTCGTGGACCGTTTCCGGCGGCGGCGCGACAGGCGGCGGAAAGTTCAAGACCGAGGACCGTGCGCCGCGTCTTGTCCGCTTCCCGGGCGTGCCGAACGTGCGTGACATCGGCGGATGGATTGGTCTCGACGGCAGGCGCGTCCGGCAGGGGTTGGTGTTTCGATCGGCTGGGCTCAACAACAATGCTGCCATGGCGTACTACTCGGTTGACGAGCTGCGGAAGATGGGCAAGGACAAGGAAGTGAAGGAGGCCGCCGAAGAGGCGAAGAAGCGCCTCGACCAGTTGCTCGCCTGGCAGGCCGATCCAAAGACGATGGACCTCAAGGACGAGGAATATGTAGACTGGGCAAATCGGCATCCGGGCGAGCCTGTCGCAAAATTCCTCTCGTCTCGCGTCCACAAGGCGAAGAAGGAGCTAAAGGCGGGTGGCAAACCGAAAGTCGAGAAGGGAATGGAGACCGGCAAGAGCCGCGTCGAGGGAGAGAACGGGGAGTACATACGAAAGCATTTTGGAATCAAGACGGACATAGACCTCAGGTCCGACAAAGAATGCTTCGGCATGACCGGCTCTCCACTTGGCCCTACAGTTAAGTGGTTCCATTATTCCTCAAGCGCCTATGGCGGGATGCAGGGTAGCTGGGGCAAGGAAGAGTTTGCGAAGGTGTTTCGCGTGTTCCTTGACGAAAAGAACTACCCGATCGACTTCCATTGCATTGCCGGCGCGGACCGGACAGGGTCGGTGGCGTACATCCTCTGCGGACTTCTCGGAGCGGACGAAGACCGCCTTGCCCGCGACTGGGAGACGACCGCATTCTGGGCGCATGGAGTCGACTTCTGCCACGAGCAGCGCTATGACAAGCTTGTAAACGGCTTTAAAAAGAACTTTCCGGCCGACACGGTGCGAGAGCGCCTGGAGAAGTACGTCCTTTCACTTGGTTTTACGGAAGAGGATATTGCGAAGTTCCGCGGCATAATGCTTGAATAAATTGTGGCGAAACGCGAGCACATGTGGGCGGCTACTAAAATGATGAAAAATCATAACATGTTAAGAGTGATAACCTTTACTACGGCTGTGCTTGCTGTTGGGCTTTGCGCGGCTGGGGACTATCCGTTTCAGGCCGCTGAAATGACGAACGTGTCGATACGCGCCGGTTTCTGGCTGCCGCGTTTCGAGACAAACCGCATAGTGACGGTCCAAACGGACTTCAGGAAAAGCGAAGAGACGGGCCGTATCCACAATTTCGTCGCCGCTGGCAAGCGCGAAGGGCGCGGCTTCCGCGGGAACCCGTATGACGACTCCGACGTCTACAAGATCGTCGAGGGCGCCGCCTATACGCTATCCACCCATCCCGACCCTGAGCTCGAGAAGTATCTCGACGAGCTCATCGACAATATCGCCAAGGCCCAGGAGCGCGACGGTTATCTCTACACGGCCCGCACGCTTGGCGTCAACGGCGGCATGGCGGGTCCGACGCGCTGGAGCAACATTGGCAGCAGTCACGAGCTTTACAACGTCGGCCACATGTACGAGGCCGCTGTCGCCTATTTTCAGGTCACTGGCAAGCGTACTCTTCTCGATGTCGCGATTCGAAGCGCGGACCTCATCGACCGAACCTTCGGCTTTGGCGCCACGCAGATCAAGGATCCGCCCGGGCACGAGGAGATCGAACTCGCTTTGTGCAAGCTCTACCGCGCCACTGGAGAAGGGCGCTACCTTGCACTCGCAAAGACGTTGCTCGACCTGCGCGGACGCAAGGACCTGCGTCGCACATGGGGCGCGGATCTCCAGGACCATCGGCCCGTAGTGGAGCAAACCGAGGCCGTTGGCCACGCCGTCCGCGCCGGCTACCTCTACTGCGGCATGGCGGACGTCGCCGCCCTGTCGGGCGATTCGTCGTACATGAAGGCCATCGACGCGATTTGGGAGAACGTCGTCGGCAGAAAGCTCCATTTGAACGGCGGCATCGGCGCACGGCGCCATTTGCGCTACGCCGACGCCTCCCTTGGCAGTGCGTGTGAAGCGTTTGGCGACGACTACGACCTGCCAAACGAGGAGGCGTATCTCGAAACCTGCGCCGCAATCGCGAACGCCCTCTGGAACCAGCGCATGTTTCTCATGCACGGGGACGCGAAGTACGTCGACGTGATGGAACGCACTATCTACAATGGATTCCTGAGCGGCATCTCGCTTGGCGGCGACGAGTTCTTCTACCCGAATCCGCTTGCGTCGGCGGGCTCTTACGCGCGCTCGAAGTGGTTTGGCTGCTCTTGCTGTCCCGTGAACATCGTCCGCTTCATTCCGCAGATTGCGCAGTTCGCATACGCCAAGCGCGGCGATGCGGCTTACGTGAACCTCTTCGTGGCGAGTGACGCGAAGCTGCCGCTTGCGAGCGGCGTTGTGCGGCTCTCGCAGGAGACGGAATATCCCTGGAGCGGCGCTGTGCGAATCACCGTGGACCCCGAGGCCGATGGTGCGCGGTTCGCGCTCAACGTGCGCGTTCCTGGCTGGTGCATAGGGTGTCCTGTGCCGAGCGACCTCTACGTGCAGACGGAGCCCGGTTCGCTTGCCGACTTCTCCGTGAAGGTGAACGGCAAGGCGTTTTCCTTCACTCCTGCTAAGGGCTACTGCTCCATTTCCCGTGCGTGGAAGAAGGGCGACGTTGTGGATGTCTCGATGAACATGCCAGTTAGGCGAATCAAGGCGCATGACGCGGTGAAGCAGGATCGCGGCCGCCTCGCTGTGGAGCGCGGGCCGATTCTCTACTGTGCGGAAGGAGTGGACAACGACGAGCGCGTGCTTGACGCGGTCGTGGCGGCGGACGCCGTGTTTTCGCCGACGACGTGCGATATTCTCGGAAACGTCTACCCGGCTCTCTCCGTGCCGGCGACCTCCGTGCGCCTAGGCCTCCACAAGACGAGCATCGAGAAGACGACACTGAAACTTGTTCCTTATTTTGCGTGGTGTCATCGCGGCGCAGGCGAGATGCAGACCTGGTTCCCGACGGCGATCGAATACGCAAATGCGTCGCGCGCCTTGACGGTCAAGGCGTCACACTGCAATTTTTCGGACAGCAAGCGCGCCGCGATTGACGGCATATTGCCAAAGTCGTCGGATGACAAGACAATTCCTCGGCTCACGTTTTGGGACCATCTTGGCACTAAGGAGTGGACCGAATGCACATTCACCGAAGTAGAGGAAGTAAAAGGCGTGGAAGTCTATTGGTTCGACGATGAGCCAAGCGGCCGCTGCCGGCTGCCGGCATCATGGCGAGTGCAGTGGCGCGCGGACGGAAAGGCGCCGTGGCAGGCCGTCGCCGTTGACGGTCCAGTGGCCAAAGATAAGTTCTGCGTAATCGACTTCCCCGAGCCCGTAAAGGCCAAGGCGGTGCGAATCGACGTCTCGCTGCAGAAGGACTTCTCCGGCGGCATCCTCGAGTGCCGATTCAAATAGCATAACCCTTCATGCCAGAGATGAAGGTCAGAAACATCACTCACAGTTGAGAAGGGATAAAACCATGACAGGAAGACGAGATTTTCTCAAAGGGACACTGTGGATGGGCGCGGTCGCCCTCGCGGCGGCGGCACTTGCCGAGACGCCTGACTTGACTTGTTCGATGCAGTTTCTCTGCAACCCCAACCTGTCGCGATGGCCCACAAAGAGCTCAAACGACGGCCGCGCGCGTTCCATGACAACGATTGTTCCCTACAAGGGAAAGCTATACGTCTCTGGCGGCTGCTGGGACCCGAACATGGGCTATGCGCCTATTTTCGCTGTAGATCCCGCGAATGGCTCCTACGTGCGCGAATATCAGGCAGGTTCAGAGCGTTTCGACTACTTTCGAGAGGACTCCGCCGGACGGCTCTATGCACCCGTTACCGACCAGCACGAGGACGGCCCTAACTGGGGCGCTCTTTTCCGCAAGGATCTCGATGGGAAGTGGAAGTGCCTGAAGAACATCCCGCGTGGCAGCCACTCTGCTGGCCACTGGGGCAACATAGACAACCAGGGGTATGCAATCCACATGTGGGATCTTTGCTGCTGGAAGGGCAAGGTGTTTACCGCTGGCTATGGCATCGCCTATGGGCCAGAGGGTTCGGACGACATGATGAAAGACGCCACCCCGTCTTTAGCCACTCTTGGGCGCAGACGCTTTGAGATAAGTAACGGGTGGCAGCTTGTGGATCGCCGATTCACGGCGTTTGTGCCGTTCGACGACGACCTCTTCTGCATCACCCTCAACGATGCGCGTACGTGCAAAAGGGACGAAAACCAGTTCGAGGAATGGCGATTCAATACGTCAACCGGGGTGTTCGACTTAGAGATGCGGGCATGGAGCGAAATCGCGCCTGACTTGACTGATAACGACAGGTCGGTCGTCGGCTCGTCGGAATTTGCATACGTGTCGCCGTTGGGTGCAGTGCCGTTCAAGGGTCGCGCAGTCTATCTTTTCGGAACGCAAAGCACAGAAAGCCCGAGGCCCTGGTGTCTCTACAGCGCGGCGAACGTGAATCACCATGTCAAGGCGACGAAGGTGAACCTTGGCGAAGGGGTTTACCCATTCAGCATTTCGACGTACACGACGAAGAAAGGCGACAAGCTTCTGAACGTCCTTGCCGCGCAGTTCGACCCGACAGACCGCATGGTCATCAACAGCGTCTGGGAGTCGCGAGACGGCGTTTCCTTCAAGAAGCTCTTCACGTTCAAGACAGGACAGCAGGCGAGCGCGCTTGCGCGGACAGACGCCGGCTTCTTCGTCGGAATCGGCTGGCGCTTCACGACGCTGTGGAAGCTCGCCTGCAAGGACGGCGCCTCAGGCTCCTCTGGAGACGACGTCTCGGGCGCCATATACAAGATACCATTCAAAGTAACAGGAGGTAAACAACGATGAAATCCATAATTCAGCTCGCTGCCATCGTCACATTTGCCGTTGTGCAGTCCGCGCAGGCGGCGCCTACCGTCACGTTCGACGGCGACGCAATCACGGTGACTGTTCCCAGTGGAACTGCGGCCGATGGTTCGACGCTCGCGCTCTGCTGGGGCAGGGATGACGCAGGCGCGGTGTTCGGGAAGTGGGGTCACTACGCCATCCTCAGCGGGGACGTGGCCGCCACCGGCGGCGTCTATGCAGTTTCGGCCGCAACGCTTGGCGTCGCCGCCGAGAACGTGCTACGCGCCTGCATAGTGGAGCCATACAAGGTCGTCGAATACGTCTATTCGACGACGGGCACTGCCGGAGGGAGCGCATCGGACGGCAAAAAGACCCTTGCGGTGGAAACAGGCGTACGGGCTAAGACGGGGCTCAGGGTAAAGACGAAGATGCGCTGGCTCGCCCTCGGCGACTGCGATTTCTGCGGCGGGCGCTACACGAGCGGCGACTCGACGCGCATATTCCCCGTTCACACCTACCAGAACAAGTGGCTTCTCGGCTATGGAAGCAAAACGACGAATACGGTGGCGTGTTCGACCGGCGTCGACTACGAAGTCGAGTCCAGGTTGTATGCCGGTTCGCAGGCGATGTGGGTTGACGGGGCGAAGATCTACGAGCTCAACGAGAGCGGCGAAGTCGACGCCGGCGGGCAGTGCGCAGCCTTCGCGGCCTACTATCCTTCCCGTGCAAAGCCCATCTCCATCGTTTCGCACGCGCGCTGCTACTACCTCAAGATGTGGGAGAACGGCGACGCGGAGGAAAACCCCGAGGGCGACCTCGTGCGCGACTTCGTGCCGGTCAAGGACTCGCTCGGCCACGGCGCGCTCTACGACAGGGTTACGGGCAAGGTGTTCAACTCCGTCTATTCTGGCGCAGACCCTGTGGAATACCTTTCTGTCGGCGATGAAACGGGCGACGAAGAGTATGAGGTCACGATAGCCGGAGCGGCGGTGGAATTCACGCCTCCCGGGCAGGTCGTAGGCGATTTCCACGCGCGTCTCCGCGGGTGGACGCTTACGATTACGGTTGATCCCGCGGCGGTGACCAACGATGCAATGGCGCTTTGCGTCGGCATCGGCGGCACGGACTGCGGCCCTGACGTAAACGACTGGGAGCGGACGGTGGTCGTAGCCGATCCACTTCCTGCCATCGGCGGCGTCTATCGCGTCAGCCTCGGAAATGGCGTTGCCGCAAACAGCATGGTACGTCCGTTTCTCGTGCGGAAGTTCTCGACCGAGGAGCTCTCCTACCTCAGGTCCGACGCAAACGCATATGACAGCCAGTATCTTCACACGGGCGTTCCCGCCAAGTCCGGCACGCGCGTCGTCACGAGGATGAGCTGGGACAACAAGAGCTTCAACGGCGGCGACCAGAGCTACTTCGCGGCGAAATATTCAACCGGCAGCGCAGACCGCCTCATGATGATCCACTGCTATCCGAGCCAGTGGGGCATGGGATATGTCGGAGGAAACTGGAGCAAGGGCGCGATCACGAATGGAAAGGTGTGCGACGTGGAGGCGAAGGCATACGTCCGCTACCAGATGCTCAAGGTTGACGGGGACGTTCTCTATACGGGGAGCAACTCGACGGCCCTCGACTTCTCGCCTGCGGATTTCGCGGTGTTCGCCTGCAGCTACAAGAATCCCGACAGCGCGTCGGCGGCCCACGGCGGCACAGGGCTCTGCTCCGCGTCGACCTGCTACTACCTGAAGATATACTCCAATGGAGACGAGACGACGAATCCTGACGGAGACCTCGTGCGCGACTTCATTCCTGCCCGCCGCGACGGCGCGCTCGGCCTTTGGGACAAGCTCGGAGAGAAGTTCTACCCTGCGCAGGGCGGCTCCTTCTCTGGGGGCGAGGTCGTCTCGGTACTGCGGCAGAACGACTATACGACATGCCAGGCGGCTGCCCCAATGCGACTGCAGACGGGTGGTCTCATTATGATCGTGCGGTAGATGAAGATGAAGACGGCAACGATGTTCGCCGCGCTGTGCGCGGCTTCACTGGGGTTTTCCGCGGAATGGAAGCCGGCGCCGGCGACCATTTCCACGAAATGGGGGGCGGACGTGTCGCCGGAGAACGCGCTGCGCGAGTATCCGCGCCCGCAGTTCGTGCGCCACGGCGCGTGGCAGAACCTCAACGGCCTCTGGGACTACGCCGTGCTGACCGACAAGGACGACTTCGACACGATTTCAGGCCCAGTGCGCGGCCCTAAGCGCTTCGACGGCAAGATACTCGTGCCATTCGCGATCGAGTCGTCGCTGTCGGGCGTCGGAAGGACGCTCGAGCCGAACGAGCGCCTGTGGTATTCGCGCACGATAGACGTGAAGCCCGAGAAGGGGCGGCGAACCCTGCTCAACTTCGAGGCGGTCGACTTCCGCGCCCAGGTGTTCCTGAACGGCGTCGAGGTTCTCGACGTTCCGCACGAAGGGATGAACACTCCTTTCTCCGTGGACATCACGCCCTTCGCGCGCCCCGGCGAGAACCTTCTCCAGGTGGCCGTATGGGACCCTACCACCGCCTTCATCGGCTCTTCCGGCAAGCAGTCGTTCAAGCCGCACGGCTGCTTCTACACGCGCGTCAGCGGCATTTGGCAGACAGTGTGGACGGAATCCGTGCCCGACGACTACATCTCGTCATGGAAGGTGACGAGCGACGTTTCCGGCGGCACGGTGCGCTTCGACTTCGAGACGTCGCTCAGCGGCAGGGCGCCCGTTTCAGTGGAGATACTCGACGGCGGGAAGGTAGTCGCAAGGGGCGTGGGCGGCGAGGCGATACGCCTGCCCGCGCCAGTGAAGCTGTGGACGCCGGACAGCCCGAACCTCTACGATGTGCGCTTCTCGTGGAAGGAGGACAGGGCCGACGCGTACTTCGCGATGCGCTCGCTCTCCCTCGTGAAGGACGTATGCGGCACGCTGCGCTTCGCGCTCAACGGGAAGCCGCTCTTCCTCCAGGGCACGCTCGACCAGGGATGGTGGCCGGAGAGCCTTCTCACACCGCCTTCGGAGGAGGCGATGGCATTCGACATAAAGATGCTCAAGGACGCCGGCTTCAACATGATGCGCAAGCACATAAAGGTGGAGCCGCGCCGCTACTACGCGCTTTGCGACAGGATGGGCCTAATGGTGCTTCAGGACATGCCGTCGGGCGCCGGCGACCACGTCAACCGCTACGGCCTGTACCGCAGGGAGCTGAAGGACGTGGTGGACCACCTCGTAAACGTGCCATCCATCGTGATGTGGGTGCCGTACAACGAAGGCTGGGGGCAGCCGGCTGCCAAGTACACTGTCGACACCCTCGCCTGGGTGAAGCGCTACGACCCCACGCGTCTCGTCGACGGCCCTTCTGGATGGACCGACTTCGAGGACGACAAGCGCATCGCGGGAGGCGGAGGCGTCTCCGAGGCGGTCAGCCACGCAGTCGACATGCACAGCTATCCCGGACCGGGAATGCATCCGGTCAATCCCCGCCGCGCGAGCCTGCTCGGCGAGTTCGGAGGCATCGGATACCGCGTCGAGGGCCACCTCTGGAAGCCCGCCGGGGAGAGCTGGGGATACGTCAGCGACGCGGAGCTGGAGAAGTCGTTCGGCAGATACGCCGAGATATCCGCCAAGCTCGCAGTGCTTGCGCGCGACGGCCTTGCGGGCAGCGTCTACACGCAGACCACCGACGTGGAGCTCGAGATCAACGGGCTCGCCACATACGACCGCAAGGTGGTGAAATACGACCTTGCCCGGCTCCGCGAACTGCACGAGGCGGTCTACCGCTCGGCAGACGAGGGGGCGAGCGTCCGCCGAGAGGCGGCAACCGTGTTCCCGCGCCAGTCGGACGGATGGAGCTACAGCTTCGACGGCAGGGAATGGAAGACGGGCAGGGCTGGCTTCGGGAACGACGTCGTCAAGGAACACGCCGGCGCCAATGTCGCGACCGGCTGGACCACGGGGGAGCTGTGGGCAAGGCGGAAGTTCGAGTGGAGCGGCGGCAAGTGCCTGACGGCATGCGTCGACATGTTCCACGACGAAGACGTGGAGCTTTTCGTCAACGGCACGAAGATATTCTCGAGGAGAGGGTTCAACACCTCCTACCAGAGGTTTTCGATAGACCTCGAGGCGTTCAAGGGCGCCCTCAGGGAAGGGGAGAACGAGTTTTCGGCGCACGTCGTCCAGACGAGCGGCGGTCAGTACTTCGACTGCGCCCTCATAGTGGAAAGGGCGCTGTGATCAGCCTGCAATGGCGTCGCCTGCGACGCCGAAGCAGTTGCGCGGCACGACCTTGACGCGGTAGTCGCCCTTTGCCTTGAGGAGAGCGGCGTCGACCTGGAACACCGTGGGCATTCCGGCCTCCTTACTGCCTGCGGGCCTGTGGAATCCGGCGGCGAACACGAATTTCCTGTCTGTGCCGCCGTCCTTCCCCGAAATCTCGAGGGCGTAGTCGAACACCCTGCCGGCACCGGGGCGGTTTGCGGCGGGGATCGTCACTTCGAGGACTTGGCGTTCCTCTGACTTTACGCCCCAGCCGCCGCGGTTCTTGCCGGTAGTCATGCGAATGGCGAGCGCGGCGCCGGTCGGGAACTGCGGGGCAAGGCTTGCCGCCGCGCGCGGTTCGAAGGCAAAGGGCAGCGGTTCCTTCACTGGAAGCGGCGCGGCCCAGTCGGCGCCCAGCTTCTCCATGCTCCCGAAATCGCGGCGTTCGAAGACGACGAGGCCGTCGTACACGCGGGCGACCATCCCCTGGTGGCCGTCGCCCGTTGACATCCTGCGCATAATCTTCTTCCCGTTCTCCGCCGCTTCTTCCCTGTTGCTGTTGTCGTTCTCGCGCCAATACGGCCTGAGGTCGCCGTATTCGAGTCCAGTATAGCTTAACGAGCCGACGTCTATTGCCGTGAATGCACCTTGCCAGATTGCCTTCTCCTGGGTGAGCGACGCATGTGAATGACCGGTTAGCGCGATGGCGTTGTGGTATTGCGAGAGCGTCTTCGTCAGACGGCCGTCGTCGTGGCCCCAAAGCCACGGACCGTGGCAAGTGTCCTTTGGCGGTGGATGCTGGATGTAGAAGAACGGCTTCGAAGGGTCTATAGTCGATCCGTTCTCCTTAAACCATTCAGGCGCCTGAGGTACGCCGGTTTCCCAAAAACCCTTGCACCAGTCTGCGGTCCAGTGAGCGCCAATGAACGTATAGCCCTTGACCTCCTTGCGCCAGACAGGCGAATACTCCTCGCCGAATGCCTTCTTCCACGCTGCGGCGAGATCGGTGCGAATCGTGTGCTTGGAACAGTCCGCGCCGAACATCCATATTCCGGCGTCGTTGTACTTGAAGCCCTCCCAGTCGTGGTTGCCGTATACGAAAAGCCGCTCTACATGTCTTCCGTCAGGGGCTGTGTCGCCCGGAAATACCGACCGCCATATCCGCCCCACCTCTTCAAGTTCTTCGATATAGCCGCGGTCCGCGAGGTCGCCGCTTATGGTGACTCCGTCCACGCCTTGATTGCGGAACCATTCAAGCGTCTTGCGGAACATCTCCCCGCCTTCGAAGGAATTCTTGCCGTCCTTGCGTACAAGCCGAATGTGGATGTCGCTTATGATTCCAAGCGAAAGCCTCGGCTTGGTCGCTTCTGGCAGCAGGCTGGAACCGTAAAGCCCGCCTGCAAACATCCCCCAACCGAAGAGCCCAAGGGCTCCCTTTGCGAAATCCCGTCTGCTTGTTCTAATCATTAGGCTCTCCCTCTGCAGACAGTATATCATTTTGCCCCTTGTTTCACAATGCGGTCCTTGGCAGAGCATGGATAAGATGTTATAATGTTGACAAAAGTAGAAAGCGAGGGTAGGGCCATGACAGGAAGACGAGATTTTCTCAAAGGGACACTGTGGATGGGCGCGGTAGCACTTGCGAGCGGCGCACGGTGCGACCTTGCCGCAGGCGGTGGCGAGATGGCCACTTTTGCCGCGCCACCGCTCAGAAAGGTGCGCGTCGGTTGCGTAGGGCTTGGCAGACGTGGGCAGGGCGCAGTGCACCGTCTCGCGCAGATTCCGGGCGTTGTCATCACGGCGCTATGCGATGTCCGTCATGAAATGGTCGTCTGGCAGCGCAACTATCTCGCGAAGGCCAGCAAGCCCGCAGCCCGTGAGTTCATAGGAGAAGAGGCGTGGAAGGATCTCTGCCAATGGGATGGCGTCGACGTCATCTACAATGCGACGCCCTGGCATCTCCATGCGCCAATTGCTCTTGGAGCGATGCGTGGCGGCAAGCACGCTTTCACTGAAGTCCCCGCCGCGATGACCCTCGACGAATGCTGGGAGCTTGTCGAGACGAGCGAGAAGACGAAGCGTCACTGCATGCAGCTGGAGAACTGCTGCTATGGCGAGATCGAGATGCTCACCTTCAACCTTTGCCACCTCGGGCTTCTCGGCGAGCTTACGCATGGCGAGGGCGCGTACATCCATGATCTGCGCTGGAACAACATGAACGATTACTACCAGAACTGGCGTCTGCGCTGGAACATCCAGCACAAGGGCAACCAGTATCCGACGCACGGGCTCGGGCCAATCTGCCAGTACATGGACATAAACCGCGGCGACCGCCTCGACTACCTCGTGTCCCTCGAAAGCAAGAGCGCCGGGTTCGCGGCGTACGCGCAGGAGACCATAGAGAAGCCAGGCGACTGGAGGAAGGCCGCCGACATCCAGATGGGCGACATGAACACGACGCTGATCAAGACGGCGAAGGGCCGTTCCATCATGATCCAGCACGACGTGTCGACGCCGCGTCCCTACAGCCGCATCAACCGTATCTGCGGAACGAAGGGCATGCTTTGCGACTATCCGTACCGGCTTGCTGTCGAGATCAAGCCCGGTGCGGGCGCCCACGAGTTCAACAAGAAGCTTGCGGCCGAGTGGCGCACGAAGTACGCCCATCCGCTCTGGAAGAAAGCGGGGGAGATCGCGCAGAAGGTGGGCGGCCACGGCGGAATGGACTTCCTCATGGATCTTCGCTGGGCGTACTGCCTGCAGAACGGCTTGCCGTTAGACATGAACGTCTACGACCTCGCGTCGTGGTGTTCGCTCTGCGAACTGACGGAAAAGTCTGTGCGAAACCGCTCGTGCTCGGTGGACGTGCCCGACTTCACCCGCGGCGGATGGAAGACGACTCCGCCGCTCGGGCTCGTCGACGTGGATCTCGCGAAGATGGGGCTTGACGGCTCCGGGGTGCAGAAGGACGAATCGGCCCTTAGCGTGTAGGTGCCGCTTTGATGCCGCTGGTTTTGTGTCCCCGAATAGACGGTGGAGGAATGGCGTTTCAACAAGTCGAAGGGAATCTTCGAGTGCGAGACGCGTCTGTGGAGCGAAATTGCCCCGAACGTTGAGACAAACGACATGCTGGCCGTAGGAACGCCCAGTAAGTCCGGCTATGTCGCGCCCGTAAACGCTGTTCCGTCCAAGGGACTCGTAGTCTATGTCTTCGGCGTCGTCTCGGTGGATAGCATAAACCCCTGGTGTCTCTATAGCGCCAAGAACGTGAACCACCATGTCAAGGCGACGAAGGTGAATCTCGGCGAAGGAGTCTATCCGTTTTGCATTTCGCCGTACACGACCAAGAATGGCGACAAGCTCCTCAATGTGCTCGCCGCGCAGTTCGACCCGACAGACCGCAAGGTCGTCAACAGCGTCTGGGAATCGCGAGACGGTGTTTCCTTCAAGAAGCTCTTCACGTTCAAGACCGACCAGCAGGCGAGCGCGATTGCACGGACGGACGCCGGCTTTTTCGTCGGAATCGGCTGGCGTTTCACGACGCGGTGGAAGCTCGTCTGCAAAGACGGCGCCTCTGGCACATCGGGCGACGATGTCTCGGGCGGCATTTACAAGATACCGGACGGCAGCGTGACTCTGTAGTCGATTATTCGTGAAGTCTGCGCGCGCGTGGTATAATAGTTGCAGAAAACAAAGGAGGGTGCAGACATGTATTCCCAACGACCAAGGAGCCGTAGTTTGTTTTTCTACAGCAACTCTCTCAAATCCTGTAGATCCAAAAAAATCATAGTTGGACTTTATGTCGTCATATCTGGTTGGTAAAGTCCAGTTATAATGTTACAGTGTCGCGCTTTTGCTGTTGAAGCGGTGAGCCTTAATATGGTAAAATGTTCATACACTTGCAAAAGTGCTTGTGCTGTTGTTTTGACCAACAATGAGGCGGAAAACATGAAGGCGAAAACTCTTGGTTGTCTATTCGCGGCAGTTATGGGCCTTGTGAATGTCGCCCGAGCGGAAACGTATTCGTGGACAGGTGCTGGCGATGACAATTACTGGTCGACGGAGAAAAACTGGTCTGGAGAGGTGTGTCCTTCCAGTACTGACATAATCAAGCCGCCTGTAGCGCCGGGGGAATTCACTGTTGATCTTGAGAACACAACACACACGGTGTCCAAGTTCTCTTTTGATTCTGTGTATGATAATAACTCCCGCCGCTATCCGTCGGTGGAATTGCGCAACGGTACGCTCGTGCTCACCGATGGATTTGACGACCCTACAACTGGTACGATGGATTTGGATTCGGGAGTCATGACCGAGAGTTATACATGCCCGTTCAACCTTGTTAACGCGACATTGAAGGTTCAAAGCATGTTCAAGACCGGCTGCGCCCGGGCTAAAGGTTATCTCTTTTCTGTTGGCGACGGTAGCACTTTCGTGCTGGATCATGTGAACTTGTATGACAAGTTCACATGGATCAAGGTCTTGCCGGGTGGAACGGCGGATTTCACGTTCGGTACTACCGTGCAAAAGAACGGCGACTCCACGAGCCGGAGTACATGGTCAAATGAGGGTGGAACATTCTCTTTTCCCGCCGGGTTTACGCTTAATCGCACGGCGCAGTCTGGTTGGGGCAAGCGCGCGTCATTTCGCCTGCAGCAGCATTCTGGCGTGATGAACCTTGGCGGCAACGTGTCACTTGGCAATTCCGCGATCGACGGAGGCTGGGCGATGGGACTCTTCTTCCAGTGGTTTGGGGGGACCGTCCACGCCTTGTCAAACGTGACGTTCAACGTCGACGCGCGATACAAATACAGTTCGAGCGAGGAGCAAAAGTCGTTCATCGAATCCAATTCTGTTGTGACGGCCGAAGTCGATGCCGGCAAGACCATGGACATGTCGGTTCTCGAGCTTCGCGACGGAGTGACCTTCACAAAAACAGGCGCCGGCTCGTTAATTCTCGCCGACGTGCCGTATTCGCTCGACATTCAGGGTGGTACGACTACGTTTTCGACGAACTCTCTGACCGCGATGGGGACGCTCAAGGTCTGCGCAGGGGCGTCGTTTACGATCGCAAATGCTGGTACTACGGTGGAAAGCATTTCGAACGCAGGAACGGTAACGTTTGGGGGTCCGAACATTGCAATCGGCGGCATTGCGGAGGGTGGCAACGTCGCAGCGGGTACGTTCGCGGTGTCTGGCGACTTCTCCTTGGGCGATACTATAGTCACTACGGCAGATGCGACGCTTCGCGCGAAAATAAAGACGGACATCCGTGCGTCTCTCGCTGCGTTGGGCTTCGGAGTCGCCGAGTCCGGCAATAGTCTTGTCACCACCGACGACGTAGTCTATGTATTCAATTCGTCGGCTGTGACCGATCTCAACGCCCCGGACGGCTGGGAGAACGGTTATGTTGGCATTGCAGGCAAGGCGGTCGTGATCGCGGGTGCTGGCACGTCGGCGGTCATGGGGAAGAACGTTCCCGCGTATTCGTCGATTTCGGTTGAAGGTGGCGCCTCGCTTACTGTTGCAGCTGAACGCGAACTGCCTGCGACGACGCTTGAATCAGGAACGCAGCTGAACGTGAACGTGATTCCGTCTATGTCGTTTAGCTTCGACGACTATATTCTGAAAACCGATACGTTGGTCGGCAAGATAGATACGTCTCATGGCATTACGGAAATTACAGATATCACAGCTCTTGCCGGTGGAGGCGCTTGGGGGACCAGTTACAAGGGGAAGCTGTATGATCGTGTTGACGCCGCGCCTATCGAAAATGGCACAAAGCTTCGTGTGCAGTTTAAGAAATACGAATCGCCTTACACAAAGTGCGTAATAGTGGAGTTTTCCGCCGATGCCGAGGGCAATGTCTATGCGAAAGCCACTAAGGCGGCCTACGTCCAGGCAAACAATCTCGACTACGATTTCACTGCCGGTGGAACTTCCGTCAATATCGCGACCTCGGATAGCACGTCCAATTACGGCGTGAAGGGGCTGTCATTCACATCGCCATACACGCCGGGAGCATTGTCGGTTGCTGCAGTCGGTAACTTTGCGACGACGGGGAGCGGAACCGTAACGGTTGACGTCGCCGGGGGCAACGTTCTCGACCTTTCCGGCGCAACGGTCACGACGGCAGCGAAGCTCGTCAAGACCGGCGATGGTACGATCCTGTTCGGGGACACTCTGCCGTCTTCCATTGAAATTGCCGAAGGTGACCTTGCCGTGCGCGCTTATGTCGAATACGATTTGGCGGGTGTGACGATTGGGAGCGGTGTTGGCGTGAAGGTATGTTTTGACGGAACGTATAATTCTGCCGTCGCGCAGGTTCAGCCAAACGGCAAGACGATCTTCTTGTCGTCGGGCACATACGTCGGTGTTGGCGGCTGGAACGAACTTGCAAACTGGGCAAGCGGCGGGCTGCCTGGAGCGTCTGACGGTGTGCGAGTCCATGGCGTTGGGTCCTCGCTTTCAATCAACGATTCGACGGCGACTATGCCGGCGTCAATTACGCTCGAGGAGGGCACGTCCGCTGCCGTTTCAGACGGAATCGCACTGCCTGGCGTACACCTTGAGTCTGGCGCATCGCTTGAAGTTGTCGCAAATGCGTCTGTTTCCGTTGGCGACATTTCGGCGGAAGCGACTGCTGGAGGCCTACCGACGCTGATTGTCGCATCCGGCGCGACGCTGACAGTCCCCGCTGGTCAAAAGTTCTCAAACATCCATCTCGTTCTCTGCGAAGGCGCAACGCTCACCGAGTCTGGCGACGGTCCGCTTGTGTTCGGCTATGCGGAACCTAGCGAGACGACCTACTTTGCGATGCACGCGACAAACGCGACGATCACGGCGCTTAACTCCGCGAACGTCGAAAATTCTTCGCGGCGCGAATTTGCAGTGCCCGCCGAAGGCGGAACGGTCGTGGTAGAGGGCGACATAGTCCTCAAGGATTGCACTATTACCTACGATGCGAAAAATGGTTTTGCATTTGGTCTTAACAATCCCATGGTGCAGGCGTTCAGTGTGATTGCCGACAACACGCCGATAGATATTGGCCATCATACCTATATCGCCGGCGGTGCCCACCTTGTTCTGACCAACAATTCCGTTCTCTTCCGCAGAAGAGCCAATATTTACGGCCATGACAATGATCCAACCGACACTTACAACATCTACGTTCAGGACCGCGGCAAAGTTACGCTTGTGGATGGCGGTGAAATCAGGACCACGGTCACGAAGGCAAACGCAACCGACGCAAATGGCCATTTCGGATCGGGCGTGGTGTCGCTTAAGCCAGCCGATGAGGGTTTTGTGGGCATTGAAATCTTGGAGGGCGGAGTTGGATGCTGGTGGAAGACGTATGGTGACGGCACTGGCGTCATACGTTATGCGGGAGGAGTCCAAAAGGTTTTTCGAGGACATTGGTTTGGTAATGTGCTGGGCGGCAACCGGAGCCGTATCTACAATCGCCTTAAAGGCGTGGAGATTGCGGAAAACTGCACATTGTTGATGATAGGTTTTCATGACAATTACGGCGACAACGACGATGGCATGCATCCGTTCTACATTGATTCGCCGTTTACGGGCATGGGAGACTTTGTCGTCACAAACACATGGAACGGCAAGACATGCGAACCTCATCTTATTTCCTCGGCGAATACGTGTGTGGGTAGGATTATGGCGACCGATTGCGCAGGTACGGCCAAGGCTCGCATTTATTTCGCGAACGGGGCGAACTGGTCGGGCACGGTTGTGGCCGACGGGAAAATCTTCCTTGAGAGCGGCACGAACATCGTTTCGTTCGGCGCGCTTGACCTCCAGGCGGACTTCCCGGTCAAGGTCTGGAAGCCGGATGGCGAACCGATGACGAACGATACGCTGAACGTCGGCACATACCTGAACAACGGCGGCGCACTTGTGCCGGAGCTTGCGACGGACGGGGCGGAGTTCTCGATTGGTGACTCGTTTGTTGTCGGCAAGATCGCGAAGGACGGCGCGTTGCCGCGAGTGCCCGCTGGGTGGGTTGCAAAGAAACAGGCCATCGACGGCGACGATGCGAACGACGACCTGATTTTGAAACGCGGGATGGGCCTCCAGGTGTTGGTGAGGTAGGATGGCAATGAAGAAAGGGACGATGGCGGCGATTTTGCTGGTGCTTGCACTGGCGGCAGTCGCCGATGTGCCTGATTGCACTGAGGCGATGCAGTTTCTCTGCAACCCCAACAAGTCGCGTTGGAGCACCACGAGTGCAAACGACGGCCGCTCGCGCGCGATGACAACTATAGTTCCCTACAAGGGGAAGCTCTACGTCTCGGGTGGTTGCTGGGATCCGAATATGGGTTATGCGCCGATTTTCGCTGTCGATCCTTCGACTGGCTCCTACGTGCGCGAATACCAGGCAGGTTCGGAGCGCTTTGACTACTTCCGAGAGGACTCCGCCGGACGGCTCTATGCACCCGTTACCGACCAGCACGAGGATGGCCCCAACTGGGGCGCACTCTTCCGCAAGGATCTTGACGGGGAATGGAAGTGTCTCAAGAACATTCCGCGTGGTAGCCACCCCTCCGGCCTTTGGGGAACCCTCGACAACCAGGGGTACGCCATTCATACGTGGGACCTTTGCTGCTGGAAGGGCAAGGTCTTCACCGCTGGATACGGCATCGCCTACGGGCCTGAGGGCTCGAACGACATGATGAGAGACGCCACGCCTTGCACGTCCACCAATTATACGGCAAGTGGAACGACCCGTCGATTCAAGGCGTTTCTTCCTTTTGAGGACGATCTCTTCTGCCTTCCCTTCAACACGACGTCCTATCCATTTGAGGAATGGCGGTTCAACCAATCCAGCGGCGAATTTACGTGCGAAGAGCGCCCCTGGAGCGAAATCGCCCCAGACTTCACATCTGCCGACAGGGCTATTTCCTCTGGGAGCTATTCTGCCCCGTGCCTGACTACACCCTACAAGAACCGCGTCGTCTATATCCTTGGATATGAGCACGTGGACGCTCCAAAAACTCTCTGCCTTTACAGTGCGGAAAATGTGAACCACCACATCAAAGCCACAAAGGTTAACCTTGGCTCGGGTGTCTTCCCATTCTGCATTTCCAAGTACACGACACGCCACGGCGACGAAATCCTCAACATCCTCGCTGCAGAGTTCGACTCCGCCGACCGCACGATAGTCAATAGCGTCTGGGAATCGCGTGACGGAATTTCATTCGAGAAGCTGTTCACGTTCAAGACCGACCAGCAGGCGAGCGCGATTGCCCGAACCGACGAAGATTTCTATGTGGGCATTGGATGGCGTTTTGCGACAGGGTGGAATCTCGCGTGCAAGGACGGCTCGTCTGGTAATGCGGGTGACGATGTCTCCGGCGACATCTACAAAATATCGTTTTCGCGAGTGTATCGCCCTATGGAGCTTGGCCGTGCCGTTTCCGTCGTAAAGGACAACGGGACGTCAGCGCGACTTTCCGTTACTGTGACTTGCCTTGAGGCGCCGTCGGCGTCGTTGGCGCTCGCCTTAAACGGCACCACGGTCACGAACTGGGAAAACGTTGTAGAAGGGGAGACGTATTCATTGACAGTTCCGACAGTGCAGGGCAGGGCCTACGACTTTGCCTTCACCGGAACTCCTGCGGGCTATTCGGCGGTAATGTCGGCGGGTGCTTTTTCGTCTGCGAAGATTGATGGCTGGTTTATCGTGGACTTTGACGATCCCGGCTACAAGGCAGGAGATGGATGGACTGACGTCACGGATGTAAACAACCCCGGCGGAACGTGGTCCAAGGGCGGAAATGCCGCGGTGCTTGTTGACGCGTCGGCACATGTGCCGCGGCATGTGGAGATAGACGGCGACGACGAGGTTGTATATTCGCCGACGACATCGTCGGAGGCCGGCGCTGACGTCTGCATTTCGGGTAGAGTCGCGATTGCCGCGTCGGACATTTCCGGTGCGGCGAGTGGCAATGGTCTCATAGTTTCGCTTTTCTTCGCCGTCACAAACGGCGAAATCAGGGCATGTGGATACGCGAATGGCGCATGGACGGTGTTCGACGCGCCGGGAACTGCGCTTGACAGCGGCGCGTGGACGGACTACGAGATTGAGATCGACCTGAATTCCTCTGCTGCGCCACGTGTGCAGTACAGGTTAGGAGGCGAACCCCTTGTGGCTGCAACGTGTCCCGACGGATGGCTTGCGCTTGAAAGCGCGCCGCAATCAATATCGTCCATTTCATATCGCGGCACGGGCGGTGTAGCTGGCTTCAGCGGAGAGACTCGCGCCAAGGTCATTGCCACGCTTCCTGTCCCGGTAATTGGCGGCGGTGGAGAATCGGGTGTTGGTGGCAATGGCGGTCTTGCGTTTGGAACGGATACTGTAACTGGTTCGGCGACGTTCACCGCGACGGTGTCAAATCCTGTTGCTGGAGCGTGGTATACGGCATTCACAAGCGAGACGCTTGACCTGGGGGCTTTCAGGGCCGAGTGTGTCGTCCAGGCGAAGGACGGCGACGAGGTGATACCGCTTGGCGTTGATGCGACGCCAAGTACCAAGTTTGTAAAGATCGTCGTGTCGCCTACGCCATTTGCCGTTGGCGATCCGCTCCCTGAGGAGTAAAAATGAAAGCACTGTCCATATTGCTGTTTGCCATTGTTGCCGCGCCAGCGATGGCACTTGACATCACTGCATGGAAGGGTGAGACGGTGAACGCGTTTCTTCCTGATGGCGAAAATGTCGCTGTGGCGAAGGACGGGTTCGAAGTGAAAGTTGGCGCGCTCAAGGGCGTTACCTACAGCCAGGCGCCTGTGATATGGAGGAAGGAGACTTCAAATGCACTCGACCGTGTCGTTTGGGGCGATGCAGCGGCGACTTCGCGTGTCGTGCAGGTGAAGGTGCCGCGCGATGCGAAGGCGGGAGAGCATCAGTTTGGCGATCTCCGCGTCAAGGTGCTTGACAGGACGATAACTCCTGTCCAAGAGCGCAGTTACCGGCTTGACCTCTGGCAGCATCCGTGGGCTATTGCGCGGTGCAGCAAGACGACGCCGTTTTCGAAAGAGCACTACGACGCGATGCGCCCATTTTGGACGGAGCTTGCTTCTCTCGGGCAGAAAGTCATCACGACGACAATCGTGCGTTTCCCGTGGAGTCGCCAGTGCTGCGACGGGTATGACACGATGGTTCGCCACATCAAGGCCGAGGACGGCTCATGGTCTTTCGACTACACGATCTTCGACGAATACGTCGAGTTTGCCCGTTCGTGCGGGCTTGGACCTGGCATCGCGTGCTACTCGATCTGCCCATGGGACGAAGGTCGCATCTGGTGGGACGAGCTGGGGAAGAAAAACCAGACGATGCGCGCAAAGCCAGGAACGAAGGAGTACGAGGACTACTGGGCGCCGTTCCTCGCCGACTTCGCAAAGCACTTGAAGGAGAAGGGGTGGTTCGAGGACACTACTGTCGCGCTTGACGAACGCAGTCCAGACGAGACGAAGGCCGCCGCGGATCTCGTGAGGAAAGTCGCCCCTGGTCTTCGCCTCGAACTTTCGGGGAACAGGGCTATGTCGGCCTTTGAAGGGATTGATCCCGACGTCTATTCGCAGAGCATGGAGCACATCTCCAAGGATTTCTTCGCCGACGTGGCGAAGCGTCGCGCCAAGGGGCTCAAGACGACTTACTATGTCTGCAACAGTCCGCTTTCCCCGAACACATTCGTGTTTTCCTCTCCGGACGAGGGCTACTGGCTTGGTCTTTATCCTGCAGTTGCAGGACTCGACGGTTTCCTGCGCTGGGCCTACAATTCGTGGCCGCCTAAGCCGCTTGAATGCGCCGACTACGCCAGTCTCTTTGCGGGCGACACGTTCCTCGTCTATCCAGATGGCTCGCCGTCCATCCGGCTTTTGATGCTTCAGAACGGGCTCGAGGCCGCAGAGAAGTACAGGCAGCTCCGCGCCGAGGGTGTGTGCGGCGTAGAACTGGACTTGCTTGACGCGCGTTTTGACGCCAAGCAGTCGCTTTGGAAAAAGGCGGACTATTTCGAGTCTGTTCGGGCAGCAGCCGACAAGGTGCTGAACGCCGAGCCGTATGAAGCCAAGAATCCCGAGACTCCGACGATGGGCTGGTCGAGCTGGAACGCCTACCGCGTCAATATCTCGGACAAGTTAATCATGAAGCAGGCAGATCTTCTTGTCGAACTTGGACTCGACAAGTGTGGCTACAAGTACGTCAACATCGACGACGGCTATTTCGGCGGGCGTGACGAGAACGGCAAGCTCAAGACGCATCCCGAGCGCTTTCCTAACGGCCTTAAGGAGGTTGTTGATCACGTCCATGGGCTTGGGCTCAAGGCCGGCATCTACTCCGATGCAGGCGCTGACACGTGTGGATGCTTCTGGGACAAGGATGTGCTTGGCGAGGGGGTTGGTCTCTACAAGCATGAAAGGCAGGACGCTGAATTCTTCTTTGACGAACTTGGCTTTGACTTCATAAAGATCGACTTCTGCGGCGGCGATCGTTGGCAGAACAAGGGAAAGCTTTCGCTCAACGAGCGCGAGCAGTACACGAAGATCCGAAAGGCGATTGATTCGGTGAAGCCAGGCGTCAGGATCAACGTATGCCGCTGGAACTATCCCGGCACATGGGTTCGAGAGATCGGCAGCTCCTGGCGCATTAGCGCCGATATCAACCCGACATGGGGGCGCGTCAAGGCGATTATACAGGAAAGTCTTTATCTTTCCGCATACGCGGCTCCTGGCGCCTACAACGACATGGACATGCTCGAAGTCGGGCGCGGATTTACGGACGAAGAGGACCAGACTCACTTCGCCGTGTGGTGCATGATGAGCTCGCCGCTGCTAATCGGCTGCGATCTTGAAAAACTCAAGTCAAAGCCAAAGACGCTTGCGCTATTGAAGAACACAGACTTGATTGCGCTTAATCAGGACACTGCCGCGCCGCAGGCGTATGTCGTGCGTCGCATGGACGATGCTTATGTCCTTGTGCGCGACATCGAAAAGCCATTCGGCACGAAACGCGCAGTTGCGTTCGTAAACCTTGGCGACAAGCCATGCGAGATGTCGATATCTGCGAGGGAGATAGATCTTGCCGGCATAGACAGAACTCGCAGCGTCACGCCTTCCAATGGAGAGGTGGCGGAATGGTTTCCGCAGGAGGATGGGCGGCGGATAAATATGGGCGCTATTCCTGCGCACGGAACGCGTGTGTGTCTCGTCGAGACGGCGAAGCGTCTTGAAAGGGAATTGTACGAGGCGGAAACGGCGTTTCTGCCGACATATCAGGAGCTACATGATGCGAAGCACGCCAAGACCGCGTTCTACGAGAAGAACGACAAGGCGAGCGGCGGGATGGTCGTTTCAGGCGCTGGTGGGCGCAAGGGCAACGGCATTGTCTGGGAGCGCGTCTGGAGCGAAAAGGGCGGGAATTACGCCATGACTGTGAAGACGCTTGGCGATGGCGGCGCCGTTATGGCAAGGGTCAATGGAACCGTCGTTTCTGGAACTGCAAAGGAAGGCGCAGGCCTCGAGTTCAGCGTGACGCTAAGGCCTGGGCTCAACGAAGTCTGCCTCTTCAACGATTTCGAGACGCTCCCGGCGATAGACGTCATGACGCTTGAGCGGAAGGGACAATAATCTGAAAGGAAAAATGAACATGAACACCACGTACATCAAGAGAACGGCGGCGTTCGCCGCAGTTACGGCAGCGATTTGCGCGTCGCAGTTCGGTTGCCAATCCCAGGCTGACGCTGCGACGAATCCAAAAGACTACTTCAAGCCGGACATTCAGTATGTGGACGGCACAAATACTTTTACAGGTCCCGCGCGTGGATATGCTGCGGGTGGCTGGACGGTGTTTAAGCCAGAGGGCCTGCCGAAATGGAAGGGCGTTAAGTCCTACAATTCGTCGCTTTGGGAGCTCAGCAAGTTCTCAGGCGGGCGAGTTCAGGGCAAGAACAAAATTCCGACGAATTTCGTCGGGAAGGCCGATATACCGCTTACGGATGCTATGAAGGCTGATGTCCGCAGGTTCCTTGAAGAGTCGCGGCAGAATGGCGGCTCCCTTATCGTTCGTCTTGGCTACACGTGGAGCGACAGGTGTGGATGCGAGCCGAGCGACTTCGACATCGTCCTTGGACATGTCCGCGACCTCTCGAAGATTATGTCCGAATATGACGACGTGATTGTCGGCGTCGAGGCCGGCATCGCTGGGCCGTGGGCGGAGATGCACTCCTCTGATTATTGCAAGAAGGAGTACATGAATCCGATACTCAAGACGTATTGCGAGAACCTTGGAGACCGGATCTCCATTCTTGTGCGCACGGCTTTCTACATTGATGCCTACGCGGGAACAAACACCGTGGGCACGCTCGCCATGCTGCCGTTCCAGGACAAGGACCTTAAGCGCTTCGGCATGTACAACGACGGCTATCTTGGCACTTGGTGGGACTACGGCACGTGGGCGCACCAGTGGAAGCGCGAGCGCAGCGTTGTGCTCCTCGATTCGATCTGCCGCGACAACCCGTATGGTGGCGAGCTCGCCTATGTCGGCATGGACTGGCTCGAGAAAAATCGCGAGAAGAGCGGGGACTTGCTAGACATCGAAAAATGGAACATCGTCAAGGACTGGTACGCACAGCACCTCAACTACCTCCGCAACATCGGCGACAGGAAGCACCCGCTCTGTGCGTTTATCGCGAAGAAGACGTTCAACTCCGATGTCTACCGTTTCGAAGGAATGCCGGATCTCCACGAATACGACGGACTCGACCTCCACAAGTTCATGTACGACCACATGGGCTACCGCTTCGTCGTGCGCGATGCGCGTCTCCCGAAGAAGATGTCGCCTGGCAAGGCGGCGATGATTGGACTCAAGTTGGAGAACACCGGCTTTGGAAGACTGCTCCTTCCGTCAAGGGCCGAAGTGGTCTTTGTTTCCGGCGGCGAGACATTTTCTGCGCCAGTAAATGGCCTAAAAGACGGCATTTCTTCTCTCCTTGGCGCGCAAACGCTTAATTTGCCGCTTCGCTTCACAATGCCAAAGGAAATGAAGGCGGGTGAATATGACCTTTACCTCCGTTTCTCGGCGCCGCTCAAGGACGAACCAACAGGGGCTGTTCCTCGTCGTCCGATTCGCTTCGCGAACGCAGGGATGTGGAACGACGAGCTTAAGGCCAATGCGTTTGGCAAGGTGACTGTCAAGTAGCCGTGGCTATTCTGACTGCGCGGCGTATTTATGGTAAAATATTAGGCAACGCCTTTCAAGTCATAATCCAAGGAGAACTAAAATGAGCTACAGCTGGAAATGGTTCAGGGCAGGAAGGATGTGTCAGGTTTCGCTTACATGCGGTGCTGATATCGCCGCTCTCGCGGAACTTGACCGCAAGCAGTGGATCGCGCTTTCGATGCCGACGACTGGCGTCAGGTTCGATCTTCGCATGCTCGAGCTGATGGACACCGACCACGACGGACGCATCCGCACCCCCGAGGTTCTCGCGGCGATAAACTTCCTCAAGGCGAAGAACGTCGACTTCGATTCTCTCTTCACCGCTGGCGAGGCCGAGGAGAAGGCGCTCGCGGACGTTACGGCGAAGCAGGCCGACCTCGCGGCGCTCGAGCCTTCTGCCGACGACAAGAAGGCGCTTGCCGACTGGGAGGCGAAGGGCAAGACCCCTGAGGTCGCCATCGTCGGCGATGCGACAGCCGACGCGGACGCGGCGCTCGCCGCCGTTGAGCCGGTCATCGACGCGTTCTTCCTCCCGCCGGAGGACATGCCGCTTGTCACCGAAGATCCCGACAAGGAGCTGCCGCTCAAGGACCATCTCAATCCGAAGCATCTCGAGGCGATTCTCGCGTTTGCGGAGAAATGTGTAAAGCCCGTGCTCGGCGATAAGGACACGCTTTCTCGGCTCGAATGGAAGAAAGTGAAGGGCGCGTTTGCCGCCTACCGCGCTTGGGTCGCCGCGAAGCCGGTGATGAACGCCGGCAAAAAGGGCGAGCTCGATGACGAGGAGCGCGTCCTGCGCTACAAGCTGCACCTTGTCGAGTTCCTCGAGAACTATGTCAACATGAAGCGCCTCTACGACCTTGAGGATCTCGCCATATTCCAGACGGGCGTCCTCAGGATCGATGCAAAGGAGATGAACCTCTGCTTCCATGTCGAGAGCGAGGCTGCTCATTCCGCGCTTGCCGAGCGCTCGAAATGCTGCGTGATTTACCTGAAGCTTTCGCGTCCGTCCGAAGGAGCGACGCGGCAGATTTGCGCCGTCGTCACGGCTGGTGCTGTCGCGCAGCTATATGCTGGCAGGAACGGCGTCTTTTACGATCGCGACGGAAAGGACTGGGAGGCAGTGGTCACCAAGGTTGTCGAAGCGCAAGTTTCGCTGCGTGAGGCGTTCTGGGCTCCATGGCGCAAGCTTGGCGAGGGCATCGCGGCTACTGTAAAGAAGTTCCTCGGTGACAAGCAGGCCGCCGCGCAGAAGAACATTGAGGCGGGCGCGCAGTCCGCGCAGGCAGGGGGAGCTGCGATGGCAAGTTCCGTGGCGGCTATCGGCATTGGCGTAGCGATGGTCGGTTCGGCTGCTGCGGCGCTCATGGCCGCGATCTCGAACATGACCGCGCTTCAGATTGCGATCTCGGTCGTCGCGCTCATTCTCGTCGTGTCGCTCCCGAGCGTGATTCTCACGTGGTTCAAGCTCAGGAAGCGCGACATAGGCGCGATTCTCAACGCGTGCGGCTGGGCCGTGAACCGCCCGATGCGCTTCTCGATGAAGCGCGCGCGCGCGTTCACGATCTGCGCTCCGTGCCGCATCTGCCGCGTCATCTGCTGGCTCGTCGTCATTCTCGCGATAATCGGCGTAGCGCTCTGGTTCTGCTGTCCGTGCACGAAGAGCTGCGCGAAGCCAGCCGCGCCGGCAGAAACGCCGGCGGCCGAAAGCACCCCGGCGGCAGCCCCGGCCAATTGAAGCGGAGAAAGGAACACTTAAATGGGCGGACTTTGCGGCGTCGTTTCGAAGGAGGATGCGGTAAGCGACCTCTTCTTCGGCACGGACTACCATTCACACCTCGGCACCCATCGTGGCGGCATGGCCGTCCTGGGGCCCGGCGGATTCCAGCGGTCGATACACAATATCCAGAACGCGCCGTTCCGCTCGAAGTTTGAGCATGACATCACGCACTTTGCGGGCAACGTCGGCATCGGCGTCATCTCCGATACCGACCCGCAGCCACTCGTGATGCATTCTAAGCTCGGGGCGTTTGCGATCGTGACCGTCGGCCTCATAACGAACATCGACGAGCTGAAGAAAGAGCTGTTCGAGCACAATGCCCAGCTTCAGTATTCCACGACGAGCGGAATGGTCGGCCCGACGGAAGTCGTCTCCGCGCTCATCGCGACGCAGTCTTCTCTTGTCGAGGGCGTTCGCTATGTGCAGGAGAAGGTGAAGGGCAGTTGCACGCTTCTACTCCTTTCCGAGAACGGCACGCTTTACGCCGCTCGCGACCGCTACGGCCGCACGCCAATCGTGATTGGCCGCAAGGAGACAGGATACATCGCGCTTCAGGAAAGCTGCGCACTGCCGAACCTCGGCTACGAATACGTACGCGACCTCGGCCCCGGCGAGATGGTGGAGATGACGCCCGAGGGCATGACGACTGTCATAGAGCCCGGCGAGAAGATGGCGATCTGCTCGTTTCTCTGGGTCTACTATGGATTCCCCGCCTCGTCCTACGAGGGGCGCAACGTCGAGATGGCGCGCTATCGCTGCGGCTCGGCGCTCGCGAAGCGCTATCCGACCGAGGTCGACGCCGCGTGCGGGATTCCCGACTCCGGCACTTCCCACGCGCTTGGCTACGCGCATGAGGCGAGCATCAAGTTCGCCCGTCCGTTCGTGAAGTACACGCCTACTTGGGCGAGGTCGTTCATGCCGCAGGACCAGCGCCAGCGCGAGAAGGTGGCGTCGATGAAGCTCATCACGATACCGGGGCTCATCAAGGACCGCCGGCTCGTTTTCTGCGACGATTCGATCGTGCGCGGAACGCAGCTCGGCAAGCAGGCCGACCGGCTATACAAGGAGGGGTGCAGGGAAGTGAACGTCCGCATTGCATGCCCGCCGCTTCTCTATCCGTGCCGCTTCATCAACTTCTCGCGCTCGAAGAACGAGTACGACCTCATCACTCGCCGCTACGTGCGCGGGCACGAGGGTGAGAACGCCGACATCGCAAAGTACGTCGATCCGAACGGAGAGCCCTACAAGGGCATGGTCGAGTTCATTCGCGAAAAGCTGAACCTTACCTCTCTTGCGTTCCAGACTGTAGACGATCTCGTCGCCGCAATCGGCCTTCCGCGCGAGCGGCTCTGCACCTACTGCTGGACTGGCGAGGACGTCTCGATGCCTGGCTCGTGCGCGCACGGCTGCTCGTCCTGCCCGCACGCGTGCTCCGCGAATCCGAAGAAGTGACGGGCGCCGGCATGGCAAAGCGCGTCACATTGTTCGCGGGACACTACGGCAGCGGCAAGACGAACGTCGCGCTCAATTTCGCGCGTCTTCTGAAGCGCACGGTGCCGCGTGTCGCCGTTGCAGACCTCGACATAGTCAATCCCTACTTCCGCACGAAGGACTCGGCTGCCGATCTTGCGGCCGAGGGCATTGAACTCGTTGTCAGCGACTATGCGAATTCGAACGTCGACTTTCCCGCGATGCCGAAGGAGGCATACGCTCTTTTCGCAGACCGCGGGGCAAGCGTCGTCGTCGATGTCGGTGGCGACGACCGTGGGGCGCTTGCGCTTGGCCGGTATGTCGACGATATCCGTGCCGAGAACGACTACGACATGCTCGCCGTCGTGAATGCATCGCGCCCGCTGACGTCTACGCCGAGCGACACGCTTGACGTCCTGCGCGAGATAGAGGAGGCGTGTCGCCTGCCTTTCACTGGGATAGTCAACAACACGAACCTCGGGCCCCAGACGACTGCGGAGACCGTTCTTTCTTCAATGCCTTATGCAGACGCAATAGCGAGCGCGCTCGGCATCCCTGTGAAGTTCACTTGCTGCCCTGCGTCGCTTGAACCCGAGTTGAGCGGCAAAGTGCCTGGGCTTTTCTCTCTTGATATCCAGAGAATCTACTACCAGCTCGATGCGAATACTTAAAGAGGTGCAAGACATGGATACGAGCAGAAGAGAGTTTCTGAAAGGGTGTGCGGCGGCGTCTGTCACGCTCTTGGGTGCAGGCGGCTGTTCGACAATCCCGACTTTCGGATCGTTGCGAAAGGACGAGACGCTGATCGCGATTCTGTCCGACTGCCATGTGGGGAACTGGAATTCTCCAAAGTACCAGGGCGAGAAGTTCGTGGAGTGCATTGCCCGCGTCCTTGCGCTCGATCCGCTTCCGGCGAAGATGCTGATCCCCGGAGACCTTGCGTATCTTTGGGGGCGCAAGGAAGACTACGAGCTTTCGCGCCGTCTCCTTCAGCCAGTTCTCGATGCCGGCATCGAGGTTACGATCGGCATGGGAAACCACGACTGCCGCGAGAACTTCCTCGAGCTCTGGCCGGAGTACGCCGATCGTTCGCCTGTTCCAGGGCGCATCGTCAGCAAAGTTCACGGCGTGTATTTCGACTACATAATGGCCGATACCCTCGGCCAGCCGGAGGAGACAGACAAGTGGATCACGTCTGGAGCGCTTGACGACGCCCAGCGCGAATGGCTCAAAGCAGAGTGCGCCGTGTCGAAACGCCCGTTGCTTGTCATGGCGCACCATCCGGCAGGTGAGCTTGGCGAACCAGGGAAGGGCAACACGTCCAGCTCGGCGCGGAAGTTCGGCGAGCTGATCATGGGGACCGAGGAATCGCCGACGAACTGCTGCGGCTACATCCACGGCCACAACCACCGGTGGTATGTCACCCGTTCGCTGAGGCACTGGGGCGCAGGGCTTGTCGGGCAGACTGCCGGCCTTCCTTCGACGGGGCATTGGGGTGACATCGGATATTGCCTGTTGCGCGAATATCCCGACCGCGCCGAACTTTCGCTTGTCCAGTACGACTACTTCTCTCCGAAGCCGCTTCCTGCGGACGCCGCTCCGAATCCTGCGTGGCAGGCCATTGTTCGCGACAACGCCGGCAAGCGCTGCACCTTTGTTGCGTCCGCAAGTTGACGGCTTTAATGTGGAAAATAATTCAGCGGCTGAGAATGGCGAAGATGAGCGCGCCGAGATTGTAGACGCCGTGTATGGCGACAGCCGCGATTAGGCGCGGCATCGCGACGGACATCTCGAATTCGGCGCGTCTTTCGCGGGCGCGGCTCCAGGCGCGAGCAAGTCCGCTGCAGGCGAGCGCCGCGCAGCCGACATGCATCGCGGTGCAGACGATGAGTCGCCAGAGAATCGTCCCCTGGGTCAGCTTTTCGGAGGGGATGTAGACGAAGAAGTATAGCGCGTTTTCGACAGACGCGAACACGGCCCCTGAAAGCAGCCCTACGAGGACGATGGACAAATACGACCCAAAGAACCACGGCCGCTTCTCCAGCACCATCAGCGGCAGAATTGCCTTTGACATCTCCTCCGCCACAGGAGCGGCGACGACAATCAGAAGGGCGCCATAGCCGAACGACTCCTTCAGCACCGCGCAGGGAATGGCCGCCAGCCCGGAAAAGACGCAAAGCAGGAAGAAAACCCCAAAGCGCGTCTTCGCCGAAGTGCGAGACCACTGCTCCGCCAGCCATGCGTGATGGCGACGACGTTCCGCATCGGCCGCCGTCGCGTCGATAAGCGCCGGCTCACCCCAGACGCCATTGGAACCGGCTTCGGCGCAGGACTGCGTCACGCCGCACAACGCCGGTTCGTCGCGTATGTCGTCCATGACGCTATGCCTGCACGTATGCCGTGCCTGAGACGGTGCAGGATGCCATTTTGAGCGGTTTCGTCCTGTCGTCGTTGGTCGCGGCGTTTCCCGCGATGTCCGCCGATTCGTAGCGGACGTTGCAGATCGCGTTGTAACCCGCGAGGCGGGCCTGGTCTATCATCCGCAACATCGCCTCGCGGCGTGCGCGTTCGAAGAGGAGCGTAAAGGTCTTCGACTCTCCGCCGAAGAACGCGATGAAGCCGAACAGCCAGTTCTTGAAGTAGTCGCTGGAGATCACGGCTTCACCAGTTACAAGCATCGGCGGACGGGACGACGAGACGGTTCCGGCCGGCGGCTTCTTGAGCGAAGTGACGAGGAAGCCGTCCAGCATGCGCTCGCGGGTGGCGAGTATCTTGAGATGACGTCTCTCGATCGCACCCCCTATCAGCCATTGCGCCGCAAGAAGCACAAGCGGCAGGCCGATGTAGAACGCGAGCACGAAGAGGCCATCGTTGTTGGCGGAAGTCTCCATAAAGGGAACTCCACCGTCAGTTTGCCTGGCGGACGAGTACCGCCGTGCCGTAGGACATCATTTCCGACGCGCCGGACGTGATTGCGCTCGTCGAGAACCTGACATTGACGATTGCGTTCGCGCCAAGCTGCTTGGCCTGGAACATCATCCGCGAAGTCGCCTCACGGCGCGATTCCGTCAGCAGTTCCGTGTAGCCCTTGAGCTCGCCGCCGACGAGGTTCTTGAATCCGGCGGCGATGTCGCGACCGACATGCTTCGCGCGGACGGTGTTGCCCTGCACGAGTCCCTTGATCTCGACGATTTCAAATCCTGGTATTGTTTCCGTGTTTACGACTATCACAGCGTTCTCTCCTTTGTCTTGTCGATGGTCTTCCGCTTCTCGGTTTGCCGTTTTCCATAGTTTACCAAAACATCTTCTTCACTTGCAAGAGACGCGGGCTCCAATGTCAACACGGGTGGCTATTTTTCGATTATTCCGCCGCAGAGGATGGTGCCGTCTGCGCCGTAGATGACGGCTGACTGCCCCGGCGCGACGCCGAAGAGATCGCACGATGCGCGTAGGACGCCGTTCTCGAGCGTGACAGGGCCGATTGGTTTCCCGGTCGAGCGGATCTTTACGAAGCCAGTAACCGGCTCGGCCGTCTCCGCTATTCCCTGCCAGTTGAGGTCGCGGACGACGAGCGAACTTGATACGGCATCCTCGCGTCGGCCGACTACAACCTCGTTCCTGCATGCGTCGACGCGCACGACGTAGAAGGGCGTTCCTCCGCCAATGCCGAGCCCCTGACGCTGGCCCACGGTGTAGTGCCAGTAGCCGCGATGCCGACCAAGCTTCTTGCCGTCTGTCGTCACTATGTCGCCTAGACGATCCTCGGTGTCGAGAAGCTCGTTGCTGTCGCCAGAGTAGAAGTCCTGCGAGTCTGCCTTGTCCGCCATCGGGAGCCCCGCCTCACGCGCGATGTCGCGCACTTCGCCCTTGGAGAGCGCGCCAAGCGGAAACATTGCCCGTGCGATCTGCTCTTGCGAAAGCCCCCAGAGGAAGTAGCTCTGGTCCTTCCCCTCGTCTGCGGCGCGGGCGATTGCGAGACGGCCGCTGCGTTCCACTATCCTCGCGTAGTGGCCAGTCGCGAACTTGTCGAAGCCGATCTCCTTCTCCGCAAGCTTTGGCAGCATTCCGAATTTCATGTTGCGGTTGCAGACGATGCAAGGATTAGGAGTCCGCCCCGCCGTGCGCTCGCGGCGGAAGTAGTCGAGGACGATTTTCTCGTATTCCTCCGAGCAGTCGAAGACGCGGTAGTCGATGCCAAGCTTCGCGGCAAACGATTCCGCCGCCGCAATGTCCTCGGCCTCGCCCGGACCGAAGCAAGCGTCTCGCTCGCCGCCCATGTAGCGGCCTTCGCGCCAGAGCTTCATCGTGATGCCGGTGACATCGTGCCCCTCGCGCTTCAAAAGGAGCGCGGCCACTGCGGAATCTACTCCGCCCGAAAGCCCAACTGCGATCTTCATCTCTTTCTCCAGTGCGGCGAATCTCCGCGCGCGTTCCACAGCGGTTCTTCGCCAATCGACTCGATGCGCCGCGCCATGCATCCGCGGCAGAGGTCGGAAGCCTCGCCAATGCATGGCTTACCAGTGTATAGCTGATAGTCCGCGCGGTAGCGTGTGTCCGTGACATTTGGCATGACGACATTTGCGCCTGCGAGAAGTCCGCGTTCGCGCCCGTCGTCTGAAAGGGCCTGGAGCGCAGTTGCCGCGGCGATGTTCACGTCGTGGAGGTAGAGCCGCGTCGCCGCAATCATCCTTAGACCCAGCTCAAGGCGCTTCTTCGCCGCTTCGCCTGTGAGCGACTGGCCTGTACCAAGGGGCGTGTCTGGGTGGGGGATATAGGGCCCCATGCCGATCATGTCGATGTCTTCGGTTGCGAAAAACTCAATGTCTGCGGCGAGGTCGTCTGTCGTCTGCCCTGGAAGACCTGACATGATGCCTGTCCCTACCTGATAGCCGCAGCGCCTGAGTGCCCTTAAGCATTCGCGCCGCGCTTCCCAGGAATGGTTCGCGGGATGGAGCTTTGCGTAGAGTTCAGGGTTCGACGTCTCAATGCGAAGAAGATAGCGGTGTGCGCCGGCCTCTTTCCAGCGGCGGTACGTTTCCTCTGTCTGCTCGCCGAGGCTCAAGGTTATTCCAAACTCGTCGCCTGCGTCTTCATGGATGCGGCGGACGATGTCTTCTGCAAACGCGACGCTCGCCTCCCCTGTAAGCTCTCCCGACTGCAAGACGACGCTACCATACCCCGCGTCCTTCGCGCGCTTTGCGGCGGCGACGATTTCGTCGGCCGTCATGCGGTAGCGGCGCACATTCGCGTTCGACTTGCGGATGCCGCAGTAGAGGCAGTCCTTTTCGCAGACATTCCCGAACTCGATAAGCCCCCTCAGCGAGACGCGAGGGCCGATTTCGCGGAGCTTCACGGCGTATGCCGCCTTGAAGAGTGCATCTAAGTCTGGCCAGTCGATGAGCGCGGCAAGTTCGCCGCGCGTAAGCGCGCGCGCCTTTGCGGTTGCCTTTTCAAGAATTCCGGCTTCGCTCATGCGCTGGCTCCCGTCTTTGCGCCGCTTGATTCGTCTACGCCGTATCCGAAGAGCGCGAAGTCGCCTCGGCACGGGTCGTCGGGAAAGACCTCCGCGAGTTTTGCGGTGAGCCGCCGCGCGACTGACATCGAGGTGCATGCGCTTGTGAGAAGCCCGAGTCGCCGCGCTTCCTGCACGACATGCGTGTCGAGGGGGATGACGAGCGTGCGGCGGTCGATGAAATCAGCCCAGAGCCCGAGGTCGACCGGCGAGTCGGTGCGCACCATCCATCTCAAGAACATGCATACGCGCTTGCAGGCAGAATGGGGATCCTTCGGTACGACGCCGCATGGCTCGCCTTCGTTGAAGCGGTGGCAGATTGCCTCAACAGCCGTTGTAGCGTCGCCGTTTGCAACGCTGCGCACGAACCCGCCGAGCGAGCCGTGCTGCTCCATTATCTCGCGGTAGCGCGCGAAGAAGCGGTGCATGTCGGAGTAGGTGAAGAAGCGGTAGAAGCAGCGCGAGTCGCCGTGCTTCATGTCGCGCTCGAACGCGCCTGTCCTGATCCAGCGGTCCATATCGCCGCGGGCGCAGTCGAGAAGCCATTGTATGCGCGGCAGGAACTGGCTCCTCGAGCCAAAGCTTAGCCCCGAGGCGACGAACGCCGTCGCTTCCTGATTCGCCGCGCCAGTCACGAGATGCATGAAACGCGACGGATCTCCCTCGAGGAATTCCGCCTTTTCATACTTCGCCGCGTACTTGCCGAGCAGTCTCTTTACTTCTCCGTCCATGACAGATGGCGTAAATTATACTAAAAATTGGCGACTTTAGGGTCAGACCCCTCTGACACAGATATAATGAGAGGCCTAAACACCTGAAAGTCGGTTTCTGATATACTCAGAACCAGACAATAACCACGAGCTAACCGGAAGGTTGCTCACAAACAGGAGTTAGGCCATGAACAATTGTACCAT
>Ga0265298_10000272_pt1 | contig 80951 bp, 89 predicted proteins | sample AusTroGonzalo_MG_3_FD_193486 | JGI IMG/M metagenome (GOLD analysis project Ga0265298, IMG submission 193486) | Bovine rumen microbial communities from tropical cattle in Woodstock, Queensland, Australia - Gonzalo_01 | ecosystem: Host-associated > Mammals > Digestive system > Stomach > Rumen ... | reverse complement strand
TCGTGGGGTAAGGGGATGGTGGCTACATATTGATGTTGTGCTGTTGCTTTTTACTGAAAGCTGCTACTAACGACTCATAAATCTACCCTTAATCGTGTATTGGATGATAGTTGCGGATTTTAGGTATAAGATATGCCATTTTTTCTTGTAGCGATGTAGCGAAGCAGTTGAAAACAGCAAATTTACATTGAGCATCAACACTTTACGTTTCGCTACAGCTCGTGTATCTCGCTATTTTTCGCTACAAGGTTGACAACTAAAAACAGGAATCGCTACCAAGCGACCCCTGCTCCTGTTTAACTTAAATTGTAGTCGTATGAAAAATGAAAAAATCAGTTTGTATTCCTTGTATTACTCATGTTACTGGCATTACTGATATTGCTCCATTCATAGCATCTTCTTGAATTCGTTGCATTTTGGACACACCCAATACTGCTGCTTCGTCTTCTTGCTATAGACCTGGCACAATGGCACACCACATTGAGGACAAAGCTTTACCACTGGCTTCTTTCTGCTATCAGCATAAAAGACAGTCTTTCCAGTTGTCGGATGCACGCAAGACTTCTCCTCACAGACCCAGAAATGCTTTTTAGTCTTGGGAGAATACTTCCGTGCCAACGTCTTACGACGGCAAACAGGACATTCCTCATGAGGAACTTCCTGATCATCCTTACCAACAACGGCTGCTGAAGCCACATAATGAGACGAGCCTTCAGCAAAGGCGATATTCTCCAGAACCATCTTCTGGGTTTCTTCAAGAAAAACGCCCAACCCCATCTTTCCCTCCGCAATAGCAGATAGATTATATTCCATAACAGCAGTCAAGTCGGGCTTGGTCAACGACTCATGAATGCCATCTATCATGGCTGTGCCAAACGCAGTTGGAACAAGTTCCTTACCCTTTTTCTGAATACAGGGAAGAATATCAGACTTACCAGACTTTGTGGCGAGCAAATCTGCAATGATACTGTCGCGAGTGGCAGGGGTACCAATACCCTTACATTCCTTCAGTTTCTCCTTGTTTGGATTATCTGGACTGACGAAACGCCAGATGTTGGTCATGGCTGCCAGCAACGACCCTTCCGTGAAACGCTTTGGCGGGGTTGTCTTCTTTGTGTCTATAATATATATAGGTATAGGGATTATATCACCTGTAGCCAACGTTGGCACTTCCTTTACCTCATCGTCTTTGTCATCTGACATGGATATGCCCCTCCATCCTGGAGAAACAATCGTCTTTCCGCTGCCGGCAAAGACATATCCTTTGGCTGTCAGTTCATATTTCACTACGTCATACCTGCATGGTGGATAGAACTGAATCAAGTATCTCACGGCTATCATGTCATAGACTTTTCGCTCTCGTTCATCAAGCCCCTTCGGGATAACGCCTGTCGGAATGATGGCATGGTGTGCGTTCACCTTACCATCATTAAAACAGCGGCTCTGAATACTTGCGTCTGCATTTGATGCAGCTTCAAGACCATATTCAGCAAGGGCTTTCAGTATGCGCCCAGCGTCGCCATGCTGACTGGTAGGGATATAGTTGCAGTCGGAACGAGGATAGCTCACGAATTTCTTCTCATACAAAGACTGCACCTTGGCAAGCACATCCGATGGCGACATGCCATAGCGTTTATTGGCTTCCACCTGAAGCGTGTCAAGCGAATAAGGCAATGGAGCGCTCTCTGTCTGGCTCTTCCGTTCACTGGAAGTGACACGAGCCGGTTGGTTCTTGACTTCATTCTGAATCTTCTCTACATAGTTACGTTGGATAATGCGCCCCTCGCTATCGAGAGGTGCTTCATCCGAAGGTTTCAAGATTGCCGAGAATGGGATGCCGTTCTTTGAATACTTTCCCGTCAGTTCATAGTACTCCACAGAATGGAAATTTTGAATTTCCTTTTCTCTTTCGACAACAAGGGCAAGTGTCGGTATCTTGACCCTGCCTACTCGCCACACTCCTGCAGCTCCATGTTTCCTGGCACTAACGGTATAAGCCCTCGACAAGTTGATACCAACCAGCCAGTCGGCACGTTCCCTTGCCAGTCCTGCATGATAGAGCGGCCTGTATTTCTCATTAGGTTCTATATGGTCGAATGCCCGCTTCAAGCTGTCGGTGTCCTTTGCATTGATAAGAATACGACGCACCTCTCCCTTATATCCGACATACTCCAAAATCTCGTCAATAAGAAGCTGGCCTTCCCTGTCCGGGTCACCGCCATTGACCACAACATCCGCTTTACCTAAAACACTGCGAATATATTCAAACTGCTCTTTGGTAGATGGTGAAGGACGTTTCTTCCATGTAGATGGGATGACGGGATATGTACTAAAATCAGCATATTCCTTACCATATGCTTCAGGCATGGCTGTCATCATGATATGCCCGTAGGCCCACGTCACAATAACATCCCCCTTCTGGTAACAGTGTTTATGCTTGTACGAGCTGTAATCACTCCATAAATAAGCGGCCATCGCCGTGGCAATGTCTGGCTTTTCTGCTATATAAACAATCATGACTTCTTGCTTTTATAGTGATTGACAATAAATGAAATCATATCAAGTAGCAGCCAGATTAAAGCAAGGATGGCTACAAAGAAAAAAGTGATTATGACCACCCATAGCTTGAACATGGCATGTGGTGAAAGCACTTGCCCTGACAGGAGATTGGCAGCCCCAACTCCTGTAATGATTAACCCTACTATCAAGAGTGAAATGTTGAAGAGATAAAAACCCTTCTTACTGAGACGCAACTTTGTCATATAATAAACGATTAAAGATTTCGCATAATAACACCTACGCCTTGCTGCTTAGAACGTACCATCGTTGGGTACTCTAGCTCCACGTTGAACATGTGAAGAATCCTGTAGATATTACTTTTCCCATGATACCCCGTGCGAGACATGATTTCCTTTATACTATAACCGGCATTATACATATTGATGACCATCCTGTACTTTTTCAGTTTCTTCTCATGGAACTTATCAGACAACAGTTCGGCCTGGAAATCATCAAAAGCAGCCTGCCCTTTTGTAACTGTCATGCTCGCAATGACATTAAGCGTGTTCTGGGTACTCACTTTCGGAAAAAATACATCAGAGGTGTCTAATGAATCTTTCAGGGATATTATTCTGATATTCTTACTGGCGCACAGCTTCAGGAAGAACATCATTTCGTTGAAATTGCAGAAAGCATTATCAAACGAAACCAGAACAGCCGTGTCATTGCTATTCAAACTGCTAATGAACAATTTCCAATTCTGACGTTGCCCATTGCCTTTCTCGTCATAGTAAATGAAAGAGCAAGGCATTTGTTTCATAGATAAAACAAACGCTTCTAATTGCTCAATATAATAAGCAGTATTTACATAGCCTATATACTCCATATTGCTCCGATATTCATTAAATGAACACCGCAAAGGTAATACAATTATTTTTATTAAATCCTTTATTTAGTGAATTTAACGCAGTTTTGACTAAATTGAGATGCAATTTGGTTCTATTTGGTTCTACTTCTCAGAAAAATGATACCAACAATTAAAATAATGAGCATACAAAACAAGATTTTGAGGAAAATGTTGTAATTTTGCACCCCAAAAGAAATAAAGAGATTTTATGAAGAAAAGAATACAAACATTGAAGTTGCAAATAACACATTGCATCTTGTCACATGAAATTGAGGCAAAGAGCATGCTTCATCACACTCTTCTGCCATTATTTATCGTGTGGATTGTTTTGCCAACATGTATGTCATGTTCAGATGATGACACCCTTGACTTTCAGTCTTCTGAGGATGCATTAAAGGTCTATCAGACTTATTTAGGTAGTTTGAAGGACATGAAGACATCCAACACGGCTATTTTCTGCAAAGAAGCTAACAAGTGGAGGGCAACCTCCGATACTGTCTTTCATTATCTTATGCGGGATTCTGTCTTTCTGAAAGATAATAATTGTGCAGAAAGATTCACAGCAATCCATGACTCAATTCGATTTGAGTTTCTACGCCTTACAGAAACATGGCGTTATTCCTATGAGGATGTGTTGAAGATTAAAGAACAGACATCAGTGTTCCATGATGACAAGGAACTTCAAGGAGCAGTCAACGAGGCACAACCCTTTTTCCTGAAACTGGATAGTATTCCGCTGTTAGAGAGTGACAAGGCAAGCATTCTTAGCAATTACAGGAAACTGCTTAAAGACACAAAACTGAAAGGAATCAACACGAAAAATGATATGCTTGACTTTATCGGCAAGGAGGACATTATGTTTCGATCATTCTTAGCCCATCTATACGATATGGACAAGGAACCTCTGGCCGATATTACACAGGAAACGGAAAGTATTTGCCGGAATATATTCATTGCCGCAAAAGAAGGTAAGATTAAAGCCCGTGATGCTATGGTATATATGTCGATGAGGACAGTACGAAGATTGCTACAGAACTCTACGGCTTGCATCTCGGACATTAACCACCAACAGATGAAAAGTAAGGCACAAGGGAACGCCTATCTATGGATGATCATTCAGCCTTTTATTAGCATTGACCAGTTTTCAATCGCTACACTTACCCCCCAAGAACGCAGCCAGTTCAACTACGTCATATCACAACTGCCAAAGTCAACAAAATTTGCAAAGACATTTGACATTGACCAACGTGCATTGAACTACTTGCTTCCTCAGCAATTACTGAAAATGTATGTACTCACTTTATAATTTATACTACTATGATTAAAGAAGAAATATCCAAGTTCATGGCATTGGTACCGTTAATGCTTCCCAAATTGATTAGGAGTAATGGCCCAGACGAAACGGACATCACAGATGATTCCGGCATTCTGTTCTTCTCGCTGGAAGAACGATTACCTATCAGCATCGTAATGGATGAAATAGACGATGGGATGGAACTGAAGCTGCTGTATCACGGCACAAGCAAGGATAATCCAAGGATCCATCACTGTTGTTTCTTTGCGAGTTCCAAAGCATCAAACTCCATGTTTAAATTCAACATAGTATCAGATGAGCGTGAATTTGTAGATGGCCTGAACGTGACATTGTACGATTCGCTTGATACGATGGAAAGCGAACTCGAATCCGACCTGAAATCCCATGCCGTTAGTTTCGACTTTATCCAGGCAATGGAGGTCTCTGAACTATTGGCTTTGTTTTGCACCCTGTAATGAGAGCCGAACTGTTATATAAGATAGCCGACATCATCAACTCCAACAGCACGAAATACCGTGCCGTTATACCACGAGTGAGGAGGCAGTATATGACTCAGCAAGGTGACAAACTTGTAAAGTCAACCTGCCTCGTTCTCAATATCATGGTGACAAACCGACCAAAGAACCACATCAATCGCAGTATATGGAATATCTATGAAAACGACATCGACAGGATTATCAAAAAGATTGCTCGAAGAGACATGGATTTTGCACAGCGGATTGACAAGTGTGAACCGACACTGTTTGACATCGAAGTTATAGTTCGCAGGGCATCTTTCCAAGCCCTGAAGCTGAAACTTGTCAAAACAGCCTACGACATCTATCTGGAGAACGGTTAGGTGATATTATCCATATTACTCATATTATCATTATACAATGACAGCAAAAGTAGTATTCTTCATATTTCCCGTATTACTGGTATTACTTCCTGTTCTTATCTATAACAGGTACAGTCCTCTCGTGGTCAGAATCTGTCTGCATATGATAACCGATCCGGAATCAAAGAGAGTACCGGCAAACATTCTTGTCGTACTCCTCGTCTTTTATATTACAATACACTATGCCGTATATCCAAAAGATTGGGGAATAATTCCGCCAATCGCCATAATCATATTCCTGTCGTTCACCAAGAACTGCATAAAGACACTTTTGACAATACGTAGAAAGCATTATCTACGGTGGTGCATAACGTTGGTTTGTCTTATCATTCCCTTTATCCCCCATCTATTATCATTGGCCATAACGCTGGCTTTCATTCTGGAATTCTCATACTTCTATCCTTCTGATGGTATGGAGAAGTTTTATGACGATCATGCCAATGAAGCGGATGTAGATAAGAAATTCATTGATGCTTATTTCAAATAAAATTTGTAATGACATTCATGTGTAAAACTCAAATACGATTCATCCAATGAAAGAGAATACAAATAGAACCAACCTGTCCTTGAAACTTGACAGCGGACTGGTTTCTTTCCTGAAGACTCAGGAGAATCATAAGTTTTCACGTTATGATGCCTTTGTCTGGTTAGTGGAACACATCCTGGATTCGGATGTGGAAGATTGCGACAAACCTTCTTCGGCATATCAAGAATATTTAGTCAGATATACCGAACTGGCCAAGACATGGCACTGGAGCAGACCGACAGTTCAGAAATTTATTGAAGGGCTTGAAGCCATGTCTGTCATCATCAAGAAAAAACATGTCAATGCTTTTGCGCTGTCTCTTACAGACGAAAGCACGATAGCTGGCAGCCATACGGATTTTACCACCACCCACCCCACTACAGAACCGATGCTTGCATCGCAACATTCACAGCCCTCTTCGACGAGCTTGCTCAAACCGACAAGAGGGAAGCGAAAATCGAATAGAGGGAAGGGATGAGTTAAAACTCTAAGCCTAATTAGAGTTAACTTCCGTTAACACATTAGGCTGCCTCTCCAAAGGAGTTCCTACGGGGAGCAAGCTCAGGCAGATTATTATAAAAACATCAGTCATATGGGAGAAAGAAAGCAGGTGATGGACATGCGCTCGAATACAGACGGCATCAGCAATGCTGAGAGCAACGAACAGCAGCGTAAATGGACGAATAATCTTTGGGACAAGAAAGCCAAGGACAGCTTGGCAAACTATGACCCTTCAAGGGCTCACTTGAACTTTGAAGTGACAAAAGGCGGCAAGGTGCAGCCTATTGACACTTCAAAATCCATCCAACAAAAGATGGATGAAAACTTGTCGGCTCGTGGTATCAAAAATCCAAACGCCAGAAAGGATGTAAGGAGGAAACAACGTATTCTTGCTCAGATGATTTTCGGAGGAAGCCGAGAACGCATGTTGGAGATAGCCTTCGGAAACCAGGAGGTTGATTTCACAAAAGGAGCAGACAACTCGCACCTGACAAGAAGTAATGACATTGAAAAATGGGCTGTTGAGGTATATAACTTTGTCGCAAAGCGTTTTGGTGAAGATAACATAGTCAGCTTCTATGTACATCTGGACGAAACTAACCCACATTGTCATTGTACAGTCATCCCTGTAGATGAAGAGAAAAATAAAATCTCCTGGACTAGCGTATTTGGCAAGAACCCTGCAGAGGAAAGCGCATCACTAAGAGAACGGCACGATGCCCTATATGAAGAAGTGAACAAGCATTGGGGCTTGGAACGTGGCAGCAATATGGCTGAAACTGGTGCAAAACATCGTTCAACAGAGGAATACAAACGTGATCTGGTCAGGGAGGTTCAGTCATTGGAGTATACGAAAGAAGGACTTGAAAGACAAATACACCGCATGGAAATCAAGGTGAAAAGTCTCTCAACAATGATTGCAAACTTACAGGCTCGAAAAGAAAAAGTCAATGAGGAGATAGAACTAATCGCACGTCAATTCGGGCAGGAAGGACAAGACAACGAACAACTCGCCAAGAAGATGCAAGAGCTGAGAAAGGAACTGATGGACATCAACCAGAAAATCGCAGAAAGACAACGCACTGTTGACGAGACAAACAACGAGATTGCCTTGACTAAGCAGCGACTGACGGCCTTACAGTCAGAACATCGACGCGCTGAAGAGAGCTGGGGCGACGACATAGATAAGGAGGCTGCATACCTTAAAGCAAATATGAACATCACCTACCAAAAGATGCTGATGGAAACAATAGAGCCTCTGAAGCCTACACTCAGTGAAAAGCAAAAGGAAATCCTTCAGGAGTCCGGTTTCGTTGAGTTGACAGAAAACTCGAAGGATGTCATCAACTGTGCCCTGCTACTTGCCTTGCGATATGTCAAAGCCGCTACGGATTATGCCGTGTCTCATGGTGGCGGAGGTGGTGGAAATCTGACTGGCTGGGGACGCGACAAGGACGATGATGACGAACGATGGTGGATGAAATGTATTGCTCAGTCGGCAGCCATGATGAAACCATCGGGAAGAAAAATCAAACGAGGGCGATAATATCGCTAATACAAGTAACATGAATAATATCAGTAACATTAGTAATAACAAAACAAGTAAACAATGAAAAAAGTAATGATGATCTCAATGCTTGCGCTCTCAATGACTGCAAGCGCAAAAGGATGGCCTGTTGACACACTTCACCAGGCTTCAGTTGACAACCCGTTTTTACAACGTCTGGCACCGACGCTGACAACCGACTATGTCCAAGTCGGCAAGATTAGCCAGCACTGGTTCTTCGGAATCCAAGGTGGCGCATCTGCATTCATCGGCAAACCACTGGGATGTGGTGACTTCTTCGACAGGACGACACCTTCATTCAATGCCTACCTTGGCAAGTGGTTCACACCAAATGTTGGGGCAAGGGTGGCCTTTCAGGGATTGAAGTACAAGAACAGCGACCTGGCAAAAATGAGTTATCAGCTGGCACATGCGGATCTCATGTATAATATCGCCAACCTGTTCCGTCGTCCCTCAGAGAGTATGCCAAAATGGGATTTTGCCCCATATATCGGAGCTGGTCTGGCTCACGGTTCTAACGTGATGTCACCAGATGGCAGTAAGCTGCGAAACTTGCAGTTTGCGCTAACCTATGGCATCCATTCACGTTACCATGTCAGCCAAAGGTTCTTCCTATCTGGAGAACTTGGAGGATTTTCCACGTTCCGTGATTTCGATGGGAACGGTGACCGGGGCAAGTTGGGAGACAACATGCTCTCCCTTTCGTTGGGTATCGGTATGAACTTAGGAAACCCAAGATGGAAACATGCCATCGACGCTGTGCCATACATTAATCAGAATGACTATCTTATTGCATACAGCAGACAACTGGAACAAGACAATCAGATGCTCCGCAATCAACATAACATCGACCAAAAGACGCTTGATGAACTGAGGAAGATACTGGAAATAGAGGGGCTTTTGGATAAATATGGTTACTTGTTTGATGACCATGGCAATGGGAAAAACAACTACAGAGGATTGCTATCACTTCGTTCACGCTTGAAAAGCATGAACTCCTTTTCCATACCCCAGGCTTTGGAAACACAGCCTAATATTCTGAACATCCCTATCTACTTTTTCTTCCAATTAGGCAAAGCGGAATTAACGGATGAATCCCAGCTTATCAATCTCGATGAACTTGCAAAAGTTGCTATTGAGCATAACCTGAAGGTACACATCGCCGGAGCTGCTGACAGTGCAACTGGCTCAGAAAACGGCAACTCTTCACTAAGCAAGGAACGAACAAGGTTCATCGCCAAAGAACTGAAGAAACGAGGCATACCGACAGACAGAATGAAAGGCATTTCTCTTGGCGGTATAAGCGACTTCACAAATCCCAAAGATAACAGATACAGTAAGGTTTCACTCTACCTGGAGATTGATGAGGAAAAATTAAATGACTGACGATAATTCTATGACGGACTATAGGGTAATCATAGCTGGCAGCCGCTCCTTCAATGACTATGCGCTGTTGAGGGAGCACTGCCTTTCCATCTTACAGGAAAAGATGAAGACACACAGGGTCATCATCGTTTCCGGCCATGCCCGTGGCGCAGATTCTCTTGGGGAAAGATTTGCGAATGAGTTCAGGCTACCCTTTGAACTGCATCCCGCCAAATGGCGGTTACTTGGCAAGGCTGCAGGTATGGTAAGGAATGCAGAGATGGCAAAGTGTTCCGACGCGCTAATTGCATTTTGGGACGGAAAGAGCCGTGGCACGGGGCATATGATAAAATTTGCCAGACGCAATGGGCTGGATATATCCATCCTTGATTATACACATATCAAGGCAGGCAACATAACCATAGCATCCCCTTTACCATCGAAGCCTGTCGTACAGTCGTTGGATGACATAAAGCAGAAGACGAGCAATACATCATTCAAACGATAACAATATATTTACGAGTAATATGGATAATACGAGTAATATCAAGAATACAACTGATTATTTACTACGGAAGATACAAACAGTTTCCATTGATGGCCGTGGCATAACAGGTCTGTCGTCAGGCATTGAAGAGCTGGACAGAATAACGCATGGCTTTCAAGAGGGGGACTTGATTACCGTTGCCGGACGACCGGCAATAGGAAAATCCTCACTTGCACTGTCTATGGTAAAAAGAATAGCCATCGACCGCCGAATGCCTGTCATATACATATCACCCAGCATGACTGTAGAAAAGATTGTCAAGCGCCTTCTCTCGATTGTTTGTAGGATTCCACTTGAACACATCGTCAGCGGAATGCTCTCGGTGGAAGAATGGGAAAACCTTGAACGAGGCTCAGCAGCACTTCGGGACTCTCCTATATATATCTTTGACACACCAGGCATCAGCATAGACAAGCTGGAAGAACAAGTACACATGTTCTGCAAGCAAAATAAGGCGAAAGCCGTTTTTATTGATTATCTGCAACTCATCCAATCAAAGGGCAATACTAACTGGACCAGGAACGATGAAGTCACGGATGTTGTCTGCCGTCTTAAATCTCTGGCCATGACACTGAATGTGCCTTTCATCATTCTCTCTCAGACAAACAGGCCCGAGCACAAAGAGGCTACTGATTCCATCTACACGCACAAACTCTCATACCTACGCGATTCTGGAACAATAGAAGACGTGTCGGATATGGTCATGTTTATACATCGTCCCGAATATTATCAAGTCTATCAGGATGAATATGGAAACGACCTGCGTGGTATAACAGAACTCTACATTGAGAAGTATCTCACTGGACATCGGCATAGAATAAGACTGAAAAGCAATTATGATATCGCCTCTTTTGAGTCTGTCCAAACACAAAACCTTTCTTTCGATTCTGGTCAAGCATCGCCGTTCGGCATATTCTGATAGTAGCTTTATTGCAGAGTATAGCCGTTGTTGTGATGATTGGGCTATCGGCACATATATTATAAAAAGCATGACCATTAGAGGCCATGCTTTTTGTCATCTATGCACATAAGGGCGTGACATAGTGGAGCCCTGCATGTGATTTGTCACTTTTTCTTCAGCTCCAGAAACGTCCTTTGCCATCGCTGAAACTGTGGACTGCTCCTGACGTGCGACTGAAAATCTTTCGACGACTTGCGGAGTTTGTCTCTTTGCACTGGCGTTAACCACTCTGCTGAGCTTGGCTGCTTCACTGATGGTGAGACAGCCGATTTCTGACGCGATTCCATATTTCCTTAAATCTTGGTCTGTGATACCTGCTTCTTTTAGCTTGTTCTTGTAGTCGTTGTCTATCCTGATGTCTGTCAGCTTACCGAAGCTACCGTGTCCAAAAGTCGTTATCATCACCACATTTCCACCTTTGCTGGAAATGTAGTCTCGCATATCCCTCAGCTCTGCACCAGAGGTAATAAAGTCATCCAGGATAATGTAACTGGCACCCTTGGTGACATTCCCTTCAAAGCGCATCCTACGGCTCAGACGTGCAACATCTGAAGCATCCGTATGAGAGACATTGGTTATTGCAATAATATCATCCTCTACTGTCATTCCTGCAGCTGAGAATTTTGCTGCAAATGCGGCTGGTATCATATTGATGCCGGTGCCATTTTGTCGATGGATGTATGCGACATGGGCTTCTGGAAACCGTGTGGCCACATCCATCACTTTCTCATCCTTTACGAGGTCATCGACGAGCCTGATGGCAGCATCGAAATCACCACGCTTGGCCGCAAGGAAGTCCGGGTGATGCCTTGCCACACTGGAAGAGGTGTGATTAACGACTGCTGGAAAGCTGTCACCCCAAGCCTGTCCTCTCGGCATGGAGTCCTTTTGCTGAAGCATGTAAAGGGCTGTTCCCATATCCACACTGACAGGTGTCTTTCCGAGATACATCTCTGCATCATCGGCATGGAACGTGAACAGCACCTCCATATGATTATCCTTGACCGTGATACCGTCAACGGTGAAATCGAGGCGGGTCAACCCCGCGTGCTGCCAGCTGTTCCTGCTGCTCTGACTTCACATCTTCTTGTTTAGGCTTTTCCGCTTCCGTAGTCGCCTGTCCGCCTGGCTTAGATGCCTGATGAGTCGGAGCATAGGTTTTGTTCTGTTCACGAATGTCGGAAAAGTCGGCATTAACGCCATCACGCTCAATCCGCATATTAACCGCATCGACACGCTGGCCTATGAATGATGCAGAACGCTTTACATCCAAAAGAGTTGTCTTTATATACGAGGGGTCTTCTTTTAGATTCGAGAGCCATCCCTTCAGATAGGCCGCACTGTCTGACTTTACATGCTTCGTCATCCCGTACTGCGATGACACCAAGGCAGCTGTAAGTTCAGCCACAAGTTCCTCACGGGCATATTCTGCACTGCCGAAACTTTGTCCTGGCTTCAGACGGTTGAGACGGCTCTCCGAACCTGTACTGTGACTCATCTCATGCAAAAGATTGGAATAAAACGATTCTCCATCTATGAACTGTTGCTTCTCAGGAACAACAATCATGTCTTTGCTGATGCTGTAATAGGCATTGTCACCATGAGTTGGTTTGATAGGACAAACCCACAAGTCCTTCTCTATCATTGCATCAATAGCCGGGAAACTCTCCATCTCCTTATCAGATGTTTCCCGTTCACCTTTTGACTCATTGAGGAACTTTTCGTACATTTCGGGACGCGCCTCCCTCATGTTCGTCTGGTCAAGGTTGAAGACATTGTAAACCTGAAGCTTGGGATAAACATTGTATTTGGCACGTTCCTCTTCAGTCATCTGTTTATAATCCTCGTATTTGATACGCTCCTTGGTCTCAGCATTGACCACAGTGAAGGTGGTCAGCATGACAGGCGTACTCTTCTCACCTTTGTTGACCGATACCATCGGAAGCTTTTCACCTTTCTCGTCAAGTACTGGTGTACGTCCACCTTCCTTGTCCTTGACATAGTTCAGTCCCATGATACGGTCAAAGGTAGCATAACGGGATGTCTGCCATCCGTTCTTTTCCTGCATGAGCATCAAAATGATGCTGTTCATGCCATTATACTGACGGCCACTGAGGTTGCGAGGCAATTGGGCTGCCTGAGGGGAGAACCAGGGCTTTTTCCAGTCACCTTGCAGATTGGTAATCTTCTCAATCATCAGCTCGGCGAACTTGTCCATTGCCTTGTCCTCAGCACTTCTCCCATCAGCATTTGTGGTATAGTTCTTCTTAGCCATAGTTTCAATATTACTTGTTCTGGTATTCTTCTTTGATGAATTCCTTCATGTCACTAACACGGCAGGACAGCCGAACTTGTTTGTCATACGAAGCAAGCTGTAGTTCACCGTCAATGCTCACCCTGCACCTGGGCTGCATCCATTCCGGCTTGATGGTCTCAATACCAGCACCCTTTTCAGGAAAACGAAGGAAGCGAACCCACGTGCTGACAAAATTATCACCGACCTTCTCGGATGAGTATGCCGAAAACAGAAGATATGGATTGCCATTGCGGTCGCTCTTTTCCTCATAGATATTATCGTTCTTCAGACGACCTCTAAAATGAAGTTCACCTGTGATGCCATCCTCGTCTGGCACATTTTTGACTGAAACCTTGTTTGCCGTAAGATAGAATGCCAGGTCTTCCCCTTTTTTTCTAATGTCGAGTGTTCCCTGCACCGTGACCCTCTGCTTCTCTGCGAGAAGGGAAAGGTCACTTTTCTTTCCTCCCTGGAAAGTTACGAGAACATCCAGATCTCTTCCTTTGCCTTTGGCATCCGGGAGTTTTACGTTCACTACAAAAGACAAATAAGGCTTTTCGTTTTTGTCTGTTCGTGTGGTGGCACTTCTCTTGATAGTGCCAGTCATGTTAACATCTGCTCTAATCATTGTACTAATGCTTTTAATGAATAATTATTTCCTTTGTAAATTCTGTTCCTGGGACTGCTGCTGTGTAACGATCTGCTCGTAGTTCTGCGACGCTTGTTGGGAGAAAGTAATGGCACTGACCATAGCACCAATGCGTTGACGTTTTGTGGCATCATCCACGTCACTTCCAAGCACCTGTGACAAACGTGACTGTTCTGCGGAAGTCAGTTCATGGACATACTGTTTCTTGCCGTCATCAGTAGTGAGGACGGCAGTACCGCTGTCCTTAATGGTCAACATAGCGGATTTCAGATTAGGCGTAAATCCGCTGATATCGATCCTCCGGTTGACCAAGGCATCCGTTACAGTTTCCATTTTCTCTTCTTTGCTTTTGTTCTCCATCTGCATACTCAGAAGAAGCATCGTCATGAACATTTTCATAATGGAATCCAAAAGGCCACCACCCTCACCTTGTCCGCTAAGAGCCAAAGCTGAATCATCGGAAGACATCAGCATGGTCAGCCAGTCATTGGGAGTGACCTGCTGCTGTTGCGTAGCAGGTGGCGGAGTCAGTGTTCCACCTGCCTGGTATTGTGCCAACAGATCTTTGCCATTATACTGAGCCTGTTTCTGAAGATTCCCTTTCTGGTTGATTTCTGCAAGGTAGGCAGCAGGATTGACCCATTGCTGCTTTCCTTCAGAGGAGATATTGATGACACCAAAATGCAGATGTTCACCTGTCGTGCGAGAGCCTGTGTTTCCTGACACACCCAGTTTCTGCCCGGCCTGTACGGTATCGCCTTTTTTGACATCAATTTGAGAAAGGTGCATATACTGCACTTGTGTCTTGCTACCATCTGGACGAGCATATTCCACAGTTACCGTCTTGCCACCACCTGTATTGGTGTTATGGTTGACGGCCACTACTATTCCGTTGTTTTCCGTTGCAAGGACTGCATCACCATTGGTTTTGATATCGATTCCATGATGAACTTGTGTCCTGCTTCGATCCATCGGGTCTTTTCGTGGTCCATAAGGAGAAGTTATGAGCATAAAGGAGTCTCGCTTAACTGGCATACTGTATTCACCTTGCGGCAAATCCATTCCTGTTGACTTCAGCTCGCTATTACTGGATGGACTGGTAGATGCACCTGCCTTCAATGGATTGGAGGCAGTGCCGAATTGCCGTCCTTCCCTCTTCATCTGCTCCATAACCATCTGGTCATACTTCTGGAGGTTACTGCCCTCGATAACACCAACGATGGTCGAGACATAATTGGAGGCTGTGGCATAGCCGCCCTTTTTAATGCCAGCTGCCCATCCCCTGTAATCATCAGGAGATAAGTTCCCGACATATTTTTGGTAACGTGAAGCCATGAGGACTTTGGAATGGTCCTCATAGCTTTGTCCCACATTGTCATACTTCTTGAACTTCTCGTTTGGCTTATCATCATTTGCAAGGACGTATGCACCGTTGAACTCGCCCTTCACGCCAAAATGATTATTGGCTGTCCGGGCAAGGGTGCTCTTGCCGTTAGCAGACTCAATGATGCCTTGCGCAAGGGTCACAGAAGCAGGTATGCCATACCTACGCATTTGTTCCATGGCGTACTCCGCATACTGGTCAATGTATTGCTGTCTTGAATTGTTTGCCATAATGTTTCATTATCTGTGAACGCCTCGATGCTGTTCCTCCTCCTGTTTTTTAGCAGGAGCAACAACTTCTTTCACTTCTTGCTTGTTTCCCTGAGAAGATTCTTCAGAGTTTCTTTTTACCGTGGCACGGGGATTCTCCAACTGGTCACAGATGGCCACTCGCTCACCGGCACGGATAAGCTTTGGCAAATAGGTATCAAGAGCATGATAAGGGAATCCTGCCATCTCCACAGGTTTGCCATCTGGCCCTTTTGTCTTGCTGCTTTTAGTAAGGGTAATGCCAAGAACCTGGGATGCTTTTCTTGCATCCTGTTGATAGGTCTCATAGAAATCACCGACACGGAACAGCAAAAGAGCATCTGGATGTTTGCTCTTCAGATCCAGGAATTGTTTCATCATGGGCGAAAGGACAACAGCAGCTACAGCCTTGGTTTCTGCTTTGGTCGCTTCCTCCTTAGCTTTCTCTTCCTGTCGTTCTTTCTCTTTCTGCTCAGGCGAATTACGGCGTTTCTCTTCTTGCTGATTGTTCCTACGTTCCTGCTCCTCATGAAGTTTTGTGCCATCAACTTCTGGAGCAACCCTTTCTTTCGTTTCTTCGAGCTTTCTGGCAAGGACATCAGAATAAAGGGCTGCTGCCAAATGCTTTTTGTAGTCCTGTTTGTCATCTGCCAGCCACAAGCGTTGCCACTGTTCCTGATTGACATATCGAGGTTTCTGCTTCTCATCGCCGATTGTGGCGACAAGGAGAATCTTTGAATCTTTTGTCTTGAAAGCATTGACCTTGGAGATAAGGTCTAACGCCTCCTGACTTGCATCACTCTTGAAGATGTTGACTGGAGGAACCTGGTTCTTACTGAACAAGGAATAGTATTTCTGAGCCATCTGTGTACGGAACTCCTGCACATGGGCATCGTCATGGTCGTTCTTGATGACATCGAAATAAAGGCTGACATCTTCCTTGGATGGATGAACAGAAAGAACGGGCATGTTTTCAGCCTTCATGGCCAGCGTCCACTTGCCTTCGTCGTCTTTGAGCATGGTAACAGCTGAGAATTGTTCCGGCACATGTGCAATCGGGAACTGTGCTGCCCACTGCTGCTGACGTTCATTAGAAGGCTTCTCAATGAGCTGTATCTTCTCGCCATTTTCCGCTTTCTTCATCATGCCGACGGTACGGTTAACTTCATGGAGGACATCCTCGGCAAGCTGAGGATCTGCCTTCATCTGCTCAATGATAGCAGGAAGTGACTTCATGGTTTCAGGACGCAACTTAGCAGGCATACCAAAATCCAACATCTTGACAGCAGATGCAAGTTCTTCAACAAGGGTTTCTTTTTGACTTGCACCGCTGTCACGGTTGAGCCGTCCGCTGACTCCAGTAGCATGGGCAACCTGACGCGCCACCTCCTGCACATAGTCAGCGTATGAAGGGAAGCCTTTCTGGGCAGGGATATATACGGTATCACGCTGACCATCATAATGGGCTATGCCTGTAGCATCCTTACGGATGGGCACAAGGTTGTCGCGCATGTTCAGGATGAACTGGTTTACGCTGATACGCTTGGCCTTATCATCCTTGTCCATATAAGAGGCATCCTGGGCTTCAGCAGTTCCTCCATATAGTTGAACCTGCTTTTCATAGTCCTCCTTATGGACGTTGGGCATCGTCGTCTGGTCTATGTTAAACAAGACATAGACATCCTCCCTCGGATTCGGCTTGTAACTAGCTTGGTCAGACTCTGGAAGTGCCTTGAAAGCCTCACGGGTGATTTTGTCTTCAGGATTATCCTTGTTGACATATTCACTGTTGTTTGTCCATAAGAACGGAACTCCCTTTTCGCCCTTTCGGACGGCTTCACCACGGTTCTTTGTGTCATTGAACAGCACATAGCTGTTCGTCTTAAAACCGCCCATATCGCTGTGAATGGCCATAATGAGCGCATTTACAGGATTAACACGAAGTCCTTTGTCAAAGAACCGCGGAGTTTGCTTCTTGGTGCCGTTCAAAAGGACACCGTTTTGCTGGCTGGCACGTTCGAGTGCCGTTACTAAAAACGCCGCTTGGCGTTCTGCGCCAGTCTTTTTCTGAATTGTTTCTTCTGCCATAATTATCGTATCATTTAATGGTTAGAAATTAATTATATACTTGTCTCTATCGAATTCCCTTGACTTGTTCACGCTCCTGGTTCTGCTCATAATGCCTTGCCACTTCCTGCGATGGCTGTTCAGTAATCTGTATTCGTTGCATCTGATCAGTCTTGGCAAGGATGTGATTCGCAAGGGTGTTCAACGGAATGGCTCCAGTCTGATAGGCATCTGCCAATGTCGGAGGCATAGTGACTATACGGGGAACGTGGTCTATATCGACAATGAGCACATTGCCCTCGACATGAGGATTGCTGATTCTTGCATTCAGTTCCTCATTTGGATATTGCTTATATCGCACTGGCTGAGTGAGTCCATTTTCCTGCCTGTATTCGGCCAAAGACTCCTGACCGACCTTATTAATGAGGTTGGCACCACCATATAGCATCATAGGAATCTTCAGCAATGGGTTCTTGATAAATGAACCGCCAATCAAAGCCGCCAACGGCATCATCGTACTTTTGTTCAGGCCGATGGATTTGGTACGTCCCGTAAAGACACCCAACAGCATATCTGGCAGATTGGCAAGGGTGACTCCAAGATACCTGAACTTATCACCTGCCCCAGAGAGACCAAAGGCATCCAGAAGGTTGTTCCACCCTCCGAATTTGCCCAGCATATTTTCATTGGGGGCAGAGCTTGTATCAGCTGTATTACTTTGAACGGCCTCTGTGTTATGGGAAGACTGCTCTTCCGGAACGCTCTGACTCACCTTTGGTGATGCTATACTCGGCTCTTCGGCTTCTGTTATGACTGAGGCTTTAGCTTGTTCTTCCTTACGGGCTTCTTTTCGAGAGACCTGTTCCTTTTTCAGTGCCTTTACATAGGCTTCATATTGCATGGCACGTAAAGTTGCGTCAGTAACGGACATGTCATTTCCATCACCATGGGACTTAACAGTTCTGGAACCATTGTTGACAGCTGTATTGACTTTCTTACGATAGATATCCGCATTGGATTGTGCCCATTGTACTGCAACGCCCAGTTGCTTGTCGGTTGCGTCCGCTATGCGTTCAAATCCCATCTGGGTGAGCATCCATCGTGGAATTGTGACCTTCTTCTTATTTGCTGCTGCCACCTCTTTTCTGGCAATATCTTTTTGTTTTTCAAGATATTTTGATTCTTGCCCTGGGGCAAGACGTGAACCTCCCTCCACACCGAGATCTAATATGGCCTGTCCTATGAAACCACCAAAACCGCCTGTACTTGCTGCATTGGCAGCCCAAGAAAGAATATTACCTGTAATCTCTGAAGCCAATGATGGATTGTATTGTCGTTCTGCTTCTTTATTGATGTGGTCTTGTAAAGAAGATGTCCTGGCACGTTGGGGAAGATAGAAGATGGTGCCTTCTGCTGCCTTGCGAAGAATATATTCAACTGTAGATTTGGGCATCTGCTGATGGATAAGATGGTCTATCATCTTTTTCTCCAGTACAGCATCAACAGCAATGCCTTTTTTCTTCAGTTCAGCCTTTACCATGTCAATATAGTCTTCCACCGTTTTGGTGTTCCACTCTCCTGTGTAAAGGATGGTACTGTTATAGGCATCCAACGAAGCCATGCCGCCATCAGGACCTGCAGCACCAGCCATCATAGCACCCCATGACCTGCTGTGGCGTTCATACTCGTCAGCCTGTTTGCTCTGAAGGTCATCACGGACTTTGTCCATGATGGGAACGACTGTGGAAGTAAATATGTCTTTATTATCTGCCATAATAGCTATACTACTGTCTGTTGATATTGGTTAATGACTTGCTCCCTGGTCTGTGCGAGTGCCGCATGAAGAACTTCCATCTGCTTGGGAAAGAACTCTTCCAGCCACTCATCCTTTTGGATGTCATCGTGGATGAATTTGATGGCCAGTGCCCTGCTAATCTCTATGGCCCGTTCTCCTTTCTTACGTCCGTTGAACCAGGCTTTCGTCCACCATACGATGCCGTCCCTGTCGGGATAGACACTGACCGTCCTTTGAATATCGAAGCTCTGGATGTCAATCTCAAAGTCAGCCAAAGGGTCTAAGACTCCCTGACTCTCTACAGCCCTGTCAGCAGCTTTTTTTTTTCGATTTCACTCATGGAAGACAGGAACACGCTGTGCATCAAGGCAAGGTAATTTAGGAAGTCCGTAATCAGAATGGTCTGCACTCTCTCGATGATAGAGAAACTGCGATGACCAAGGCCAAGGGGATTGAGCATGGAAGGAGTATGCTCATAGTATGCTCCATTCCTTGCACCCTCTGCAATGACATTACGCAAGCCCTGCTCCGTCTGGGTTGGAACATGATAGTTTCCGCTAAGCAGGTCGGTCATATAACTGCCGAAGTAACGCATCATCAGCTGGTCTATCTCTGTCTGTTGAGCGTCATAAGGGGTATGAACATCAAAATCCAAGGTGGCAATCTCAGGATTAGTCCCGGACATATCCTTCTGGCTGTTCACAATAAGATTGTCCCTAATCATGGTCAGGAACTCCAGTGGGTCTGTCTCTTCACCGTTGAAGCGCACCTCGACATGCAGGAGCCCGTCACATCGAGCCACGTTATCACCAGCCTTGACATTCTTACCAAAATTGCAGACTGCTTCGCTGATATGACTGTAGATAACATCATAGCAACTTCGCTTACCATCCGCATAGTTGGGATAATTGACCGTCAGGCTAAACCCATTCTGAGTATCACTGGATATGCCAGATACGACACCCGTAGCCAAGGCTTTCAGCCAAGTACCACAGCGTACCCTGAAATCCATACCATGAGAGAAACTTTCTTCTCCAGTCTTCTCATTAACATGTTTGCCATAGTTTCTGGCCACTTCAATGGGTGTATTCTCGTCTGCCTCAAAAGGCATGGCATAGCCACTTGGAGAATAGAGATTCATTGTATGCTGTATATTCATAATGTTGAAAATGAACTTTTAGTCGGTAACAATCAGGACTGGTCTTCTTGGGGGAAGAATACGACGGTCATAAATGGGGGTCAGGCCGCCAACGAGGATCACTCAGGTCTGGGATGTCGATGATAAGACGACCATAGTCATCACCTCCGACAAAGCGATGGAAGCCACCAGAACCTCTTCCTCCGTCTGCCAATGTACTACCAGAAAACCCTTCCTGATAATCGAAGACCTTGGGCAATGCGATAGTCATACAAAGCATGGTGACGCAACCACCACCCCACATCAGAAGACGCTTTCGGATGTTCTGTTCGTTGTTGGCAATAGCATAGTAGATGACAAACGCCCCTACAATACCGATGATACAGGACAGGACATAGCCAAAAGCCTGAACATAAGATGTATAACTGAAAACGGCATCCCCAGCCGTTGAGATTCCATCTGTGATAGCATCCGCATAGATAGGGCTTGCCAGGAACACAGATGACATGAGCATGAATATCTTTTTCATAATGCGATGTATTTATGTTATTACTGATATTATTCGTATTACCTGCGCATTCCGTGCTGTTGCTCCTGGGACTGTTGCTGGGTATTCTCTTGGGCTACAGCCGCAGCCTGTTGACGGGAATTGCCGCTAATCATCATCATGGCGAGCAAAGCACCGCCTATCTTACCAAGCAATCCTGACCGACCAAACATCAGGTAGCCGGCAGCTATGAGTCCACCGATGCCAAGTCCTGATATTTTTCCGTTAGTAAGGTTGCTAAAGAAATTGGAAAACATATTCAAGCCACCTCCTAAGAGATTGCCTAATGATGAACCAATCCCTTGTAGCGTGTTTCCCAAAGAACCGAGAACGCTCTTTGTTTCCGAGACCGTTTCCTGCAAGCCATCAACGACATTGCTGGCAGTGTCCTTGACTTGTTCGACAGTGTTCTCTCCCGTAAAGCCATTGACGGCATCATGGGCGAAGTCACCACTCTGGTCAACAGCACCTCTTACCGTTTTGCCGACAGCGGTTCCAAGACTTTCCTCTGGATGATCCAACATCCGCCATCCGGCAAAGGTCGCAACACCTGTTGCAGCAGTTGCCTTCGGGTTCCTTGCGGCAACAGTCAGAGCCTTACCGCCAGCACCAAGCACGGAACTTCCACCATGCCATAATGTCGATGTGGCCTTACTACCTGCCCGCCACACCTTGGGCAGTATTCTTGTTGCTAATGATAACCATCCCATAGTCGTATTTTTATCTTCTTGGTTTAACACTTCTTCCATTGACTCGCCACATACCCAGGCATTCTTCAACAATGCCAGCCTTGCCTTCCCTATGAGGCAAAGACCTTTGCTCGATGCCATACCATACCTGGGCCATCGTGGTACATCTTACCAGCTTCGTAAGCATGGCAAGCTTTCTGTTCATCTGCTGCAATTGTGGACGGATGGAGAAAACCAGCTCTATTCGCTGTTTCTCTGTCATCTTCGTATCAATGCACACCTGTCTTATGGTGTTCACGATACCAATGCTTTGGTTGATGATATCCACGTAGATGTCATTCCTATGATTATGGAGGGCTACAGCAATGGCATTGACAGGTGTATCACCAATCTGGTGGGACAATCGCCCCATGTTCTCTGTCAGGTGGTTGATCTCATAGTAGAAGCCATAGACTTGTGCAGCGTATGAGATAATACCTCTGAAAGTGCTTATATATCGGTCGAACTGCTCCTGATAATTTTTTGTCGCCTCGACCTCCTGTTTGAGCCACACATGACCTTCCGTTTCCACGGCCATCACTTCCAATTGAGAGTTGTACTGGGACTTGGCTTTATGGGTGTACTCCAGGATCATGGCTGTCAGCGTCGGGTCTATCTGTGCATGAGACAGACTCGGCATCATCCATAGAAAGGACAGAACTAGTATAATATGTTTTATCTTTCCATTCATCTTAATGTCCATATTGTGCCACCTCACGGGCATAACGCCGCCAGTGAGACAGAGATTGCCGGGCAATGCCGCCCTTATCACGGTCTATCATTCCTGCCGTTACACGATTCCAGACATCTGCCATCCTGTAATGACGGATGCTGATGTAGAGCAATTGAAGCTTATGGGAAAATGACGAGAGCTTATCCTCCAGTTCCCAGAGGGTCTTGGAGCGCTCAGAGCCGGTAAGCATATTCTGCTCACCACCCTTAGCAACCGCATTCTTCAGCAGTGTGAAGACGCTGACCATTTCCGTAACTGTTTCCATATACAGGTTATTCATATCAAGCGTAGCCACTATACCTTGGGGATTGTTCGTTGCCGCCTGACGTAGCTTGTTCAAAGTAAGCAGGATGCGAACACCGTCATCATAGATATGGGTGGCTGCCTTGATGGCAGAGGCATAGCCATTGGCCATCTTCAGATAGGAATTGTATTGACGTTCCCATTCGGCCATCTTCGTGAACTCTCCAGCCATCGCATTCTGCATGACAGCCGTCTCTCGTTCCGCCTTTGTTTCAGACTTCACGGTATTGTTGATGAGTGCATTGCCTGTAGCCAATATGGTATATTCCCCAGGATTAGCGGTTACTATCTGGCTATAGCCACGTTGACAGCTTACTACCCAAAGGATGAGTGCCATCAATGAGACAACCATCCACCGCTTGACAGAGGCGTTATTCCACGACGGTATCATGTTGGGCTTGTCGCTCTTCTTGAAGAGCCTATCGTATATTCGTAAACTCATGGATGTTGTGTTTTTTCTTGTTATACTCTACTCGTTCACGTATCATGGTTATCAAGTCGCTATCACCCAGAACACCTATAATGTCCAGACGTGGGCAGGTCTTGTCACCACTGTAGATGCTGACAGTCTTCAGGCCGAAGAGCATCTGTAGGAAACTGCGCTGCTCACTATAGTCCACGACACGATAAAGTTCAATGAAATCACGTTGTAATGACAGAATGCCATATTCATATTGAAGCTGTTCCTCTGTGATGATATAGGATATGCGCAACAGATAGACACATTTGCACAAGAGGTTGATGAACAATAAGCCGAATGCTGCCATCATAAACGGGAAGATACTTTTCGGCAACAAGCCGTCATAGCCAGCCAATAAAAGGATCAGCACCGCACAGACGATGCCGCCGATGTTTCCTGCCACAAACTGTAATCCGTGTGGACGTATCTTTATGTTTGGAAATGCCTGGCTCATACTACCTCTTGATAAAGTGAACACGTTTCTTTTCCTCACTCTCATTGACCTCAATCTCACCATCGGCATCGAAGTCAATGCCAGAAGCGACACTGCGAGTCTCTTCTTCTTCAGTTGCTTTCAGACTATCTTCCCTCTCCAAGAGGACTTGATCATTCCAATCCTTTCCCCGCTCTGGAACCTCACGGATAAATGGGATTACCTTCCGTGAGTCTATACCAAGGAAATCCCTGACGGAATCTTTGTATTCCTTATAGAGCTTTCTTGTCAAATCCTCCTGTTCTCTGATGTCGCCCTCGTAGCACAGATGACTCTGACGCATGGACATGGACTCTTCCCATGCAGACTCGTATTTGGCATACTTGTCCTGTAAAGGCTTCGGCAATGTATCAATATCGCCTTTGGCAAAATCCTGAGATAAGGGAATTGAATCGAGATATGGCTTGCGCTCTGGCGTTACGACAACGGAAGAGAGGGCTATGCGATGTATCTCACCCTTTAGGTTTTCCGTGAACTGACGACCTGCGAGGTCATTGTCAAAACAGATATGATGTCTGGCTGACGGCGTGACTGCCAGCATACGCTGCATCTGCCCGACGGTGGGATTGCCGCCAGTAGAGACAAACACGGCTTTTTCCAACGAGGGATTGTCTTTCACATGAAGCTGATAGTATGACATGGCATCATAGCCGGATTCAAACCAATATACATCAGTAGCGTCCGACAAGTCCTGCTTGCCAAGAGCAGCTATCCACAACCCTTCGGAGCTGTTGCTTCCCAATGCCTTGCCCTTGTAACCGGAACTGCCGTCAAGACGGGGATAGCCTCGTTCTTCCAGACCGACAACATTAGTATTACCAGGTACATACAACGGGAAGGAAAGGTTGGTATGGTTCTTACCTCCATCCAACGACTCTTTTGTTGTAAGTATGAAATGGGCACCAAAGGCTTTCTGTGTGTCAAGGCTAATGCCTCTGGTGACGAAGAACGGATAGAACTTCTTGATGCCCTCGAAGTCGTACTTACGGAAGGCATGAATGGTATAGTTGTTGAGGTCAAAAGGTTTTTGTTCCTTACGTGGCTCAATAATCCTGCCTTGCCTTTCTTCGCTTGGAATGTTAAGGATATTACGGCACACCTCGTTAACCAGATGGTCTGGGTTGGAAGAGCCGACATGTTCTTTGAACATTCCGGGGAAGCTCTTGATAAGGCTGATGACATTGTAGGACTTCTGTTCAGGTGGACGGAAACAAGTATTGCCGTTCTGGGTGACAATGAACTTGTCGCCATGAATACGGCATCCATCACTGCCAATACGGACAAAAGAAGGATAACGCATTCCGTCACGTCGGTTCAAGGTGTAACCGGCGTGAAGAAGGACTTCCTGAATGTTGATGCGGTCAAGATAGTCCTGATAGGAAAGGTCATTAACACTCATGATATTCTATTGCTTGTAGTTTTTCTTTCTTCCGAAATCAGCGGGAATCTCGCCCCATTCACGGGTATGCCACGTCTCTACCCTATTAGGATAGGAGTTGGACTGCAACCACTTCTCTGCTCTTTGGACAATCTGATGAAGCTTTGCTGTTTTCTCATTACGCTCCAGCGTCGTGCCACATCGTTTGGCTCTGACCCATGCTCGTGCAGTATAGCTGTCAGAATAGACAGGAAGATTCACTCCCTTCTTCTTCAGCAATGCCAGACCATGAACAATAGCAAGGAACTCGCCGATATTATTGGTGCCATAGACTGGACCGAAACGGAAAATCTCCTTTCCCGAAGGGATATGCACCCCTCGGTATTCCATCCAGCCAGGATTGCCGCTACAAGCAGCATCCACACAGAGGGCTTCTACAGTTCTTCCGTCAACCATTCCCAACAACTTCCTTTATATTATCTGCCAATGCCATGCCCGTAGATGCCTTGGTTAAGACCTGCCTCAAATGCTCTTGAAGCGATGTCTTGCGGAGAGTCCACGCCAGGCTTGGCATAGATGCGGCCAGTGCCATGAACCTCGTGATATACATCTGGGGCATAATGCGGATGACGGATATGCTCTACGTTATGGGCGATGTCGGCACCAAGATAGGTGGCCTCCCCTGCGGCAGCGAGGAAAGCACCGAGATTAAAGCCCTGTCGCAATTCTGGACGGGTCTTCAAATCAACCTCGTTGAACACCTTGGATAACATGCGCTGACGCTGGTAGTCATCGACGGCAAGGAACTTGTCATACTGTTTCTTGCTGATCTCATGGGAAACGACCTGACCATTGATGACAGCACTCATGCGATAAGTGACTTGCTCGTTGTTCTTGTCATCTTTCTTAGGTTGTGCCTCCTGCTGCTGTGAACGTTCCGGCTGTACCTTCTCCACCCAGATGTCACCGACCTCTACCTCACGTCCATGATTGCCCTCACGATACCAGCCCTTGCGCTCGTTGCCTTCTGCAAGTTCTGCACCGTTGACATAGCCTTCCTCTGGATTGAGAGTTGGCGCGAAGTGTTGTTGCTCCTGCAACGGGTCTGGAATAACATCAACCGTCTGAAGACCGCGCTGTTGTGCCTGGACATTAAGTTCCTGCTCCACTTCCGGCTTCAAAGTGATGCTGATACGCTCTTTGCTGTTGAGCATGTCTTTGGTGATAGAGTCCTTGAAATCCCCGCTGATAACATGGTTGAGAACGTCGAGACGTTCCTGTAATGAAACCTTCTTCAATGAATTTTCCGTGAGTTTCTTGACCTCTTCCTCTGTCAGGTCATACACGAAATCCTGCTGAGTTCCTGAAGACTGGATTGTAAGCAGCTTCTTGTCGGCATCAATGATGATACCGTGTGAAGCCAATACCTCCTGCCATTTCTCATTGGTGAAATACACATCTGACGTAATCAGCTCCTTATACGGTTTGGCTGGTTCTGAAGGGCGTGGACGTGTCTGAACAGGTGGAAAATAGGTCTGCAAATCCTTTAATGGATCAGCCACCTCCTGCGCCTGAGTCGCACCACCTTTATAATAGTAACCGTAGCCACCGCTTTTCAGCTCTCCTGGGCGTATGCGTCCGTCAGGATGCTCCACGACCATAGGCACATCGCCGACACGACGAAGGTGGAAGCCGGGCTGTTGTCTCGGCATCCATCCAAGGAATCCAGGGCCAAAGGCATGGGGACGGAAAGGCATAGGCCGCCCATACTCTCCCACACCGACCCTGTAACCATGAAGTCCCATGGCAACACGGCCATTGACATTACGGGCTGCAACGAAGGATGAAGGGAGGTCGAAGTCCTTGCCGACAATGCCATTGAAGACATTATAGGCTTTCTTGTTGGCATAGTTGGTGCCACCATCACCGAGAGCACGGAACTGCTGCTCACTGATGTTATATTGCAGCAACGGGGAGTCATGCCCCTGAACAAGGAGCTTATACCTGCCGTCCTCGACGGCAAGCTGGGCACTCATGCCGTTCCTGCGAAGGAGGTCTTCCAACTGATAGGAAAGCCGTCCTCTCATGGGTAGTGATTCTGAACGTATGCTCATAATTCGCTCCTTTCTCTAATGGTTAGTTTGACAGACTTTCCTCGAACAGCTCGTCACGATAGTCCATGAATGCCAAGGCTGATTGGTCACTGCCCGTATCAATGGACTTGTCCTTGCAGAACTGCTCATATTCTTCTGTTAACTCATCTGACTGCTGTGTAACGAAATCCACGGCAGAAATGTTTCCGGCCTCGTACTGTTCACGAAGGTCATCATAATCAGGATAATTCTTTGCCATAATGATGTGGTTTAATGGTTATACTGTATTACTCGTATTTCTGATATTATCGCACAAGCTGATGTTGCTCTTCTTCTGAGTTGTCTGTGTGAAGGTGTGGTTCCTGAATAGCATGACGTAGCTCCTGTGCCTCGCTGACCATTCCATGCAGTTTGGCAATACGCTCCAGCTCATCAAGGATGTCTTTGGTGAACTCCTCTTCAGGAACATAGGTAAGTCGCCCGTCTTTATTGAGCCAACATCCATCATTTCCGAATGAATACTTTGGCATGACACGACGCACCGTGTTCTCCCACTTGGCAGCAGTACCTGGAACAACGATAACTCCCGTATCGGTAAAGAGGTCAACACCGATAGTGACAGGTTCTTTTTGACCCTGGCGGTTTTCCTCATAGAGTGTTACAAGACCGCCCCTCCAGAAACTATTGAGGTCATCACCACTCAATTCATATTCAGTGGCAACGGCATTGAGGTTACGACCGATAACTTGTGTAGGCGTATAGATCACGCCATTGGTGTCTCGGTCAAGCTGCACGAAGGCTTGGATGCGCTGCATCTCCTCTACCCCTTCGTCAGTAACAACCTTATCGTCCACCTCGGCAACAATGACCTTACCACTAAGAAGGGATTGGCGCTCCTCTTCACTGAAAGCATCGAGGTTGATGCTCTTCAGCTTCGGAGAGAACATGACATCAAGGCCCTCTTCTGTCTCGATAAGGCAGAACTTGGCATAGGCATGGGTTACTCCAAAGGGCTGTTCAACGCATATAGGCAGCAAGGGTGACTTACCACCACGTTCAAGGGTCTCATGCACAAATTCGGGGAGGTCATATATCATTACCTCAGTAAGCCCGAACTCGGCAAGAATGTCAAGGGGATAATCCTCTCTGTGAAATCTTTTTTCTTCCATGTTCTTATGCATTTTGAAAATTTGCTGACGCAAAATTACTGGATAAGAAAGGATAGAAGTTCTTTAATGTGCTCAAAATAGTGATATTTGGCTCCCCTTTTTATTATTGGTTCTAACGAGGTGGTTGATTAGTACCAATAATTGAAAAACCGCTCAATATATTAAGATTCTTTCTTTGTTCTTAATCTAATGATATAAGGAGGCTCTAACTTTGCACCATGGAAACTAAGAAATCGATTTTATCAGTAATGGCCTTGCTTTGTTCGACGTTATTGTACGGGCAAAGTGACACAGGGTCATTTCACACCATTGGTGAGCATAACCGCACATTTGTGAAAAATGCAGAAGATAAGACGCGAGAAGATGTGTCTGATAGTATCTGCTCTACTGATTCCAATATAGTAGATTCAGTTCAGTTATCAACTACAGCCTATTCCGGATTGTCTATAGAACAGTTGGAGAAGCTGATTAAACTCTATGAGAGTTACAAACAAAACAAGAGGGAAAGAAGCACTTTAATAGAACATAATAACCAACAGGTACTCAGCTACTATACTGGAGAAAGTCGAGAATTGACTTTAGCTAACTTGATTGATGTCATCGAGGAGGTCGGTTTGAACAATCAACTATTTGTATTGGCTCAGACAGTCCTGGAAACCGGGCACTTCACCAGCTCTGTATGCAAGAACTATCACAACCTGTTTGGACTATACGATAGCAAGCACAAGGACTACTATCGCTTTGCCAGATGGGAGGACAGCGTGGTTGGCTATCAGAAATTCATCCAATACCGCTATAAAGGAGGAAACTACCTGCAATTCCTAAAACGCATTGGGTACGCTGAAGACCCAAGATATACATCCACTGTGGCAAAGATAGCCACCCAGCTTTACAAGAGATTATCCACCCAATAGTATTATCAAGATATTGAGCAACGCAAATCGTATCTTGAATGATAAAAACACGATTCGTTACACAAGTTTAACGCTCAATATTTTGATATGTCACCAAAAATTAGTAACTTTACATGCTAAAAGAGACAATTATCCTAATTGGACTGTGCTGCCTCTCATCGACGGCAAGAATACATGCACAGCAAGAGGCATCTCCATTCCATACGGTTGGAGAAACACAAAAGAAAAAAGTCAAAACGATGGTGGAAGTTCTAACTGACACTACCGTTCAAGACTCGTTAAAAGAAGACATGGACATGCAAGCAGACAGTGCTGCTACAAAAGTTCCTATGATGGTTGCATTGCCACTGAAGGACATACATATAAACTCGCCTTTTGGAATGAGGCGTGATCCGATGAACCGTAGGAAAGGACGGATGCATTACGGCTTGGATCTAAGGGCGAAGTATGAAGATGTCTATTCGATGTTGCCTGGCACAGTGACAGCAGCTGGCACATCAACGGCTGGAGGGAAGTACGTCACTATCAACTATGGCATCTGCACATGCTCGTTCCTCCACCTATCGAAGATACACGTGAAAAGCGGACAACATGTGAAAGCCGGACAAAAAATAGCAATAAGTGGAAACACGGGCAAACGTACCACAGGTCCGCATCTGCACTTATCATGTAAGTGGAGCGATACGGGGAAGTATTTTGATCCGCGTATATTGCTTAAGTTCATCACGGAGCAGCTAATGAAACTGACAATACAATAAACAAGTAAACTCAACAATATGGGAGTAGTAATCATTATTGTGGGCATCATGCTTATCATCGCCCATAAGAACAAGAGTAAGAAAAAGAAAAATCGGACTACCTGGCATGGGAAGTCCGATTGGGAACGTGAGTGTGATGAAGGTGGTAAGTTTTTTGACTGGTAGGAACAAAGAGGAGCCTAACAAGCATATTTGATTCCAATATCAATTATAAATGCACATAAAACAAGTCATTTTGTCAGGGAAATGATGTAAAAAGCATACAATTCACCTTATTTAATAATGTGAAATGGTGTTTTTTGCATATTATTTTGTAACTTTGCGCCCATGCAATGTGCGCATGACGAACAATCTACGTTACATTCATCGACAAAAGACCCCAACAGCCAATAGGCAAATAGATATACGGACTCCCTCGCAGTGTTGCATAAAGGTTTGGTCGCCTGTCGAGACACTGCCTGTGGAGTTCTCGTTTTATTTATGGTAGAGTTAAAAGACTTTATATCAAAATCTATTTGTGACATCGTAGAGGGTATCTATGATGCAGATAAAAAGATTAAGGAGCAAGGAGCATTTATAGCAAAGACTATAAATGGCCCTATAGGAGATGCCGATTATGCCACGGGGCAAGATGCGGACGGCAATGTTGGACTGGTTAAGAACGTAGAATTTGACATTACAGTTATTGCAGAAGACGAAAATAAGTCTGGAGGTGGCGTTTCACTTATAGTTCCAACAAGTATTGGATTTAACTTCGGAGTTCTATCAAAGAATCGAAAAAGAAACGAACAACATATAAAATTCAGTGTACCACTTTCCCTCCCTCATAAATAAAGATTATACATATGGAAAATAATAAAGGCTACGTTTACATTCTTACGAACCCATCTTTTAGAGAAGATTGGGTTAAGATTGGCAAGTCATCACGTCCTGTTGACGTTCGTTCAAAGGAGTTGGACAATACGGCAGTCCCTCTTCCCTTTGAAATTTACGCTACCCTCCAGACAGAGAAGTATGATAAAGTTGAGAAACAAATCCACAAGCAGATTGACCGTTTGACGGATTTACGCATTCGCCAGAACCGCGAGTTTTTCAACATTGCTCCAGACGTAGCCTTGGACATTATGCGCGACATTGCAGATTTGCTTGACGATGCCGAGCTTGCAGTGTATGTAGATGGCAAGCCCGTAATTTCCAAGAGCAAAGAAGAAGATAAAGAGATAACAGCAAAGGAAGCTGCGAAAGTAACACATCGCAAAGACCCCTTCAAGTTTCACATGATAGGTCTAAAGGTCGGTGACATTATTACCTTTGATGCCCTTAATCTCAATGTAAAAGTGGCCTCAGATGATAAGGTGGAGTACGAAGACCGCCTTTATAGCCTCTCCGCATTTACTGGCAACTTCCTGCCAGAAGATATGCAGACACCATCCAGGGCATATCAAGGACCAAAGTATTTCAGCTATAACGGTAAAACATTATACGAACTTCGCAAAGAGAAAGAACAATGAATAAACAGCAGCTCGCAAATAAGATATGGGCATCAGCCAACAAACTACGTTCCAAGATTGAAGCCAACGAATATAAAGACTACATTCTCGGTTTCATCTTCTATAAATTCCTATCTGACCAGGAAGAGAAGTTCCTTCGTAGTAATCAATTCACTGATGATTTAATCAAGGCTATTGAGGAACCGAAATCAAAGGATGACCCTAATTTTATGACAATGGAATTTTGTCAGAAAAATCTTGGTTACTTTATTACCTACAAACAGCTGTTCTCAACATGGGTAAGCCCTAATAAATCTGAAGAAGAGCCATTTACCGTTGGCACAGTTAGAGACGGACTTTCTGCTTTCAATCGAAACATCTATCCAACCCACAAGAAAGTCTTTGAGGGTATTTTCCAAACCCTTCAGGAAGGACTTTCAAAGTTAGGTGATTCGATTCAGGCTCAGACAAAAGCTGTCAATAATTTGCTTCAACTTATTAAAGACATTCCCACAGACGGTAGCCAGGACTACGATGTACTTGGTTTTATTTACGAATATTTGATAAGCAACTTTGCTGCCAATGCTGGCAAGAAAGCTGGAGAGTTTTACACACCACATGAAGTCGCTCTTCTTATGGCGGAAATCGTGGCTTTCCATCTGAAAGGCAAGGATAAAATTGAGATTTACGACCCCACATCTGGCTCTGGTTCTCTACTGCTTAACATAGGACGAGCTACAGCAAAACACATTGCAGATAAAGACCAAATCAAGTATTATGCTCAGGAGCTAAAGCAGAATACTTACAACCTTACTCGCATGAATCTCGTTATGAGAGGAATCAAGCCGTACAACATAGTAACGCGATGTGGTGACTCTCTTGAATTGGACTGGCCATTGTTTGAAGATTCAGACCCATCTTCAACCTACGACTTTTTGCAGGTTGATGCGGTCGTTTCAAATCCTCCATACTCACAGGAATGGGACCCGAAGGATAAAGACCAAGATCCTCGCTTTAACAGATTTGGAATGGCACCCAAGGGCACAGCCGATTATGCGTTTTTGCTTCATGCTCTCTATCATGTCAAGTCAGACGGTATCATGACTATCGTTTTACCACACGGCGTACTTTTCCGTGGTGGTGAGGAAGAAAAGATAAGAAAGAATCTGATTGAAAACAACCATATAGACGCAGTTATTGGACTTCCTGCCAACATTTTCTTTGGTACAGGTATTCCTACAATCGTCATGGTACTCAAACAGAAGCGACTGAATACTGACACTCTCTTCATCGATGCTTCACGCTGCTTTGAAAAGGTCGGGAAGAACAATAAGCTGAGAGCTTCGGACATCCGAAAAATTGCAGATGCTTATATGGAGCGTTGCCCACAAGACAACACATTTGCTGCTCTTGTTTCAAGAGAAACCATCCGAGAGAATGGTTACAACTTGAACATTCCTCGCTATATCCAACCGGCAGAACGTCCTGAAAAGTGGGATATCTATGCAACAGTATTTGGGGGTATTCCCAAAGAGGAGATTGATGATTTACAGGAGTACTGGCAAGCATTCCCGTCGTTAAGGGAAGAACTTTTTGGTCCTGAAAGCCTACCTTACTCACAGCGAAAAGAAAAATGCTCCATAGGTGATATTACAGAAAACAAGGATGTCAAAGCTTTAGAAGAGCACTTTTATAAAGTGACTGAATCCTTCCCTGTTTTCCTAAAGAAGGAACTAATTGAAAACATGCTTACTCTTAATATAGCCAGAGAAGAAGCTGTCATCACAAAGGAATTGTTCCGTATCGTTGAGCCAACTCCTATCGTTGACAAATACATGGCTTACGAAATGTTGGATAAGCGATGGGTTGACAGAGAAGCAGACAACCGAGATGTGTGGACGAATATCGCTACCGACCTCGAAATTATACAGACGGAAGGTAAAGAGGCTATCCGGCAAGTGGATCCTTTCTATGTGACAAAGAAAGATAGTGATGGCAATGAATACGAAGACCAGGATGGCTTCACTGGTCATATCATACCTTTCCGTCTTGTCGCTTCAGAGCTGCTTCAAGAAGAATTCCTCGCTGTAATGAGAAAGAATAAGGAAGTTAGCCAGTTGACAGAAACGTTTGAAGATTTACCAAACATTTTTGACGAACTCGAACTGAAAGCAGATATATGGAATGATGAGAAATCTGAATTCATTGCAAAGGGGATAAAAGCTCGTGTGGCAAAAATACTGCAAGATGTTTCTTCTCCTGAAATTGAAGCACTGTTGGCATATGTCAAATTGCTTGATGAAAAAGCAAAGAAACCAGAGAAGCTGTCTTTCATTGCAGAACACACAGAAGTTCAATGGAATAAGATGGAAGCTAATAAGGACACTACATTTGGCAAATCGAATGTCAATAAGTACATTGCTTCTTTGCAAATGCAATACGTCTTCCCAGAGGACTCCTTGGAAGCTCGTATCATAGAGGTGAATCGAATTACTGAAGACCTCAAACAGGCAAAGAAAGAAGCTAAACAGTTGGAGGCAGATTTGGAACAAAAAACCATCGAACTTATGCCAAATATAACGGATGAGCAAATCGAACACCTACTTTATGAAAAGTGGATTCATCCGTTGTTCCTTGACATTACGCACATGCCACTCAATGTCACAACAGAACTGGCTGCCAAAGTTGATGCACTGACTGCTAAATATGCTGACACTTTACAACATATTGAGCAAGAGAAGGCAGAAGCGGAAAATACTCTGGCTTCACTAATAGATAACCTAACCGGCAACGACTTTGATATGCAAGGGTTGAAGTCATTGCAAAAAATGTTGAAAGGAGAATGACAATGAGTAAGGTCACGAAACCTCAAATTTCAACGCAGGGCTGCGAAAGCGTTTTTTTAAAAAAAACGTTTAGCGAAGTCTTTGGTTATTTGGCAAATAATACTTTTTCAAGAGATTTGCTTACTTCGAGGATTTCAACATATCGAAATGTACATTATGGAGACATTCTTGTTAAGTTCGGAGAGACCTTAGATGTTGAGAAAGACGACTTGCCTTATGTTTCTACTGAAGTATTAGATAAAGCCAAACAGTTTCCACAACTTAATAACGGCGATGTTATTATTGCAGATACTGCTGAAGATGAAACGGTAGGTAAGTGCACAGAAATTGTGAACATCGGTAAAGCCAAGGTCATTGCAGGACTGCATACAATGGCATGTCGTCCGAAAGGGCAATTTGCACCAGGTTATTTAGGATTCTATATGAACTCCCCCAAATATCATGACCAACTTTTGCCGCTTATGCAAGGAACAAAAGTTACTGGTGTTTCCAAAACAGCTATTTTGGAAACAAAGTTGCTTTATCCTTCTTTTGAAGAGCAAAAGGATATAGTTCACTTTCTGACATCATTGAATAAAGCAATAGCAGTGAATGAATCAGAGATTGCGAAGCTTCAAGACATAAAGAATGCATACCGTTCAATGCTTTTCCCAAGGTCTGGAGAAAAGAAGCCACGTCTAAGGATCAAAGGATTTTCAGAAGATTGGATTTCCCTACCATTGAGAGATTTTGCTAACAAAGTAACAACAAAGAACACTGCTGGTACTGTGTCTGAGTCATTTACTAATTCTGCAGAATTCGGTATAGTAAGCCAGTTGGATTTCTTCGATCATGAGATTACTAACGAATCTAACAACACAAACTACTTTGTTGTTAACGAGGATGATTTCGTCTACAATCCAAGAATCTCTACTTTTGCGCCTGTAGGCCCCATCAATCGCAATAAATTAGGACGCAAGGGGATTATGTCTCCATTATACATGGTTTTTTCAATTCAAGGCATTGACCCTATGTATTTGGAATATTACTTTCAGACCACCCTCTGGCATCATTATATGAAAATGAATGGCAACACAGGAGCACGTCATGATAGATTCTCTATTAGTGATGAAAACTTTTTTAACATGCCTATTCCTACTCCTAATATAGATGAACAAAAGGCTATTGGAAATATGCTCAACAATATAGATATACTTATCTCTACTCAATCTCGCCGTCTCGTTAAACTAAAGCATATGAAGTCTGCATGTCTAGATAGAATGTTTGTAACCGAATAAAACAATTCAAAATATGGAACACCGTTCTTTTGAAAATGAAAGTAAATTTGAGGAAGCCCTCATTCAACGGCTTTTTGATTACCGTTGGGAAGAGAATGTTCTAAGATACAAAACAGAGAAAGAACTCATAAAAAACTGGGCTGACATCATATATGAAAATAACCGTGGTATTGACAACCTCGGCAATTATCCTTTGACTGAAACGGAAATGCAACAGATCATTGACAACATCAATGCACTGCACACACCTTTCATGTTGAATGGTTTTATTCTTGCTAAAGAGACAAGCATCAGACGAGATAACCCAGAAGATGCTGCTCACCTTGGGCAAGAGATAAGAATCAAACTATATGACCCCTTTGAAATCGCTGGTGGTCAAAGCAGATACCAAATTGCACAACAACCAAAATTTGAGCATCACCACCCATTAGCCAGTGACAGGCGCGGTGATTTTATGTTGCTTATCAATGGTATGCCGCTTATCCATGTTGAGCTGAAGGCTACAGGTGTTCCAATTTCACAGGCTACAAACCAGATTGAAAAATACTCGAAAGCAGGAATCTTCTCACAAGGTCTATTCTCATTAGTTCAAGTCTTTGTGGCAATGAATCCTGAAGAGTGTGTTTATTTTGCCAACCCAGGACAGGATGGCAAATTCGACGATGCCTATTTCTTCCATTGGCAAGACTTTCGGAATAATATTATAAATGAATGGGAACAAATCGCACAAAGGCTGCTCTATATTCCCATGGCACACCAGCTTATCGGTTTCTATACTGTTGCCGATGATAAAGACGGCATCCTGAAGGTCATGCGTTCTTATCAAATTTATGCGGTACAGGAGATTACAGATGTTGTCAAGAAAACAAAATGGGACGAAGTTAATCCGCTTGGTGGCTATGTTTGGCATACTACTGGTAGCGGAAAGACGCTTACCTCATTCAAAGCTGCATCTCTTATAGCAAAGACTAACGATGCTGACAAAGTGGTATTCTTGATGGATCGTATAGAGTTAGGAACTCAGTCGCTATTAGAATACCAAGGCTTTGCAGAAGAAGACGAGGAAGTACATGGCACAGAGAACACAGGTGTCCTCATAGACAAGATGAAAAGCAATAAGAAAACGGAAAAACTTATTGTTTCATCTATCCAAAAGTTAGCATTGGTCAATGAAAAAGAGAAGCCGGAGAAAGCCGCAGATATTGCTAAAATTAAAAAGAAGCGATTGGTATTCATCTTTGATGAAGCGCATCGTGACACATTTGGTGATATGATGGTTAGCATAAAAGCGACTTTCCCCAACGCACTATATTTTGGATTTACGGGCACACCAATCAAAGAAGAAAACAAACGTAATGGAAATACCACATCGGATGTTTTTGGTAATGAGCTACACCAATATAGTGTAGCATGTGGTATTCGTGACGAGAATGTACTTGGTTTCGACCCCACACAAATCCATATCTATAAAGAAAGGGACTTACGTCGAGTTGTAGCACTTGAACAGGCAAGGGCAGAATCTGTTCAAGATGCAATGTCTGATGAGAGAAAGAAGGCTGTCTATCTTGAATTCATGAATGAGAAAGAAATGGCTGGCCATGAAGAGTCGGACGGAACATACATTAAAGGTATTGAAGATTATATTCCAACTACACAATACGAAACGGACGAATATCGCCGTCGTGTTGTGGAAAGCATCAGAAACGAATGGGTGGAAAGATCTCTCAACTTTAAGTATCATGCCATCTTTGCCACATCTTCTATTCCTGAAGCTATTGCCTACTTTAGTTTGTTCCGTGAAATGGCTCCAGATTTGAGAGTCTCAACTCTTTACGACCCTTCTATTGACAACAATGGAAGTGGCAATTTTAAGGAAGCTGCTACGATTGAAATGCTGGAGCATTATCGTGATCTTTACGGCATCGAGTTTTCTATGCCTAAATACCCTCTTTACAAAAAAGATGTGGCTGCAAGATTGGCTCACAAAAAACCGTATCAACAAATTGGAAATGACCGAAGCAAGCAACTTGATTTGCTAATCGTTGTTGACCAAATGCTTACCGGCTTCGATTCTAAATGGGTGAATACGCTTTATCTTGACAAACTACTGGTTTACGAGAATGTTATTCAAGCTTTCTCCCGTACAAATCGCCTCGCGGATAACGACAAACAATTTGGTAACATCGTGTACTTCCGTAAGCCATTTACCATGCAGAGAAATATCGATACAGCTTTCAAAACATATGCTGGTACGGCTGAGTTAAAGGTATTCGTGAATAAGTTAGAACAGAATATAGCTTTAATAAACTCCAAATTCACGGAAATCCGTATTCTCTTTGAAACGGAAGGCGTTGTAAACTTTGCTCATCTTCCTGAATCAAGAGAAGCACGTGCAAGATTCGCCAAACTTTTCCGCGAATTAAACAAGATTTATGAAGGCTCAAAAGTTCAAGGCTTTGAATGGGATAAATACGACTACCGTATTTACGAGAATGGTGAAATCGTTGAACGACATTTCGACGTTCTTTGTAACAAAAGAACATTCCTCACTCTTGTTCAAAGATATAAAGAATTATTCTCTGGAGAAGGAAATGGTGGAGGGGGTACAGAGGAAGTTCCTTTTGATATAGACACTCATATCATTGAGATTCCAACAGATCGCATCGATGCGGACTACCTTAACAGGCGTTTCCACGTCTTTGTAAATATGGTACGCCATAATGAAAACCAAGACGAGATTGACGCTATAGTTAATGAACTCCATAAATCTTTCGCCTCATTATCACAAGAAGAGCAGCGTCAGGCAGAACTTATTATTCACGACATTCATTCTGGAAAGCTTGAAGTCGAAGAAGGGCGTGACTTCCGCTCCTATATAAATGAATATATGGAGCAAGCAAGAAATACACGCACTCATCGATTCGCGCAAAATATCGGCATTGACGAAGCCATGCTCATCGAATATATGTCACATCACCGTACACGCGCTAACCGCGACGAATTCGGCGCCTTCTCACGCTTGAAAGAATCAATAGACATAGCTACAGCCAAAGCTTATATTGAACAAATGGAAGGTCATACTATTCCTCTCCCATTTGTCATTATGAAAGCTGAGAAACTGCTTGAACATTTCCTTTTCGATTAAAAGTTTTCTCATAAAAGGATTCAAATAGAACAAATGCCAGAAACGACAAATAACCTTCTAACGGTTACTTACTATACTCCAGTGGAGCTAGTGGGGATTTATAGGAATTTCCTTGAAAGAGGAAAGTCCAACGGAGTAGTTTGGCTTCGTGGCATTTACATTCAACGACCAAGCCAAAACAACCAATGGTCTGCATATTACGATGAACTGAGGGATGTTGACACCAACACCTCAATTACATTGAAGATTAATCGCCAAGACCGGCAACGTCTGAAGCCAAATAGTTTGGTACAAATCGGTGGTTTGATTGAGCTGAATCCATTTACTAATGGAACAATACAAATTGTAGTTTCGGTAACACGGTTTGAGATAATAAAAGACCAATTTGTGACAGAGCAGGATATTAAACGCTCTGAAATCCGAATTGCAAAAACAAAAAGAGGGTTTAAAAATGTAGATGCAGTATTGGAAGATAAACTCTTCCGCGACGAGCGTCCTAAAGTAGCACTTATCTTTGCATCCACCTCTATCACAATGGCAGACTTTAATGCCGGTGTAAATGCCGCAGCTGTCAAGATTGATTTCACAGAACTGCGACAATCTTTTGGCAATGGTGCTTCATTGGCGGTTTTTCTAAAACAGCAAGATGAGATGCAGTTTGATACAATAGCACTCATACGTGGTGGTGGCAATGGCATTGAGGCCCTTGACGACATTGCTGTTTTGCAAACTGTGTCCGAAATGAAAACGCCTATCATTTGTGCTATCGGACATGTGGGCGAAGAACTTTTCTTGAAGTCTATTGCAGATAAAGTTGCCCCTACTCCCAACGGACTCGGACAGTATTTCTCTGAAATGGTCGAGCGTGTAGCTGCAAAGCGAAACAATTCTCGTGCTGCTCTCGTACAGGAAGTAAAAAAACAATTTCAGAAACAATTGGAGGACTCCAACAAGAAGAACAAGGAATTGCTAGCTCAAATAGAGAAAATGACTAAACAGCAACAAGAACAAACGAAGGCCAACAAAGAGAATATTGACAAGCTCAACGAACAAAATAAAAAGAACCTTGAAGCCCAACAGAAAAAGAACGATGAGGCATTAGCCAAGTTCCAAGCACAGAGTAAACAGCAGATGGAGCAGTCCCAAAAACAAAATGCAGCACTCCAAAAGCAGCTTGCTGATCTTTCTAAATCGCAAAAAGAGTCATTAGATAAATTGACTGAGCAAAACAAACAAACCAACACCCTACTTGAAAGGGAACGGCAACATAGCAGAGAGTTGGAACGGCAGTTAGCATCAAAGCCGAACTACACTACCACATTCATTATTATTGCTATTATCGCCACAGTGGTTGGTTTTATACTCGCTCAGATAATGAAGTGATTAGACAATCTTAATTATTGAATAATATTACTAAGAATATGACAAATAGAGAATGGGCACTAAAAATGATTCCAGTTCTTGTGCGATGGGCACAAGGTGCATGGGACAAGCCTCACTATTATTCTGATTTGACTGCTGCTGTAGGACATAAGACAAATCAGATTGGAAATGTCATGGGTATCATCCAAGACATTATTGACGATTTACAAAAACAATCAGGCAAAAAAATACCCACCTTAAATTGCCTCGTGTTTAGCAAATCCTCCGACTTGCCAAGTGATGGATTTGATTATGTCATCAAGAACTACAGTAAGCTGTCGCCTGACTCCAAAAAAGGCGAGGTTAGAAAACTAAACCTCCAAGCTCATCTTTATGATTGGGACTGGGTGCTTAATTCATTAGGATTACGACCTGCAATTATCTTTTCATCCGAAGATTTGTCTAAATTAAAAAGTTCAAACTATGGCTTCGGTGGCGAAGGGTTAGAACATAAATCAATAAAAGAGTATATTTGTTCACACCCCGAAAGCATTGGGATTAGAAAAGTTATTTCAGCTAAGATGGAGTATGATCTTCTATCTGGAGACAGACTCGATGTTTACTTTGAATGCAAAGGAAATAAACATATTGCTGTCGAAGTTAAGCCTTCCTCTTCTCCAGAATATGACATTACACGCGGCATTTTTCAGTGTGTGAAATACCAAGCTGTTATGGATGCAGCCCGTGTTGCTGACTACGGCAATTATGATAATGAGGTGTTCCTCGTTATGGCCGGTTCTATGTCTGACAAAAACAGACAGCTGGCAAACGACCTTGCCATCAAATATATTGAAAATTTTGAGCCATCTCTATAATATGACGAAGGAAGAGTACGAAAAACTATTAAAATCGGATTATTGGAAAGGATTCTCATATTCTTTAATCAAGGAGCGCAATTTCACATGTGAAGATTGCGGACGAAGGTTTTATAATCAAAGAAATAAACTTCAGGTCCACCATTTGGTTTATCGAGACATCAATCCTTGGTCTTACAAACCAGAAGAAATGGTTGTTCTTTGTGAAGAATGCCACAAGAAACGTCATGGTATCTGGCAAGATCCTATACAAGAAGAGAGCACTACTCATAGCCATGTGCCATTTGGAGATTATGCCAAATCATATTCTTATTCAGAAGAAATCAAAGAAGAACGCCCATATCATTCCACATCACAAAGTGAGGAAGATAGATGGGGAAATCCCATCGGGATGAACAATGGAGATAATGTAAAAGACAGAAATCCTTTTCCTGAAGAACCACAAAATAAGTTTAACTGGAAATATGTATTGTGCGGCCTCTTATTAATATTGACCTTGACTTTTGGATGGAATAAATTCTCGCAACAAACATCAAACGAGAATCGTGACCAAATAGAGACAAACCAATCTGAAGAAAGGCGTAATGAGGATAAGTTTACTTCCGTTGATGTAGATGCTCAATCACAAGATGATAAGGAGTTTATAATGACAAAGACGGATAATCAAAATGCCAAAACTACTGACAAGACATTAGTTGAAGAGCATTCTTTTTCATCAGAACAAATGTCAAGTCCGAAATCACCATCTGAATCAACCGCCGAAGAGGTATTGCATGAGGTGAATGAATCTCAAAAGACAAAGAAGGAAACTCAAAGAGAGCTAACAACATTAGAGATACTTGAACGTAGAAATCATGCGGAAGTGGTAAAACAAGCCAAGCGAGCTGGTGTCAGCACCGAAGGCAGTACAACAGATATTTTGGAAAGGATAAACCATGCGGAGGTGGTAAAACAGGCCAAGCGAGCTGGTGTCAGCACTGAAGGTAGCACTACGGACATTCTTGAAAGGATAAACCACGCGGAGGTAATGAAACAGGCCAAGCGAGCTGGTGTCAGCACTGAAGGTAGCACTACGGACATTCTTGAAAGAATTAACCATGCGGAGGTGGTAAAACAAGCCAAGCGAGCCGGAGTCAGCACTGAAGGTAGCACAACTGATATTCTGGAAAGAATAAACCGTAAGGAAATAGAAAAATATAATTATTGAATCATTGGTTAAGAAATTTATGAAGAAGAATTTATTAACATTAATATTTGTTTCTTTCTTTGCCATCCTTATTCAGGCAAAGACAACCTACATACCAACGTATGACAACCGTATTCTGCTTATTGAAAACGGCGAAGTTGATTCTCTTGCAAACAAGGCACACTCGCTTAGGATGTCATCAAAAGATGGGCTTATTACCTGCACCTTAGCTCAGCAGGTGGTATCTGAAGAACTGGTACGTGATATCAAAAGGGCGAAGAGCGCAGCTGGCTGGTCTATGGTTGCGGCAGCTCTTTCTTCTGCATCAGAAGGTATGGCTCAAAGCCAGATGAACCAAGGGTATAATAAGGGCTGGGCTATGCAAAACTATGTGAATGCGAGGGAGAACACCAATGCTTCTCTTGCAGCATCAGCAGATGCCAGAGCCCAAGCAGAAGATTTGAAAACACTGTTGCTTGACCTTGTTGTCCGAAACAACTCTCAGAAGGAAATGATTATTACCGATATGGATAGAGGATTGGTTTGGTTCGTCCTTCCAAACTGTGAAGTCCGTCTGCCACTTCTTAAAGACGAAGAGTGTCATTTCCGTATCTCATCATGTAACCCGATGGACGAGAATGTAAAGTACATCAATGCCTTGGGTACAAGTACATTGGAGAAGTACACTATAGGTTTGGAAACAGATGTTTCATGGTATGTCCCTATCAGCAATAAAGCCTTAAAGGGCTTGCGATTTGAGACAGAGCAGGAAGATGGATATATCAGAATAGTCAAAGAAACGATGGCAATGAGCGTTGTTTCTGAAGAGGAGTTTAGAACCATAAAAGCCAATCAAGAGTAAAAATGAATCAGAATGTTCTTATACCCAATCCCGAAGACCGCATTATGTGTGTAAAGGTAGGGAAAGTAAAAAGGGAGAATCTTTATGAGATGACCCGTAAGTATTGGAAGGTTGATATAAACCGGGCAAGAATGGCAACCCACGTTCTTGCCATCGTTAACAGCATCGTGGAAGAAGTCTATAATCCTGTTGATTGGAAATATACAGAAGACCCCAAGCACCTAGGAAGGTGTGAGTTTCATGGAGTGGAAGATGAACGTTCAACTTACATTGGTAAGTCTGTCATGACTTTTTATGGAAAGAGCCAAAATCCAGTCAAGTATATAAATATGTAATTTGAAAGATGGATAGAATCAAATTTGTAAGGGTCGGAAATGTTTTCATCGCATTATTCTGTGTTTGTATCATAGCACTTGGATTATGGATATACGTTAGTTTAAATCCTACTCCTTTGCAGTTTCGCTACAATATTAGTGAAGATTCTAACGAACTAATAATACATCAGTATAAGGCTACTGGTGGATGCACTTATGTGAAAGAACATAATGGATTAATTCTTCATTCAGCGAAAAGATGCAAAAACTCTCATTTGGGAACATTCTATCACTGGGAAGACATCCCAAATTATGAAGGCACAATTACTTATTGTTCCTATTGCATGAATAATGAGCTTATACAAGCTTATAACGATTCTGTAAACTCATATAAGAAATGACGGCAATAGATTACATCTTCCCTATATTTGAGGATGCAGGAGGAAAAGAAGGCGTGGACTTAATAGGAAACGGTTTCTTTGTTGGTAATTTATTTATAACAGCAGACCATGTAGTTTCTGATTCTTATTTTATGCCTTTCATCATTGTGAATGGGACAAAATATAACCTTGAAGAGTCATGCAAAATACAACTCAACTATAATAGCATAATATACGATGCTGAAGGTCATCCTTATGGGCATGAGGATAATAGCAAAACTGACTTAGTTGTGTACAGATTTGAAAATCTAATAATCGAAAGTCCACTAAAGCTATCTGAAAACATGCCTACATATGGCCAGCAACTAAGCTGTGATTTCTATCATCGGATTAAAGATTCTGCTAATCCATCTAAAGCTTGTGAATTTAATTATCCTATTCCTCTATTTGCATGGGAAACTAAAGGGGTAGTTGAGACTGATGAAAAATATTTCATAGGAAACTTTTTTGGTTCAAGGATGTCTCCAATTCACCCTTTCAAACGAAGTAGCGGTAGCCCCTTATATGCTAGAAATATTGTTTATGGTATACTTCATGCTGGAGGAGGTGACTTATGCGTATTCTATTCTGCTGCTCATGCACTGAAAACCATTTGCAAATGCAGTAGCTACTGATGTTCCTATCGCTTGTATCACCTCCCCCCAAAAAGCCTATGTTCCTTTTCCTGATGCTCGACATCATCAATGTACAAGAAGTGCATTATAAATTGGATTAACTAGATTACTTCTTATTGAATTCTTGTATCTCCTTAATCATATCTTTCACATCCTGATTGACTTGAAGGAAGTTAGCGTATAAGATACGCTCACGCACTTCTGGTGAATCAAAATGATAGAACTGAGGGATAGGATAATTAGCATAGTCCTTCTCCTCCTTAGAGATTTCGTCCATATCGAAGTTTGTCTTACAGAAGAACTTGCTGGTTTGAAACTCTTCTGACTCCTGAATGTCCATTGTCCCTCCCCTACCTGTCTTAGTCTTTACGAAATCGCGAGCAGTCTGACCGCATATCCAGCCTGTTGCCATATCAGCAATCTTAGAGCCAGGAACAAGACTGTCCATATTCTCATTGAGGTTGACAGAGGTACGGTCACGGTCGATGGTCACACCTTTCTTTAACTGCACGACCTTACCGAAGATGTCATTGGACAGCCATTCAAGGGTTTCCTTGGCTCTGGCAGAACCACTGACCACATTACCTACAGTAGTAATAATCTTTTGCATACCTGTCTTGCCATAGTCGGCTTCCAACTGAGGCAGTTCCTGAAAGCCCAAGGCCACACTGACCTTATTGCTTCGAGCAGTTCCTATCAGACGGTCTATCTTATGGAAATACAACGTAGGCAGCTCATCAACGATGATGCTGACAGGTATATTCTTGCCTTGACCTGTATTGACACGGGTGACAAGTCGATTCAATATCAAAGCGTTCAAAGCACCAATGATACTTTCCATTTCTGGGTCATTGGCTATCAGTAGATAACTCGGATGTTTCGGGTCTGACACCTTCAAGTCGAAGTCATCACCGTCCTTATGGAAAATCCAATAAGATTCCTTGGTTGCAAGACGTGAAGTGAAGACACGCAGCGTACCAATCATACCTTCCAACTGCTCCATTGCCTTATTCTCAAATGCCGTCTTGAATGGGCCAAGAAGTGGTGCCACCTCCGTATCGGTCATCAGAACCTCAAAGATGGTTTCATAGCTTTCATTCAGGAATGACAGGATATGTGGCATGTCGCTATATTTGCCCAACCAATATGCTGGAGTCGTTACATTACCCATTGCGTCACGAACAACACCCGTTGGTTTGATCATGCCTGTCTCTGGGTCAATAGTCTTGTCAAAGTTCAATTCCTGACCATTCTCGTCATAAGGTCTCTTCTCATAGTTGCAGAAGAAATAGATGCAGGCCGCAAGGAAGTTGACAGCTGAAGTCTGGAAGAACTGGTCACTACCTCCACCACCCTCTTTCTTGCCCTTCTGCAAGGATTCAAGAAGAGTCTCGGCTGTTTCACTGGCGGCAGCCAGATTGCCAATGTACTTCAGTTGGATAGGATTGACACGACGGCTGTATTCGACATTCACGAAATTGATGATATTGAACTGGCAGTCTTTCGGAGTTTTTCCGGCTTTCTTGTTGATACGATAATGATAGTACAGTTTCTGGGCAAGCGTCGGGAACTTGTAATCATAGACGACCATGGCAAACCCCTTTGCACTGTGCTGACGGATAAAAGGCTCGATTATTGAGAACGTCTTACCTGAACCAGGCGTACCAACGACCCATGTACCACGAAACGGATTGATGACATTGACCCATCCCTTGCGGAACTTTCCCTTATAATAGTAGCGCATCGGTATATTGACACTATATTTGTTCTCCACCTTCTCCTCCATCTGCTCAAAGCTCTCGTTCTCGAAGTTGAAACGGTCTTTCAGCAAGCCATCCTTCAGGTATTTGGAGATATTGTCAAGTGCAACATGAACCAATACGGTACCGACCACAGACATTACGAAGTAAATCCATGTGCTGCTGTGGAGTGTGAAGAACGTTGGATTCCAATGGCGATTAAAGACCCAGACGGAGAAGAACATGAGTATCACACCAAACGTAATAGGATAGATGACCATACGCTTGGCATTGAACTCCAAATGCTTCTTATTTCTGGTGCCGACACAAGTAACGCATATCATTAGGAAAGTCATGATCTTACTGCGAAGCATGTGGCCGTCCTGGTAAACATCCATGAGTTTGAGCCTGTCATGGATGTCAACGAGTATTCCGCCCCAAAAGTCCAATACATCCGGGTTTATGGCATATTCAAAGAACTCAACTACCAAAGAGAGGTAGATGAAAGTACGGAATATCTTATATAGCGACTGAAGGTCTTTGCTTTCTTCCATCACTTACGGTTTTGTTCTTCTTTGTTCAAACGAATCATCATTATGGGTCTCACAGGTAATAAAGTATGCTTGTCGGTGCTTTCAAAACGCCCCGAATAGAGGCTGAAACGCCATGCTCTGTCTGTGGCAGCCCCTTCACATTCTGTACTCGTCCAATACCAGCAATCAACAGAGTCAACAGGAAGGGGTATGCCCCCACATCGCTCGATAGTTGCATTGACTATATGCCTTGCAGCATAGAGCTTATACATCTCACTGACGGACGGGATGAAATATTTAGCTTGGACACTTGATGCTATAGGGGATTCTATCTTACCGTAACGCAAGGCCGTCGTGTTTGGCTCTCCATCACAAGCATTGATGTCAGTGGAAGTTCCCTGAGCAACATAAATGGTGTCTGGATTGCTGAAAGCATTCTGAGAAGAGGCATTCAAACTGACGGCATAGGCGATACCTGATATTTCATCCGCTGCATCTACATAGAAAAGAACAGCTTCTGGAGTATTGCCGTTTTCAATACATTTCTCATAAGTGGTGATATCACCATTGGTGCTATAGACCATGCCCGGCATCCAGCTATGCCAGGAGAAATCTTCCTCGAAATGTTCATCACAGGAAGTCAGCTGCATAGTTGCCAATAAAGCATAGAATAGCTTCGTGAATATTCTTGTCTTCATAATAACTCGTTTTTATCGTGAACCTGTTGGAAGTTTAATACCTAACACAATGCCTGTACGAAACAGGTCTTCACCATTGATGCACAAATCTGTCTTCACCTGCCAATAGAGCTGCCATCCATGACGGAGGACATAGTTATGCTCATAACCAAGATTTGCCCAACCTACTACCTCATGGGTATCACTGCCAGCACTGGCTCCGATACGCAGACTGCCATACTTGTTTCTAGAACGTACCACACATGGTTTATAGGCAACACCTAATCCCCATGTGCGATAGTTGTTCCAGAATGATTCTTTGGTGACGTGTCCGGCAGATTCATCCTTCGCCCACTTGACATAGCCATTGGCAAAGTATTCCCAGGCATTGTGGTTCTTTGTCTCATGCTCCACGGCAAGGGTTACATCAAAGCCTCTCTCATAGAGCGCACCAACGCCCAATGAGAGACGGTTGCCGTGACTCTGTGCTTTACCTGTCACTGCCAGAAGCAGCATGGCAGAGACAAGTAACGGCTTTATATTACTTATTTTCTTCATAGTTCACTCGTTTTTATTCTTCCATCAGTATGGCTCTATTAAACGAATCGGCACTGAGTACATCTTCATACTCAATACTGAGATTGATGGTACGGCCACTTATCTGCTTCTCACTAAGTTCTATGGTCAGGATCTTGTCATTGGGGAAAGTCATCTTCTTCAAGACAATGACATTCCTGTAGCCATAGCGGAAAGAATGTGTTGGATCAAGAACAAGTTCTGGCTTCAACTCAATAGTCTGCACAGTCGTTGCTTTCGAGGTCTTCTTATCATTGAGTTTAACCCTTAGCTGGTCAATATCGAAACGGATGTTTGTCCTATTCTCTATTGAGAAATCAATGAAGAAATACTCTCCAACACTATAGATGTTGTTCAGGCGCATTGTCATACGGTGCATCTTGGTTGATACGTTGCGAAAACGTGCTGGTGATGCCCAGATTTGACGCGCATACCGTGTCATATCTTCTGTTGACATACTGACAGCGGGATTATTATATGGTACTCGTTCATCCAGTGAAATCGTCTTCTCTGTCACAGCTTCATCCATCCTGGATGTATAGATAAGGGCATACTGGGTACGATAGCGTTCCGTAACGATAGTGACAACGGCCAACACGTCACCGTCATGGTGTACGTCAATACCCTCTTTGGGTTTGAGACGGACGGTATTGTTGATTGGCTGGTCACCAGCAACCTTATCAGTACTGATGTCCACAAAACGGACGGGTTCACTGGCAGTAATAACTGTTGTGACATTCTCGTTGATGGTAAGATATTGCATATCGTCCATCGTCGTCTGCGCCTTTATTGAAATCACAGACATAGTGCAGAATACTACTGCAGCTAGAAATCTTAATGCTTTCATTTTTTCGTTATAAATCAATTATTTCAATAAAAATTATAGATAATGACCAAGGAGTAATGGTTTTGACTTACATCTTCTCGTGAATAAGCTTTTTTGCATAGTCCTCCCACTCTCTCCTATATCTATCTTCCATATCACTTAAACCAACCTTATTACCGATTGACATTAAGAAAAATGTCAATATATCACGAGCCACGCGTTTTGCAACAAGCGCATCGATGGAATCAAAAATAAAGAGATCCGTCATGGTAAAAAGCCATGCAGTATCATATTCTTCTTTGGTCAATTTGAAATCAAATGAGAGAATGGTTTCCTCACTTAAATCTTCGACCATTCTTGATATGTTGATTGCATATTTGTTTCCTGTAACTGGGCCCGCATGTATTCCGACCCATAAACTGCCCAAATAAAACATTATGCCCGATTCTTCCTGACTGAAGATGGCAAAACTATCGTCTCTTATAATAGACTTTTTCATTGTCATTTATCCTTTCTTTTTTCCTTTGAATTGATAAGATATACTTGTGTGCCATACTTAATATTCACTTTATTCTTGCGAATATTTTTAGAGATGGCATTGGCTGTTTTCTGGTAAGCATTCTGAAGGGCTTGCATTCCCCAACGGCCCAACGAACTGGTGGAAGAGCCATCATTTAGGCTCATACTTTGGCTCATAGCTCCACTGGCCACATCCTGTGTGGTTTCCCTGAAGCTGCTCCTTGGCACATACAATCCTTCCATACCATCGGTATCGTAGATGCTCAGATTAACCTTTACCAATTCGTCATCAATGAGGACGCTCTTGACGGTTCCCTTAACACGTTGCTGGCTGAAACCACTCATCATGCAATACAGATAGCTGCCGCTTGGGATAGTACGGTCGCCTACATCGATGTCATCAAGCAATCTCAGACGTACACGGCTTCCATCAACAGCCTTGACATTCTCATCAACTATGGCTTTAATAAGCTTATTCTGAGGTTCATTGGTCGTTATGGTGTTGAAATAATCCGAAGTCTCTTTCTGAGTCTTCACGACCTCTTCTGCCTCTGCATCTTCCGAAATCTCGGTAACAGCATTCTCATTGATGGACACTTCACCAACCTTTTGTTCTACCTGCTGCCGAGCTTTGCCTCCTGTTTCGGCTGCACTGTTCTCTACTGCAGACATTGCACCAGAAGCCTGGCGTTCACCTTCCATCCTCGCTTCTGCAAGTGCCTTGCGAAGCCCCTCCAATGTTTCGTCTTCCTCTGAGGTATTTCCACCCGTTCGGTCATCGGCAAAATGATTATCTTGTTCCTGTTGCTGGCGCATCTGCTCCTGCAACTGCTTCAGGCGTTCCAGAGACTCCTGAGCCTGTTTGCTGTTGGGATCCATAGCAGCGACCTCTGCATCACTGTACTGTGACGTATATTCTTCCTTGATGTCTTCCCCACCACGCTCAATGTTCTCTACGGCTGATTCATCCTTAATCTTGCCAAAGTCATTGAGCATATTGGTGTACTTGTCGCCGATACCATCACCTTTGATATTGGCATCAGGCAACTTGTCGTTGAAGAACTCGGTGGTTTCCAAGTTCGATTTGTCCACCTCGGCTTTTTCCGTTCCAAAGAGGCGTATGACAAAGAAGCCCAAGAACAGAATGGGAATATACAGGATGGCAGGAAGCATATACTTCGGCTGCCGGAAGTTAATCTTTTCTGTAAGCTTCATATTCGTCTATTTGATGTGGTGTATAATTGTTGATGTCTTTCCTTTCCGTCATACCCTGCTCTTTGGGCGCATGATGACGCTTAAAATGAAGTTCCTTCTCCTGCCGTTCAACGGCACTGGAAGGCTGAGGTCGGTACTTGACTGCCTGTGTCATTCGATACAGGCTTAGTCCTACACTGAAGAGCACGAAAGAGAAAACGAGTGCCAGGAACAACTTTGTGTGCTTAGAGGCAAAACGCTGTACACATGCAGCACCCTTGTCAAGATGCAGGGTTTGGGCGAAACTCTTTCCTGCTGCCACATCCCTTTCATAACGCTCCTTGTACTTCGGGTCGTCCTTATCAGGAACTTTCTCCCCGAACAGAATCTTCTTAAATCCCATATTATTATCGTTTAATAGTTCGACTTTGTACGCTGCTCCAGATCTTTGTTCAGGATAGTGCGCCAGTTAACGATAAGCAGTCCATGCGGATTGTTCTCGGTTCTCGGCACACGCTTCAGATAGCCCTCAGTGACCAGTTCACGCATCAGCACGGAAGTTCTGCGCTCGATACGCTGACGGCCATAATAGGTGAAGGACATATTCTCTTCATTGAAACGGATACTGTCACAGAAGATGCTGAAGACGGCACTCGTTCCCATGATATTGCCATAGAAACCTTTCTCCTTCAGGGCATTGTATTGTGCCAGACCTGTCTCGTCGATGAGGTACATGGCTTTCTCCATCGTGTACTTGATGTATTTGTCATCAGGTGCAAGAGTAAAGAAATAATGATGGAACATTTCGACATGGCTCTTGGCTTCCACGTCCAAGGTTTCCTCCATCGTACTACGGTTGACGAGGACGGGAACATTGCCGTCCAGGACATACACTTTCTGATGTGCATCACTGACCATTCCCCTGGCTGTCCAGATGCTGCCAAGAGAGATGATCACACATCCCACTAAGAACAGGCTGCATATAATAAGCACCAGCTTAATCTTATTTTCTAAATTCTTGATTACCATTGTATAACGATATTATATTAAACTCCTACTAAACGACCTGCCGACTGACGCATGGAGGTGGCCACACCCTCACCGAAGCTACGGGTGGAGAATGCGGTATCGCCCTCAGGAATCATCCATGCTGCAAGGTCTGGAACAAGGTTCAAGCACTTCAAGGCCACAACACTGGCCGCCATCAGATAGCCTGCCGAGAAGAAGGCATTCTGCAAGTAATTGACTACGGTCTCATCTGAAGCTGTGACAGCCGCAAGGTCGTTATATTGTATGTTGATGACTATATCAAAGAGCAAGAGGACATAGAAGCCGACGAAGTAAAGCATGGCTCCATAGAAATGGACGGTGAGATACCTGATAATCCACTTAGCCCATGCCCCTTCCCATTTCGGCAAGAGGGAGAACGCCCATTGAATAGGTCCGAAAATGGTAAGCATACCCAACAGGATCTGCTGACAGTAGATGGTTCCCCACCAACCTATTCGGAAAGTGATTAACGCTATCAGCATAATTATCTTGTCGGCCAACATCACAAGTCCGGCTGTGGTACTGGTCATCTCTGCTTTTACAATGTTTTTTTCATCTTCAGCTGCAGCATCGGCATCTGTGACATCCTGCACACTACTCTGGGTGAGCAAGGCACTGACGGCATTGCTGGCCGCCTTGATGGTGGACATGGGGTCTGCGGCTTCGTCGCCTAACTGATACATCAGCTGCTGTACGTCCTGCATCCTATCCTCCACCTGTGCTGCCTCGGCTTCATAGAGGTCATGGGTGTAACTGCCTATGGCATTAGGTATATAGCTCAGGAAGTCCAGAGCACACCAAGAGCTGTGACCTCCTGCTATACCAGTGTCCGATGGTGGGTACCACCAGCAAAGGACAATGCTGACAACTAACGGCTTGAACAGTTTCATCACATCCAATGGCTCACGCTTTACCATCATCTTATAGGCCATGTGCGCACAGACGATAATGGCGAAAAGTCCTGCCAAAGCCATAGACATCTGGAGAATCCACCAAAACGGCCCCTGACCACCCGTGAATGTGGCATCGGTCAGAAACTCGTTGGTTCTGAATATCACGTCATCAATCTCTTCTTCAAGGAGGTTAATGCCGAAATCAACAGCGGTACTGTCATTACTCATATTGCTTCTTTCGTTTAAGGATTATTCGATACTCGTCTGGTACTGCCTTCATGGGAGGCATCACGCCAACGGTTATAGCCAGCCGTCGCATTTTCACTGACACGGTGCTGGAAGCGTGACATGGCTTGCACGAGGTGGTCAGCCTGATTCTTGGTCGTCAGATAACGCACTCGCAACAAGAGGTGGTCATTGCTCTTGACTATCTCATCATAGATGGCAAGATATTGTTTCTGTCTTTCACTATTGGGCATATAGGCTTGTCGGGTGGCTTTAATAGCAAAGTCATACATCTGGCCAAGCTCTGTCCAGTTAGTGATTTCCTCCGTTTGTGCCTTTCCATTCAGGGCATTGATATTGTTTTTGAAGGCAAGCAGCTTACTCTCTATCTTGTTCCCTTCTGTGACCCAAGCCAGGTCAACCTGCCGGTCAGCGATATTGGCTGCTTCTACCTTGGCACGTCCTTCAAGGTCGGCCTGAATAGTGTCTGCATACTCTACCTGTGGAATGGAAGCTGTATTGGCTGCAATACGCAAGGTGTTCTTCACAGAGGTGGCAGCCTTAGCTCCGTTCTTGTAACTCCGGTGAGTGACGGTATAGTAAAGCTCTGGAGTCAGGTTACCCGCACCCAGTTCCATGACCTGAATCTGACCCTGCTTGGAGGCATCGTGATTGTAGGTCATGGACTGAGCATGGGACTCAACACAAATGAAAAGTATAGCAACCGCCGATATAAAGATGTTTTTTCTCATATATTTCTTTTATTCTTTACGTTAATAATCAAGAATGTTTCCTGCTTCCATCCATCGGTCAAAGGCTTCTGTTGCCATCTGACGAATGGTTTTGGAGCGGTATATCTCAGACTTCCAATAACTCGTCCTTGCCTGAATGAACTTCCAGGTCTGGTAATAGGCACTGTTTACGATGTCCTTGATGCGGTCAAGCGACTTGTTGATATTGTCTATCATCAGCATTAAGGAGGCCGTGGTGCAACAGACCTTGCCACTGGCATAAGCCGCCAACACACAGACTGAGGAATAGAGGTTCTGGCATTCCTCGGCAAGATGGGCAACAGCCCTGGCATTGACGGCAAGCAGCAACGTGTCGGCACTTTCTATACGACCACGCTGGATTATCTTTTCATTGAAGTCTTCGAGCATCGTCTTGTATTTGCCGATTTTCTCCGATACGTTATCATAGGTACGATAGACATTGAATCCTGTGCTGACAGTGCTGTACACCAAGTCAATGATATCAAAGGCACGTGTGTACTTGTCAAGTTCAAGATTGATGTCCCTGTACTCCCGATGCGTTACCTTGCTGGCTTTATGCAGGAGCGCATTGCTCTCTTCCAAGGTGGCACGGGCAAGAAGGAGACTGCGCTGCTTCTTGTGGTCATTGATATAGGCTTCAATGGTCGGTATGTCACGAGGCACTATCTGAGCCATAACAGTCTTGGGACACAAGGTTGTCAGGCAAAGCAATAGGATGATATGTCTCAACGGTCTCATTGGTAATCGTCATTAGGGTTCAACATCATCATAAAAGTTGTTCTCTTCCTCCCAGTCGTAGTAGTCACTGCCTCCGTTGTGCATCCAACGGCGACGGCTCTTCTCTGCGATATTCATCTTGCGGTTCTTATCGGCATTGAGCTTGGGTAACAGGTCATGTACCCAATCCCTGACCGTATGCTTATAATGGAGGAACTTCTCTATCGTGGCCAGATCCGTGTAGATTTTAGCAAGCCTTGCCTCAATACCTCTGGCAATCTCCAGACGGTCACTTGCCCATAAGAGGTGACGGACTCCATCAGTGTCCTCTATATCCAAGCCGGGACTACGGCTGTATTCGACACTGACACTACATGAGGGATGTTCCTGTGCCAGCTCACTCAAACGCTGGTTGACAATCGCTGCGTTCTCATCATCGGTCTTTGATGCATCAAGTTCCATCGTCTCAGCAACAGACGTGTCACTCCAGCTGCTAGTCAGTTCCCAATCAATCTGCACGATGGCACGGTGTATCTTAATACCAAGAAAATACTTCGGTCTTCGTGCAATAGAGACCGTTGCCTTGAAAGTAACCGTACCCTTGACACTGCCTACTGTACCATTGCGGATGAAGGTGTAGCCCGTCCATGAGCCGTTATCCGTCCATGTAATTCCATAGGCATCCTTCATGGACTTCATCAGCTGCGGTATTCTTGTATAGTCATCCGTCTGGGCACGCTCTCCTTCCTCTGCATCAGAAATAGCAGTCCTGGTGTCAATAATACTTTGGTTAATAGTGTCGAGCTGTGACTGTAAATCACGAATCTTCTGCTTGTTGCTGTTGTAAGTGGCCTGATACTGGTTATACTCCTCAGTGGTTGTCGCCTGGGACATCTTGCGGAGCAATTCACTGTTCTCTGCATTAAGGGCATCCAACTGACTCTGCAGATGGGCTGCCTCCTGTTGTAACTGTGCAATTTTAGCCTGTAACTCACCCGTGTCTATCTCTGATGTTCCTGTAAGCGTTGTGTACATGGAACATTCCTTTGTGTGGCTGCTGGGACTACTTCCACAGTCACTACACTTATAGGTGGTGCTGCCCTTACCCAAGGTTCCTCCATCATGGCATGTGATACTGAAAGTCGCCGATGCAGCTCCAGCTATCTTCTGGGCATTGGAAGCCTGATAGTAATTACGGTTATCATAACCAATATAATAGGTGTAGTTGTTCTCCGTGGGATGGGTGGCGATGTAATCATTCAGTTCTGAGACATTCTCAATGTCACGGTGGTCCCCGTTTTCATTGTACTGGTTCAGACGGACATTCATCTGAGCCATGAACGTGTTCCAGTCCATACTGTAGCTGTCGAATACGGCTTCATATACCTCTTCCTGGACATTCCACGACTTTGTGACCTGAATGCTATAGGCATAAGCCTTGGCATACTGACCACTTTTAGACTTGCTCAGTATGTAGGCAAGAGGTGAATAATAGATGGAATAGGTAAAACCGTCACCACTGGCATTCAACTGGCGCACCCTCTCACGACTCCAACCTGCATAACCTTCTGAGTTCTGCAATGCAGCCTCATATTGAGATGAGTTTGGATAAAAATTAGGATCTGTCGTATTGATACGATACCACTCACCACCATACAGGATGCTATTGTCATCAGTTGGTGGATTATAATTACAAAGTGGTTCAGAGCCATAATCCCTGCGATAGATATAGACACGTTGAGTGTAGTAACTGCCCTGTGCAGCTGAAGCCCAGTCATCTATCCATCGAGTGAGATTATAGTCACTCAGGTTGAAGAGGTTGCCGATATTCTCCTGCCCTATCACTGCGGTCAGGACTTGTGTTGCGGATAAGTCTTTGTACTCTTCATACATGTTCCTCACATTATCGGCAAGGGTGAGCACACTTCCCACCTTCTCCATGAACGTGCCACCAAAACTTGTCCCTTGGAGCAGCTGATTCACACCATTGTTATATCCGGCATTGGCAAGGCCAACACCTTTGCTGATGAGATTGTCAAGGTCAGCTTTCAAGTTCTCCTCGGAAAACGCCCCTTCAATGTCATCGCCCAGGTGCTCGAAAAGTTCCTTCCAGTCTATGCCTCCTAATTTGGCCAAGTTGAAAACTGCTTTCAGTTCTTCAGATATCTCCAGAAAGGCAATATCATTAAAGCTTAGAGTACTGTTCGTGACAATGTTCTCAAACTGCTGACAGAGAGATTTGACATCATCACAGGTCTTCAGAAGGTAACTGCCCCAATAGATAGCTGTTGAAGGATCTTCTATCATAAGCTGGGCGCATACGACTATCTTTGGTATAATACGCCGTGAGACAATCTTATAGATACGGTTGTAGTAGTAGTTTTCCTGACGGTCATCCCATAAATTGAGATTAGTGAGTGCTTTCCTGTCAAGGTATTTTGAAGAAAAGATACCGGCACTGGCAACTTCGGCAGCTTTGTAGCTGTCATAGATCTTCTGAAGGTTCTCATTATGAAGAGCCTCCATAGCAGCCTCGGTAGTGAAAGCCTCAGACATGGCTTCCATTGTGCCGTAGTCCACATTAATGCTATAGTACTGAGCCTTGACACTCACAGGGAATGCCAAGGTCAGTAACACGAACAATATGGACAGCGTCTTCCTCATAATTACTAATCTTTGTTTTGGTAATATTTTCTCAGGACACCGATGAAATCATCTGCTGCCATCAAGGCCAGCTCAGCATTCTCTATGGAATAGTCTGAAAACTTGTTTATATAAATCTCTTTGGAAATTTCATATCTACGATTCTCCCATTCTTCATCAGACAACACGAAGGAAGGGCAATTCAGATACTCATCGATGCTCTTATCATCCATATCAAGCTTCAGGCCATACTCAGACAGAGTCATCTCAATAGCTCGAACCGTCTTTTTTCCGCAATTCCTGAGTCGAAGAAATGCATTACGGCTCGTTTTACACAAGTCGAGGACAGTTTCAATCTCGTAAACATGCAAGGCATGATGAACACGGAGATTATACCCATCTCCAAATTCGAGTCTCTCTATTGGAGTACTGAGATCAATGCGTTTGTCTTTAGCAATCATATTGTTTTAATTTAAGTTTAATACGTGTCCTGTCTGGTTGACTTTCTGAGCGAAAGCCAGTGACTTGCTGATGCCGGACTTGTTCCAGTCACGGACATATACTTCGATGGCTTTCTGATGAGAGCAATTCAGTTCTTTCTTATAGAGTTTCAAAGCCTCTTTCTCCGCTCGTTCCGTCGTATAGGTCATATAGCATTCCCTCGGTTCTTCAACACCGAAGACATCGCTGGCAAGGCCACGACGAATGAACACTTCTCGGAAGAATGCCCTGCCTTCCTTATTCTCCAGTCGATTGATGGTAAAGATCTTGCGGCATTCCACATCGGTCAAGCCAAGGACAGCCTTGATGTCATCGAAACGCTCCTTGAACTTGCCTTGGTCAAGCAACATGATAACATCTGAGTTATTGATGATGGCTTCCTTGACAATGGGACTGCCAATGATGTCCTGGAGTTCCTGCGTAACGACACCTACCATTGCCCAGAACTTTCTGGCCGTCTTGTAGAGATATTTGATGTACTCGGCCATCATGGGAGAGGCAACGGCTTTCCATGCCTCCTCGATGACAAGCACCTTGCGGTTCTTCTTGATACGCATCTTCTGTATGAAAACGTCCATGATGATAAGCGTCACCAGTGGGAACAGCAATGGATCATCCTTAATGGTATCAATCTCAAAGACAATGAACGTCTCATCGAAGAGCGTAGAATCCAGATTCTCGTTCAGGGTACGCTCATGACTGCCTCCCCTGTAGAAGTCCATCAGCATATAGTTGTAGGTGGAGATGTCTATACCGGCAATCTTATTCTCGTTGCAGATATAAGGTATGCGCTGCGTGCTGTACTCGTAGAAGGAATTGAAGGACAATTCCTTAACCTTCAACGCTTTCCTGCGGTCTTCCATCTCCTTGATACGCTTATTGATTCGCGCCTCCACTTCCTCATTGGTGTCTGTCGCACTGCCTTGTGTTGCGGTTTCAATGAGGAACTTCTTATGCAAGGCATCCCTCTGGGAGGCACTGTACCCATTGAACCCAACAAAATAGGCTTCATAGTATTCGGTAATAACCTGCTCGATGAGACGGTCTTCCGTCTTGCTCACTTCGCCGTTACTGCCTTTCCAGATGAGCATGATAAGGTTTTTTAGGAAACCGATTTTCTCCACGTTCAGCTCCTCTCGCTGGATGCGGAACGGATTCATAGTGATAGGATTTTCCTCGGTGTAACTGATATACTTACCACCGACATATTCGCATAGTCCTTCATAAGAGTTACCTGTATCGACCATAACGACATCGGTATTCTGCCCCCAAAGCTGTCTGACGACACTATTCATGTGGAAGGACTTACCGCTCCCGCTTGGGCCGAGGCAGAAAAAATTAGAGTTGTCCGTTAGCTTTTCCCTTCCCTCTTTGCCACTGATGTCTATGGCAACGGGCACACCTTGACGGTCAGTGTAATAGACCTTCAAAGGCGTGTCTTCGCTCTTGGTCATCCTCTCTTTGTACATCATGCAGCAAGCCGCATCACTCAGTGTCAGGAAACGGTCATACTCAGCATTCAAGCCATAGCAGTTACCTGGGAAGGAGTTCACAAAGAGCTCCAACTGGTTATAAGCCCGTTGGCTGATATGGATTCCAATACGGCCAAATGCGTTTTCCAGATGATTGGTACACTTCTGGAGGTCTGCATCTACTCCTGTGGTGATGATAAGGTTGAAATGACAATAGACCAGCTGTTTGTTCTCTCTCGCTATCAGTTCCTCCACCTGCTTGATGTCCTCCACTGCAATCTGATTGCTGGGATTGGGCAAAGAGGCATGGCGGTTCTTTTTCTTGGCAAGCTTACCCATCTCCTGCTTCTGATTAGGGATGAATATGACTTGGTTGAACACGACACTCTGTGCGCCTGGTATGCTGTCAACAAGTGACATCAAATCGACAGGCATGGTGATATTGTTCACTTCTATATTGGTATAGGGTCGTATCAAAGCCGGGAGGATAATGCTGTCCACATCGACAAGGCTGTACACCTTGAACTTTCGTGGGCCAATGCCGATACATTCGTCCTTGACGCTGAAATTGTTCAACGAAACATGCCTGTCCGTGAAATTCTGGGCAAGGTAACGGTCAGCGTATTCACTGGCCTGAGCCTTATTCAAGAACTCGGAATGAATCCCACGGTCTCTGAGCTGGTCCTTGACCTTATTGATTTTAACCTGGAACTCTCTCCATTTTCTGTTGTCAAAGCTGAAGAGTCTGCTTTTCTTGTTTTCCTGCGTGATAGTTATATAGGTGGTACAGTCTGTATGCTCCCTTCCCTCGAAATAGCGGAAATAGCTTTCAGACAGGAACTCACGCTTCCCGTCTGCCTCACCCTTGAACTTTTTCTTAGTAAAGATGTCCTGCTTGTGGATGGCATAACCATCGCCCAAGGTTGCCATGACTGCTGCCATGAGGCTGGAATACTCATAGTAACTGTCGATATTGGCACAGAACTTCTGAACGGGATTCTGCATGGCAAGAATAGCAGAGTATTCACCGGTCTTGGTATAAAGCACACCAACACCATCCACGTCCTCGACTGAGAAGTAGATGTCCTTGAATATCTTTGCCCGTTTACCGCCTGTACCAAATGCGGAAACGGAAATTGCCATGCCAATTAAAATGGCGATGAAAATTAGTATGATATAAACTGCCATGTACTTTCTTTCTTAATAGAGATTTAATAAGGGCAGCCGGCAGTAACCGACTGCCCTCATTCAAATGCTCTGGCAACTACGGCTGATTACAGCTTACACAGCGTGGCATAGATGAAAACACCCTTGTCGGTCTTCTTGGAATGAAGGCCACGACGTTGCTTCACCATGATTATGCCGACACCAGTACTGATAGACAGCACGGCAAAGGCAAGACCAATAATGAAACCAGTCAAAGCATAGACCAGCATGAAGCCAAGGATTCCGACGGCTGCCGTAATAGCCGCCCAAGTGATGTACCTCCCCTGCAATCCCATGAATTCCAAGGGACGTTGCAGCCCCTTGAACATAGGATAGTCCGTGTAGTTGTCTGTTCCCTGTGCCATAGTCACCTCGTTATTAGCCAGTGATACCGAAGAACAGAGGCAGTGCGTTGGCGGCTGCAATCAGGAAGATGCAGGCACCTACCACCATCATGATCTTCTTCTTCACGTCCTGCTCCTCGTTGTTCATGGCGATGTAGACGCTGATAGCGCCGACAATGGCCACTACTCCTGCCAGAGCGTAGCAGAGGTTTACCACATAGGGTACGTATGCCGCAATCTGCGTAGCTACTTCCTCCATGGCACTGGTACCTGCATCATAGCCGGTGTTAGCCAGCGACTGAGCAAAGGCACCAACAGGCGAAAGGATGGCGAGACATGCAGCAAGTACTCCTGCCTTGACACGTGACCCCATGCCCTTTACCCGACGTACCGTAGAAGTGATAGCGTTCTTGAAAAACTGTTTCATTGCTTCTTGACGTTTTTTTTGTTTAACATTCCGTGAATTAACTCCTATTGTGGTTCGCGAATACAATATTCTAAAAAATGAAATTCATGTTCTGATAACCAAAGAAGGCTGGCATGACAATCATCGCTCCTATCATGAACAGGATGCCACCTGCAAGCATCATAATGCTCTTGGTGATGTCGCCCTCGTGGTTGTTCATCTTGATATATATCTGCAAGGCAGAAACGATAACCATGATGGCAGCTACGGCATAGAGGATGTCAACCGTATAGATCATCATCGTTCCAACGAACGAGGTTGCCTCTGCCAAGCCGTCAGCACCCCAGGAATAATCCACTGCCCCACTCTTTGCCGATGCCGTCTGAGAAACGGAAAGCGACATGAGGGAAAGGAATACTCCGAATGGGAAGTGTTTAGTAGTTGGTGACTTCATCATGGGTCTCGATATTAAACTGTCCTGCTCTCTGCTCTCGAATAATGCGGCTTAGGTCAAAACTGTCAACCTGATTGCCTTTGCTGGCAATAGGCAACAACGACGCATTGACCATATTTGCCTTCTCCTGGGCTTCGTCAGATACCGGCGGTTCAACCAACTCGGTGACCCCATACTTGGGAGTCAACAAATCCGGGTCGAAAGCATCATTGACATCGAAATCTTGCTTGTCTGTATTATCTACCGGTTTCTCCTCGTAGTACTCAATGCCTGGTACAGGCTCTTCTTCATCTTCCATTTCTGGCATTTCATCTGCAGAAGCATCACCTTCTGAAGTCTGTTCATCCATCGGCTGCTCCGTTTCCTCTGAAGCATCTGGTACTTCATCGGAGTCTTCAGCACCCTGGTTGGTATCTTCATCCTTAGCTTCCTCAATGGTGGTCTCATCCTCATCAACAGTTGTAGTTGATAAGGGTTCCTCCTCATTGGCTTCAGCAATATCAACAGGTTCTGCAATGACAGGTTCTGGGGACGAGAAGCTGAAACCACCTGTCTCAGCATTCTCGATGACATTACGGGGAACAACATCATCGTCTGCATCGGTGTCCGAGAAGCCATCAGCATTGATGGTTTCTTCCATGACAGCATCAGACTTCTGTTTGGCTGTCATGTCGATGGTTATCATGGCTGCATAGTAGAGAATGTAGCCTAAAGTCAGTACGATGACAAAAATTACGAATGTGCTCATTGCGGTCACTTTTGGTTTTGTTCGTTGTCAAAATTTCGATGCAAAATTAGAGTGATTATCCTTCTCAGTCGTAATATATAGAGAAGATACCGCAATATTTTGGGGCAAATAAAAGATTTGGTTCTAACCATCAAATCAAGTAGAACCAACAATTAGCCAATCAGAGTTTTTCAAGCCTCTGCCTAAGCAAAAAAAAAACGGCAGACTGTCATATACGCAGCCTACCGTTTCTATATTATCTTTGTTATCTGTTATCAGAAAAGGTTCTTGGCATCTCCCTTCATCCGACCATCCACTGGACCATTTCTCCGCTCATAGCTTTTGATGGCCTTTTCAAAAGCGGCATTGACAACCTCCTTTATCTGCAAGCCTTCACGGTTGGCGATAATCCGTATTTTGCGGAGAATGTCAGACTGGACAATGGTACAGAAACGCTCTTCTGATACTCTTTCACTCGGTTCTTTGTCAGATTTAACTGACTTATCGGAAACTTTTGGAACCAGGCTCGTGGATGGTTGCCCGGAACTGGAGGACTTCGGCGTTCCCGTCAAGCCAGTAAAAAGAGCATCAAGATTCTTGTTATTCATATGCCAGCCTCCTTTCCTTCCAGACACATCCTTTCTAGGAACTCCTCGGCAAAACTCAGGTAATCCTTGGCTCCATTGCTTCTTGGGTCATAGTCCACAATGTTGGCATTCTCCAACGGGGCTTCTGCCAGTCGGACATTCTTACGTATCTTCGTACAGAAGACAGTGTCACCCAATGCCTGCCGCAGGTTGTTCTCTATACCTCTGGAGAGGTTACTGGCTTCCCAACGGGTGATAAGGATGCCACTGACATGGGCTTGCGGATTCAGGCGAGTATGTACCATCTTGATAAAATCGTTAATCATGGTCAGCCCCTTGAACGGAAGAACCTCAGCAACCAACGGAATGAGGATGTCTGTGGACGCAGTAAAGGCATTGAGCGTCATCAGTCCCAGTGATGGTGGGCAGTCGAAGAGGATGAAGTCATAGGATTGCACAGCTTTACTCTTGACGAGAAGATCTGACAAGATACGTTCCCTTGCTATGGCCGAAGACAATTCCACATCAGCCATGGCAAGAGTAAGAGAGGCTGGAACAAGATGCAGATGCTCATGAAGGATGACGATTGGGAGCGTTTCCACCTTTCCCGTCATGGCTTCATAAATAGTGGCTCCGTCACTGGAAGGCGTAAGCGAAGTAGTGAGGTTGGCCTGGGCATCAAGGTCAACCAACAACACCTTATAGCCCTTGCCGGCAAGAATACTGCCAAGGCTGCTGGTAGTCGTAGTTTTGCCAACTCCTCCCTTATGGTTGGCTACGGCGATAATTCTTGATTTCATACGATATACACAATAATAATCTTCTATATTATTTTGATTCCATAACGACCTGATGCTCATTATACCACTGAAGGATTTCCTTCTGGGTGGTGATAAGCAGCTGAGGGCGTTTGCAAAAGGAGGCAAGCAGCTTCTTGCCGTCTTTGTTGTCTGGCAAGCGAAGTATGGGAATACCACCAGAACGTGTGATACTGATGTCATTTTCCTTGGCAATCTTCTCTGCCTTGTCACCAAAGACCTCAATAGCATGGGTGTCCGTGAGCTGCAAAACCAGCACGGTGTCAGCAGGTATATTCTTTGACTTGATGTGTACAAAGGCAAGCTTGGCTTCCATCACATGGTCTGCAGGGACATCACTCTCTGTCTTATACGTCCCTTCATTGACGGCTTCGACATGGAATAACAGAGGACGTTCCTTCGTCATGGCTTCAAGATTGAGCAACTGACCGACACGGGAACTGATTTTGTCCTCAGCAACAACTTCCTTGCGGAACTTCGGCTCCTGTGACATGCTGCCGGTATTCTCCTTGGCAGTCAGGATATAACCGTTCTCCACTCTTTCCAGGGTGAAGAACAATGGAAATGGACTATTCTGTTGGTTCATATTCTATAGGATTTGTTTGTTGACTTTCTGGAAAGGACCTGCCGACTCGCTCTTTCATCGTGCGCAGGTCGATGTCATAATTGGCGCAGATGCTTTCATAGTCAAAAGCAAGAACACGCTCCTGGTCATAGAACAGCTCACAAATGCCGTTCTCATTGGTCTTGCGGACAGGATTGCCCGTCTCATCATAGACATAGAACTTCAAGGCTGAATGGGTCTTACCGAGGTACTCTGTCGTACTGGTCAAATATGACAACAGCGACTCGTCGGGTATCATCTGCTTTCCCTCACGCTTTGCCTGTATGTTGGCTTTGGCCAGACATATCTTCTCACGGACGAAGAGAACGTAGGTTTCCCTTCCGAAATCGATGGTCTTGGGAGGTGCTTTTTTCTGGCTTACCTTCAGGCTGCTGACATAACTGATTTTGTAGTCCTGACCTTCCTTGATGTCACCCAACTGGCGGGATTTGGAGAACATCGACCAGAACATACTAATCTCATCAGTGCTATTGCAAAGCGAGAATTGGTATTCAAGTTTACTAAGACATATATCCCTGACCCTCTTTGCGTTAAATGGCAAGCCCTTAACAAATGGTTCCAGTGTATAGAAGGTGGCCAGCATCATAGCCCAGTTGTTGATGAATCGTTCACCAATGACGTGATAATCTACATCGTCCTTGATTTCATTCAATGCCCGTTCCCAAGCTTTGTGCCATCTGGACTCGAAGTTATCACGGAAATGCAACAGCTCAACAGTGATGTTTGTCGGACAGGCATTTCGAAGTTGAATGAGCTTGTGAAATTTGTCCGTTTCCTCTTTGGTCCGCTCACTCCGTTGGGATTCGAGGAAGAGGACACGAGAGAACAATGCTGCATCAGCAGTAGGCATCTCCTGACCAGTAAGTATCACTCCACAATCAACATTGGTGCTTTCCCTTCTTTCCCCGTCAGCACTGCGTTTCGAGCGTCCAGCATTATCATAAATACCTTTGAGGAAGTCAATGTGCTTATGACTGAGAGAGTTCTTGTATTCGTCGAAGTGGACGATCATATTGCTGACCTCGGCACACTTGTCACCCATCGCATAGTAAGTAGTGCTCTCCAGATTACTGACTTCCGGGTTGCGCTGGAACAGGCTGATGATGCTGATGGCAAACTCGGTCTTTCCCGTGCCTTTCTTACCATAGATATTCAACAAAGGAAAAGAACGTGTACTGTCGATGATGATGTCACGAAACAGGGAGGCCATATAAAAGCAAAGCGCCACCACCCCATTATCACCATAAAGATCGACAATAAGCGAAAAATACCGCTCCAGAGATACATCCATATTTGGTTTGTGCATAAAGCGACGTTCATTGATAAACCCTGTGCGGTTAGACTTATGTATCTTAGACATGGCCGGCAAGTAGAAGTTCTCGGTATCAAGACGGATGATGCCATATTCGTCGACCGGTTGCCACTTGCCTCCATAGACAATACCATTGCAGAAGGCATAGAAGCCCTTTTCCCCAATGTTGTTCCAGCCCATCTGAGGGACACGCAGGGCTTCCTCGGTCTTTTCATACATGAAGGCTTTCAACAATTCGTATTTTTCCTGCTTTTCAAAGAAACGGAAATTACCCTTACCCTCTATCTGGTCTTTGAACCGTTCAAGCTTGGTGACATCCAACTGACGTAGCTCAATGGTCTTGCGGATGCCACTCTCATTCTCCAACTCGAAGATTCGGGTTGGCGACTTGTCATCGGCAATCAGAAACAGCGGATGGATGACGAAGTTTGTCCAGTCACGCTCCCGTCCCTGCTGGTCAAGGTCGTAATAATGACGGCCACGACGATAGAAACGGTAGCCCTCCAACTCGTCATTCTTCTGCATGGCCTGACGATGCTTCTGTTCCTGAAGTCGCCTTGCAGCATCGGCAAGTGCCGTCTTCCATACAGCAGCCTTCTTGAACTTGCCCTTCAGGTCGCCCAGCAAGGAGGCTTGCATGACATCGCTCTGCACATACACCAACAGGTCACAGACTTCACTAATGGTCTTCAGTTGATCATCGTTTGTGCCATCCAAGTCATAGTGCTTGTCGGCATACCAAAGGATAAAGTCTTTCTCCGTCAGGTTTTCCCATTGTTCCATGTTAGTGATATATGAGTCGGCATCCTGCTTGACCTTCCCATCCGATGGGATTTCCCTCACGGACACCTGAAAGCCAAGCTCTGTGGCAAGTCGGCCATTCTTGAAGACGAACTGTTCGCCTTTCCCGAACCGTTCACCTTCCTTCGGAACATCGGCATCAGGGATAAAACACAACGAACAGCCGAACCTACTGAAGGTGTTCAACTGTTCTTTTGACCATGCGCCGCCCAAGGAGGCAACGACATTTGGAATGCCCAGTGATTGCAGCCGCATCACATCGGGAGCTCCTTCGACAAGATAGACCTTGCCTGACTGCCGGGCCGCTTTCAAGGCTACATCAATACCAAAGATGCTCAGCGATTTTTTGTAGATGGAACTGTCCTTGCCATTGAGGTATTTGTTTGTGGCCTGTGGATTGAGCGACCTGGCCGTAAACGTCACAACGCGACCATACCGGTCACGCTGTGGAATCATCAGCCTGCCACGGTAAAAGTCATAATAGTGGTCTGGACGGTCTTCTTCCTGAGCTATCAAGCCAAGCTCTAACAACAGTTCTGTTTTCAACCCCTGTTTCTTGGCAAATGCAAGGAACAGGTTTCCCCTTGATGGCGCATAGCCCAACCCCAGCGTCTTACAGAACTCCCGTTCCCAACGGTCTTCTGCATAAAGACGACAGCGGGCTGACTCCTCACAATCTGCCTCGTATTGTTGTCTGAAGAAATCGTAAGCATACTGGTTACAGATAAACAGGCACTCCCTATGCCGTTCGGCTTCTTCCTCCTCTACTGTCTGTTTTGCATAAAGGTCACTTGTGTCAACATCCGGGCAATATGTTTTCAACAGAAACTTGACGGCCTCCACAAAGTCAAAGCCTTTCAGTTCCTGCACGAAGCTTATGATGTCACCACCTTTGCCACAGCCAAAACACTTATACATGTTGAGCGAGAGGTCAAGCATCAAAGAGGGTGTCTTCTCATTATGGAAGACACAACAGCACTTCTTGCGATTCTTGCCGGCATTCTGGAGGGACGTGCCTGGACATAAATCCATCACAAGCTGGCTGATGTCAACCCTTGACTTGATGGCATCTATGTATTTCTCTTTAATCATAACAAAAAGAATTCATTGGGAACATTATCATTCCGCAAATGCCGTTCTCCAGCAATTGCTCTCGATGATACTGCACAGTTCCCTGATGATAACTGGTGACATGGGGCGAATAGCCGTATTTCTGGCAACACACAACAGCCTGTGCTGCCAAGAATGGGGTGAACCACCAAGCCGTAAACTGATGAATGCAGTAAAACGCCCTTTCTCACCACGTGTTAACTGCTCATAATATAAAGCAATGTCTTTTTGTGTCATTTGCTCATTATATTGTGTTAAATCTTCCAATTTCCTTGGTTAATTAAAGAATTATGCGTAATTTTGCATGCAAATTTAGCTCAAAGTTTTGATATAACAAAATATTTGTTGCTCAAAATAATGAGCGTTTATATCATTTTAACAATTAAACAGGTAAATGTATGCTGAACACAGAACTTGTCGACCGAATGTATGCCGAACTCCCAAAGGAAAGACAGCAGGAGTTAATCACCTTGCTATTCAAAAACAGCAAGCAGACCATGAACTATTTCAAACGGACGAAGGACATCAGTCTCTCCAAACTGGAGATACTGGCAGATTACTTTCACATGCCATTAGATTACTTCAGGTCAAACAGCTCGTTCTTCGCCCACAACGTCTACGGAAGCAACAACAACATAGGCAATATCACACTCAGCGGTAATCTTCTTGCAGAGAACGAATCCCTGAGAAAGGAGATTGCAAGCATCAAAAAAACCATCGAAGCACTAGAGGAGACAATAAAGACGAAAGACGAAATGATCGCGCTCTTGAAGTCCTCCCTGCCCTCAAAATAATGAGCAGATAGAAGCTTATTATAGGAATATGGAAACTTATAGCGATAGAATCAAAATCGTTGTTGGAGACATCACCAAACTTCCAACTGAGGCTATCGTCAACGCAGCCAACAAGAGCTTGCTTGGTGGTGGCGGTGTTGATGGAGCCATCCACCGGGCAGCTGGCAAAGGACTACTCCAAGAATGCATGACGCTTGGAGGTTGCGAAACGGGCCGATGCAAGATGACCGATGCATATAACCTTCCCTGTAAGAAGGTGATTCATGCTGTAGGGCCAGTTTGGCATGGTGGGCATCACGGGGAAGGCAAGTTACTTGCCTCTTGTTATGATTCTGCCATGAAGATTGCCGAAGAGAACGAGCTTTCGAGCATCGCTTTTTCATGCATCAGCACAGGTGTGTATGGGTTCCCTAAAAAAGAGGCTGCCCGCATTGCCCTTCACACAGTCTTCGCTCATATCAGGGATAGTTATCCCGGGCAAGTGGTCATCTGCTGTTTCAGCGAAGAAGACGTGCAGTACTATCAGGACTGCTTCTGGGACGAATCGCTGACTTTGCTTGGCAGCCATGAGGCCATCCAGCAATACAAGGAAAAGATTGACACTATCCCGTCGAAGTTCTGGGATGAAATGATTTCCTACATTCCGCACCTGGAACAAGAAGTCCAGCAATCAGGTTCGAAGCATTCTAATAACTGCAACTTGGAAGAGAGGTTAGGATTCTGTACTTCACCAGCTGATTACCAGTGCTGGATTCAATGTTTCAAGATCAATGAAATGCCCGACTTCTTGATGATAGACAATGTGTATTGCCTTTTTGTAATCGGGACATTCATATCCAGAAGGGCCTACTGGACAAATTCTAATGCCACGTCCGAAGAACTATTGGAATTTCTAATGCCCATGAGGGAATATCGATGGAAAATCCCGCACATCAAGTTCTTTAAGACGATAGAAGAATTACACAAACGCGGATATGAACTGATACGCATTTGTCCGTCTATATCACCGAACGGATGCAGCTGGCGTTGCATCACTACCATAAAGAAACTGACTGCCTCTAAGTGCGGAGCAGTTTTTGCCGGCGAAGGATGGACAGACCTTGCCATCAATACATCAAATGGTATATTCCGGTCTGTTAATCGCGAAGGGAAACATGAGGAATGGCCGATGGAAGATATTCCTATCTGCGAATTGGCAGACCGTTTCATCGACAGTTTCCCCACTTTGGCAAAAGCCGGAAAAGGCAATGATCCAGAATATGCCAAATGGTTTCATCAAGCAAGAAAAGAATGTGAAAGAGGCCATATCCTCTATGCTTTCGCAGAAATGGAAAGCTGCTATGGAGAAGGGCATCTGTTCATGAGTTCTTATGAAAAAAGTGCGTTTCCTTTTCCACCTCCTGGTGAAACTGAAGGATATGGGAACTATTAACAATAAATTGCAAAGAAACTATAGCATAACAGAGGAAGAAGGCTCACTTGACCTTCTTCCTCATTTTTTTGTTTTATCCTCTTTGTTAATTCCTCTGTCGGAAATCTCATTGTTACCTTCCAAATAAGGCATGTCTAACCAATCCTGACTTATCGCCCTACCCTCTGGCGTAACCCATCTAAGTGTTGCATAGCCGCTCTCATGTCCGATGGTGTTCTGTTCTTTCTGCTTTCATTCACTTTTATGACCTTACGCTTTTCCTCGATGCCCTTCCACGGCTGACATGGTGAGATATGCCACAATGCTGTTTATAGGCTGTCGGGCATCCTCCATTTCGTATCTGTCACTGAATTGTTCTTATTCCGACTTCTTCATTTATGCCTTTTCCGGGCGAAGCGAGTCACACTTACTTTTTCCGTCGCAAAGTTAGTGCAAGTCGTATTATGCAAGTACCAGGTGCCTTATTCCTCGAATTTTTTCAAAAACTTTTTGCCGTCTGTGCCAGCCAATAAAAACTTTTCCTGGCCCAAGGGTGAAATAATTCGGTAATTCCTTGCATTCCGATACTTCCCTTGCCAACTCTGATAGCAACGTAAAAAATAAATGTTTCACTTCTAAAAATTCAAAACAATGAAAAAGATCGAGAACAATTTCGCAGTAACAGGTTTCGTAGGTAAGGATGCAGAAATCCGTCAGTTCACAACCGCTTCAGTAGCACGTTTCTCACTGGCTATCGGCCGTAACGAGAAGAACGGCGAGGAAAACAACCGCGTATCGGCTTTCGTCAATGTGGAAGCATGGCGCAAGAACGAAAACGCCACTTCATTCGACAAGCTCACCAAGGGCACCATGCTCACAGTCGAGGGCTACTTCAAGCCAGAGGAATGGAGCGACCAGGAAGGTGTCAAGCATCAGCGCGTGCTGCTGGTAGCCACCAAGTTCTATGAGACTCCCGACAAGGAGGAAGAAGCTCCTGCGGAGGAGAAGAAAACTTCAAAGAAGAAGGCCAAGTGAGCCTTCTTCTTCCCTCTGCAATGCAGATTTCCTGAATTGAGGGAAAAGAAAAGAGTTAGATTTTATTCGATTATTCACATCAAACATTTCAAGATTATGCTTTACACGCACACCATCGGACGCATCGGCAAGGATTGCCAGGTCATCACAGGAATACACGGAACATTCATGGCAGTGGATATTGCTGTCGATGATTATTCCAGAGGTCAGAACATCACTACATGGGTAAGGGTACGTAGCAGCAGGGAGAACCATGTCCGTCTGGCTGAATACCTCACCAAAGGCAGGCTCATTCTCGTGGAGGGAACTATCTCCACATCACAGTGGAAAGACCGACAAGGCGAGAGCCACACGCAAATCTCAATCAATGCGGACAGCATCGCTTTCGTGAACGCTGGGAAGAAAGAGGAGCAGAACGCCGACCCGAAGAAGGCTGCCAAGAAAGGGGCTAAGGCAAAGAACACCCCTCAGCCACCGCAGGACGCTCCAGAACCAGACGAGAAGGATTTACCATTCTAAAGGACGAGAGGAGGACGCTATGAGATACGCAAGGCTTTTCGTTCCCTATCGTGGATATTGGGACATCAGCGTGGATTTGGACAGCATAGACGGTGGCTATCATGGCTATCAGTACAACTGCATCGTATTGGGCAGTGGAGCGGAGATAACCTGCTATAGGGATGAATTTGAGTTTGTGGACTAATAAGGCAGTGACTATGGATTGGCACATCGTATATGCAAAGTTTGACGGATGCAAGGGCTATAAGGCTTTTGACGTTAACGAGGGAAGACAAGTCGGAAATCTGATTTACGCTTCTCTGATGGAGAACACGGAGGACACCCGGCAGAAACTACAGAAGCTGGCAGACTTGAACAAGGAGTATCACCTTGTGCTGCAACTTCGCAGGAAAGGCAGGGTGTGCTTCCAGACAAAGTAAAAGGTAACGGGCAGACTAACCATCTGCCCACAATTTCCAAACATTATGGCAAAGCAAAAGACTGAAAACGAAGAGTACAAAAGGCTCTTGGAAAAACATGAGGCTCTGAACGGCTTCACAGATGAAGCCCTTGACAGACGCAGGGAGTGGTTCATTCAAGAGGTCATCAACCACTATGACATGGTGGAGATAGGAACGCTCTATTTCGGTGATATGGCTATCGACGTGGAGAGCATCTACTATGACAAAACGGAGCATCGCCTGATGGTTCATATCTCCAGCAAGGAAATGGAGGGTGACATCATCTATACATCCCTGCAGAGGGAAAAGCAAGGCAAGCTGGTGGAACTGGTATTTGAGGAAATGAAGTGCCTCGAAGAAGGACCGACGTTGCTGGGCATGATGATTGACGGAAACAACATCTTGTATCGAAACGTCTTCATCAAGGAGCTGAATGCCGAAGTCAAGGTGACGACCGAAGAGGTTTTTGAAGCACATATAGGGGAAGGCAGCCCCGATGACGACAAGTTCTATTGCTATGTACCGGCAGAGGAGTTCTTCAAACTCAATGACATTGATTTTGAGAAATACGTCAACAAGGATTTCTAAAGGCAACGGGCAGACTAACCACCTGCCCACAATTCTTTATAACTATGGACAGTGTGACTGACAAGAAAAAGGATCAGATTAAGGCTCTGATTGAAAAAATGAAGCAGGAAGGAAAACCCATAGATTGGGCTACCATTGTACTGTGCTGAAGCCAGCGAGTCCTGCCCAACCAGGCAGGACTTATTCATTCTCCTCTCATGGCGCATATCCCTCAGAAAGTGTCCTACGTCGGTGAAGCACAGCTGCACTGACCAAGGACACCTTCTTCGGGATGGGCAAACACGAAACGACAGGCTTCATCAGTCGAGGATGATCTCCGCTGGAGTACATGCTCTTCATCTGAATCCCGTCCATTCGTCTTTTGTTTGCCCTGTTACGCCATTGACCTCATTCTTCGCTTCTGCTCTCAGGGTATCAAAGAACTACGCCCACCCAAAAGCGGAACGGCAGGGCTGGTTCAGCTATTGAGCCGATGGCACGATAGCGGAACGGATGAACGGCGAGAGGACAGAGACCTTTCTCCCTGGCATCCACAGGGCTGACTACATTCTTCGCCAGCTCAGTTTGATGTCTTCCCGAAGTGGTCTTTGTTCACTCGCTTTGACGTTCATCTGGCAGCCGTACCGTTGCCGCTACCCCACCGTCATTCATGTATGCCTTAATTTGCATCCTGCAATTCAGCCGTTCAGTTCCATTACCATTTTTCTTTCGATTGATCATATCGGCTTTGTATAGCTGGGGAATCATTTTTCTGCGAAGTTACCTTGGATTTGTCAAACTGCAAGGCGTGTCCTGTGAACAATCTTCCTTTAGGCAAATATTGCTTAAAGAGTATTCTTCACGACAGTCTTGCCTTATTTGCCCTATCCGCACTTCTGAAAGCAGAAAAATCTTCCCGCAACACAGCCGAAAGGCTTTGATAAAAGGGAAATAAAAATTTCAAGCAATATGGCAACAACGCAATTCAACAACCGACTGATTACTCCAGAGCTGACAGAGGCTCTGAGCAGTTATCCCCTGTATTCTCAGGACGCGAAGAAGAAGGATGCTCTTTGCATCGCAGTGTTTTACCTTGGCAATATCCGCTGGTACATCATGGAAGGTCAGCAGGAAGGCAATGACTTCACGCTCTATGGCATCGTTACTGGACTGCAAGAGACGGAGTACGGCTACCAGTCTGCAACCGAAATGGCAAGTATCACCTATGATGCAAGCGAGTACGGACTTGGCACGTTGAGGATAGAGCAGGACAAGGATTTCAAACCTTGCACCCTTGGAGAGATTGAGGACGCAGAACTGCAGGCGTTTCTCTCACGGCTTTATGACAAAGACTAATGTATAACCCTTAAACATTTCAGATTATGAAGATTATCGTAATGGACAGCGCAAATGTGCGCATCGAGGTTTTAAACGTAGCCGACCACATGCTGGAGGACGAGATTGAGTTATTCCTTTCCGAACACGGCTATTCGTTGAACAACATTTCTTGGATGGCAGCTCCCATCGACTATGTGCCGGTGCAGTTCCATGAGTATGACACCGACAAGGAGAACGGCGAGGAGGTTCACGCCACACGTAGAGCACGACTGAAGGACTTCTCCATCTATGACAGTGTGCAGGAGGTGAAGCACCGTGAGCAGGAGGAGCTTGCACAAGCCCTTCATCTGCATGGCGAAAAGGTGGATGATGGCTATGAGTGGCACTTCGAGGGTGAATGTCCCATCGTAGCGGCATACGACTATGACGAGCCTTGTGACGTGGTTATCCTCTCAGTCAGAGTGAATAAGGATGGAGCCCTCACCATCATAGGCGACGAGAAGAACGACCGGGGCAATGAGCATGAGATTGAGGCAGACGACATCTTCGCAGGACACATGGACTTCATCACTTCGGAAATTGGAGATTAAAAGGACATCGGGGATAGGTGGCAAGAGTGCTGCCTATTCCCAATAATAACAAAGCAATATGAGACAGATTTTTGTTGTTTACGAGACTGACGCATGGCACAGCATAAACCATCGGGAATGTGCAGGTGTGTTCACCAGCAAATGGGCTGCAGTGAATGCCATCGTGAAGAACCACCGCATAGAGCTTGACGAGTTCTTTGACGAGGACGAGATTGAAAAGACTTCCAAACGGGTACTTGAAGCCGAAGCAAAGCGCAGGCTACGCAAGGAACTTGAATTTGCCTATCAGACGCAGGGCTATGAGACAAACTACGACATCGAGGTATGGAATATCAATGAATGGTATCTGACAAAGTATTAGGCGATATGACGAACAGAGAGCGAAAATCAATGATTGAGCAATGGGTCACAGAGATTAACCCAAAAGCCGTCCTTCGTGCTGCCGATGCCCGATGTGGGGCAAGGTATGCCGTATATGTCGTAGAGAGACCTGGAGAGTTCGGAACACGATGCACCGACTACCTGCCGCTAAACCTTCTGGAACAATACCTTCTTGGGGTATTCTATGCCAATGAGTTTAACAGGCTGATTGGGAAGAAGTCTGCATAAAACAAAGCCCTTCGAGCATCGCAAATGACTCGAAGGGCTGCTGACATTTATCTGTTAATCACAACAGCCCTATTCCATCACGTTTATCCTTCCTTGATGTCGTCAGGCCACCAGAACTTCTGTAGTTCGTGGATGATGTCATCCCAATCCTGCATGGTGAACGTACCTTCGCCTCTCATCATGATGGTCATGGTGATGTCGTTGTAGGTACGATAGACATTCGTGTCCTTAAACCCGTTTCGCAAGTAGAACGTCTGACGTTTTCTACGTTCCTCCAGGTTATCGCAAACTTGGGTGGTACTCTCCATATCCAGGACGAAAGGCTGACCCTCATATCGTTCGATCAGCTGGGTGAGGATCTGCTGGCCATAGCCTTTGCCTCGCAGTTCCTCACGCACGGCAAAGTACCAGAACCAGTTGAAGGACTGGCGTGGATAGACGATGGTGAAGCCTATGAAGTCTTCGCCATCGTAGTATGCAGTGAAATCCAACGGCATTTCCCAAATCAGGCGCATCAAGTCATCCCAAGGGATTTGTTCGTCTTCAGGGAATGCCGTTTCATAGAGTTGCATTATCTTTTCATCAGCATTGGTTGCTGTTATCTGTTTGGTATTCATTGTTTGATGTCTATTCCTGCACGATGGGCTTGTGCCATCTGCTGGTTTCTTGGTATGTTATACAATCTGCCGTCCTTGCGGAAATGTGCTCCAGTTTGCTTGAAGTGGAACGGGACATTTGACTTGATGCATTGCACACGGATTTTTAGCACCCAGTCATAATCACAGACACGGGCATCACGTCCTGACTCGCCACCAACTGTCACTTGCTCACACCAGGAGCCAAGTCCGTCGTGGAAATCAATAGCCTCCAGTAATGGTTCACAGATGATGGACTTATGGTGAATGGGAAGTTCACGGTAAAGTGGCAAACGTTCATCTACTCTCCGCTGATTCTCCATCGTACAGCAGATGGTTACGTTTTCATAGCCATCGCCCCAGTCGTCTGGCAGACATTGAGCGATACGCTCTGGTCTTTTGGTAATCATGAAGAAATGAAGGTCGCTCCTTCGATGGATCATCAGCCATGCGTCTTCGCGCCATTCATCAGCTTCCTCGATGAAGAAATCCGAAGTGAAGCATGTCCACATGAGCGAGCCGGATGGAACCTTCCAGTTCCCCTGTCGGTCTCGACGTATGGGGAGATTGAAGCTGGCAGTCTTCGTCACGACATTGGAGTCCTTCTCAAACTCCGCATCGCGTCGATACACATAGCAGTGCTGACAGCCCTCGCTTTTCTTGTGGCAACCATGCCACAGATTCCACATTTGACCTTCGGTCTTCTTCGCTCGCGACTCGGCAAAGCTCGAACAAGTTCGGCTCTGCTCTCGCTGCTCTCTCTTTTCACCCATGCTTCTTGTATTTTTCCTTTACTATCTCGAATGAATTACGTGTCAATTCACGAAGAATGTCATCTGGGGCAGTGTTTGCATCTATGCCAATCCAGTACTTGGGCGATTCATTGTAAGGTTTACCGATAAAACAATACTGTGCTTTCAGTTCTTCAATTCGTTCTGGCTGGCATTTCAGTGTAATGATACTGAAATCATCGCAGTCAAAGAATGAGAACATGTGGCCATGAACATAGAACACCAACACGCCACTGGCATGATGAAAAGCCGTGAAAGGCAGCTTCTCTTCCACGTCTTCGCCCAAAGAAAGGCAATAGTCACGATAGTCTTCTATGTTCATTCCGTTCTTTTATTTGCTTAATCGCTCCAATGCCGAAGCGTCAAGTCGGTAAATGGTCCATTCATTCATGGGCACGGCTCCAAGTGAGAGATAGAAGTCGATGCTGGGCTGGTTCCAGTTCAGGCAAGTCCATTCCATGCGTCCGCAACGATGTTCGTGTGCTATTCTGACCAGATGCAGCAGGAGAGCCTTGCCATAACCCTTGCCTCTATCTTCCGGCCATACGAACAGGTCTTCCAGATATAGCCCGGAGTGCCCAATGAACGTCGAGAAATTGTAGAAGTAGAGTGCGAAGCCCACTTCCCGTCCATCCACGACGGCAAACACAGCCTCCGCCCTGTGTTCGTCGAACATTTCACGTTCCAGTACTTCTGGCGAAGCAATCACCTCGTTCTCCATCTTCTCATAACGGGCTATCCCCCGTATGAAATCCAGCAACAGCGGCACGTCCTGCCGTTCTGCCCTGCGAATCAATAAATTGTCTTTAGTCATGCAATTCCTAATAGCTCAATTTCAAATATCAATGTCGAACCACCGGGGATGCCTGGCTGGGAGAATTTGCCATAGCCCATTTCGGCTGGGATATAGACTTCCCATTTGTCACCGATGTGCATCTGTTGCATGGCGATGATCCAGCCCTCTATGAGGTCACAGAGCCTGCAAGCTAACGGCACACCGCCACGGCTGCTGTCGAACGTCTTGCCGTTGATAGTCTTGCCTGTGTAGTGAGCAGTCACGATACTTCTCACACTGGGTGTCGCACTCTGGGCATTACCCTCTGTCAACACCTTATAGAATATTCCCTTCGGAAGAGCCTTCACGCCTTCCTCCTTGGCTTTTGCCTCCAGCCAATCCTTGTTGGCCTGTATGTACTCTCGCTTTGCCATATACTATAATTATAGTTTCTCAAAGTTCAGGTATCTGTTCTTGAACCAAATGAATGGCCGGGATTCTTCAGAAGGGCATACCTTCAAGATTCGCTCCACGAAATCCTCCAACGATACTGCCTGTATCTTGTATTGATATTCCGGCTTCAGTTCTTGTTGAAGGGATCTGACTTCTTCCTCAGTTGTCGGATGGTCTTTGGGACTGAGGACAATAGAATAGCACTCATGGGCTGGCTCCTTGATGCGGTAGCACTCTGAGAGTAGGAAGTTCCGATAAATCTGACTGATGCTCTTCTCGTCATTGAGCAAGGCCGCCTCTGACTCAGGCTTAAAGAAACCAAGTTCTTTGATGAGAGCCTTTTGCTTGTCAGTATGTGTCGCGCTGTTGGTTCCAAGCACGTCCGTGTATTTGGTTTCAATGGCGACGAAACATGACCGGGCTTCAGTGTCCACATATCTAATGATAACATCCATTGCCGTGCGGTCATTCAGGTAATTCTCAACGTCTGTATGCAGATACTCCAGTTCTATCTCAGTCACTTGCCCAATGTTGAAGTCTGGAAATGTCGACTGGACAATCCTTGTTGCCAACTCTTCCTTTCCCTCTTTGAGCATCTGTATTAGTGGGCAGAAAAGGTTGAAGGCCATCGGCTGACTGGAAAGAAGATTATTGAACAGCCGGTATTCATCTATCGTCTCGTTCTTCTTCTTTCCGGCAATTCTCTGTTTGGCATATTCAAAAGTGAAGTCGTTGACGAAATTCCTGCCGGTATTCTCGCCATTGGCTATCATGCTTATCTGCTCTTTTGCTGATGTTCTCCAAGGACCCACTCCCATTGGCTCCTGGATTTCCTCACGAAAACAGCTCTGTAAACTTCTGCATTTATCTGTGAATGCCCTAATATTGTCCATACTTTATTACTTCTCAAAGTTTCTTCTCCATTCTGAAACAGGTGAATGTCTCGCCGACTATTTTCTTCGAGTAATCAGCTACATAGCCCATCTTCTCGTAGAATGGCATCTTGTTATCACGGCTTTCCACGACAGCAGTATGAAAGCCCAGCTCCTTAGCCCATTTCTCTGCCTCCTTTACCACGAATGTACCTATTCCCTTGTTTCGGTACTCAGGAAGCACAACAACCCGTCCCAGCATGACTTTCTTATCATCGATGGCATACAAGCGGCAAGTGGCTATGGGCAGGTAGTCATCAACAATGACAATGTACTTGGTTTCTGGCGTGTCATGCTCGTCAAACTCCACATCAAGCGGAATCTGATGCTTCCGTGCCATAGCCTGTATGCGGACATAGTAGGCTCCTGCCTGGTGTGCTGTCTTTGTCGCTCTGATGATTTCCATTTATCGTTACAGGTCTAATAAACCAGATACAATATCACCATGACGTTTCTCGTCATTCTTAACACTTTCCACATCAGGAAAATCTGCTATCAGATGTTCGTAACCTACGGCAGCATCATACTCACCCTTGGCTATCAGCTTATACAAACGTTTTTTCCCTAATATGCGATATAGTAATGGCATGATGACAGCCATTGTCTTCTTAGGTTTCAAAGCCTCCTTGGTGTAGGCATGGAAAACACTGGCATGTCGGCCTTCTTCCTTTGCAAGCTGGAGAAAGGCATCACGTTCCTTTTCTGTCTTTACAACTTTTGCAAGCCTCTGGTACATCAGCACAGCATTCAGTTCTCCCTGCTGACTGCGTAATAACTCTTTGAATTGTTCCTGTTTCATATTACACTTTCTTTTCTTTCCCTTATTTTAACCGAATAATATCACTCCAACGAGTCGTTGGGTTCTTACTCTTGAAATCATGCTTGATGGCATTGGCAAAGACCTGAGCTTTACCTTTGCCATCCTTTTGAGTGTATTGCTGACTGCCAAGCACAATGGTTTCAGTTCCATTGACCTTGTTGATGCGGTCAATGACGGCATCAAGTCGTTTCATCTTCTCAAACTGTTCAGCATTTGTGTCAAACAAGTCTTGCTGAATTGGACTGTTAGGCCCAATTCCCATGACTATGACACCTGCTTTCTTATAGTGATAGCCCTGACGGTAGAGTTTCTGAAGGACTTCATTGGCAGCTTTGACAATGGTGACTGTCGAGCTGGAGGGCGTAAGAAGACGCATTTCCTGAAAGTTCCAGTATTGAGGCAGGTCTTCACGGAAAGCATTCGTGTTGAGGAATACGCCTACAATGGACGCTACTGTACCTTGCTGACGCAGCTTCTCGGCACATCTGGCAGCATAGTTCGATACATGAGTACGAAGTCCATCAAGGTCTGTAATCATACCATTGAAAGAACGGCTGGTACAGATGGATTTCTTTTTGGCCATCTCTTCATTGGGCACACAGTCCTCTCCATTCAGTTCTCGCCAAGTACGCTCAATGACGATGTTATTAAACGTTGCATGTACCCAGCTCTGGTTGTGCTCTGCAAAGTCATAGGCAGTCTTCACACCAAGAGTTTCGAGACGTGCTGCATAACGTCGGCCAATGCCCCAGACTTCCTCAATGGGATATAGTTTCAATGCCTTAATACGCTTCTCGTCGGAATCGATCATGCAGCAATGGCGGTAGCCCTGGTATTTCTTGGCGAAATGGCTGGCCATCTTTGCAAGGGTCTTATTAGGTGCCAGTCCGATGCTGACAGGCATTCCTACGTTTCGCTTGATTTTCTTATGAAGTTCTTCACCCCATGCTTTCAAGTCCAAATGCTCCATGCCATCGAGATAGACAAAGCACTCGTCGATACTGTAACGGAAGTAGGCAGGTGCCTCCTTGCTGATGATTGATACCACACGGCTTGTCAGTTCGCCGTACAACTCATAGTTGGATGAGAATACGACAATCTTTTGATTGGGGAACTGCTCTGCCAGTTGGAAATAAGGTGTTCCGGCTTTGATACCCATCTTCTTGGCTTCATTTGAGCGTGCCACCACGCAGCCGTCATTGTTGCTGAGAACAACGACAGGCTTGTCCTTCAGGTCGGGCCGAAAGACACGCTCGCATGATACGTAACAGTTATCGCAGTCAATGATGCCGTACATGGTTCAAAAACTTTATTTCCAGCGTTTGATAGTCCAAATCACCACGCCCCACACTTCAAAGTCATCATCGGCATCAATGCGGATAGGCTTGAAGTCCTTGTTGGCAGGACGTAACTCAATATAGCCGTCCTTACGGTGACGTAAGTCGAGGTATTTGATGGTGAACTCATCATTGATATATCCAACGACAATATCCCCATCCTGTGCTTCGATGGAACGGTCGATGACGGCAATATCACCGTCATTGATACCTGCTTCAATCATCGAATCGCCTTCCACCTTGCCATAGAATGTTGCTTCTGGGTTCCGAATCAGATCACGATTGAAATCCAGTGTCTCATGGCTGTAGTCTTCAGCTGGAGATGGGAATCCGGCTTTTATGCCAGGAGCGAATTGAAGCTTCAGTTTCTTCTCAAAGTCACCTTGTATGATTTGAATGTTTGCCATTATCTATCTGTCTGTTCGATAAATTGGAATTCACAATTCTGATATACTTCAGATGTAGGTTGCCGTTTCTAAAGCAATATAAAGTTTGTTTAAACTATGGTTGGCATTGTTCAAGCCTTTGGCTTCATATCCATTTGTATC